>Ga0255758_10001581_pt1 | contig 22860 bp, 26 predicted proteins | sample 011ome_24_FD_179958 | JGI IMG/M metagenome (GOLD analysis project Ga0255758, IMG submission 179958) | Coastal salt marsh microbial communities from the Groves Creek Marsh, Skidaway Island, Georgia - 011513CT metaG (version 2) | ecosystem: Environmental > Aquatic > Marine > Intertidal zone >...
TTGCCAATTGTTGCCCCTTTCATCATTCTTGTAATTGTTTGATGTGAGAGCCCTAGTGCGCAGGGTTGGTCATGCAAATGTTAAGGTAGAGGGCAAGGTAGTTGGAAAAATTGAAGCGGGTTTATTGATCTACCTCGGAGTTGATCAAAAGGATGATCAGCCAGATTTAGACTGGCTGATTCAAAAAATTCTGAAGTTGCGCATTTTCGAGGACAGAGATGGTAAGATGAACCTAAGTATTTCTGAGGATCATGGAATTTTGCTCATTAGCCAGTTTACCCTTTTGGGAAACCTGAAAAAGGGGAGCCGGCCATCTTTCAACCGGGCTGCTAAGCCCACAAAGGGAAAAGCCCTTTACGATTGTTTTTACGCAAAACTAAACGCTCAATTTCAGGGGTCTGTTGCCCGAGGTATCTTTGGGGCAGATATGCAAATTGAAGCAAGAGATGACGGGCCCGTTACCCTATGGATCGATTCCCAGGATCGGAATTACTGACATGGGGCAGGGCAAGGTGTTAACTAAAGAATTTTTCTCAGGAGATGTAAAAGAGATTGCCCCGATGTTGCTGGGTAAAAGTTTATGTGTACGGCGGGGGATTGGAAAGACTCTTAAAGTTTTAATTACTGAAACAGAGGCATATGATGGAGAACTTGATCTTGCCTGTCATGCGAGCAAGGGAAAGACATTGAGAACCTCGACCATGTACGAGGAAGGGGGCATTTGTTATGTGTATCTTTGCTACGGTATCCATTGGATGCTCAATGTTGTTACGGGCCCAATGGGCTACCCTGCTGCAGTGCTTATTCGGGGTTGTGAGGAATTTTCGGGCCCCGGGAGATTAACCAAAAATCTCGGGATTACCGGTGAAATGAATGGGGTGAATTTAGCGAAAAATTCTGGCATTTGGATTGAGGATACCAGTAGGGGTACCCCTGATATTTTAAGCGGTCCTCGAATCGGTATCGATTATGCCGGACCAATTTGGTCAAAGAAACCTTTTCGTTTTTGGTTTTCAAATTCCTGATGGAGCGTCTAATTTAAATATATGAAAGTAAAAGTCCTACTCATCGCCCTCCTTGCTTCTTTGGGCATGAATGGATGCAGTAAGAATAAGTACCAAGCAGAAATTGGAAAAAGCCGTCCCCATATTTATGATGCATGGGATGCCAGGTACTCATACAATATTGAAAACAGACAAATGATTCCCATCCATCAGGGCAAACCAGTGGGGAGAATGTGGGGTCGCGATTCTTCTGGGAAAATCAATCAGTCCTCTTATTTTTCATCCAATGAGGAAAATGAAGAAGATCTCTTTACTCTTCACTCTAAAAAGCTCGACCGGCAAAGAGAGAAAAAATGGGATCAGTCGAAAGAAGAGCGAATTGATTTCATCCGTTCGCAGATCGAGATTTTAAAAGCGGAAGAAGACGCTCCTTTTGTGGAAGTTCCGATTGAGGAAGAAACGGATGAGTTTGTTCCTCCTGCTTTCCTGCCTCAAGGGATTGATCTGAATAACAATGCCGGACCAATGGAGAATGAACCGGCTGAGGATGAGCCTGCTGCTTTCCCTTTTCCTCCGCTTCCATAGTGTGAATATGAGCAAACTTTCAATCATCTTAAATTCGCTTACGGTTCTGGTCAGCCTAACCGGGTTCGTTCTTGTTCAAATTAATGTATCGAACCATGAAAGAAAACTTGGTGAAATCAAAGAGGCTCAAAAACTCGCTTCCGAAGCTGGCGAGAAACTCAAAGAGCTAAAAGGAGAGTCGGCTTCCAAAATTATGCGTCAAAAAAGTAGAAATGAGGACCTGCGTGAGCAGATATCTGAATGGAAGCAAAGCTCGCAGGGCACCATCGAAAAATTAGCCACAACCAAAGGGAGGATCGAAGAGTTGGAAAATACGATTGTCCAAAGGGAAGAAGAGGTTGGGGCTTGTTCCGAGCGTGAAAAAGAAGCTGCCGGCACCCTTCAGGAAAAGCTTCAACTGGTGCAAGCCTTAAGGTCAGAAATCCCTCGCATAGAACAACAGTTGGAGAATAAAAAATTTGAAATCAGAGATTATGAAGAGCGGGCGGAAGACCTAGCCGGACGCCTTCTTGAATTTGATGAAATTACCAAGGTTTTGCGCCAGCATTACCTCGACACGGTGAGCTCCATTCGGACATACCTTAGGGAAAGGCCCTGGATCGAGAAGGGTGAAAGTTTGAATGTCAACCTTGGTAAAGTTGACCTAGCCTCTGGCTACATCGCTCTTTCGGAGGGAGGTGCGGCTGGTTTGCGCGAGGACATGCTTTTTTCTGTGCAGCATTTGAAGGAGGAAATCTCCAAAATTAGAATCAAAAAAGTCTTTCGCACCTATGCATTGGCGGAAGTCATACCATTGGTTGGCAATTCATATAAACTCCTAGCGTTACAAGAAGTTGATCTGGTGGCTCTTTAGAATTTTTTCCCTCTTGCTCGTAGGGGGAGCAGTCACATTTTTTGTGATCAATCTTGGTTCATTTGAGGAGCTGGGCGGACAACTTCTTGCAGAGAATCAAAAGCTTGAAGAGTTGCAAAAGCAGCTGGACTTTGAGACCAAAGCGACGGAGTCCAATATGACCAGCCTCTTAAGAATAAACCGTGACCTCAGGAAGGAATTTGATGAGCTGGAGGAGGGAAGCAAAGGGGCGGAGGATGAATTAAGTTTTCTTCTGCCCAAAATAAAGAGCCTGGAAGATCAAGTGGCTAAATGGGGAGAGACGCTGGCGGAGGCCGAGCAGAAAATAAAGGTCATTGAAGAGAAGATTGATCCAGAGGTGCAAAGGATGGACACCCTCAAGCAGCAAAAAGATGAGACCTTGCTCAAAGTGGAAGAAATTTCTGTCTTACACACAGATGCAGAGAATGAATGGCGAGAGCTTGATCAAAACTTTTCCTCTTTAGAGCGGGTTCGTGAGATCGCCAGGGAAACCTATGAAACCTCCCGGGATTCTCTGCTCGATGAAATTGTTTTACCTTTTGAAGTTTTTTACGGGGCGAGCGTGGAAGCGGAGGTGGAAAGTGTTTCGACCAAGGAAAATGGCTTTTTTGTTAAAAAGGGGCTCGATGATGGACTCAAAGCAGGATTTGTTTTCCTTCTCCAACTGAATGAAGATTGGGAGGTGATGCCAGTTTTTGTAAAGTGTGAACTTGCAGAAAAAAAATACTCATTTCTTAAAATTATATCAGATTCCAACAAAGAAATAGCAGGAGAGGTTGGTGTTGGAGAAAAACTTTCCTTGATCCGTTCGTCAGATTTATCTAGTTCTAACAGTTCTCCAATTTTAGACAGCGAGAAGATTTTATCCCAAAACGATCTTTAACCATTTACCCCATGAGTTCCACTGATTCTGATCAGATTTCCGATGAAGCATTAGCTTCTAGTATTTCGGACGATGGTAGGCTTTCTTCGGAAGCTTTTGATTCGGATGAAGAAGGGATCGTAGAAGCGGGAATCCCCCCCCAGGTTCCTGGCTCTGATGATAGCGGAGAACTTAGCGAAGAGCCATTTTCTGTGGATGATTTTGATACGGGCCTGTCCATGGAAGAGCCTGCAGAAACTCGCAATTCAAATGAAGTATCCATTGCCTCAACAGAAATTGCGGAGGAGATGAAGCCCGACGAACCACTACTGGCTGAAGATGTTCAGCGTCCCGATCCTTCAGACAATGGCCAGGTGGCAGAATTTCGTAAAACTTTATCCGCATTATCCCGGCAACTAGAAGTTGACCGACTTACCTTTTTATACCAGCAGCTGGAAGCGGATGGAAATGAGTTACCCACTTTGGAGAAAATTGCTTCGGATATCAAAGGGGATGCTTCGTTGCATGCACTCGGAGATCATGACCTGTACTCCAAAAGGCCAATCGCTAGGTTGCAGGGGTGGATTTCTGGACTTTCCTTCGGTTTCGCCCGGCGAGCGAAGAAGTTTTCTCGTTGATACCTTCAGATCAGGGAGTGCAGGGCACTCGTTGTGATTACTCTGTTGTTATCCCTGCCTACAACGAAGAAAAATATATTGCCCAAACATTAGAGGCCCTACAACAGGCCCAAAAAGCAATGCCCACCCTTTCGGGCGAGTGTATCGTTGTGGATAACCAATGCACCGATCGAACCGTTGAGATTGCCAAAGAGTTCGGTTGCCGGGTTGTGTCTGAACCGGTTCACCAGATAGCAAGGGTCCGAAATACTGGAGCCCATGCATCAAGAGGCAGCTATCTTATATTTGTTGATGCAGATACTGTGGTGCCTCCCGCTACTTTAAAAAAAGCACTTGTCGCACTGCAGGGGAAGGGAGTGGGGTGTGGCGGGGCGAAGTTGGGTTTCGATCAAAACCATGGGCGCTGGTTTTCTGGCGTCTTGCTGCCCGCAATCTGGAATTTAATATCCCAAACATTTAGGTTATTTGCGGGCAGTTTCATTTTTTGCAGGAGAGACCTTTTTTTTCTCAGTGGTGGTTTCCCTGAAACCCACTTTGCTGGGGAAGAAATTGTTTTATCCAGAAAATTAAAAAAACAATCTGCCCAAAAAGGCCTTGGTGTTTTAGTGATTTCTTCCCCCCCTGTGGTCTCCTCCGCCCGTAAACTGGAATGGTACAGCGATTGGGCTATCTTCAAGATGATTCTGCCCTTGTTGGGCCTGCCATTTTTTCTGAGAAGTCAAAAGGCGTGTCGATTTTGGTACCGTAGACCAAGTAAGGATTGATTTTTGACCAAAGATCGCTTTGTAATGTTCAAAACTATGAAAACTGCATTTTTCAAATTTCTTTTTGTTTTCGTATTTGTTTGGGGAGCAGTTTCTTGCAGTAAGCACTCGGGCACTGCCCATTCTTCTGATCTGAAAAAGGATTCTGTTAGCGGACATCCTCCTGCCTATGTTCAAAAGGCATGGGATGCACGGTATACTTATGACTCGGATAGGAGGCTGCTTGTCCCGCAATATGCGGGCTCTCGATGGGGTGCGGTTCAGCAATACAAAGAGGAAGGCGTTCTTGAATACCAAGACTGGTGGATCCGTGATGTGCGATCCGAAGACTTGGAATCGTCCCCTGATACCCAAATTACTTCATTTATTAGTGAAGATGGAGTGGTCACCGAGATAGCAGTGGAGGGGAGCGAAGATCCCTTTGCCGATGGAGATGGGAACCAATCGGTGGATTTTGGAGAAGATGATTCGGCACAGGAACCGAGCGATTCAGGCTTCCCTTCCGGATCTCCTGAGGACGAGACACCATTTGTACCTTCGCCTTTTTCGCCCTTTTAAAATATCAGTACTTCTTAATCTCGCCGATGGAGGCAAAGAGGGGTGGGGGATCATAGTCATCCTCGTCGGCTTTACCTCGTGCCGGATCAGGTGTTTGGTCGGAGGTAATGTTTTGATCAGGTTTTAAATGTTTGGGGGAATTTGCCCGAGCGGCAGGATTGCTTTGGGAAGGTGGAGTAGGTGGCACTTTTTTCTTGGATCTTCTTTTGGGAGTTAAAGCACCGACCGATCGTAGCCACACGCGGCTTACGAGGATATCCTGGTCCTCTTTGATAAACTCACGCAACTGTTCCCATTTAATTTTGGCAAAGCAACCGGCTCCCTTCGTCTTACCGCTGCCCACTTTTCTGGGTGTTCCGTCTTTGTTTAGGGTGACTGTCATTTGCAGGAAATAATTTTTATCATTGTATTTGAACCAAAGAAATCAAACCAACTTTATTCCCATTTTAAATAGTTCAACCTAAGGGGATGCACTGAAACGATCGTTGAGTGGCTGATCTGATTGCTGACGGGAATACTTTGCGGGAGCATTGGCAGAAAGGCTCTCAAGAATTTTATATACCCAGTCGCGTTGATCTTCCATGGAAAGCTTTTGGGCTAGTTCCTTGGCACTGACTGGAGTCGATGGGTTTGCGGACAACCACATTGAAACTTCTTTTCGGACATGGAGAACTTTTGCTGCAGCTTTTTTACCCGCTTCCACGCCAGGTTGGTGATATGCATTGATCCCGACAATAGTAGCATAAAATCCCACAGCTCGTTCATAAAGTGCTATGAGCAAGCCTACTGAGTAAGCATTCACTTCATTGATTGTCAGGGTAATGGATTGCCGGTTTTTTTCGAGCAAGGCATCCCTTGTTCCCAGGAAAAACCCATGTAGGTAATCTCCGGAATTCATCCCGTCCTCATCCACAGCAATATCCTCACCATCCCGATATTTTAAAACTTCAATAAAGGTGGCGAAGAAATTAGGGATCCCTTCCCGTAGTTGTTGAACATAGGCATGCTGGTCGGTGGAGCCTTTGTTTCCGTAAACGGCGATCCCCTGGTTTACCACCTTGCCAGAAAGGTCTTTTTCCTTCCCCAATGATTCCATGATGAGTTGCTGAAGGTATTTAGCAAAGAGCTCCAATCGGTCTTTGTAAGGTAAGATCACCATATCTTTGCTGCCTTTTCCTTCACTCAGGTAATACCAGGCCAATGCGAGCATCATGGCAGGGTTTCTGGGGGTGTCCTGAGAGCGTGTCAGCTGATCCATTGCTGAAGCACCTTTAAGAAGCAGGTCGATGTCAAAACCCTGAAGAGCGGCTGGCAGTAATCCCACTGCGGCAGTTTCACTGGTCCGTCCACCAACCCAGTCCCACATCGGGAAAAAATCAAGCCATCCTTCCTCCTGAGCAACTTTGTGAAGTTTGCTGTCTTGGCCGGTCACGGCAATGGCATGCTTGCTGAAATCCAATCCTTGGTTGCGAAAAGCTGCTTGGGCTTCAATCATTCCATTGCGCGTTTCTGGAGTTCCGCCAGATTTTGAAATGACCAAGACGAGTGTGGTGGATAACCTTTTGCCAATTTGGGATAAGGTGAAATCCATACCATCCGGATCTGTGTTATCAAAAAAATGGGCGACAAGGTCGTCTCCCGATGATTTGGTCAACGCTTTACCCACAAATTGGGGGCCGAGGGCAGATCCACCAATGCCAATCACCAGGAGGTCTGTAAACGGCCCATTGGGACTGGTGAGGATTCCGTTGCGTACCTTTTGAGCACAATCCTTTACCTTCTTCAAGCTTTCAGTAATGGAATCGGAAATCTCAGCCGACGGGGCAAGCCCTGGGTTGCGCAACCAATAATGCCCGACCATTCTGCCCTCATCGGGGTTGGACAGAGCACCTGACTCCAGTTCTTGCATGGATGCCAGGGCCTTGTCTGTCAGCTCGCTTTGTTGTTCGGTGTATTCTTCAGGAAACCCAACTAACCTAAAGTCAGCAGAGAAACCCAATTCTGGATAAGTTTGGTAATAGGAGGTGTTCATTAAATAAAGGGTGAGTGGTGATAGATTAATGGGTAACCGCTCCAAGGGAGGCAGAGCTGACCAGTTTGGCATATTTGGCGAGCACTCCTCTTTTCTCTCTCGGTTCAGGTGCTTCCCATGCCTCCTTGCGCTTTTCAATCTCTTCAGAAGGTAAATCAAGGGTGAGCAGGTTTTTTTCTGCATCGATGGTGATCGGATCCCCGTTCACCAGCATACCAATTAAACCGCCCACAGCCGCTTCGGGGGTGACATGTCCAACCACAAACCCATGGCTGCCCCCTGAAAAACGGCCATCGGTGATCAGGGCAACTTCTTTTCCCAATCCTCTGCCCATGATCGCTGAGGTGGGGGAAAGCATCTCCCGCATGCCAGGACCCCCCACCGGCCCTTCGTTGCGAATGACCACCACATGTCCTGCCTCAACCTCACCGTCCAGAATTCCCCGAAGAGCAGTTTCCTCGGATTCGTAGACAATCGCGGTGCCCGAGAAAGTTAGGCCTTCTTTACCGGTGATTTTTGCCACAGCCCCTGCGGAGGCGAGGTTGCCATAAAGGATGCGTAAGTGGCTGTCCTCCTTGATCGGGTTATCGAACGGACGGACCAGATCCTGACCACTGGGGTAGGGGGCATATGGTTTTGCATCCGATACATTTTCCGCCAGCGTTTTCCCGGTCACGGTCATACAATCGCCATGCAGCAAGCCCTCATCCAACAAGGTCTTAAGCAAGGGGCGCAGGCCTCCAATCCGTACGAAATGAGACATGTTGTATTTCCCGCTCGGCTTGAGGTCACAAAGGACGGGCACCCTCTTGCCAATTTCAGTAAAGTCGTCCAGGGAAAGAGGGACTTCTGCCTCGTGTGCCATTGCCAGCAGATGCAAAACGGCATTGGTGGACCCACCAAGGGTAATCACCACGGTAATCGCATTTTCGAATGCTTTGCGTGACATGATATCGCGCGGCCGGATATTTTTCTCAATGAGGTTTACCACCGCAGCCCCTGCTGCTTTGGCGTCGAGGCGTTTGTCTTCAGATACGGCCAGTTGCGCCGAACTGTCGGGAAGGCTCATTCCCAGAGCCTCAATGGCTGATGACATGGTGTTTGCGGTATACATGCCACCACATGACCCTGGCCCAGGAATGGCTTTCTTTTCGATTTCGGTAAGTTCTTCATGAGAAATATTACCAGAGGCGTGGGCTCCCACTGCTTCAAAAACGGATACAATATCGAGGTTCTTTTCTTTATGAATTCCTGGGAGAATGGTACCGCCGTATACAAAAATCCCCGGGCGGTTCAGTCTGGCTAATGCCATCACGCAGGCGGGCATATTTTTATCGCATCCTCCAATCGCAACCAAGCCATCCATACCTTCGGCACCGACCACGGTTTCAATGGAATCTGCAATGACATCCCTCGAGACCAAGGAGTATCTCATGCCTGGCGTTCCCATGCTGATTCCGTCTGAAACTGTGATAGTCCCAAAGGGTACGGCTTTTCCTCCCCTTTGATCGACCCCCTCGACAGACATCTTCCCGAGCTCATCGAGATGAGAATTACATGGAGTAACCATACTCCAGGCGGAGCAAACGGCTACTTGAGGCTTTTGAAAATCGTCATCATCAAAGCCAACTGCACGAAGCATTGAACGATTGGGGGCACGATCATCACCATCCACAACGATGGAAGAGAAATTTCGATTACAACTCATACTTTTTTATATATATTGATTTTTCGTAGATGAAACAATGGATATCCAGTTGCAAATTGAGCAAGGGGGTTGCAAATCTTTCCAATTTGGTTTTTCGATATAGGTTTGAATAAAAGTGAACTAGAATCCCTAAGGGAAGAGATCGATCAAATCGACTCAGAAATTGTCAGGTTATTAAATGTGCGCGTGGGGAAAGCCTGCGAAATTGGCAAAATTAAGCAGCTTTCTGGTGTGGACCCGTACGACCCGGCCAGAGAGGAACAAGTGTTTCAGAAGATTTCGGGGTACAGTGATGGTCCGCTTCGTGAGCGATCTCTCCGGGCTGTTTATCGTGAAGTTATTTCTGCATCGATCGCTTTGGAAAAAGATATCGTGATAGGGTATCTCGGTCCTGAAGCAACTTACACCCACCAAGCAGCGGTTAAAAATTTTGGGTCTGGCCTGGAGTACCAGTCTTTACCCGATATTCCCGATGTTTTTTCTGCGGTTGAAGCGAGCCATTGTGATTATGGTGTGGTGCCAATAGAAAACTCCACCGAAGGGGCAGTGAACCGGTCCCTTGATCTGTTAGTTGATTCTGAATTAACCATTATTGCTCAAGTTTTTTTACGGGTTCGCCACTGCTTATTCAGCCATTCTGCCCTTTCTGAAATAAAAGAAGTCCGATCAAAAGATCAGGCACTGGCTCAATGTTCGGACTGGTTGCGTCATCATTTACCGGATGCCCAACTGGTTCCCGTAACCAGCACTGCAGAGGCGGTGAAAGACTGCCAGTCGATGCAGGGGGTTGCTGCAATTGCTGGGGAGCTATCCGGTAGTATTTACGATGTCCCGATGATTGAGGGGGGGATTCAGGACCGGTCTGACAATGTGACCCGTTTCTTAGTGGTGGCCCGCCAGCCATTGCCTATGCGCCAGGAGGTGAGATACCGCACAAGCCTGGTTATGTCTTTGAAGGATGAAGTCGGTGCACTGCAGAGTGCACTCAAACCTTTTTCGGAAAGAGGGCTGAACCTGTGTAAGATTGAATCCCGCCCAAGCAAGAAAAAATCGTGGGACTACTTTTTCTTTGTCGACTTTATTGGCCACCCAGAGGAACCGGTTGTGGCCGAGGCAATTGAGGAGCTTAAACAAGCCTGTGCATTTTTCCGCTTGTTGGGAAGTTACCCCGAACAGGAGTCCTAGAAAAATAATACCGAAAGATCTTTTCCTTTTTGGGCATTACGCACAACGAGTGCTTCTATAAATTGCCGGATTTCCAAATATTTCTGTTCGCACTTAGCTGTCCACCTCTTTTTATCACCTTTTAAGGATTCGCGTAGGCCTGATATCAGAAGGAGCCCAGTCATAGACTCCTGAACCGATTGTACGAACTCGAGCACGGATGCATGAACCCACAGTGGATCGATGAGATGGTGCCTCGCGTTCCAATGAGCATGCTTAAGGTTGCGCTTGTTAGGAAAATGAAAACGCACCACCTGATCAATACAATGCTCGAAAGATTGTAGGGTCATACGATCGTTGCCATCATTTTCTCGCATGAAAGACAAGGTTCTCTGCAATTGCATCGTCTCTTCTGGTGAAGAGACACTACCCATCACCATGAAAAGAGAGTTTAAATTTTGCAGTCTTGTATAGTCGTCTTTTTTACCCGCCGCTGTTTTCACCTTTCCTTTCCCCACCCAAGTAAAGAATTTCCTCGGCCACCCGAGAGAATTGTGTGAAATCCTCGTAAAAACTAGCGTACCTTAGCCAAGCGATCGAATCCACCGTCCGCAAACCGTGCATCACTGCGTCAGCAATGGCCCGGCTTGGGAGTTCATTGTCGAACTCATTTTCGATTCTTCGCAGGGTGTCAGAAAGAAGAGCATTGATTTGCTCCGCATCTATTGGACGCTTGGCAATCGCACGACGCAGGCTCATCGCCAGTTTCGTACGGTCAAAGCACTCCCTTCGCTCGTCCCTTTTCACCACTGTGAGGTCTTCGTGCAGCACTTCTTCAATGGTGCTAAAACGATGCCCACAGGACTGGCACTCTCTTCTTCTACGCGTAGAGGCAACCTTGCCTGCCCGCGTTTCTAAAACCTTGAGATCAAGGGATGAACATTTCGGACAAAGCATCAGTCACTTACAAGAATTCCACATACCACACACACTGAATATGTTTTAACAATACTTGAGGAAATTCTTCAAGACCATAATTCCACTATCTGTTGCCAAGGACTCTGGATGAAACTGAACACCCCAGACAGGGAGGTCTCGGTGACGCACCGCCATGATTTCGTTTTCATCCGTCCATGCCGTTTTTTCCAATTCAGCAGGGAGGCTGTCTGGGTCGATAACCAAGGAGTGATAACGGGTTGCGGAAAAGGGGTTGGGCATGCCCAGAAAAATCTCGCTGTTAAGGTGATGGACCGGAGAAGTTTTTCCATGCATTAAGCGGGGGGCACGAACAATCTTCCCTCCAAATGCCTGCCCAATACACTGATGCCCCAGGCACACACCTAGGAGGGGTTTTTGCCCCGCCCAAAGTTTGACTGCTGGTAAACTGATGCCTGCCTGATCGGGATCACACGGCCCAGGAGAAATGACCAGGCCATCGAAGGGAGAGATATCTATATCTTCGAGCTTTTGTTGGTCGTTTCTGAGAACTTGGCAATCCGCACCTGATTCACCGAAATATTGCACCAGGTTGTAGGTGAAGGAATCATAATTATCGATGACCAGAAGGTTCACGTATCCAATCAGACGGGTTTGTATCCCTGCTTACGGGCACGCTCCATCAGTCTCAACCCATTCAGCCGGATAAATCCACCGGCATCCTCGGGTTGGTAATCTGATACATCTCCCTCCATGGAGGCCACGGCAGTGTCATATAAAGAAAGGTCAGACTTTCGTCCGACTGTGGTAACATTGCCCTTGTAGAGCTTTAAACGGACAGTGCCGGTAACGGTCTTTTGGCTTTCGTCAATCAGGGCCTGCAGGGATTCCCTTTCCGGAGCATACCAAAATCCGTAATAGATTAATTCGGCATATCGGGGAATTAATGAATCCCTGAGGTGCATCAAGTCACGATCCATCGTCAATGTTTCTAACTGGCGGTGAGCATGCAATAAAATCGTACCACCTGGAGTTTCATAGACTCCTCTACTTTTCATGCCCACGAATCGGTTTTCCACCAGGTCTACCCGGCCGATTCCGTGCTTGCCTGCGGTGGAGTTTAGGGAGTGGATGATTTCAGCCGGACTTCCCTCTTTTCCATCAATCGCAACACAGTTTCCTTCCTGAAAATCGAGCTCAATATATTGGGGCTCATCCGGGGCAAGCATGGGGTCCTGTGTAAGCTTAAACATGGAGCGGTTTTCTGGAGTGGTAGGATCAAACCAGGGATCTTCCAAAATTCCTGCCTCGTATGAAATGTGCCAAAGGTTACGGTCCATCGAGTATGGCTTGGAGGCACTGGCTTCAACATCTATCTTGTGCTCACGACAATATTCAATCATCTCGGTGCGGCCTGGAAATCGCTCCCGAAAGGACGGGTCACGCCAGGGAGCGAGAATCTTTAAATCAGGTGCGAGGGCAGAAAAAGTAAGCTCGAAGCGACACTGGTCGTTTCCTTTGCCGGTGGCACCATGAGCCACTGTATCTGCATTGAATTCACGGGCTATTTCTATTTGTGCTTTGGCGATGAGAGGGCGGGCGATGGAAGTTCCCAACAAATATTGGCTTTCATAAACGGCATTTCCTCGAGCCATCGGATAGATGAAATCGCGGGCAAATTCATCGACCAGGTTGAGCGTGCGATGAGCCTGGGCTCCGGTCGCCATCGCTTTCTCTTCAAGTCCGTCCAATTCTTCTTCCTGGCCCACATCCGCACAGTAAGTGATCACTTCGGCACCATGATGATGAGCAAACCAATGTACAAGAACGGAGGTGTCAAGACCTCCCGAATAAGCGAGGATTAGTTTCATTTTTGAGAATTAAATTTGGATAATGCGGCGAGAATGGACTTTTGCATATGCAAGCGGTTTTCTGCCTGGTCAAAAAGAATCGCCCGTTCGGAATCGAGAACGGACTGGGTAACTTCCTCACCTGGATGTGCTGGCATACAATGCATGAAAATAGAATCTTTCTTCGTTGCATCAAGGATGGAGTCATTTACCTGAAATGGTTTCATCGTCTGGTAACGTTCTTCGCTATGCTCTTCACATCCCATGCTTACCCACACATCCGTGTATACCACATCCGCATTTTCTGCTCCTTCTTTGGGGTCGGAGCAGAAAGACCAGGTCGGGTTTAGCTGATAGCGGGCGAGGAGATCGGTGATTTCTTTGCCAGGTTGGTAGTCTTCCGGACCACAAAGTGAAATATCCATTCCAAACAGGGCTCCAGCCAAAATCCAGGAATTTGCCATATTGCAGGAGGTGTCTCCATAAAAGGCCAGCTTTTTACCTTTCAGCCCTTCGTAGGGATTGGTCCCTCCCGAAAGTTTTTCCAACAAGGTCATGCAATCTGCATAGATTTGGCAAGGGTGGAGGAGGTCAGTCAAGGCATTGACCACCGGTATATCAGCGAAACTCGCAAATTCTTGAATGACCTCGTGCCCATGCGTACGAATGATTAAACCATCAAGAAACCGGGAAAGGACACGGGCGGTGTCGGCAATGCTTTCACCACGACCAATCTGGGTGCTCGACTGGTCCAAAATGACAGGGTTTCCTCCCAGTTCCCGTATGCCTACTTCAAAGGACACCCGGGTACGGGTACTTTGCTTATAAAACATCATTCCCCAGCTTTCCCCGTTTAAGTGTGCAGCAGGTCGCTGGTCTCGGTTTGCTTTCAGATCAAAAGCAAAAGCAAATATATCTTTTATTTCTTTTTCGGAAAAATCATTTTCCTGCAAAAAATGTCTCATGGTATAAGTTAATTAAGTTCAAATTGGATCAGGCTTTCATCCAAAATTGCCAGTCCTTTTTCAATTTCTTCCTTTGAAATGGTTAATGGGGGAAGCAGACGCAGGGTCTGTCCAGCAGCACCCACCGCGAGCAATCCGTTGTTTCTGAGGATAGAAACCAGTTCAGCTGGCTCAGCGGCCAACTGGAGCCCAAGCATCAACCCACGCCCTCTCACTTCTAGGATTTTTTGAGGGAATTTTTCTGCTAACCTTTGGACTCCTTCAAGCAACTGGCCGCCCAATTCACATGCCCGGGAAATCAGGTTTTCCTCTTCAATAATATCCAAAACCGCATGGGCCGCAGAACAGGCGAGGGGAGATCCGCCAAAAGTGGTACCATGACTACCGGGGACAAAAAGGGAGGCGTATGCTTCACTTACCCAAATTGCACCGATGGGAAACCCTCCACCCAGCCCTTTGGCCATGGCTATGGCATCGGGTTGTGCCCCTGATTTTTGGTATCCCAAAAATTCTCCAGTTCGGGCGATGCCCGCCTGTACTTCATCCATTAAAAAGAGGAGGTTGTGTTGTTTGCACAATTTTTCGATGCCGAGAAGGAATGAATCCGAGGCTACATGAAGCCCGCCTTCTCCCTGGATTGATTCCACTAAAACCGCCACGGTTTCTTCATCGATCGCATTTTCAAAATCGGATAATTGGTTGAGCTCACAGAAGACAAAACCAGAGAGAAGCGGTTCAAACCCGCTTCTGTATTTGCTCGATTCAGTGGCGGAAAGAGCCCCAAGTGTCCGTCCATGAAATCCGTTCTTTGCGACCAGGATTTTTGTCCGCTTGCCCTGTCCGCATTGTCCGTGCAGGCGGGAAAGTTTGATCAATGCTTCATTGGCTTCTGCCCCACTGTTGCAAAACAATACTTTGCCGGAGCCAATCTTGCTGGCCAATCTTTCTGCCAGCCTAACTTGCTCCGGGATGGAATAAAGGTTGGAGCAGTGAGCCAGTACCTCTGTCTGCTTTTGTACTTGTTTGACCCATTTTGGATGGCTGTGCCCCAGATTGGTCACTGCAATGCCCGAAGTGAAATCCAAGTACTGCTTTCCTTGAGAATCCCAAAGGTGGGAGCCTTTGCCCCGGACAATTTCGATCGCTGGAGGGGCATAGTTTCCCATCAAAAAGGACTGGTGCTTCTGTAAAAAATCCATCATCAGGAATGTACAATTTCGGTCCCTATGCCCTGGTCGGTAAAAATTTCCAGCAAGATGCTGTGAGGCATTCGGCCATCAATAAAGTGCACCCGGTTTACCCCGGACTTAAGGGCTTCCACAGCGCTGTTTACCTTGGGCAACATCCCCGCAGAGATTACTCCCCTTTGTTTCAGGGGGTCTACTTCATTGACCGGAAGGCTGGAAAGTAAGGAAGATGAATCCTTGGGATCTTCGAGAAGCCCGGGCACATCAGATAAGTAGACGAGCCTGCGAGCCCCCAGGGCGACCGCCACCTTTGAGGCCACATTGTCTGCATTGACATTGAAGCAGGTACCCTCACGGTCGGAAGCAGTGGACGAGAGAATAGGCATCTGTCCATTTTCCAGTGCCTGGAGAATAGGCTCTACCTTAACTTCGGTAACCTGGCCGACATAGCCCAAATCATGCTCTCCTTGAAGTTTTTCGCAAGAAAGCACAGTTTTGCCGGGAAATCTTTGCACATCGCAATCGTAAGAGGACACAAATTGAGCGACTTCCATGTTCACCTGCTCGTTGAGCACTGTATCCACTGCTTCAATGGTTTGCTTGTCCGTGACCCTTAAACCATCGAGAAACTGCGGCTTTATTCCCCGGTTTTCCAGCTCCCGGTTGATGGCTTTTCCCCCGCCGTGTACGACCACCACCTTGATGCCTACAAAATTTAGAAATACCAAATCCATCGCCACTCCCGAACGGACTTTGGGGTCTGGGGAGTCCATGAAACTGCCCCCATACTTCACCACAAAAATGGAACCACGAAACCTCCTGACATAGGGGAGTGCTTCCATAAGGATTTTTGCTTTTGCCTGGCTTTCCTCAAACTCAAACATAATGGCTACTCGCTTTTGTTATAGTTGACATATTCTTCACTCAAATCATTGGACCAAATCATGGACGATGCGGTTCCCATATGCAGGTTCATGGTGATGACAAAGGATTTTTGGGACACTACATCTTTCCACTTTGATTTGTTCATCGGCAATGGGGTTCCTTTTTCAACCGCAGGCACATCGTTGTAGAAAATGTCCATTTCTTCAAAATTCAACCCAACCCGAGCATAACCGGCGGCATCCACCAGTCTTCCCCAGTTTGGGTCTGATCCAAACCAGGAAGTTTTTACAAGTAAAGAGTTTGCGACACACCGGGCCACTTTTTCTGCATCCTGTTCACTTGCTGCCCCCTCCACTCGTAGTTCAACAAACTTGGTGACCTTTTCCCCATCGGTTACACATTTACGGGCAAGGGTTTTGCAAACCTGGACAACTGCTTCCTGAAATTCAGAACGGATCGATTCGGGCTCATTTTCCAGCTCAATTCGCGAAAACCCATTGGCGAGAATGAGCACAGAATCATTGGTACTCATATCTCCATCTATGGTCATTAAATTAAAAGATTTCCGGACAGCAACCGCGAGGCATTCTTTTAGGAAAGCCGAGGAAACGGACGCATCTGTGGTGAGGAAGGCCAGCATGGTAGCCATGTTAGGCTCAATCATTCCTGCCCCTTTCACCGTTCCTCCAATGGTTATTTTCCCGGAAGGGGTTTCGATCTGGGCGGAGCATGACTTGGTCTTGGTATCCGAGGTCAGGATTGCTTCCTGAAAAGCTTTCCCCCCGTCCAGTTCTTCCAATGTGTCCTGGCAGGCATGGGCAATCCCGGTGGTGATTTTTGTCATCGGCAGTTGTACCCCAATTCTGCCAGTTGAGCAGACGAAAATTTCTCGTGAATGAACCTTGAGATGCCGGGCAGTTTCAGATGCCATTTTCGCACAGTCCAGGTCTCCTTGTTTACCGGTGCAGGCATTGGCATTTCCACTATTGGCAACCACACCATGAAACGATTGGGTCGGATCACTCAACAGATCCATGCAATACCTCACGGGAGATGCCTTTACATCATTCGTGGTAAATGTGCCAGCAGCAGTGCATGGTCTGGGAGAATAAATGACGCCCAGATCCAGTTTTCCATTATTTTTGCCCAATACATTACAGGACACTCCGGAGGCAAAAAAACCTTGCGGTTCGGTCACGCCATCGCAGTCGACAAAAAATTTCATACCAATCCACAGTCCTCCTCGTATCCGTTACAGATATTCATTGATTGTACGGCTTGTCCGCCTGCTCCTTTGAGCAGGTTATCTTCTGCAGAGCAAAGAATGTAACGGTTCATTCGGGAATCTTCGCTGACTGAAATATCGATCCGGTTGGTACCTACAACATTCCCTGTTTCAGGAAATATGCCTTGTTCTAGAATTTGAACAAAAGGTCTGTCTGGATATGTGGCTTCCCAACAATCTCGGATTTTCGATGCTGAAAGAGAACTTTTTGGCCGAACAGATATGGTCGAGCAAAGCCCACGGTTCATCGGGCCAAGATGGGGATGAAACGAAAGAGTGATGGGTTGATTCGCAGATGCACTCAGTTGCTCCTCAATTTCTGATAAATGCCGATGTTTGGGCAATCCATATGCCCCGGCATTTTCATTCCTTTCGCAAAATAAGAGTCTTTCCGATGCATTCTTTCCCGCTCCACTGATCCCACTGATTGAGTTTACAATGATATCGTTTTCATCAATGAGTTGATGTTGGAGAAGCGGGGCAAGCGGGACAATGATACTGGTTGGGTAGCATCCCGGAGATGCGATGAGATGGGATTTTTCCCAGCTCAAATTGTTGAGTTCCGGCAGGCCATATTGGGCAAGCGACAACCACTCAGGCGCAGGGTGATCGGTGCCATAAAACTCTTGGTAAAGGGCAGGGGAGTTGAGTCGGAAATCGGCAGATAAATCAATGATTTTCTTGCCGGAATCGAGAAGTGGAATCGCATATTCTGCAGCGGTGCCATGGGGCAAAGCCAGGAAAAATAATTCAATCTCGGATTGAACTAAATCCTGAAGAACTGGATTCACAAAAAAAATGGCATTTCCTTTGTGCCCAAGTTTGGGAACAACCGAACTGAGTGGTTCGCCTGCATTTGCTCTGGATGTCACCATGGACAACTCTATCTTCGGGTGGCTAATCAGTAAGGTTACCAACTCCTGACCAGTGTACCCTGATGCACCGATTATACCTACTTTCATGTTCTTACCAATTTGATGTGAAGGAATATAAAAAACAAACCCCTCGGTTGGAGTGCCGAGGGGTTAAAATAAAAAGTGTTTTGGTTTGAAAAATTATCGCTTGGAAAATTGAAACCTTTTACGAGCCCCTGGCCGGCCTGCTTTCTTTCTTTCAATCTTTCGTGGGTCTCTTCGTAAATGGCCCGCTTTTTTGAGAGGTGATCGCAATTCACCATCCATTTTCTCTAACGCACGGGAAAGGCCGTGACGAATGGCACCGGATTGTCCCGTGCCGCCTCCACCACGTACATTTACTGAAACATCAAGCTGTCCATTTTTTTCGACACAAAGCAATGGCCCGATAACCGCTTTCTTTTGCTGCTCGGTGGAGCAGTAGTCATCAATATCACGGTTATTGATGGTGATGGCACCCGATCCTGGTCGGATTCTTACGCGAGCAGTACTCGTTTTCCTGCGACCGGTGGCAGTGATATCTTGGTTTTTAGCTTTAGCACTCATGTGAAAAATTAAGAAAGTAGGGGGGATGGTTGCTGGGCGGTGTGAGGATGTTCCTCGCCTGCAAAAACACGAAGGCGGGTGAGCATACCACTGGAAAGTTTGTTTTTGGGCAACATGCCTTTAACCGCATTGGTGATGATAAACTCTGGGCGGTTTTCGCGAAAATCAGCGACGGTGCGATATTTTTCGTTCCCCATATATCCAGAATAAAACATATACTGCTTTTGTTCTTCTTTGGCACCAGTGAGCTTTACTTTATCCGCATTGATCACGATAACAAAATCCCCGGTATCAACATGGGGAGTGTAGGTCGGTTTGTTGCGTCCACGCAAGGCATTGGCGATTTGCACTGCAAGTCTGCCCAAGATTTGTCCGGAAGCATCAACAATCTTCCAGTCGTGGGTAACAGTTTCCTTTTTGGCAAGGGTAGTCTTCATCGAAAAATAAGTGAAAAGATAGAAAATGAATCATTTATGGTTGTTCGTCAACCGAACAATCCGTGAATTTCAGCGAAAGAAAGGGGTTAAAATTGACCGGTCCCGAGATCGGATAAGGTTTGATCGTAAAACTTGCTCCCGTAACCCATCACCCGGTCGGTGTTATCAAAAACAACGGGCATGTATTTTTTCTCTACATCTTTGTCAGAGAGAGTCCCTTCATTTCCGCCTTTTCTGATTTTATAAAACCACACGCTTCCCCAGTCGTATCCTTCGACATAGTTGGCAATTCCAGCTAAATTGTATACCTGCCCTTTGGTCATGCCTACCGAAAGCCCCATCAGGTTTTCAATGTTCTTGCTTACAGCAGCATCCGCATCTGCAAAAGGGCTGCCTCCACTACGGCTAAACCCAGATGATCCCTTGAAGCACCCCACGGTTAAAAGAAGACCAGTTAAGCCTAAAACGGATAAGAAATTACGAACCATCCTCATAATGAATGTATTAACTATCCTAATGTGAGGATAGGGCGCAATACCAATTTACCCAAAGCTGGGTCGCTGGATGTGACGACTACGAGGAGGTGAGTTTCTCAAGTGCTTGGTAACTTCTTGAAATCATTTCTCTTGGGTCATCTAAAAGATTAGCCGATGCAAGGGCATTATCCAAAAGCTGATTGACCACGAGAAGAGCCGTGGGCTCATCTTTTTCCATAAGACTGTGCAACCCCTTGATGATGGAATGTCTGGGGTTGATTTGAAATTTTACTTTGCTAGCTGGCATAGCATCTTCTGGTCCCTGCATCATTTTCATGATTCGACGGGCAGAAGCTCCGCCCATACCATCATCCCCGACAACACACACTGGGCTATTGATCAGGCGTTCTCCAGTTTCCACATCGGAAACCCTTTCTTTGAGCGACTCTTTGATCCACTTGGAAAGCTTTTTGACCGCTTTTTTGTCCAAGCTTTCACCAGCAGGCTCTTCATCTAATTTTTCCAGTTTCAGCTCATCAGAATCGGCAGAAATGATCTTTTTCTCTTTAAACTCCCTCAGGGATTGCATGACATATTCATCCACCGGTTCGGTAAGCAGAAGAACTTCATAGCCTCTTGCCTGCAATGCTTCGAGGTAAGGACCAGATTCGATGGATTTACGGTTTTTGCCGTAGAGGAAAAGAATTTCTTTCTGATCGGCTGCCATGCGATCGATGTAATCGTCCAAGCCGGTGAGTTTTCCATCTTCTGATGCTGTGGATTGAAAACGGAGCAGCTTGGCTAGGTCGTCCTTGTAGGAAAAGTCAGTAGCCACTCCCTCTTTGATCAGGGCACCAAATTCCTGCCAAAATTCGAGGTATGTGGCCTCCTGCTTTTTCGACTGTTCGTTGAGAAATTTGATAAACCTTTTGGTTAGGACCTGCCCCAGTTTACGAAGCAATTCGCTGTCCTGCATCGTTTCGCGGGATACATTTAAGGGGATGTCGGAGCTATCCACCACTCCCCGTAAAAACCGGAGCCACTCAGGGAAAAGGCTTTTGGGTTCTGCATCAATCAATACCTTCCGGCAATGGAGGGCCACCTTGTTTTCGCTGCGAAACATGCCCATTTTTTCCATGTTTCTCTTGGGGACGAACAGGAGGGAATTAATTTCCAGCGGTGCATCTGCACTAAAGTGTAGACGCATGAGGGGAGCCTCGTAATCATTGGCCTGAAATTTGTAAAATTCTTCATATTCCTCGTCCTTGATTTCGGACTTGGACCTAAGCCAAATTGCATCGACGGTATTTACTTTTTCACCATTTACCGAGACTGGGAACTGAACGAAGGCGGAATACTTTTTAACGATATCCTTAATTCGGTCTTCTTTGGCAAATTCATCGAAGTCGTCATTTAACTGGATGACAATTTTTGTCCCCCTTCGTTGACCTTCAGCCTGTTCGATCGTGTAGCCTCCGTTCCCGTCGCTTTCCCAGCAAAACGCCTGGCCTTCTTTTTGCCAGTTTCGGGTATACACTTTGACCGAATCTGAAACCATGAATACGCTGTAAAAGCCAACCCCAAACTTACCGATAAGAGCTTCGTTCTTTTCCCCGTCACTTTGCAGGGCTTCGATAAATTCTTTCGATCCGGAATGGGCAATCGTGCCAAGGTTTTTGACCAGTTCTTCCTCGGTCATACCGATGCCAAAATCCTGAATGATTAACTGCTTGGCATTTTCATCGGTATTGAGATTGATTTCCATCTCGAGGTTATCGTCGAAGACATCTTTTTCAGTCAGTTGGGTTCTACGAAGCTTTTCCAGGGCATCGGAAGCGTTGGAGATCAATTCACGAACAAAGATTTCCTTATCTTTGTAGAGGGAATTTACGACTATATCGAGGACCTGTTTGGTCTCGGCTTTGAATTCATGGGTAGTTGCTTGGGTCATAGTAAAAAGGATTGTTTATTAACAATTTGTGTTCTGCCTTCAAGAAATTACGGAAAAAGCGTTGCTTCAGAGCTTTTTCGTTTAGTTATCCCTAAATTTTGCTCGGAAGAATTCATAGGCCTGGTTGATTTCCTTGGCTTTTTTTTCGGCGACCTCCCGAATTTCCACCCCAAGGGCAGAGACTTTATCCGGGTGGTACTGGGCAATGGATGCCCGGTAGGTCGATTTAATTTTTGAGAAATCGGAAAGATCATCTTTGCTTAGGCCAAGGACCTCCGCCATTTGTAATTCTTCGATCGTTGGAAAAATAATTTTCTTTGCCTTCTGCTCGTTCGTAGACTGGGAATTTTCATTATCCGGTTCTTCTTCCATGTTGTCATCTTCCGGAACAAAATTTTCCGACCGGCTGGTAAAATCTGTCTCTTGGCCAGTTGCTTCTTCTTCCTGTGCTTCTTCGTTTTCTTCTTGGTTTTCTTGCCCTGACTGGGTGCATGGGGGTTGAGAGATCAGAAAGTCGAGCTTCCACAGCATCCACCAAGAGGAACAAAAAATTAATGCCCACGAAATTTTCTCCAATCCATGGGTGATCGCATTTGGTGCACCGCCAGTAATTGTACGCCATCCAGACCAGTCGTGGTAAAAACTAAACATCGATGCACTTAAGTATTGTGCCCAAAAATAGGATAACCCAAGAGCCAACAATACCCCATAAAACAGGGAAGGATGAAGAAGCTTATGTACCATTAGAACTTGATCGGGGGAAGTTGTCCTGTGCAGGTTTTGTAGAAAAATAGGATCAAGCCACCTGCAATGATAAAAATCCATCTCTTCGCCGGTTTACTTTCTTTCATTTAGAAAATGCGATATAAGGGAGTGGTGGTAGGGGTCGGATTCGAACCGACGAACGCCGAAGCGGGCGGATTTACAGTCGGTATAGGTAACACAATATGTTGTGGTAAATTCGATAGAAGGCCAGTAAATAAGCCGAATTCCTTAAAATTAATGGGTTCGTGTATAATTCATTAGAAGTAACAAATCGGCAACAGCTTAGACTTTCGAAGGAATGAATTTCAATATCTAATTTTGCTCACAAATCGTTTAATTTTGCGGTTTCTTCTTTTTTTGAAGACTCTAAATTGAGTTATTTGCCTTCCTTCCACCACTTCTTCATTTGAGCTATATTTGACTTAATTTCTTCACGGCGATCTGCTTTTCCCATATTTGCGAGACCATTGAGAT
>Ga0255758_10001590_pt1 | contig 22784 bp, 21 predicted proteins | sample 011ome_24_FD_179958 | JGI IMG/M metagenome (GOLD analysis project Ga0255758, IMG submission 179958) | Coastal salt marsh microbial communities from the Groves Creek Marsh, Skidaway Island, Georgia - 011513CT metaG (version 2) | ecosystem: Environmental > Aquatic > Marine > Intertidal zone >...
ACTCCATATTGGTGGAATGAACAAACATGAGGCTGAAGGATTTGATAAAAAAAAAAGCAACTTAAAAGAAGTTCGTTCAAGTGTTTGGATGGACTTAGTTTTTATCAATATTAATAATAATGCTAAAAACTTCTCTGATGCAATTAAGCCATTAGAAGATAGATGGTCGAAATTTATTCCAAAAAAAGATCAAGATTTAATAAAACACTCTAAAGATTTTGGATATTTTAATATGGAAGTTAACAGTAATTGGAAATTAGCAATAGAAAATTATTGTGAAAGTTATCATCTACCTTGGGTACATCCTGAGCTCAATAGAGTTTCAAATATAAAAGATCACTATCACATTGAAGATCCTCAAGATACTTTTTCTGGCCAAGGTAGTAATAAATATAGCCAACAATTTGATGGTAATAAAAAATTTGAATGTTTTCCTAATTGGCCTAGTGATTTACATCATAACTCTGAATATGTTTCGTTATTTCCAAATGTGATGCTTGGCATACATGTGGATCATTATTATGCATTTTGGTTAGAACCTTTGGCTAATAACAAAACTAGAGAACACTTTGAAATGTATTATGTGGGTGAAGAAAGTGCCTCAGGTGAAGACTTAAAAGAAATGCGAGAAAAAAACTTTAAATTTTGGCAAGAAGTAATGAACGAAGATGTGAATGCAATTGAGGGTATGCAAGAAGGAAGAAATTCGCCAGCATATAATGGTGGAAACTTTTCTCCAGTAATGGATACTCCAACACTAATGTTTCATAAGTGGGTTGCAAATAATTTAAGTAAATAGGGGTAAATTTTATGAAAAAAAACTTAATAGAACGTTTAAATGATGGCCCGATCATGTGTGCGGAAGGATATCTTTTTGCTATGGAACGAAGAGGCTATTTGTCAGCAGGTGCATTTGTTCCAGAAGTTGTCTTAGAACATCCTGAAGTAGTCACTCAATTACATCGAGAATTTATTAGAGCAGGGACAGATATAGTTCAGGCTTTTACTTATTATGGGCATAGAGAAAAATTGAGAATTATAGGAAAAGAAAAGTTACTGGAACCTCTTCAAAAAAATGCATTAAAAATTGCAAGGGATGCTGCTAATGAATTTAAAGATTTAGATCTCTTAGTTTGTGGTGATGTGGCTAATACAAATATTTTTGATCCAGGAGATAAGAATAGCTCATTAGTTTGTCAAAAAATGTTTGAAGAACAAGTAGCTTGGGCAAAAGAAGCGGGCGTTGATTTTGTGATAGCTGAGACAATTAATTGGACTGAAGAAATGAAGATTGCCCTTAAAGCTATTAAGGATGAGGGATTAATTGCAGTTTGTAATTTTGCAATTCCAAGAGGAGATAAGACAAGAGAGGGTCATAGTGCAGAAGATGCTTGTAAAATGATGGAGGATCTTGGTGCAGATGTTGTGGGTTTAAATTGTTATCGAGGCCCTAAGATGACTATGAAATTATTAAAAAAAGTAAGAGAAAAAGTTTCATGTCATGTCTCAGGTTTACCTGTTCCTTATAGAACTACAGAGGAGGAACCTGGTTTTTTAAATATTACTGATCATGGTTGTGATTGTATTCCAGGAGGCAATGCTTTTCCTGTTGCTTTAGATAATTTACTTTGCAACAGGTATGAAATGGCTGAATTTGCAAAAGATTGTGTGGCTAATAAAATTAATTTTATTGGGATATGTTGTGGTGCAGAGGCTCATCATGTTAGAGAAATGTCGGTTGCAATTGGTAAAAAACCAATTTCGATGAAATATATGCCAGATATGAGCAAACACTTTCATCACGGCACAGATAGTTCTTTAAAGGCTATCAATAAAAAAATAAAATACTGAATATGAAGTTTAATGGTATTTATACAGCTTTAATCACACCATTTAATCAAGATTTTACAATAAATGAAAAAGCATATGAAATTCTTATCAATAAAATAATTGCTGAAGGAGTTCATGGAATAGTAGTAGCAGGTTCAACTGGCGAAAATTATTCACAAACTTTAGATGAAAGAATTCATTTAATTAATCTTACTGCAAAAATAATTAATAAAAGAGTAAAATTAATAATTGGTACAGGGGGAGTATTAAGAATTGAAGACTCAATTATTCTAGGAAAAAAAGCAAAAGAAGTTGATGCAGATGCCATTATGATTTCTTCACCACCATATTCTGTTCCAACAAGTAAAGAAAATGCTTTAAGTGCACTTGCAATTGATAAAGCAACCAATTTACCAATATTACTCTATAATTATCCAGGAAGAACTTCAGTTAATATGGATAAAGAATATCTAGATATCATTAGCCAGTCTAAAAACTTTTGTGCCATTAAAGAAAGTTCGGGAGAAATTGATAGAATTGATTTTTTAATGAATAATTATCCAAACATTGATTTATGTTGTGGAATGGATGACCAAGCTTTTGATTTTTTTAAAGCAGGTTGTAAAAGCTGGGTTTGTGCGGGGAGTAATTTTTCCGCAATTGCCCATATAAAACTTTGGAAAACATGTGTAATTGATAAAGATTTTGAAAAAGGTGAAAGAATTTGGCAGACAATGAAACCCTTAATGACAAATTTAGAGCAAGGTGGAAAATTTATACAATCCATAAAACATGGTGTTAATTTAAAAAATATTGAAGCTGGTCCACCTCGATCCCCTTTATTGCCTTTGGACGAAAAAGAACAAAATGTTTTAGAAAATATTATTAATGAAATGAATAACAAAATTAATCAACTTGATTAATGAATAAGGTAATAAAAGCTAAAAGATTACCAATAGATCCAGGACCACCCGCTTGGAGAGAAATTTTACCGCAGCAAAAAAGATATCCAGATCTTGAGAACACTGTTTCAACAGATTGGTTAATTATTGGCGGTGGATTTACAGGTTTGTCTGCTGCAAAAAGATTATGTGAACTATCTAACAATAACAAGATTGTTTTGATAGAGGCTAATGAAATTGCATCTGGACCTGCTGGAAGAAATTCAGGGTTTATGATTGATCTACCCCATGAATTAGGGTCAGGCAGTTATCAAGATACGATCGAGAGAGATAAATTGCATGTTAAATTAAATAGATATGCATTGAATTTTGCAAAAAATGCCTCTAAAGAATACGAAATGCCTAAAGAGGCAGCAGAACCTGTAGGACGAATTAATAGCTATGTCAACATTACTGGGAAAAAACATAATCATGAATATTCAAAACATCTAGAACAATTAGGTGAAAAATTTGAAAATCTTTCAGCTGAGGACATGAAAGATATTACAGGATCTGAATTTTATAGCGGCGGATTATTTATGCCTGGATGTTTAATGCTGCAACCCGCTTTATATATCAGTAAACTTGCTGAGGGAATTTCAAATCAATTTAAAAATAATTTTACATTATTTGAGCATACTCCTGCAATAGAATTAAAAAATAATATTAATGAATGGATAGTTAAAACTCCAAAAGGATTAATTAAAACCAAAAAAATAATAATGGCTGTGAATGGTCATGTAGAATCTTTTGGTTTTTTTGAAAAAAGATTAATGCATGTCTTTACTTACGCTTCTATGACAAGAAAATTAACTAATGCAGAGCAAAAAGTGTTAGGAGGAAAGCCTAGTTGGGGCATTACCCCATCAGATCCAATGGGCTCAACATTAAGAAGAATTACAGGTATCAGCGGTGATAGAATATTAATTAGAAATCGATGGACTTTTAACCCAACACTTGAAGTGTCAGAAAATAACGTAAAAAAATTTGGCAAAGATCAAGATGAAAGTTTTAAAAAAAGATTTCCAATGATCCCTGATGTTACTATGGAATATAGATGGGGTGGTAGATTATGTTTATCTTTAAATTCTGTGCCAGCATTTGGTGAAGTGGAAAAAAATGTTTTCTCCGCTTGTTGTCAAAATGGTATTGGTACTGCAAAAGGTACTTTAGCGGGTATTGGTGTCGTTGAGCTTGCTTTAGGTTTAAACTCAGAAATTGTTAAAGATATGAGTTCCTATGAAAAACCAAAAAAATTACCACCATCACCAATTTCAACTATTGGCGCTAGAACTGTGATAAAATGGAGAGAATTTAAAGCAAAAGCTGAATTATAAATTATAAAAAACTATAATTTTAAATATTTACAGTTATTAATAATTTTAAATTAAAAAATTTATGAAAGTTTTTATAACAGGAACTGCTGGATTTATTGGTTTTCATTTAGCTAAGTTATTATTGAAAGAGGGTTTTAAAGTTCATGGTTATGATTCTATCAATGATTATTATGATGTAAATTTAAAGCATGCTCGTCAAAATATTTTGTTAAAAGATAAAAATTTTTCAACTACAAAAGGTTTACTTGAAGATAATGATAAACTAAATGAGGTGGCAGATAAATTTGAACCAGATATTATTATTCATCTAGCAGCTCAAGCAGGAGTTCGTTACAGTTTAGAAAATCCACGTGCTTATATCAATTCAAATATAATTGGCACATTTAATGTAATGGAGTTAGCTAGAAAACATGAAGTTAAACACCTATTAATGTCCTCATCTTCCTCTGTTTATGGGGCAAATACCAACATGCCTTTTACAGAAAATGATAAAGTAGATACTCAACTTACAATTTATGCAGCCACCAAAAAATCAAATGAAAGTATGGCGCACTCCTATTCTCATTTATGGAAAATACCTATAACAATGTTTCGTTTTTTTACAGTTTATGGGCCTTGGGGAAGACCTGATATGGCATATTTTAAATTTGTATCATCAATTTTAAATAATAAACCAATCGATATTTATAATAATGGAGAAATGTATCGAGATTTTACTTATGTTGATGATTTAGTTAATGGGATTAAATTATTAGTAGATTGTATCCCCAATAATAAAAAAATTTCAGAAAATGATAGCTTATCTCCTGTTGCACCCTTTAGAGTGGTAAACATTGGTAATTCTGAGAAAATAAAATTAATTGACTTTATTGATGCAATTGAAGAAAATCTTAATAAAAAAGCAATTAAAAATTTTATGCCAATGCAAAAAGGAGATGTTACAGAAACTTGGGCCGATTGCTCTATTTTAAAAAATTTAACAAGATATACTCCAAAAACTAATTATAAAGATGGAATTAATAGTTTTGTTAAATGGTTTCGAAAATATTATGAGAATTAAATTTATATTAATAAATCATGAGTAAAATATTTTTAATTTGAGTTAATTTTAGCACTCATATAGTCAATTGAATATTTAAAGAATAAATTACTAAAAAATATGGCAAAATACTTAGTTGTTGGTGGTGGTGGTTTCATTGGAGGTCACTTAATTAAAAGATTACTAGAACAAAAAAATCAGTTGCGTGCAGTAGATTTAAAACCTTTAGATTTATGGTTCCAAAAATTTGAACAAGCTGAAAATTTTTCACTCGATATGCAAGAATATGAAAATTGTTTAAAGATGACTAAAGATGTTGATTATGTAATTAACCTTGCGTGTAATATGGGTGGAATTGGTTTTATAGAAAACAATAAAGCTGATTGCATGCTTTCTGTCTTGATAAACACAAATCTTTTAAGAGCATGTAGAGAAAATACAATTAAAAAATATTTTTATTCATCAAGTGCATGTGCATATAACAAAAATTTACAAAATAGTCCGGATATTGATGGCCTTAAAGAAGAAGATGCATATCCTGCAATGCCAGAAGATGGTTACGGTTGGGAAAAATTATTTAGTGAGAGAATGTGTAGACATTTTACCGAGGATTATGGATTAGAAACTAGAGTAGCACGTTTTCATAATATCTATGGACCTCTTGGAACATTTGATGGAGGAAGAGAAAAGGCACCTGCTGCAATTTGTAGAAAAGTAATAGAAGCCAAACTGAAAAATGACGCTACTATTGACGTATGGGGTGATGGAACTCAAACCAGAAGTTTTTTATATATTGATGACTGTATTGATGCAGTCCTCAAACTTTTTAATTCTGATTACTCACATCCTATTAATATTGGAAGCGATGAGAAAGTAACTATCAACGAATTAATCTCTATAACAGAAAGCTATGCTAAAAAAAAATTTAAAAGGAATTATCAACTAGATAAACCCCAGGGTGTTAAAGGTAGATCTAGCAATAATGATCTGATCAAAAGTATTCTTGGATGGAATTATAAATATTCTTTAAAAGATGGAATTAAAAAAACATATGATTGGATAAATGAAATCTATTCGAATAAAAAAAATGATGAATTTGTTAGATTTACAAAAAAAAATTTGAACAAATAGAATAAATTATACAATTAGTTATCTTTGTTGAAGGCGTAGGGACAAGAAATTCAGAAGAAACGGATTATACCCCAAAATCCATGTTTAAAATTAGCAACTAACCAGTATTTATTTGTACATTGTGTAATTTTTTGAGTAATATACAAAATCATAAATGACTTCACAAAATAAACAACCACTTGTAATTTTTGAATTAGCAAATAATCATATGGGAGATTTGCAGTACGCAAAAAAAATAATTAATGAATATTATAAGGTATCCTTAAATTATAGAAAGTATGGAATAAAATTTGCATTTAAATTTCAATTTAGAGATCTTGAAACATTTATTCATACAGATTTTAAAAAATCTGATCACGAAGGTGTAAAAAGATTTGAGTCAACAAGACTTCGTGATAAGCAATGGAATAATTTAATTAAATTTACTAAAAAAAAATTTATTACTGTCTGCACTGCATTTGATGAAATATCAGTAAATAAGATAATTAAATATAAATTTGATTTTATAAAGATTGCAAGTTGTTCAATTAATGATTGGCCATTAGTTGATTATTTGCAAAAAAAGGTAAAAACAAAAATAATAGCAAGTTTGGGGGGCAAAAATGATAAGGAAATTAGAGAAATAATAAGTTTTTTCAGAAGTAAAAAAAAAAATATACAGTACCTATATTGTGTAGCAAAATATCCAACCAAGCCAGAAAATTTGAACCTAGAATATTTTTCAAAACTAAGATCTTTATATGGAAGTGAAATAGCTGGTTTTTCTACACATGAAAATCCACAAGAAACTTTATCAGGTGCTCTTTCCTACGCTTTGGGTGCTAGAATCTTTGAAAAACATGTAAATATTAAATCAAAAAATTATAAAATTAATCAATATTCTACAACTCCTGAACAAATTAATAGCTGGTTAGAAAATCTTAAAAGAGCAATTTTACTTATTGGTTCATCTAAAAAAAGAAGTTTGTTTTTGAAAGAGGAAAAAACTAATTTGTTGCAATTCCAACGTGGTATTTATGTAAAAACTAGAACTTATATTAAAAAAGGTGATTTGTTAAATTTAAATAATATCGCTTTTAAATACCCTTCTCTCAAAAATCAATTAGTTGCAAATGATTTTTCAAAATTTAGTACATTTGTTTCTAAAAAAAACTTAAGACCAGACCAGCAAGTAAATTATAGCGATGTAAGTATAAAAAATTCAAGAAATAATATCGAAATTATTAGAGAAAAAATATTGGAGATGATTGATAGATCAAAGATTATCGTTCCAAAAAACTCTAAGCTAGAAGTATCTCACCATATGGGTTTAAAAAAATTCAATAAAATTGGCATGTCGATGATAACTATTTACAACGGTCTATACTGTAAAAAATATTTATTTTTACTAAAAGGTCAAAATCATCCTGCTCAGTTTCATAAGATTAAGACAGAATCATTCTTTATACTTTTTGGTTCTGTAAAACTAAAATTAACAAAAGATAAAAAAGTTGAGACTAAAATTTTAAAGATTGGTGATTTAATTACTATAGAACCTAAAACAATTCATGAATTTAGTTCTTTAGGTGATGCAGGCTGTATCATAGAAGAATTAAGTAGCAAACATATTAAAGACGACTCTTATTATGTAGATAAAAATATTATTAAAAATAAAAATAGGAAAAGTTTTATTTCTTTATATTAATAAAATTATTTAAATATTAATTTCACTTATGATGCAATTAGAGCTAGAAAGATTGAAAAAAAAAATAAATGGTCCAATTCAAACAATCTTTGTACCTTTTACCAAAAATTTTAAAATAGACTATAAATCACTTAAAATTCATATTCATATCTTATGTAAAATGAAATATGTTAATGTTCTTTATTTAATGCCTTACAATGGAAGATTTTCGTTGTTAGATGAAAATGAAATTTTCGAACTAAATTATTTTTGTATTAGAGAAGTAAAAAAATTCAAAAAATTAATAATAGTATCTGACCCAATACACGCATCTACAGAGAGAAAATTTGAGTTTTGCTTGCACGCAAAAAAAAATGGAGCAGATATCTTTTCTTCTATTTGTAGAGAAAAATTTTTTTCAGATGAACAAATATTCTTACATTATAAAAAAATGGGATCAGCAAATTTTCCAATATTAGTTCATATAATGCCATTTTTATCAGGATATAATGATAAGAATTTAGTTTGGAGTTTTTCAATAATAAAAAAAATTGCTAAATTAAAGAATGTCATAGCTTTCAAAGAAGATACAAAAGATGCTACATATGGAGCCAAAATACTAAAAGAATTTAAAAATCGATTTGCAATTATTTTCGCAGGCAGAAAAAAATTATTTTTAAAACTTAAAAAAGATGGTTTATCGTCTTACTTAAATGGCACATCAATAATTGACCCAGCTATAGATGAAATTTTTTGGCATTATTTTAATAACAATTATTTAAAGGCAAAGATGTTCGTTAAAGATGTAGATGATCCATTTTGGGATGGTCCATCTTCTAAATATGGTTGGCATAGGGTGAACAAAGCTTGCTTAGAGATAAATGGTATCATGAAAAGGCACGAAAGACTTCCAATGATTTCTTTAAACAATTTTGAGTATAAAGATTTAAAAAAAAAAATAAATATTATTAAAAAAAGACTTATTAAGTGGAAAAAATTAAGTCATTAAATTTAATTTAAAACCAAAAGTATGAAAACTAATAACGATATAGTATGTTTTATACCAGCTAGATCTGGTTCAACTAGAGTTAAAAATAAGAACATAAGACTGATAAACAATAGACCTCTAATATATTGGAGTGTTTTTAAAGCTGTAAAATCAAAAATATTTAATAAAATTATTTTTAGTTCAGACTCTGAAATGTATTTCAAAATATTGTTAAAATTTTTAAAAAAAGATAAGATTAATTATAAAAATTTAATTTTTGACAAAAGAGATAATTCACACACTAGAACAAAATCTAAAATTTTTGATTATTTAAAACACGATTTAATAAAAAAATTTAATTTAACTAATAATGATTTATTAGTTCAAATGCTACCTACTTGTCCATTAAGATCAATAAAAACAATAAAAAAAGCTGTTAATTTTTCTCTAACTACTAAAAAAAATTGTTTTGCAGTTTGTGAATATGATTTTCACATCTCTTTTAGTTTGAAAATTTATAATCAAAAATGGCTACCAGTATTTAAAAATTCACCTATGTTGACTGGCAACACTCAAAGTCAAAGCCAAAATAAATATTATCACCCCAATGGTGTAATAAATTGTTTATTTGTAAAAACTTTAAACAAAAAAAATAAATCTATCTATCAAAATGCATTACCATTAATTATACCAAGATTAGAAGCTTTTGATATAGATACAGAAGAAGACTTAAAGATAATAAAAAAACTATATTGATGATGGAAACATTTAAAAAAATTATATTTTTTTTAACGCCACAAGAAAAAAGGCATGCAAGCTTATTATTAATCATGATAATTATAATGGGTATTATTGATACGATGGGTATAGCATCCATACTTCCCTTTATGGCTGTCATTGCAAATCCAAATATCATTGAAACTAATATTTTTTTAAAAAATTTGTTTCAAATATCAGGTAGAATTGGAGTTGAAACTAACAATGAATTTATTTTGTTACTTGGTATCTTAGTATTTTTTTTCTTAATATTTTCACTTAGCTTCAAAGCAATTACAATTTATATTCAAACAAGGTTTTGCCAATTGCGTGGACACACTATCGGTAAAAAACTATTAGAAACTTATTTAAATCAACCTTACAGTTGGTTTTTAAATCATAACAGTGCTGCACTAAGTAAAAATATTCTATCAGAAGTATCAGTTATTATAGGTCAGGGTATGACACCCATTTTAAATTTAGTAACATACAGTATAATTTCAATTTTCTTATTAATTTTATTATTTTTAATTAATTTTAAATTAACTATAATTGTAATTTTTGTAATTGGTGGTTCCTATTTTTTTATTTATTTTTTTTTTAAAAAATTTATTCATCAGATTGGAAAAGAGCGCTTATTTGCAAACACATCTAGATTTAAATCAATAAATGAGGCTTTTGGAGCATATAAGCAAGTAAAAGTTACAGGTTTAGAAAAATATTTTATAAATTTATTTTCAGAGCCTTCATTAAAATTTGCCAAATATAATTCTAGTTCGTTAATCATAGGATCATTGCCTCGTTTTTTTATAGAGGCTATTTCATTTGGCGGGTTAATATTAATAATAATTTATTTTTTATCAATAAAAGGTAGCTTCGTTAATTCTATCCCTACAATTGCAGTTTTTACTTTTGCTGGTTATCGTATAATGCCATCTGTTCAAATAATTTATCAAGCCTTTACTTCTCTTAAATTTTCTAGTCCAATTATTGACAAAGTATATAATGATTTAAAATACTTAAAAAAAAATAATTTTAATAAAAATAAGAGCATCTTATCATTTAACAACTCCATAAGATTGAATCAAGTTAACTATAAGTATCCAAACTCATCTAGGCCAGCTTTAAAAAATATAAATTTAATTGTACCAGCTAAAACAATCATCGGATTTACTGGTCCAACAGGATGTGGCAAAACAACAACAGTAGACATTATTTTAGGTCTTCTAGAGCCTCAAAATGGTAACTTAGAAGTAGATGGTAACATTATAACTGCTCATAATAGAAGATCCTGGCAACAATTAGTTGGTTATGTTCCCCAACAAATTTATCTAACTGATGACACTATAGCTTCTAATATTGCTTTTGGAATAGATTCGAAAAATATAAATCATGAGAGAGTACAATTTGTTTCTAAAATTGCTAGTTTACACAATTTTATTGTCGATGAATTACAATTTAAATACGAAACAATTATTGGAGAGAATGGTGTTAAATTATCTGGTGGTCAACGTCAACGTATAGGCATTGCTAGAGCTTTATACAACAACCCAAAACTTTTAATTTTAGACGAGGCAACAAGTGCTCTGGATAATGAGACCGAAAAAGCTGTAATGAATACAATAAACAAACTTAGAAAAAACATTACAATTATTTTAATTGCTCATCGATTAAATACAGTTAGAAAGTGCGATATGATATTTAAATTTAAAAAAGGACAGATTGTAAAGTCTGGCAATTATAACCAAATAATTAATAATTAAATTAATTAATATGAGTCTAAACATTCTTGCAAAAAAATACTTTAAATTTTTTTCCAAAAAAAAAATAACATCTTTGGAAAAAATGTTTGCTAAAAATATTGTTCTAAGAGATTGGAACATTCATGTTAAAGGTAAAAAAAAAGTTGTAGAGGCAAATAAAAAAATTTTTCGTGACTGCAAAACAATCAATGTCACACCAACAAAGCTTCATGTTTTAAATAATACTGTTTTAGCAGAGATCGAAATTGTAATTGATAAGAAAAAGATTTTGGTGCTTGATATATTAAAATTTAATAGAAAAAATGAAATTATTAATATTAAAGCTTATCTTGGTAGCAAATTGTAAAAAAACGACTATAATTAACAATAAGTTTATTTAATGAATTACAAAAGCTTAATTAAAAGATTTGATGATAAAGGTTTTGTAGTATTAAGAAATTTTTTTTCCAACGAAATATGCAAAGAAATTAAGGATTATTCTAAAAAATTAAAGCCTAAATTAAAGATGCCTTTTAGCAATGTAGCCTGGGGTTATGGCAATTTAACCAACAAAGGACCATTGAAAAAAATAAACTCTGACAAAAGGTTGGATGGTATTATTCGTACAATATTAAGATCAGATTATATTTTTAATCACACCATGATATCTAATAAATCTAAATGGATAGGTCCAGACGTTGAATTCCATCAAGAAATATTTAATGTAAACACATTTGCAGCAGGAGCAAACCCAAAAAAAGATTGGAGAAAGATATTACAAATTTATATGGCAATAGATGATCAAAAAAATTCTACTGGCAGTTTACGCATAATCCCATCCTCACATAAACTAGGACAATTAAAACATGAAGATTGCGTAAATTCTTTTTTAAATCACAAGAGAAGAGTTGTTTTAAAGGATTTAAACATGGCTTATAAAAAATATGGAATATTAGATATGAAACTTAAGTCAGGAGACCTACTAATTTTTAATACAAGATTAGTTCATGGCTCACCATCAAATGCGTCTAATGATGATCGAATGGCAATAGTATCTCAAGTAAGAAGTTTGGAAATTAAAATTGATAAAAAAGTTTATATTAAAGAAACAAACTACAGACGTAACATTGTAGAAAAATATTTGTTAAAAAAAATTTCATCATTAAAAAAAACTAATAGCTATAATGATTTTAGAAAACAAAAATGAAATTTAACAACTGGGTAAAAGATATTGAAAGATTAAGAGTAAATAGACCAACAACTAGCGAATTTAAAAGGCTAGATTTTGCAGAAAGAACAATCAATTTTGATAAACAGTTTTTTAAAAAATTTATAAAATCAATTAATCAAGAAGATTTAATCACTTACCCATCTTATAAAGATTATTTAGAAATCAAAAAATTAATCGCACAAACTAACAAATGCAATCTAGAAAATATATATTTTGATGCAGGTTCTGATGCATGTATTAAAAATTTTATTCACTTATTTTGTAAAAAAAACTCTAATATAATTTCCTCTGCCCCTTCTTTTCCAATGTATAAAATATATTCTCAATTTTATCAGACTAATTTTGTAGGAGTCGAGCATAATGAAGATTTGTCTCTTGATTTAAAAAAAATTATTAAAAAAATAAATAAAAAAACTTCATTTATAATTTTAGCAAATCCAAATTCTCCACTTGGTGAATATAAAAATGTAGAGGAGATCGAAGTTTTTTGCAAAATTTTAAAGAAAAAAAATATTCCTCTTTTATTAGATGAAGCTTATGTGGATTTTGCTCCCGCTAGTTCTATTAAACTTATAAAAAAGTATAAAAATCTTTTTATACTCAGAACCTTATCCAAATCATGGGGTGGTGCAGGAATAAGGTTTGGCTATATCATTGGTGAAAAAACAACAATTGGCTTATTAAATAACTTACAATTGACATATCCGATATCTAATATCTCGTTAAAGTTTGCAAAGCATTTAATTAAAAATAAAAAAATAAATCAGAGATATTCTCATCAAACTAAAAAAAATAGAAATTTTATCTGTGAAATATTAAAAAAATATAATTATGATGTTTTGAATTCACACACTAATACAATCCATTTGCATGAAAAAGAAGGTGATAATACAAAAACCATTTATAGACTTAAAAAAAATGGTTTCGCATTTAAAGCAGGCTCAAAAAAAACAGGTACCAAAGTTAAAATTCCTGGAGATACTAGGAATAATTGGATTAGACTCTCATTAGGATCAAATAAAGACAATAACTTAATCAAAGTTTTTAGGCAAAATATAAAAAAATAAATGATTAAAAAGAAACGAACTTGGAAAAATATATTTGAAAAATTTAATAATAAAAAAAAAATAAACAACTATAATTTAAAAAATCTTTTGATTTTAGCTGGTCATTTAAAAAGTAAGACAGGATCATTTGGCTTAAATAAATGGAAAAAAGAAATTAGCAATATTAAAAAAAAAATAAACAAACCTAATGGAAGTATATTGGAAATAGGTTGCGGTAGTGGGGCAGTTTTAAAAAGTTTTGAAAAAGACATGAAAATATATGGAGTTGATTACAGTGAATCCATGATTGAAATATCAAAAAAAGCATTACCAAATGGAAAATTTATATGTTGCGAAGCCAATCAAATTTCCTTTAGAGAAAATAAATTTGATGCAGTAATAATATTTAGTTCAATTCAATATTTTCCAAATACAAAATATTTTAAAGACGTTTTAAATAAAATTCAAAAAATTTTGAAAAAAAATAGCTACCTTTATATTGGTGAAATAATTGAAAAAAATAAACAAGCTCAATTTAATAATTACCGTAAAAATCAATTATCAAAAAAAGAATACAAAAAAATGTATCAAGGAAAACAAAATTCAAACTTAAAACATTTTTCATTGAATAGATTGGAAGTAATAAATTTCCTTGAAAGAGGTTTTAAAAACGTTGAAATTACCAATTCAATTTTAAGAGGTAAAGAAAAAGAAGTTTATAGATTTGATTTATGCTGCCAAAAAAAATAATATATGACGAGAGTTATATTGGTGGCTCACTAGCAATTTTGATAAAAAGTTTTTTTTCCAAAAAAAAAATAATTATTTTTGAAAAAGATATTCATTTAGGTGGAGCTTGGAAAAATAATTATAAAAACAATTTAAAGAATGTAGATGTTGCTTGCCATTTAATTGTTACACAAAATAAACTAAAATCAGAAAAGATTATTAAGATGATGAAATTATTCAATGTTAAACTTAAAAAAATCGATAAAGAAAGCTTTTATTCTGATACTAAAAATTGGAAAGCTTATGGGAAAAAAGGTCCAGCTTTAGTTTGCTGCACTGGATGGTCAGATATGCTTAATAGAGTTAAAAAAAAAGTATTAAAAAAAAAAAATATAACAATCTTAAAAAATTGTAGAGCAAATAAAGTTATAGTTAAAGACGATCTAGCTAAAGTCTATTTAAATAATAATTTGATTATCAATTGTAAAAAATTATTTTTACCTTCTTATTGTGATTTAGATAGTTTTTTTTTAGAAGATCAAAAAGTTCAATTCCCAAAAGAAAATATACAAAATATTCACTTTGTTTTTAAACTTAAAGGATTTTCTGAAATCTTAAATAAAGAGTATCAAGGATTTTGGGATTTGAATCAAAATATTTTTGATAGACTGTCAGTAAGTTCATATAAAGAAATAAGCAAATCTAAAAAAGAAATTGTATTATGCTGCAGAGTTTCAAAAAAATTTAAAAACAAATTAATAAATATCAATAAAAAAACAATTTTAAATTTCTTGTTGGAAAATAAATTAGTCTCTAATGGAAAGATTATGAAATTAAATAAAATAACCTATAACTGCCCATATCGAACTGTTGAACAAGTAAACTATACAAAAAAATTTTTAAGAAAAAATAATTTTCCCATAGAGATCATGAATACAAGATACATGGGTCACTTTTTATGGAAAATAGCAAAAGAAAAAGAATTAATTTTTTAGCAGATGATAGATTTTCAAAATGACGAAAAACACTCAATAGGGGTGAGCATAAGTGGTCACTTGGATTATAAGATTAGAGGCCCTAAAAGAACACAAATGATTTTTAATAAAAATAAAAATATAAAAGAATTTTTGCACAATGATAATGAAAATGAATTTGAACAGTATGATCCTCAGGTAGGTCATAAATATTTAAATAAATTACTTAAAAATTATAATCTTGAATATTTTATTCATACTTGGAGTATTGGTAAACAAAAAGATATCTTACAAACATATAATCCAATAAAATTTCTATGTGAGAAGCAAATATTTTTTCCATTTGAATTAGAACCATATGGTATAATTGAAAAAGACAGTAATATAGATAATTGGAAAATTTCATCTAACGCTAAATTAGGTTATAAATATTGGTGGGAAAGCCGGAAAAAAGAAAATAGCAGTTATGACTTTGAAGATTTTTTAAATGAAATTAGAATACAAGTCTTTAGAACTACAAGTAGATATTATTCTTTGAGTAAGAGTATTGATTTGGCTCTAAATTATAAAAAAAAATATCAATTTTATTTAGTAACTCGTTTTGGAACCAACTTTTCTTTTTTTTGGAAATTCGATATCAAACAACTATCAAAGAATATAATTTATTGTGAAAAAAGACTAAATAGAATTGATGAAAATATAGCTATAAATGATATGTGGTTTTTAACTGACTACAATGGTCTTGAAATATTAAAAAAAATTTATGATGACAGGTTTGATTATTCCACAAGACCTCCATTTGCTTTTAGAGAGCATTTTGATAAATACAAACTTAATTTAAAACTGATAGATCCTCAAAATATAACTTCATTCTATGGCAAGGCAAAAACAAAAATTAAATCTTTACTAATAAAAATTTAAATGTTCTATAGCTTACAAAATAGTTTTAAATAAAATTTATTAGTATGGTTTATTCTCAACTTAATCAATTTTTAAAAAAAAAAAATTGTACGCTTCTAGGAGTTGGTCCTATGAGCCTGAATTGCGTAGATGCAGTTTGTGAAATTTCAAATGAATATTCGATCCCCTTGATGTTAATAGCTAGTAGAAGACAAGTTGACTCAAAAAAAATGGGTGGTGGTTATGTAAATAATTGGAATACGGAAGAATTTGCAAAATATGTTATATCGAAAGATAAAAAAGATATGGTTCTTTTGTCAAGAGATCATGGAGGACCTTGGCAAAATAATATTGAAATAGAAGAAAAATTTGATCTAAAGCAAGCTATGAGCTCAGCAAAAGAATCGTACTTAGCTGATATTAAATCTGGATTTAAGATACTTCATATAGACCCTAGCATTGACCCATATCATGATACCACAACAGATATAATTTTAGATAGAATTTATGAGCTTTATGAATATTGTAATGAGCAAGCTTCTAAGAATAATAAGGAAATTATTTTTGAAATAGGCACAGAGGAGCAAAGTGGCTCGACCAATACTCCTGAGGAACTAGAGTATACAATTGAAAAAGTTAATAAGTTTTGTAAAAAAAATAAGTTTCAAAAACCCGCATTTGTAGTGATTCAATCTGGCACAAGAGTAGCTGAAATGAGAAATATCGGTTCATTTGATTCTGAATTGAGAGTAAAAAATGAGCTTGCAGCAGAAATACAAGTTCCTCGAATGGTTGATATATGTGAAAAAAATAATATTTGGATGAAAGCTCATAATACTGACTATGTTTCGAATGAAGCGCTTCAGTCTCACCCTAAATTAGGAATTCATGCTGTCAACATTGCTCCAGAATTTGGAGTAATTGAATCAAAATCAATAGTAAAGATTTTATCAGAAAACAATCTTATTTATTTAAGAGATAAATTTTTAGAACTTTCTTTTCAATCTAAAAAATGGTCTAAGTGGATGGTTAAAGACTCTAAAGCTTCAAATTATGAAAAATCTCTAATCGCAGGTCATTATATTTTTTCAAAACCTGAATGTCAGGAAATATTTCTTGAGGCAAGAAAAAATTTAGAAAAAAAAAATTTGTCATTTGATGATTATGTTAAAGATAATGTAAAACAAGGCATAATGAGATATGTTAAAAATTTGAACTTAGTCTAATGAATAAAAAAACAGCAACAATTATTTTAAATAGAAATTTACCAGATGTGACAGACAATCTTGTAAATCATTTAAATAAATTTGATGGTGAATTAACAGATATATTTGTTATTGAAGCAGGTTCAGATGAGATAAATTTATCTAAAAATATGACGTGGTATATTAAAGATACATTTACTAGAAAATACGGTCTAAGATATCCAAGAGGATTAAATTTAAGTATTAAAAAACTTTACGAAGAAAATAAACTAAATGATTATGATTCCATCTTTTTTATTACAAATGACACAATTCTAGAAAATAAAAAAACGATTGAGCCTTTAAGATCAATTTTTATTAAACATGACAGAGTTGGATTACTTTCACCGTGTTCTAAAGATTGGGGAGAAAAACTAATTTTGAAAGATGAAAAAATAAAATATTTTTGGTTTATACATAGTCATGCATATTTTGTTAGAAAAAGTTTTATAGATGATTTGTGTAACTATGAAGATAGCTACATAGATTTATTATTTGATGGAAATAACTTTAGAGGATGGGGTTTAGAGTTAGAGTTAATTGCCAAAGGTTATGCTAATAATTGGGCAAGTGCTATTACAAATGATGTAATTGTAGAAGAAAATAATTCTTTATTAATTGAAAAATCTGATCTCATTAAAACAGAAAAATTTGATAAAAACCTTAAACTTTATATTGATGAAGGAAAAAAATGGATGAAAAATAAATATGGATTTAAAAGTAAATGGGATATGATATTTTATGTTAAAGCTTTTTATGAGGAATTTTTCAAAAAAAATAAAAGTCTTGTTAAATTCAGGATTTAAAAAATGATCAATATTCGTATGTAAAAATAAATTAACATTATTACAATTTTTAAAGGTAAAAAAAAATGATGGAAAACAAATTTTTTGGGGGTAATATTGTAAAAAAACACACTTTTCAAAATAATGGAAAGCACCTACTTGCATCAGGGCCATATGAATATTTTATTTACAAGTCAATTAATAAGGAAGAACTTAAGATAGATAATTTAGGATCTTTTACAGTGTTTATATTAGACAAAGAAGAAAATTGTAAAATTTTAGTCAATGATCTAAATAAATCTATTAACAAGTCTGATGCAATTCAAGTTGAAAATTCTGACACTATATTTAGTATCAGTGGGGGATGCGTCACTTTACTGGTAGCAGGTACAAAAAATAATAGTTCAAATAAGCAAGGCATATTTCATTTAAATTCAGAGTCAATTTATAAAGTTGAAAAGCCCTGGGGCCACGAGCTATGGATCAATGGCGAGCATCAGTGTTATGCCTTAAAGCAGATTTTTATAAAAGCTGGAACTAAAACGAGCTTGCAGTATCACAATTATAAACAAGAAACTAACGTTCTTTTTTCTGGAAAAGCTAAACTGCATTATAAAAAAAAATCAGAAATAAGTAATAATAATATAGATATTGATGATATTGACTCTGTCACTATTCATCCAATTTCTAGTATTGATGTAATCCCATCAACTTTGCACAGACTTGAAGCTGTAACAGATATTCTATTATATGAAACCTCAACTCCCCATTTAGACGACGTTGTGAGAGTTCTTGATGATGCTAAAAGACCAAGTGGAAGAATTAAGCAAGAACATGTCATGAATGAAAATAAATAAAACAGTTTGTATATTAACTTCAGGTAAGGGAACCAGAATGGGTCCTTTAGGTCTAAAGCTTGCAAAAGCTTTGCACCCAATAGGAGGTAAAGCTATAATTTCTCATATAATTGATAAATTTCCAACAGAAACTGAATTTATAATTAGTCTAGGTTTTCATGGTAATCAAGTGAAGCAATATTTATCTATTGCACATGAGAATAGTAAATTTATTTTTGTGGATGTGGATAATTATGAAGGTCCAGGAAGTGGTCCTGGATATTCGTTGTTGTGCTGCAAAAGTCATCTTCAAAAACCTTTTTATTTTGTTTCATGCGATACTTTATGGAAAAATGATATTAATTGGAGTCAAAAAAATAATTGGTTTGGTGTAGACAATGTTTTAATTGAAGAATCGTCTAATTACTGCAATCTAAAAATAGAAAATAATTTAATTACTTCAATTTCAGACAAAAAAAAATCTGATCCTAAATATTTTAAGGCTTTTGTTGGACTGTGTCATATAAATGACTACAAAATTTTTTGGAGCTCATTAGAAATGACTACTATGATAAATAAAGAACACCAAATATCAGATGGTATTTTAGGATTAATTTCCAATACTAAAGTTCACCCCGTGAGCGTAAATTGGACTGATGTGGGGGATGAAGAAAAGTATAAAAAAGAATTAAAAAAATTTGAAAATTTTAATTTTAGTAAGAGTGATGAAGCAATATATATAGTAAATAACAAAGTAATTAAATTTTTTTATAATAGTGATATTACAAAAAAAAGAGTTGAAAAATCTAAAATAAAAAAAAATATTTTTCCCAAAATAAAGCATCATTGTGGACAATTTTATGCTTATGACCTGGTATCAGGTGAAACATTATATAAAAATAATAATAATGGTATATTTAATAAATTACTTAATTGGTTGCACAAATCAGTGTGGACCTCTGAGAAAATAGAGAGTAAATATATAAAAGATGCTTGCTACAATTTTTATAAAGAAAAGACAAATAGTCGTTTAAAACTTTTTTTTGATAAATATCCAAGTATAAATCAAGAACTTCCTGTTAATGGTGAAAGCCTTCCTTCAATTAGTTCAATTCTTGAATTGTTACCATGGAATAATCTTTTTAGCGGTATTTCAACTTTTATTCATGGTGATCTTCAATTTGATAATATCATTTATGATAATGAAAAAAATAAGTTTACTTTACTTGATTGGAGACAAGATTTTGCGGGTAATATGAATTATGGAGATATATATTATGATTTAGCAAAATTATATGGTGGAATTATTTTAAATTATGATTTGATAAAATTAAATTTGTTTAATTATATTGAGGAAAAAAATCAAATTACAATAGATTTTTGTCAAAGATATCAATCTTCAAAATATATAAAGATTCTAGAGAAATATATTAATGACAATAAATATGATTTAAAAAAAGTAAAGATACTTGTGGGTATTATATATTTGAATATGGCTTCATTACATCATGCACCATTTGATAAATTATTATTTCATTTAAGTAGGTTGTGGCTGTATAAACAATTAAAATCTAAATGAAATGAAATCAATAAATAAAGATACAAGACTTTGCATATCTATTTCTGAAAAACCGAGTAATTTTGGAAATATTCTTCATAATGAGCTTTACAAAGAATTGAATCTTAATTTTATATATAAAAGTTTTAAGATTAAAAATCTTAAAAGCTCTATTGATGCAATCAAAACTCTGAATATACGTGGTTGTGGTGTTTCAATGCCGTATAAAGAGAGAGTTGTATCTTACTTAGATAAAATGGATCCGTTATCTAAATCAATTAATGCTGTCAATACAATAGTTAATAAAGATGGGAAATTAAAAGGTTATAATACTGATGTATATGGAGCAATTGAGTCTTTAAAAAAATGTAATATTACTAAAAATTATTCTGTGTTTATGATTGGGGCTGGAGGTGCGGCCAAGGCTTTTTTATTGGCACTTAAAAAATTGAAAATTAAACACATAAGTGTAGCAAATCGAAATAGAAAAAGATTAGAAAAATTAAAAAGTATCACTAAATTTAACATTGTCGATTGGAAAGATAAAAGTGATTTTAATGCAGATCTCCTAATTAACGCTACATCTATCGGAATGTATCCTAATGTAAGAGAGATGGGCTTTAGTAAAAGTAATATTTCAAATTCTATGGCAGTCGTTGATGTAATAATCAACCCTATAAAATCAAGATTAATTATGGAAGCAGAAAAGTTAAAAAAACAAAATTGCGCTGGATATGTAATGAGCATGCATCAAGCAAGAAGGCAATTTTATCTATACACCAGCATAAACCCAAAGTTATCACTTTTAGAAAAAAAAATTAAATTAATATTAAAACATTAAAAGTAAAAATTTTAAAAACATAGCAATCTATGAAACAATCTAAAATCGCTTTTTTAGACAGAGACGGGGTTATTAATTCAAAAAACATTAATAAAGGATATATTGGAAAAATTAGAGATTTTAAATGGATACCAGGAGCAAAAAAAACTATAAAATTTCTTAAAAAAAATGACTTTAAAGTAGTAATTGTTACAAATCAATCAGGGATAGCAAGGGGTTATTTTTCTATTAATGATGTTTATAAACTGCATAGGTATTTAAAAGAGGAATTGATAAAATATGGAACTAAAGTTGATAAAATTTTTTTCTGTCCATTTCATAAAAATGGAATCGTATGTAAGTATAAAAAAAATTCTTCATTAAGAAAACCTAGAATTGGAATGTTTTTAAAAGCCAACAAAATTTGGAAAATTGATAAAAAAAGATCATTTATGATAGGTGATCAGAAAACAGATATGGAATTTGCTCGAAGAGCTAAAATTAAAGGTTATCTATTTAATCAAAAGAATCTTTATGATTTTATTAATAAAATTTTTCATTAAAGATTTATACTTACATTCTGATGAAATGTAAAATTTATAGATTTCCAATGACAAGTATGTTTAGTTTTTTTCAAGTTTAACGGAAAATATATTTTTAATTGAATTAATTTCAAAATTTTATCAAAATATTAATTGTCCAATATTAGTTAATAAATCTTACAATACAAGAGGAGAGCCAATTATACCCAATGCATCTGATGCATTTAATGTTGAGTTGGATTTTTTAGTGGTAGGTGATCATATTTTAAAAAAACAAAATCAAGATAATCAACTAAAAGATAAATATTATTTTAAGTATGAGCTTCGACTAAGAAATCTTTTTCTTATTGTTTTAGTAAATTATGTATGGTTTCGGCTATTAATTTATTACCTTTCTCAGTATAATGTCCTGGAAGCTCATATGGAAAAAATGATTTTGCATTCTTATTTGAAAAACTTAACTCATCTATATCTATATAATCAATATTGAGTAATTTTAATATATCTAATATTTTATTTTTTTGATAATTGTTATAAAAAAAATCCGTATATCTCCTATACTCAGGAAGGTATATAAAATAAAAATTTGAATTATTTTTTTTAGCTATATTTTTTGCTTCTTTGATTATTTTTTCAAAATACTCAAAATATATATGATCAATATTATTTTTAATTAAATTATATTTTATTTA
>Ga0255758_10001593_pt1 | contig 22769 bp, 19 predicted proteins | sample 011ome_24_FD_179958 | JGI IMG/M metagenome (GOLD analysis project Ga0255758, IMG submission 179958) | Coastal salt marsh microbial communities from the Groves Creek Marsh, Skidaway Island, Georgia - 011513CT metaG (version 2) | ecosystem: Environmental > Aquatic > Marine > Intertidal zone >...
GAAAATTCCAATATAAAGACCTTTCCAGGATCTGGCAGCACACCGCCATCACGCACGATGCCCAATAATTTGCAGGCCGAGCAAAATTTGCTTGGCGCGATTCTGCTGGATAATAGTGTTCTTGAACGGATTGATGACCGGTTGCTTGCCGACCATTTCTATGATCCGTTTCATGGGCGCATTTTCGCGACAATGCAGCGGCTGGTCGAACGCGGACAATTGGCCAATCCGGTAACATTGAAAAGCTTTTTCACTGACAGTGACGATTTTCAAAGCGACAGCGCCGAATCCTATTTATCCGAATTGGCCGATGGTGTTATCAGCATCACGCAAGCGCCCGACTACGCCAAGATCATTCATGAAGCGCATGTCCGCCGCCAGCTTATTCTGATTGGCGATGAAGTGATTCTTGATGCTAGCCATCCCGAAGTCGACGTTCCTGCGCATCAACAGATTGAAACCGCCGAATCAAAATTATTCCGGCTTGCCGATACGGACAGCACCAGCGTTGGCCTTCGCGGTTTTGACTCGGTGATCAGCGGCAGTATTACGCAGGCCGATCTTGCCCGCAAAAGTGACGGACATCTGTCAGGCACAAGCACTGGCCTGACCGATCTCAATAACCTTCTTGGTGGTTTGCATAAATCCGATCTGATCATTCTGGCTGGACGTCCGGGCATGGGTAAAACCGCGCTTGCCACAAACATTGCTTTTCACGCGGCGGTCACAACGCGAACCGGTGAAACCGCGGTTCCGGTTGCTTTTTTCTCGCTTGAAATGGCGGCCGAACAGCTTGGAACGCGTATTTTGTCAGAGCGGGCACAGGTTGATTCCGAGCAAATCCGGCGTGGCAAGCTGAATAGCGCTGAATTTGATCAGCTAGTAAGCGCCAGCAACGCCATTTCCAGCGCCCCTTTCTTTATTGATGATACGCCATCACTTTCGGTTTCGCAGCTTGCCAGCCGCGCGCGCCGGTTAAAGCGAACCTCCGGCCTTGGGCTTATCATCGTCGATTATCTTCAGCTATTGACCCCGCAACTTGGCGTTAAATCTGAAAATCGCGTTCAGGAAATTTCCAACATCAGCCGTACCCTAAAAGCGATTGCCAAAGATCTGAACGTGCCTGTTGTGGCGCTGTCACAATTGTCGCGTGCTGTTGAAATGCGCGAAGACAAACGGCCAAACCTTGCCGATTTGCGCGAATCCGGATCAATCGAGCAGGATGCCGATGTGGTCATGTTTGTGTATCGTGAAGAATATTATCTGAACAAACGCGAACCTGAACGCAAAATGGAAGAATCCGAAGACACCTTCAATTTGCGGCATGATGATTGGCTGCGGAAAATGCAGAATTCAGAAAATAAGGCCGAAGTGATTGTCGCCAAACAGCGTCATGGCCCAACAGGATCGGTTCAGGTGCATTTTGAAAAGCGCTTTACCCATTTTACTGATTTGACCGAAAGCACCCATCTCCCCGAGGGGTTCTAGGCCATTATGATCAAACGCCAATCCAGATATGCCGATAGCACAATCACCGTCAATCTTGACGCCATTGTCGCCAATTGGCGGTTTCTTGACAGCCTATCGGCACCATCAACAAAGACCGCCGCAATGGTCAAGGCAAATGGTTATGGGCTTGACAGCGGCGCGGTTGCAACGGCTTTGGCGGCGGCGGGATGCCCGCTTTTCTTTGTGGCGAGCCTTGGCGAAGCCATTGAATTAAGGCAGTATTTCAATAAGGTCGGCATAGATGATATGCCCATCATGGTTCTTCACGGCGCACAAATTGGCCAAGAAGATGCGCTGGCGGCAAATCAATTAGTGCCGGTTCTCAATGATCTTGAACAGATAAGCCGCTGGCGGCTTTTTGCCAATAAAACCGGCATGACATTGCCAGCCTTGCTGCATTTCGACACGGGCATGACGCGGCTAGGGCTTGATGGTGATCAGGCCGATTGGTTGATCCAGAATCGCGGCGCGCTTGATGGGCTAGACATTGCCTATGTGATGAGCCATCTGGTATCGGGCGAGCTTGCTAATGATCCGGTAAATGTGCGGCAATTAGCCAGTTTCAATGAATTGCGAAGCTGGTTTGCCGGTGTTCCCGCCAGCCTTGCCAATAGTGCTGGTTGTTTGCTGGGCAAGGATTATCATTTCCAAATGACCCGTCCGGGGATCGCGCTTTATGGCGTTCACCCGCTTGAAACGCGTATCCCCGACCTTCAACCTGTTTTTGACTGGCAAGCCCGAATCTTGCAAATCCGTCAAGCCGCCGCTGGCGATCGGGTTGGATATGGCGGCACTTTTGAGCTGCAGCGGCAATCGCGCATTGCAACCATCGGCGTTGGCTATGCTGATGGCTATCGCCGCCAGCTTGGTGGTAAAGCAACCGTTTCAATTGGCGGTAAAACCGCGCCAGTCATTGGCCGCATTTCGATGGACAGCATCACCGTCGATGTCACCGATCTTGACCAAAACAACCTTCGTGCTAATCACGCTTCTTTAATTCATGATGCCTATCCGATTGAGGCAATGGCCGCCGATCTTGGCACGATTTCCTATGAAATCATGACGACATTGGGGCAACGCGCCGATTGGCATTATCAAGGCGGTTAATTGCAATTCCGGCAAAAGCCCCCCTGCGCCCTTGCCTAGGTCATTGCGATATCGTTACTCTGCGCCCCATTTTGCATCAATTTTCAAAAGGCTAACCAATTTCCTATAGCCAAAAAAGGCAAATATCGGCATAACAAAAGCAGTCTTTTCTTCAGTTGTCGCGGACGGTTTCAGACATATGCATGGCTTTGTCCAAAATATAGGTCGCACCGCCCTTAATTTTCTTGCCGCATTCGGCCGGATCACGCTGTTTTCCATCACAGCGGTTCGCTGGATTTTCACGCCGCCCTATTATTGGCAACAGCTGTTTCGCCAAATCATTGATATTGGCTATTTTTCGCTTCCTGTTGTTGGGCTGACAACGCTGTTTTCGGGCATGGTTCTGGCCCTGCAATCCTATACCGGCTTTGCACGCTTTTCGGCCGAAGACACGGTGGCAACGGTGGTTGTGCTATCGGTCACTCGCGAATTAGGGCCGGTTTTGGCAGGATTGATGGTTGCTGGTCGGATTGGTGCCTCAATGGCGGCCGAAATTGGCACAATGCGGGTTACGGATCAAATTGACGCGCTAGACACGTTATCAACACGGCCAATGCAATATCTTGTTGCCCCACGTTTGCTGGCCGGAACGATCTGTTTGCCGTTTCTGGTTCTTGTTGGTGATGTGATTGGTGTTTTTGGCGGCTATCTTGTCGGGGTTTATCGTCTTGGCTTTAACCCGTCGATCTATCTGGCGCGAACGCTTGAATATCTTGAAGTATCGGATGTAACGCTTGGCTTGGTCAAAGCGGCGGTGTTCGGCTTTTTGATTGCGCTAATGGGCTGTTACCATGGCTATCATTCGGGGCGCGGTGCCCAAGGTGTTGGCCGTGCCACAACAAATGCAGTAGTGTCGGCGTCAATCTTGATCCTGATCGCCAATTACATTGTCACAACCATGTTTTTCGGGGGGTAGACATGGCTGTTACCCCCAAAATTGAATTATCCGGCGTTACCAAATCATTTGATGCCAATCATGTTTTAAAGGGAATCAACCTTACCGTTGCGCCGCAGGAATCGCTGGTAATCATTGGCACATCGGGCTGTGGCAAATCGGTTTTGATGAAATGTCTGAACGGGCTGATCACGCCTGATCAGGGAAGCATCAAGATTGATGGGCAGGAAATTTTGGGTCAGGGACGAGCCGCGCTTGAAGATTTACGGCGGCGTTTTGGCATGACCTTTCAATTTGGCGCGCTGTTTGACTCGCTGCCAATCTGGGAAAATGTAACCTTTCGGCTGCGCCATCAACAGGCGTTAGACAAGAAAGACGCCCGCGACATCGCCGCACAAACTATTACCCAGCTTGGCCTTGCCGCATCAGTCATTGATCAATATCCAGCCGAATTATCAGGCGGTATGCAAAAGCGCGTTGCCCTTGCCCGCGCCATTGTCGACAAGCCCGAAATTCTGCTGTTTGATGAGCCAACATCAGGCCTAGACCCGATTACCGGCGGGGTGATTGACCGGCTAATCATTGATGCGCGTGAACGGCTTGGCGCGACAACAGTAACCATCAGCCATGATATGGCATCGGTTCGGCGGATCGCCGACAAGGTGGCGATGGTGCATAATGGCGTGATCATCTGGGCTGGCCCTGCCGAAGCGATGAATGACAGCGGTGTTCCCGAGGTGCATCAATTTGTTCACGGCTTGGCGGAAGGCCCGCTGACAAATGAAAAGCCTGCCGCCTCACCTGCAAAAATGGCGACATCATAATGGCGCGCAATTCACTCTCATTCGTTTGCCAACAATGCGGGGCTGTTTCGCCAAAATGGGCCGGAAAATGCGATGATTGCGGTGCGTGGAACACGCTTGTCGAGGAACGCAAAGAAGCGCCATCCGGCCCGGGAAAACGCGTCACTGGCCGCCGGATTGCTCTCGAAGCCCTTAATCTAGACAACCGCCCCGAACCACCGCCACGCATGCAATCGGGGATTAGCGAATTTGACCGCGTAGCGGGCGGTGGGCTTGTGCCGGGATCGGCAACCTTAATTGGCGGCGATCCGGGCATTGGCAAATCGACATTGCTGTTGCAATTGACGTGCAAGCTGGCGGCGGCGGGTTTGAAGGCGGCCTATATTTCGGGTGAGGAATCGGCCGATCAGGTGCGCATGCGCGCCCAACGCCTTGGGCTGGCCAATGCCAGTGTCGAGCTAGGCACGGCAACCAATGCCAGCGATATCGCCGCCTCGATGGATGGCCCCGACAAGCCCGACATCATGGTTATTGATTCGATTCAAACGATGTTTCTGCCAAGTCTGGACTCAGCCCCCGGTACCGTATCCCAGGTTCGCGCCACCGCGCAGGAATTGATCAGAGCCGCCAAAAACAATCAGGTGGCGCTGTTGATTGTGGGGCATGTGACCAAAGATGGCGCGATTGCTGGCCCGCGCGTTCTTGAACATATGGTTGACGCGGTTCTGTATTTTGAAGGCGATCGGTCACATCATTTCCGCATTTTGCGAAGCGTCAAAAACCGGTTTGGTGCGACTGACGAAATTGGCGTTTTTGAAATGGTTGAGGCCGGCCTTGCCGAAGTGCCAAACCCGTCCGAGCTGTTTCTCGCTGATCGCCGCGATGATGTTACCGGTGCGGTGGTATTTGCTGGCATTGAAGGCAGCCGCCCGGTTCTTGTCGAGATCGAGGCGCTTGTTGCGCCATCATCACTTGCCAGCCCGCGACGTAATGTTGTTGGCTGGGATTCAAGCCGCCTTGCCATGCTGACCGCCGTTCTTGAGGCGCGATGCGGCGTGCCGTTATCGGGGCGTGATATTTTCCTGAATGTGGCTGGTGGGCTGAAAATTTATGAAACTGCTGCCGATCTGGCAGTTGCGGCGGCGCTTATTTCATCGGTAACAGGTCGCCCCGCACCGAAACGGACGGTGTTTTTTGGCGAAGTCGCCCTATCGGCTGAATTGCGGCAAGTGGCACAAGCCGAAGCAAGGCTAAAAGAAGCCGCCAAGTTGGGTTTTGAAAATGCGGTCATGCCGCGCCCGCGCAAATCAATTGGTAAAACCACCGGCATTGCGATGGCGCAACCAACGACCTTGGCCGAATTGATTGAAATTATGGGTGGTATAAATTGACGCTCTATCGCATAATCCGACCGGCTGGCCGCAGGGATTTTCCTGAAAAAGGATTTTCATGATCGATTTTGCAACATTGACGCTGGTTGATTACGGCATTTTTCTTGTGTTGATATTGTCGGCAGTCCTATCGACATTACGCGGCATGACCCGCGAATTGCTTGGGCTCGCTGGCTGGGTTGTCTCGATCCTTGTTGCCAATTACACCGCGCCCATGATCGAAACCCCAATCATTGATTTTCTGCAAGTCAAAGGGCTTGGCGCGGCGCTGGCATGGGCTTTGCCCTTTGCCGCATCGGTTGTGATCTGGTTCATTCTGGCAAGCCTGTTAGCCCCGGGTCTGAAACGCGTTGGATTTGGCAGCCTTGATCGCTGGCTTGGCGTATTGTTTGGATTTATTCGCGGTTTTGGTCTTGTGCTGATTGTGTTTGTCGCTGCGGTCTTTGCCGCCGAAGGTGAAGATAATCTGCCCGATATTGTCACAGACTCGCAAAGCACCCCTGCTTTGAGCCGCAGCGCGCATTATTTCTCTGGCTTTGTGCCGAAAGATTACCGCGACAAATTGATTGATAATCTGACCTATCGCGCCCCCTTGACCTCAAATTCGGTATCGCAAAGCTTTGATGCCCCAATCGAGGCTGGCAAAGATGCCCTTAATAGCGGCATGAAATTATTAAGTGACGAAAAGGCCAATTAGCAAAACAGATATTTCGCACCAATGCAGGCATAACGCATCATTGCAGATATATCGCATCATTGAAAATCTGGCACGCCTTGACGCGAACCAGTGTTTTGGTTGATAACCCAGCGCATGGCGGGCGTTTGAATGCCATTTTAGCCGTCGTGATTTTAGGACATGGATTATGAGTTTGGTAACGACCCACCCTTTTGACGAAGATCATTTGCAAGAAGAATGCGCGGTTTTCGGCATTTTCGGCACCGACGAAGCCAGCATTAACACCGCCCTTGGCTTACACGCGCTCCAGCACCGGGGACAAGAGGCCGCTGGCATTGTCAGCTTTGACGGCAAAACCTTTTTCGCGCATCGTGGGCTTGGTCATGTTGGCGAGAATTTTGGCGCTGGTTCGTCACATATCGCCAATCTTGTCGGCCATGTGGCGATTGGCCATAACCGCTATTCAACCAGCGGCAATTCAAACGCATTATTGGAAATCCAGCCCTTTTCATCGGAATTGGCCTTTGGCGGCTTTGCCCTTGCCCATAATGGCAACCTGACCAATGCGGCGCGCCTCCGGTCATCGCTTGTTGAAACCGGAAGCCTGTTTCAATCATCATCAGACACTGAAATCATCGTTCATCTTGTTGCCAGATCACATCAAGACACGGTGACTGACCGGTTGATTGACGCATTAAAACAGATTGAAGGTGCCTATTCACTGGTCTGTGTTGCCAAGGATATGCTGATCGGCGTTCGTGACCCGCTTGGCGTGCGGCCATTGGTTCTTGGCAAACAGGGTGATGCCTATGTTCTGGCATCCGAAAGTTGTGCGCTGGATATTGTCGGGGCTGAGATTGTGCGCGATCTTGATCCGGGCGAAATGGTGGTCATCACTAAGGCCGGCATTAAATCAATAAAGCCATTTCCGGCCAAGCAAAGCCGGTTTTGCGTTTTTGAATATATCTATTTTGCCCGTCCGGACAGCGTTCTTGAAGGGCACGGCGTCTATCATGCACGCAAAGCCATTGGCGCCGAGCTTGCTAATGAATCGCGCGCCGATGCTGATTTGGTTGTGCCGGTGCCTGATTCGGGTGTGCCGGCTGCGCTTGGCTATGCCGAAGCAGCAAAAATTCCTTTTGAGCTTGGCATCATTCGCAATCACTATATTGGCCGCACCTTTATCCAGCCGACCCAGCAAGGCCGGAATGACAGTGTGAAAATGAAACATAATGCCAATCCGGCAACGGTTCGTGGCAAGCGCGTTGTTCTTGTTGATGATTCGATTGTTCGTGGCACAACCTCGCGCAAGATTGTTGCGATGATGCGCGCCGCCGGCGCTGCCGAAGTGCATATGCGCATCGCCAGCCCACCAACGACAAACCCCTGTTTTTACGGGGTTGATACGCCTGATAAAGACCAGTTGATTGCTGCCAAGCTGGATATTGACGCCATTGCCAAGGAAATTGGCGCCGACTCACTGGCCTTTATTTCGATTGACGGGCTGTATCGTGCAATGGGCGAGGCTGGTCGCAACCCGGATGGGCCGCAATTCTGCGATGCCTGCTTTACCGGTGATTATCCGATTAAACTGGCATCGGGCCTGTCGGGAAAACGCGTTTCCCACGGCAATAGCCGCTAGCCAACCAAATGAGCGCAGCATGACCCCTGATCTTCAAGACAAAGTAATTCTCATCACCGGTGCCAGCCGCGGGATTGGCCGTGCTGTGGCGCTTGCCGCGGCAAAGGCTGGTGCTGAAATCATCATGACTGGCCGGACAATGGGCGCCTTGGAAGAAACCGATGATGCCATCACGGCCGCTGGCGGCAAAGCCACCATTGTTGAACTTGATATGGCCGATTATGGCGCCATGCCGCGTCTTGCTGCGGCGATTCACGGACGCTGGGGCCGTCTTGACGGTCTGTTGGCCAATGCGGCTATGCTTGGCCCTCTTACCCCCTTGTCACATCTTGATGATAAAATCTGGGACAGCACCATTTCGGTCAATCTGACCGCGCAATGGCATTTGATTCGCGCGATGGAACCATTATTGATTGCCGCGCCAGCCGGACGCGCTGTTCTGGTCTCATCGGGCGTTGCCGAGGGGATTGCACCTTTCTGGGGGCCATATGCCATTTCCAAGGCTGGGCTAGAGGCAATGGGGCGGGTTTGGGCTGGGGAAACCGAACAAACTAATTTGCGAATCAACATGATCAACCCGGGCGGCACCGCAACCGGTATGCGGGCATCAGCCTTTCCAGGTGAAGACCCAGATTCGCTGCCACAGCCAGATGATATTGCACCGGCCTTCTTGACGCTTCTTAGCCCCGATTGCACCGATCATGGCAAGCGGTTTGAAGCCCGCAGCATGTTAGGCCTATAGGCGGCTTGCCCGCAGGCGAAACCGATAAGGGTCGAGCCCGCGCCTGATATCACGCGCAAGCGTGACCGGCATTCCCAATATTTCTGCAGCAAGCATATCGCCAAGCAATGGTGCCAAGGTCAAACCGCGCGCACCAAGCGCACCCAAAATGAATAAATCATCATTGATCTTGCCACAAACTGGATTGCGATCGGCTGTACTGGCACGCCTGCTGACCCGCGCCCCATAGCTGGCAGGATCGGGCAAGCCATCACCAAATCCATGCGGCAAAAGCTGTTTATTATGAAGATGCGCGCTTGCCAAAATTTCAATATTGCCCTCGCGATCAAATGTTGCACCTAGCTCGTGAAAGCCATCTTTTGCCGGCGTCAAATAGCCACCAAAGCTAATGCCTGCCCGCAATCCAGCAAGGGCGGCAGTTTCAGGAACATGGCTAACCTGCCCCGATGTAACATCAATGGTAATGCCCTGAATGGCCAGCATTTGATGCAGAGCCGCCAAATCTGCCCCAGCGGCAACAACAAGCTGATCACATGTCAATTGGCGACCATCACCGGCAATAAGGTGATATTTCCCATCATCACGGCGCATGCTAACAACAGAAAAGCCAAAATGCGTTTCAGCGCCTTTGGCAAGATGATTTGTCAGGCATATGGGGTCGATCACCCGCCCCCAATGATGCACAACACCGCCAAGTGGAAGATCAATGCCAGCCTGCGACGATGCCGCTTTGGCATCAACAAATTGCATTAGATCATCTGGCCAGAATTGCGTGCGAAACTTGGCCTGACGCACGGCTTCACGATCCGGCCAATCAAGCGAGATCACCCGATCCGCAACAACCGCAAGCGCAGCGTCACTGCTTCTTGCCGCAAAGGACAGACAATCAGCCGACATTCGGCTGGCCACATTATGATCAACGCTCAGACGCGGGCTTTGCAAGGCCAGCCGGTTGCCCGATGCACCGCCAGCAAGCCGGTCGCGGGCGTCAATGATATGCGGGGTTATGCCCCGCGCCACCAGCCCCGCCGCCACCGAAGCGCCAGCGATGCCACCGCCAATGATTGCGATGTTCCGTTTTTGCTTGGCCGGCTGCGGCGTTAAAGTACCCGTGCGCTTGCGACCGACAAGCATATCGCGTTTGCGGCCAAATCCGGGGTGCTTTTCAAACTCAAAACCAGCTTCGGCTAGTCGCTGGCGAACGGCACTGGCAACGGTAAAAGTGGCAAAGCTGCCACCTGCCCGCGTTAAACGACCAACCGCCATCAATAAATCTTGATTCCATAATTGCGGGTTTTTGGCCGGTGTGAACCCATCAAGAAACCACGCATCAGCCGCAAAATCGGCCTTTGCCACCGCATCATTTGCATCGCCATAAATCAGATGAAGCCGTAATCGACCCTGCAAGAAATCGCGGCGGTGCAAGCCGGGCCATTGCGGCGGTAAGACGGCAATCAATTCATCGCTATGGCGCGCTAGATCGGGAAATGCCTGATGGCTTTGCGCCATGACAGCGGCTGGCAAAGGCCGTGATTCGAATGAAATATAGTCAATCTGGCACCCCGGTTGATTCTGTTTGGGCGCATTAGACTCAAGCAAGGCCATCACCGCCAGAAAATTCAGCCCCGTGCCAAATCCGGTTTCGGCAATGGTGAATTGGGCGGCGGCGGCAATTCTGCCAGCAAGGTCATTCCCGTCAAGAAACACATGACGCGCCTCACCAAGCCCGTCTTCGGCTGAAAAATATAAATCGTCAAAATCATCAGCACGCAACACCCCGTCACGATGCGACAAAGGGGCAGATGCTAGCCGGTAATCAGCGGAATGATGCGTCACAGGATCGGTCATGCCGGTAATCTGCACCCGCGAATCACGAGCCGCAAGCAATTGACCGCTTTTTTTGCAAAAAAATACCGGCTTTAACCTTTTATTTTGTTTTACCCCCTATTCTGTAATGACCGGATTAAACAGCAAGATGTGGTGTGTCATGCTAACCCGCATTGGACTTTTCATATTGCAGCAATTTTTGCATATCGGCTGTCTTCGTATCGTGATTGCCAATGGCCCCACCCACAGCCTGAAAGGTGACTCGGCCGGACCTGAGGTGACGATTCATTTACAGAATTACCGCCTGTTCTGGCGTATTTTGCTCAAGCCTGATCTTGCCATTGGCGAGGCCTATATGGATGGCAGCCTGACCATCGCCAATGACGATCTTGAACAGCTTATGGCGCTTTTGATGGCGAATAATGGCCATTGGCAAAAACATTGGCTAGCAAGGATAGGGCTGTTTGCCGGAACCTATCTTGCCTTTTGGAAATTTTTCAACCTTCCCGGACGCGCCAAACGCAATGTCGCGCATCATTATGATCTAAAAGACAGTTTATTTGACCAGTTCCTTGACCCGCGTCGTCAATATTCTTGCGGCTATTTCCATAACGCCAGTGACACGCTTGCCGATGCACAAGTCACCAAGCTGGCGCGCCTTGGGGCAAAGCTTTGTTTACAGCCAAATCAGCAAGTTCTGGATATTGGCTGTGGGTGGGGCGGGCTTGCCAATGCGTTATGGGAAATGCAGCCGGATATTTCAGTAACCGGCATCACCTTGTCGGAAAACCAGCATGTCTATGCCACACAAAAGGCAAAACAGGATAACCGGCAACAACATCTGGCCTTTCATCTATGCGATTACCGGCATCAGCGCGGCAGTTTCGACCGGATTGTTTCGGTGGGCATGCTTGAACATGTTGGCATGCGCCATTTTGACAGTTACTTTGCCTCGATTGCGCGGCTACTGGCACCAAATGGGGTGGCGCTGATCCATTCGATCGGGGTGCATCATAACGCCAAACGCTGTAACCGCTGGCTGAATAAATATATTTTCCCCGGAGGCTATATCCCCTCGCTTGAACAGATGACGCGTGCGGCGGGGCGTCAAGGGCTGAAGATTCTCGACATGGAAATCATGCGCGGGCATTATGCCGAAACGCTAAAACAATGGCGACAGGCCTTTCGCCAGAACATCGCAACGGTTCGTCAGGATTATGATGAACGTTTTATCCGCATGTGGGAATTTTACCTTATTGGCTGTGAATATTTCTTTCGCTGTCAAGATGGGATGGTATTTCAACTGCAATTGGCCCATGATCACAATGCCGCGCCGCTGACACGGCGTTACATCAGCCAAACCGAAGATCAGTATCGGAAAAAATTGTGCCCCAAAATCAATTCTGGAAAACCATCGCGCTTGATCAGCTAGACAAAGATCAATGGGAGTCGCTATGCGATGGCTGCGGGAAATGCTGTGTTTTGAAACTCGAAGATGTCGATACAGGTGATGTTCACTATACTGATGTTGCGTGTAAATTGCTTGATTGCAAAAATGCGCGATGCACCGATTATGCGGCGCGCAAAACGCATGTTCCCGATTGCGTTTTACTGACGCCTGACAATCTTGGCATTTTAAGCTGGATGCCGCAAAGCTGTGCCTATCGGCTGATTTATGAGAAGAAAGATCTTCCAGACTGGCATCCGCTGATCACCGGTGATGCCAATAGCACAATGCTGGCTGGCCAGTCGGTGGCCAATCGCGTGGTGCCAGAAAACAGTGTTGACGAAGATGATTTGCCTGACCATATAACAAATTGGTAATCACAGAAACAGGGAAGATCCGATGAGCCGAACAATGTGGATTCTCGTGGCATTGATCGCCGCCTTATCAATTGCGCATATATGGCGCGATTCACAGGGCATGCCTGCCCCAAGCTATACCTTATGCAAGGAATCGCTTGTGACACAGATTTTCACAGGAGCTTGCACATTGCGGTTTAAAGGCGAAACAACAGCCTCTTAACTCGCCCAACGGGGCGCATAATATCTTGTTCAATTCGGGCAAAGATGCCTATAACTTCGGTTCGTGATTTTAAGGAGTTCGCATCATGTATTTTCGCCCCGGATTGCATAAAGAGGCCGGTCTGGCATTCAGCCCGATTAAAGCCATTGTCTCACCACGGCCGATTGGCTGGATTTCCAGCTGTGGTAAAGATGGCAGCATCAATCTAGCACCATACAGCTATTTCAATGCGATCTCGGAACTGCCACCGATGGTGATGTTCAGCAGCGCGCCATCGGGCAATGCACAGCATAAAGATTCGCTTCGCAATGTTATCGAAACCGAGGAATTTGTTGTTAATATTGTTAGTGCCGCGCTTGGTGATGCGATGAATATCACATCGGCAGATTTGGCCTATGGACAAAATGAATTTACCGCCGCTGGCCTTGAGATGGCTGATTGCAACACGGTCAAGGTTCCGCGTGTTGCCGCCGCGCCAGCTGCGCTTGAATGTAAATTATGGAAAGTGATTGAATTACCGAAACCTGAGACTGCTGGTGCTGGGACTGCTGGTGCTGGGGTTATGGTTATTGGCATGATTACCGGCATTCATATTGCCGATGAAACTGTCAAAGACGGCAAAATTGATGTCACAAGCTATCAACCATTGGCACGACTCGGCTATATGGATTATGTGCGGATCGATGACGTTTTCGCGATGCCACGCCCTGCGGTAAAATAACACCAGCAAAGCCAGTATATTTACCGTCTAGCGAAGCGTACAGCTTTCGACAATCACCGTGACATAGCCAAGAATACTGGCATTTTTGAATTGTAATTTCAAAATCCAGTCTTCGGTGGGAATGATCGCATTTAAAGGCAAATTGCCAGTGACCGTTTTCTGGCCACTAAGGAAAACATGCCGAACGCTTACCGGCATTGCCGGATCAAACCATGGCGTGTCGCGTTGCGCCTGTTTACCAGCGCTACCTTCGACAAATAAATTCAGCCCACCACCAAACAGGCTCAGTTTTGATTCCGGCCCTGCATAAAGCGGCGTGGCGACCGCCACGTCATTGCGTTCTACTTCACGGCAATTTACCGGATTGCCAAGCGTCTGAATTGACGAAATGATCTGTTCAGATGTGACGCCAGCGGCAATTTTCTTGGCGATCACGCGTCGCAAAGCGACATTGTCCTTGCCCGTCACCGATTTTGCCATGCCATCGGCCTTTGTTTTCGCAAGATCAAGTTGCAGCGATTGCACCTGACTGCTTAATTCAGTGATGCGAACATTATTTTCATAAATCACCAGATCAGCTTCGGCCTGCAGGCTGGATTGTTCAGCTTGGCCCCATACCCAGCCAAACCATATCGCACCACCGAACAAGGCAATGCGCACAAGCAGAACCAACCAGCCGCGCATTTCACGACGGCGATAGCGTTCTTGTGTCTCAAAAAAATCCATGCTGGCAATCCTTGCCGGAATCAAGATGCCTTCGTGGCGTCTTTGTTGGTTCTAGATACAACAATGACACCAAAACGCCAAGCGATGATCCGGCACGGGAACAGGCAACAGTTTTTAATCCGAATTGGCTTGGGGCTTGCCGGCTTGAAACTTTGGCAAAGACTTGTCAAACTGGCGCTGTAATCTGACATGGTGACATTGCCTTTCAAACCAAGCGGCATCTTAACCACGCCTTGCCTTTACCCTGTCCGGAACATCGCCGGCTATCACACTATCAGCCACCACTTCATTATTTGGGTCATCTTTCATGCAAAAGCCTGCTTCACCCCGCCCACGCAAACCAAAGTCGGGTCAGCGCATATCCAAACCGGCAAAAGATGAAATCGCGGCGCGCGCATGGCAACGGATGCTGAGTGGCCGACGCCTTGATATTTTGAACCCATCGCCATTGGATATTGAAATTGAAGATATTGCGCATGGATTGGCACGCGTTAGCCGCTGGAATGGACAAACCCGCGGCAAACACAGCTTTTCAGTTGCCCAACATTGCGTTCTGGTTGAACGGCTTGTACGCGCCAATGCACCAATGCTGGATCAAAAATGGTATTTGGCGGCCTTGCTTCATGACGCGCCCGAATATGTCATTGGCGATATGATCACCCCGTTCAAACATGTTCTTGGCGGCATTTACCGTGATATCGAATCCGGCCTTGATCGGGCAGTGAATATCCGCTTTGGCCTGCCGCCCAGCCCGCCTGAATCGGTGCAGCGTAGCATCAAACGCGCCGACCGCATGGCCGCATGGCTAGAGGCAACCCAGCTTGCCAGATTTTCCGAAGCCGAAGCCGCAAAGATTTTTATCAAACCGGCTGGCACACCTGCCAATATCCGGCTTCGTCCGCAATCACCAGATGATGCGGCAGCCAGTTTCCTGCGGCGGTTTTCCATCCTTGGTGGCTATAAGAAACAGATGAAATAGCCTGCGCTATTTGCGCAAGGCCGAAGCGGCGCGTTGTCGCTGTTTCACTTTGCGCGATTTGATCATCGCCTTGGCCTTGCCCATTGTCAGACAGTCAGGACAAACACAAGCCCCGGCAAGGTCAAACCCACCACGCAAATTTGGTAAATCCATACACCAGCAACGGTCTTTACCAGCTGGCGCACCGCAATTGAATTTGGTGCCGCAATGCTCACAAATCAGCTTTTCCATCAAAAACTCCAATCAAGATGGACCGGAAAATAGCATCCGCCAATTCAACCTTTAACGCAAGATGGACAGGCATCGCAAAAAACCGCACAGCCATTCTTTACCCGCAAGCATTGGCGTCTTTTCTTTGGTTGAAAATCAAGTCACTTTTAAACTGGAAAATGTCTTTTTCTTTACAGTAATCTTTGCCAGAGTAGGCTTTGGTAAACCAGCATTTCAGCGCTAGGACAATCATGCGTTATTCAATATGGTCATTGATCAATCAAGCGTTGACAGGCAACCGGAACTGGACGCCAGTTTGGCGCGAGCCTGAGCCCAAAAGCCATTATGACATTGTCATTGTTGGCGGCGGTGGGCATGGTTTGGCAACGGCCTTTTATCTGGCCAGCCGCTATGGCATGAAAAACATTGCCGTTCTCGAAAAAGGCTGGATTGGATCAGGCAATATTGGCCGCAATACAACCATTGTCCGGTCAAATTACCTTCTTGATGGCAACGAGCCTTTTTACGAACAATCGCTGCAGCTTTGGGAAGGGCTGGAGCAAGATATCAACTATAATGCGATGATGTCGCAGCGCGGTATTATCAATCTTTACCATTCAGATGCCCAGCGCGATTCCTATGTTCGGCGCGGCAATGCCATGCGGCTTCATGGCGCTGATGCCGAATTATTGAACCAAGATCAATTGCGCAGCCTCTGTCCCTTTCTTGATTATGAGAATGCCCGCTTTCCGATCATGGGCGGTTTATTGCAAAAACGCGCCGGAACCGCACGACATGATGCGGTGGCATGGGGCTATGCTCGCGCCGCCGATCAACGCGGTGTCGACATCATCCAGAATTGCGACGTGACCGATTTTCTGATCAAAGACGGGGTTTGCACTGGCGTTGAGACAAGCAAAGGAACAATCCGCGCTGGCAAAATTGGCGTTGCTGTTGCCGGATCGACAAGCCGTGTCATGGCAAAGGCTGGCTTAAGACTGCCGATCGAAAGCCATGTTTTACAAGCTTTTGTCACCGAAGGGTTAAAGCCGGTAATTCCGGGCGTGATTACGTTTGGCGCAGGCCATTTCTATATCAGCCAGTCAGATAAGGGCGGCCTTGTTTTTGGCGGTGATATTGATGGCTATAACAGCTATGCCCAGCGCGGCAATTTACCGGTGTTTGAAGATGTATGCGAAGGCGGCATGGCGATCATGCCAATGATTGGGCGCGCCCGCATGCTGCGTAATTGGGGCGGCATTATGGATATGTCGATGGATGGATCACCAATCATCGACAAAACGCCGATCGACCATCTTTATCTAAATGCTGGCTGGTGCTATGGCGGCTTTAAAGCCACCCCTGCATCGGGTCTGTGTTTTGCGCATCTTCTGGCGCGCGATGAGCCACATAAAGTTGCCACCAAGCTTCGACTTGACCGGTTTCGGCGCGGTGCCATGCTTGACGAACGCGGCGCAGGCGCGCAGCCGAACCTTCATTAACCAAGAGCCCAAGGACGAACAACAACAACCATGATTATCAACCATCCCCATCTTGGCCCCCGTGATGCCAGCGAATTCACCATTCTTGGTGATGCCAGCCTGATTAACCGGCCTGATTGGCAGGCTGGTGATGCGGATGATGCTTTTTATACTTATCAATATCTACGCGATAACCCAGCCGGCCTTCATCGCGAATTATGGTTTCATGAACAGGGCGACCGGTCATGGCTGGTGGTTACACGCGACACGGTAACACATGCGGTTATTGCGGTGGCGCTGGCAAGCGATGTTGCCAAAGCGGCAAAGGCAAAAACAGCACAAAAAACCGCCCCCAAAAAGGTGGCCACACAAAAGACTGCTACTAAAAAGACCGCTGCTAAAAAGACTGTGGACAAAAAGACTGCTGCTAAAAAGGCTGCGGCCAAGAGGAACGCAACATGAGTGCGGCAAGCCTATCGCAAAAAAACCGGATCACTGGCGGGCTTGTTGATCGCAACCAGCCGCTTGGCTTTCGTTTTGACGGGCAGCATTATACCGGTTTTGCCGGTGATACGCTGGCATCAGCATTGCTTGCCAATAATGTGCGGCTTGTCGGGCGCAGTTTCAAATATCACCGGCCGCGCGGCATTTTAACCGCCGGATCGGAAGAACCAAACGCGCTGGTTACCATTGGCGATGGTGCCTATCAAGACCCGAATAGCCGCGCTACAACAGCCCAGCTTTTTGAAGGGATGACTGCGAAAAGCCAAACAAAGATGGGGCTTTTGTCGTTTGATCTTATGGCGGTCAATGATTTTCTGTCGCCATTGCTTGGTGCTGGCTTTTACTACAAGACCTTTATGTGGCCTGCCGCATTCTGGGAAAAGATTTATGAACCCATCATCAGAAAGGCCGCCGGTCTTGGCAGCCTTTCCGGCCTTGCCGACCCTGATCAATATGATAAGGGCTATCTGCATTGCGATCTGCTGGTTATTGGCAGCGGGCCAAGCGGGTTAATGGCAGCGCTGGCGGCGGCCAAATCAGGATTGCAAATTATTCTTGCTGATGAAGATTTTTGTCTTGGTGGCCGCTTAAATGCCGAACGCCAGGAAATCGACGGTATGGAAAGTGCCGCTTTTGCCAAGTCATGTCTGGCCCAGCTTGCGGCGATGGATAATGTTCGCATTCTGTCCAAAACAACAATATTTGGTGCCTTTGACCATGGTTGTTATGGCGCACTGGAACGTGTGAACGAACATAATGCCAATGGTTCCATTCGCCAGATTTTTTGGCATATCCGCAGCCAAAGATGTATTTTGGCAGCGGGCGCGACCGAACGGCCAATTGCCTTTAGCAATAATGACCGGCCGGGTGTCATGCTTGCCGGTGCGGTGCGAACCTATGTCAATCGGTTTGGCGTTGCCCCGGGCAAACGCGTTGCCATTTTCACCAATAATGATGATGGCTGGGCAACCGCGCAGGATTTGCACGCTGCCGGCGTTGAGGTTACCGCCATTATCGACAGCCGAACCGATATTGCCAAAACCCCGCCAACAGGCGTGCCAACCGTTCTTGGCGGACAAATCATCAACACCACCGGACGGCTTGGCCTTCGCAGCGTGACATTGAATAACGGAACGCATATTCCGGCCGATTGTCTGGCTGTTTCCGGCGGCTGGTCGCCAACGGTTCATCTAACCTGTCATCAGCGCGGCCGTCCGGTTTGGCGTGATGCGATTGCCGGATTTGTTCCGGGCGATAATTTGCCTGATGGCATGATCGTAACCGGCGCGGCAAATGGGGTTATGACCCTTGCCAGCTGTTTGCAAAACGGCCTCAAGGCAGGCCAGCAAGCGGCGCATGATTTAGGCTTTAAACCCGCAACAATCAAGCCGCCACGCGCCGCTGATGAGAGCTTTGCCATCCAACCGTTCTGGCATGTCAAAGGCAGTGATAAAAAGGCCTTTGTTGATTTCCAGAATGATGTTGGGGTTAAAGATATCAAGCAATCGCACCGCGAAGGCTTTCGGTCGGTTGAACATCTAAAACGCTACACCACGCTTGGCATGGCAACCGATCAGGGCAAAATTGCCAATATCCCCGGATTGGCCATTCTTGCCGATATTTCGGGCAAAACCATCGCCGAAACCGGAACAACCATTTTTCGCCCACCCTATACGCCAGTGCCAATTGCCGCCTTTGCCGGACGCAGCCGCGGCAAGAATTTCCGCCCCACCCGCCTAACCCCATCGCATAAATGGGCCAGCGCTGAGGGTGCTGTGTTTGTTGAAACCGGTGCATGGCTTCGCGCTCAATGGTACCCCAAAACAGGCGAAACTGAATGGCGTCAATCGGTTGACCGCGAAGTTTTGGCAACGCGGGCATCGGTTGGCATTTGCGATGTTACCACGCTTGGCAAGATTGATATTCAGGGTCGTGATGCGGCAGCGTTTTTAAATCATGTCTATGCCAATGGATTTGCCAAACTGCCGATTGGTAAAACCCGTTATGGCCTGATGCTTCGTGAAGATGGCATGGTGATGGATGACGGCACCACCGCACGGCTCGGCGAGACGCATTATGTCATGACCACAACAACGGCAAATGCGGTTGGCGTGTTCAGGCATCTTGAATTCTGCCGTCAATGCCTATGGCCCGAGCTTGATGTTCAATTGATTTCCATCACCGAACAATATGCCCAATATGCGGTTGCTGGCCCCAATGCCCGCCGTCTTTTGGAAAAGTTGATTGATTCGGGCGAAGATATCTCGAACGAAGCTTTTCCCTTTATGGCTTGCGGCGAAATCAGCATTTGTGGCGGTGTAAAAGCGCGGCTTTTCCGCATTTCCTTCTCGGGTGAGCTTGCGTTTGAAATCGCCGTTCCATCCCGCTATGGCGATGCAATGGTCCGTGCGCTTATGACGGCTGGTGAAGAATTTGGCGTCACCCCCTATGGCACCGAGGCGCTTGGCGTTATGCGGATTGAAAAGGGGCATGTTGCTGGCAATGAATTGAACGGCCAGACAACCGCCCGCCAGATGGGGCTTGGCCGGATGGTTTCACAAAGCAAAGATTCGATCGGCCTTGTGCTAAGCCGCCGCGCTGAATTGGTTCGTGATGATGATTATGAATTGATCGGCCTCAAACCAGTCGATTCCGATCAGCCCTTGATTGCCGGTTCGCATTTCATCGGTATTGGCGCCAGCACGGTTGCGGAAAATGACGAAGGCTGGGTAACATCGATTGCCTATTCGCCGCATTTAAAAAGCGCCATCGGGCTTGGCTATATCCGGCGCGGCAACAGCCGTCATGGTGATATTGTAAGGGCGGTTAATCTGCTTGGCGGTCAGGATATCAAGGTCGAATTATGCAGCCCACATTTTATTGATCCAGAAGGAACGCGGCTTCATGGCTAAATCTGCACCTATGTCAAAAACACCGCCAAGCTTGACCGCGCAAAGCCCGCTTGGTGGCTGTGAAATGATCACCGACGGCACCAGCCTTATTGAGGTCACTGGCCTGTCAATGGTGTCGGTTGCACCGCTTGCCGGCAGCCAAGCGGCCTTTCAAACGGCAATGGCTAAATTATTCAAAACTGGCAAGACCGGCAGCCCCAAACCAAGCGCGACAATGGCACTTGACCGGCCTGATAAACCGCGTTGCATCTTGATGCCAAGCGCGCAGAATCAATGGTTTTTCTGTTTTGATGATGATGGCACCAATCCAATTGACGCGGCCAAGGCGTTGCTTGGCACAAGCCTGTCAAAACAGATGGCAATGACCGATCAATCGGATTCATGGGTTATTCTGGCATTGTCCGGCTTGCACAGCCGGCAAACATTGGCGCGGATTTGCCCGATTGATTGCAGCGCATCAGCCATGCCGATTGGCACCACCGCGCGCACAAGCATGGAACATCTTGGTGCGATCATCACCCGCCGCCCCGATGAGGGCGATCACCAACCTTGTTTCTGGCTGTTATCGGCGCGATCTTCGGCTGCCAGCTTTTTGCACGCTATTACCGGATCGCCACCATTTCGCAACTAAACCAGACATCTTGATTTTTTTAAGTAGAAAACCCCGCTTTCCTTTTGCATCATCGGATTAGCTGGGCTATCACCTGAGGCAGACCAGCCATGCGGGCGTGATGGAATGGTAGACATAACGGACTTAAAATCCGTGGGCCCTAGGCCGTGGGAGTTCGAGTCTCCCCGCCCGCACCATTCAATGTGTTCCAATTGAACTACTCAATTGATTTGCAAGCATTTTATTTGCAGCAGTCAATGTGGGTAGACAATATGGTAGACAAATCTTGTGCCTCTTATCTCTATCAAAAGCGTAATGTTTACTATTTTAGTAAGCAGGTTCCATGTGATGTCAGACGGCATTATAAACGTGACAGAATCGTTATTTGCCTCAAAACCAAGTCAGTCAGCCGTGCAAAGAGGATGTCTGATTCCATCCTCCAAAGACTCCATGATTATTGGTTATCGTTAAGATTGAGTGCTATGCCGCTTCCTGCAGCACATTTGGTGCATGATAGCAACGGTCATGGTCATTTGTCGTCTGGACCGACTCTAACAGAAGCAAGAGATGAGTATATCAAGCTGAAGGGTGTTGGTAAGGACAAAACCTTTATTCGTGGAGCCTCAAGGAATGTTGATGTTGTCATCAAACATCTGGGTGACAGACCCATAGATGGCTATTCATCCTTTGATGCAGCTGCACTTCGTGATGCCATGCTAGAAAAAGGGCTATCTATCGCATCAGTTAAACGCAATTTCTCTACTATCAGGTCAATAATCAACCTGACCATCAGTGAACAGGGCCTTGATTGTGGTAATGCCTTTGCCCGCACCTTCATGCCTGAACAGGACAGGCAGAGAAGACTGCCCATTCCAATAGACTGTATGAAAGCTATCCAGTCTGATTGCCGTCATATAGATGATGACATGCGTTGGCTCGTGGCCTTGTTGAGTGACACAGGCATGAGGCTTGGGGAAGCTGTCGGACTTGCAGTAAAAGACATCAATCTGGATGATGAGATACCGCACCTAAACCTCATCCCACATCCGTGGAGAAGGCTTAAAACCAAAGGAAGCGAAAGATGTGTTCCATTGGTTGGAGAAGCCCTCTGGGCCGCTTCTAGGGCGATTGAGGCTGCATCTGGAAGTGATTTCCTCTTCCCCAGATATAATCGTGCTTCATCTAGCAATGCCAACTCTGCTTCAGCAGCCATAAACAAGTGGCTAAAGCCAAGAGTGCCAGAAGGATGCGTAATCCATTCATTCAGACATTCAATGAGGGATAGGCTTCGTGCTGTTGAATGTCCATCAGACATCATTGATGCTATTGGTGGCTGGACAACCACTGGAGTAGGTCAGAGATATGGTCTTGGACAGCCATTGGATGTTAAAGCCAAATGGATGGATAAGCTAATTCCACTCTAATGGATACATCGCCTCATTACGTCTAAGGAAAGGCAGTGTGAAAGGCGAATTATAGGTGGCTTTAATTGGTGGTCCCTTGATGACCATGCCGTCCTTATCCAATGCAGCCTTCAATTCCGTGTAATGCTCTTCAAAGTTACCGTCAGATGCAAAACCTGAGTATGAGATGACAGCGAAATATTCTGCTGGCAGGTCAATAATTCTAACTCTTTCATCATTTGGTTCTGGTGCATTTTGTTTTGAATATTGCATGGGCAAGAAGAACCTCATACTCATTTTACCATCAGTCGTGGATTGAGTGACTGGCACAGTCATGTCAATTTCTTTGGATTGAGTGACTGGAATAGTCATCTCAACTTCTTTGGAGCCTTTGTTGGCCCCTGAAATGTAGTCAAACAGCACTCTAAAACCGCTATCTTCTTCCCCGTATGTAACTTCTGCTACCGTCCGTTGCTTGTATTGACGAACCTCATAAACATCAGTCTTTTTGACGATAGAGTATTCTGGTTCTTCATATGACATGGCTGGAACTGATGCTGTTAAAT
>Ga0255758_10001596_pt1 | contig 22753 bp, 15 predicted proteins | sample 011ome_24_FD_179958 | JGI IMG/M metagenome (GOLD analysis project Ga0255758, IMG submission 179958) | Coastal salt marsh microbial communities from the Groves Creek Marsh, Skidaway Island, Georgia - 011513CT metaG (version 2) | ecosystem: Environmental > Aquatic > Marine > Intertidal zone >...
CTTAAACTTTGAGCGTAACGATACCTCTTCTTGCACACATCACACTCGTACGGTTTCTCGTTCGCGTGAATACGCTTGTGCTGTGTCAAATTACTAGATTCACGAAAACGCTTCTCGCACACATCACATTCGTACGGTTTCTCGTTCGTGTGAATACGCTTGTGGCTTTTCAAATTACTAGAATGACGAAAAGCTTTATCGCACACATCACATTCGTACGGTTTCTCTTTCGTGTGAGTACGCATGTGTCTGGCCAAGTAGGATGGATATCGAAACACCTTCTCGCAAAAATCGCACTCGTGCCCTCTCTTTCTCTTCGCTCCTTTCCTAACAGTTATCTCTTCTTCTTCTTCTTCTCCCTCTTCTTCTTTTTGTATCTGATGATGATTCGCCTCGAGATCATCCTCCTCGTCAGGAATCCTCAAACACAACACCAAAGGTTCGTCTTCTTCCACTTCTTCTTCCTCTCTCCTACCCTTCACCACCTTAAAAACCGTCCTCGCGTTCACCGCTCTTTTCGGATGTGGATTCTTTCGTCTGCTCATTAGTATATGCTCTTCTTGCTGCGCGTTTAAAATTATGAGGAGTAGTAGTATGAAATCACATGTGAGATCTTTTTCGTGCAGAAGCAAAAATTTGCGTTTTTTCTGTGACAACTGTTTTGTGGGGGGGAAGGTCGTCACAAATTTCACCATGAAATCTTCTCTCGTCAAAACCTTTACTCGAACCGTCTTTTGGTCTTCGCCTCGTCCTCGAAAGACGATCCCGATCGGGATCGTCGTCGCACTCCTCTGCGTCGGATTTTCCTCCTCCTTTTCCTCCTCTTCCTCTCCGTTCCAAATCGCGATCGAAAATGGAAATTTCAACAGAAAGCTCCTCCAATACTCTCGCATGGGTGCCCCGAAAAGAAACGGTGGTGACAGCTACTACTCTTACAACGAGGACGAGGGCGTTCCGCTGAACAGTAACCCGTCGATTGGGTCGAACACCATGTCCAACATCGAAGATTTTGATGATTACGATAAGAGCGCGTATTATTCGTACGAGGAGGAGAATGAGAATAATAACAACGCGGAGAGAGAGGAGGATTTGGGAGGAGGAGAAGGGGAAGTGGAAACGGTGGTGGAGGAAGAGGAGGAGGAGGAGTCACCGTCTGTTTCGTCGGTTTTGGGCGGCGCGACTGCTAGGAGCGGGGAGATGGACGTATCCTCGAGTCTCCTCTCGCGCTCGCGCTCGGTTGCCGAAAACGACGACGACGACGGGTACGTGACCCTACGCGACGGTTCGAGGAAGCAGACGACGTTTTGGTATAAAGCGGCGAAGAAAATAGGGAAGAACGAGCACGTGAGAAGGTTTGGCCAACAGTCGGCAAAGTTTGGGATGAGAGTAGCGCGATCGAAGCCGGTGCAATCTACGGGGAGGGGATTTATGAACTCGCACAGGAAGGCGAAGGATACGTTGAAGAGGACGAAGCTGATGCGAGACGCGAGCGATAGGCAAGTAAATCAAGCGATGTTGGGGATAATGGTGGTGATTTTAGCGTGTTGGATGTTATTTGGGATGTTTGTGGTCGTCCCTGCGCGAGAAAGGAGACAAAGAGAATGGGCGGAGAAGGTTGAGTCGTGAGTTTAAAATCGTTAAACGTTTCTCATCAATATCGTTTATTACATCAAAGCGTACTATTCAGCTACTATTCAAACGCGGAAGCGACTAACGCGCAGTACATTGCCGCCGGGTGGACGTCAAACCCCGACGATGCCGTCGTCATCGTCTCCTCACCACTGTCGTTTTGGTCGAGTAGCAAGGTCCACTTCGCGGTGGCGTCCACGAACTCACCCGTCTTTTTTCCCTCTTCTTTTTTTGTCGCTTTCTCGTCGTCGTCGTCGTCTTCTCCTCCTCCTCCTCCTCCTGCTTTCGCCGCTTTCGCCGTCTTTGCGCTTTCTTTTCTCTCGTCGGCGAGAATCCCTTCCGCAGTTGCCGTGATTTTCTCGAGAACTCGAAGGAGCTTCTTTTTGTCCGTTTCTGCGTCTTTTTCGCTTCGAGGCGGCGTTCGTTTCCTTTTCGTGTTCCGCGCGGCGCCTTCTCCGCCGTCGTCGTCCTCCTGCTCCTGCTTCCCGTCGCCGACGCCCACACAATCTAACCTGCTCACCTCCACGACGCTTCCACACACCATCCTCGACCCGGCTTTGGCGTCTTCCACGCGTCCTACTCGCACCGTATACCGCCGCTTCTTACGCTTCTTCTTTGTCTTCGTATCTGTCGGCGAAAACGCGTCGTCGACGTCCTCCTCGTCGTCGATCGCCGTCGTCTCTTTACACACGAACTTCCTCACGAATTGTACCTCGTGAAATCGACTCCCGCTATCTCTCGCGTACTCCGTTGGATTCACACTTTTAAGTTCCTCGATGTAGTCTCGTTCGTTCGTCTTCTTCTTCGCGAACACATATTTGCTGCTCTTCGAAGACTCAAACACTTCCACCACGTAAAACTGTTCCCGAATCCTTTCTCGCTCTGCATCGGTCAAGCCGACCACGAAAGGACCGCCCTTATTCGCTTCGTTTCGTTTATACAAAGTGACGCTCGCTCTCGTGTTGGTTTCGTTTTCCCCGTCGTCCAATCGATTCAATCTGGAGAGCAAGTGACTGTTAAACCGCACGTACGCGGACGGCGGGAAATTGATGGACTCGAATTGAGAAGAAGACGCTTGGTTCTCGTTGTCCTCTTTCGTTGGTTTCCAGTAGGCGATCGCGTGCACCATTTTGAAGGTGGTTGTTGCGCAGAGCAGAACAAAAAGAAGTTTGGGGAAAAAATGAAGCAAACGCTCGAGAAAAAAAAGAGAGACGAACGCGCGTGAATATGATCGCGAGGAAAAGAAAAACGCCTCGCCGCGAGGACGAGGGAGAGGAAGAGGAAGAGATGGACGACGATTTAGAGAAAAGAGGGAAGGTTTTGTTGTGGGATTTGCTCGTGAATGATAACGACGATGTGTGTTTCAAACACGTGCTTCCGAGACTGAATTCGAACGATGTGAAATTCCTGCACGGAGTGAATAAAGAGACGAGAAAGTTGATTGAGAGATCGTCTCGAGCGAGCGATTTGAAAGAGAAGTTTTGGATTGAAGAGATGTCGTCGATATCGACTTTGGAGTTTGCGTGGGAGCATAAATCGTTGTGGCCGATTTGGTGGAGCGAAACAGATTTCTGCGAGAAAGTTGCTAAAACGAATAAACTCGAGTTGCTCAAGTGGATACGAGAGGAGAAACAGTGTGAGTGGGATGTAGGGACGATTAATGCGGCCGTAGGACAAGGTAATCTGGAAATGGTCAAGTATTGTGTTGCAAATGAGTGCCCTATCAATAGGAACGCGTGTGCATTTGCTGCCGGAAACGGTCATCTCGAGGTACTCAAATACTTACGCGAAGAAGCCAAAGCGCCTTGGGGTTCTTGGACTGCCACGAGAGCGGCTTCAAATGGTCATCTTCATATACTTGAATATCTTGTTGAGCGTAAGTTTGATGAATTAGAAGATGCGTGTGAGTTTGCGGCCAAGAACGGCCACTTGGACTGTTTGAAGTACTTACACGAAACCGCCAAAGCGCCTTGGGACTATTTGGCCGTGCGAGAAGCGCACGACTACAACGAAACCGAATGTGTACAATACCTCCTCGACAACGACTGTCCATTACCAGATGGTTGGCGATACGAGCACGGAGAGTTACACGTGCTCGTAGAATCAGAATCAGAATCAAGTTCCGAATCAGAACCAGAATCAAGTTCCGATTATAGTTTATTTTAGTTCCGATTATAGTTTAGTCTTCGACGAGAAAACGCAAACGCATACGCGCGTTCAATCATCATAATCATCATCATCATCATCATCATCATCCTCGCGAATTTCGAAAAGGAAGAGCGAATACTTCGGGCATTTCGCGCGCATAGATATAGATATAAACATACATACGTGTTCACTACATAAGGAATGGATGAAGTCGTACTCCTCCGAGTCACATTTTCGCTCTTTTCGCCTTCTTTTCGCTTCACTTAAAACGCTCTCGTCGCGACGAAAACACTCTCACAAAGTCCGACGATGCTGTTTTCACTCAACGCCATTCCCGTCGGCGTTGGACTCTCGTCTGCGCGCGTCTTTCCTGGTGAAAGAAAGCGCGCGTTCAAAGCAACCGCGCGTTCTTCTTCGTCTAAATCTCGTTTCCGTGCCGTCAACGACCCCTCGGGGAACACGTCGACGCTTCATTCTTTCTCGAACAAAAATGGCGCGAGAAGCACGGTCAACGCTTTAAACGCGACGAAAGCGAGAGGAAGAGGGAGTTCTACTCATGGTGTTTCTGTTTTAGGTAACGGGGTAAAGTGCTGTTCGTCGAAATCGTCCTCCTCGACGTCCGATGATGGTGACGACGAGGAAAAGGAGGAAAAGGAGGAAAAAGCGGATAAAGGCAGCGCTGGGAACGCAAACGACGCGAAACCAAATGTGCCTTTATCATCTCCGCAGAGAATGAATAACGGCAACGAGAACCCGCAACCACCGAGATCGGTGATGTTAGTCAACCGGGCGACGAAGATTGTTGGCACGTACGCGTTGGTTTCGTTTCTGGCGTACGCGTACGAGGCGGCGTTTGGGAGTTTCGCTGGGAATCCGAGCGCGACCAACGCGATGAAAGAGAGGAGAGCGAGAGTGTTGCAAGTTTCGTATTCGAAGTTTTTGAGGGACGCGAGGAAGAATGAGATTGGGACGGTTACCGTCGCCGGGGACCGGTTGACGTGGAAACCGAGGAAACCGACCGTGATTGAAACCGGCGGCGGTTCTAGCGAAGGAAAACAACAACGACGAGGAGGAGGGGAAAAGACGACGACGCTGAGCAAAAACGACGGGTCGAAATCGTTCGAGATTCACTACGCGACCAGAAAGCCCGCGGATGCGCAAACTCCGTATGCGCAGTTGGAAAAGAACGACGTCGAGCTCTTCTCCGTGGACGCCGACGGCGATAAGAATGCGTTTGATTTCCCGTTTTTAGTCTTCGCGTCGATCGTTTTGTTCTTTTGGTTGAGGAACTTTCGCGAGAACTCGATGATGATGGGATCTGGGGGCGGTATGCCCGGTGGGAGAGGAGGGATGCCGGGTGGCGGCATGCCCGGTGGGATTCCAGGCGCCGGAAGGCAAGTCGGCGGCAGGTCGTTCAACGGCCGAGGTCGCAACGATCCGAATTTCACGCCGCCGCCGTCGACGACGTTCGAGGACGTCGCCGGCGTCGACGAAGCAAAAGAAGAGCTCTCTGAAATCGTAGACATTTTGAAAAATCCGGAGCGGTACTCTAAGCTTGGAGCCAGACCGCCGTGTGGCGTACTTTTGTGCGGCTCGCCGGGAACGGGGAAAACTCTGTTAGCGCGAGCGGTGGCCGGCGAAGCCGGTGTGCCTTTCATTTCAGTCGCCGCGAGCGAATTCGTGGAGTTGTACGTGGGTATGGGCGCGTCTCGAGTGCGCGACGTGTTCGCTCGAGCTCGCGCGCAAGCGCCGGCGATCGTATTCATCGACGAAATCGACGCCGTCGCGAAGGGTCGCTCGGATGGGAAAATGAGAGGTATGGGCAACGACGAACGCGAACAGACGTTGAATCAACTGCTGACGGAATTAGACGGATTCGATGCCGATGCGAGCCGATTGGTGATATGCATAGGCGCGACGAATCGACCGGATACGTTAGACGCGGCGTTACGACGCCCCGGTCGGTTCGATCGAATCGTCCAAGTGGACAAACCAGACGTCCAAGGAAGACGCGAAATTTTGGACGTCCACGTCCAAACGAGAGGATTGCCGTTGGAGAACAACGCGCAAGATGGAAAGAAACATTTGTTAGACGAAATCGCGACGATGACGAGCGGCTTTACCGGTGCTGATTTGGAAAATCTAGTGAACGAAGCCGCGTTACTCGCCGGGCGCGAAAACAAAACCACCGTCGGTAAAGAGGAGTTTGAAAAAGCAGTCTTAAGAACAGTCGCCGGCGTGGAAAAGAAACGCTCGCTGTTAGGACCGAGAGAGAAATTCAACGTCTCCGCGCACGAAGTTGGACACGCGATCGTTTCGCAAGCCGTCGGAACGTTGCTTCCCGGATCGACCAAACCGGAGCAGATTTCCATCGTCGCCAGGTCTGGAGGTGCGTTAGGTTTCACGTACACGCCGCCAAACACGGACGAACCGGAGCGGAAATTAATGTTCGCGGATGAACTTCGCGGACAAATAGCCACGTTTATGGGTGGCCGCGCGGCTGAAATGATTGCGTGTAAACGCGTGAGTACAGGAGCCTCGGACGATATTCAACGCGCGACGACATTAGCGTATAAAGGTTTCGCCGAGTGGGGTTTGTCCGCCTCTGTCGGTCCGATATCTATACCGACTTTATCTTCCGGCGGCAATCCGGAAGATTGGTCGTTTAGCGATCGCGCGAAAGAGTCCGGTCACGACGTCGAAGGCGAAGTGACTGGATTACTAAACGCGGCGCTCGTTGTGGCGTGCGAAACATTACAACTAAACGAAGCGTTGTTGCTCGAAGCTTCGGAAGTTTTAGCGAAAGAGGAAAGAGTCCAAGGCGACGCTTTGAGAGCGTATTTAGATCGCGCGAAAGCGCCCGCCAGTCTCGCGAAATTTTTAGAAGGGAAGTACGATATCCCGACGCGCGAGGATTTCAGACGGTTAAACGCGATGCCTTTACCGGAATTTGAAGTCGCGAGAGCTTTAAGCGATAACGGCGGCAACAATACCAGTAGCAATAGTAGTAACGACACGAACAAAGTCGCCCCGAGATGAGAGAGAAATAGTATCGCCGCGCGAAGACATACGTAGTATAAGAATAAACATTTAAGTCAAACGAGTTGCCTAAAATCGAACTAACTAACTAACTAACTAACTAACTAACTACTGTACTACGAACTCGAAAACGTCGCTTTTAAGCTTTTTTTGTTGACTTTTCCCATCGCATTTCTCGGGATAGAGTCTACCACGTACGTTTTCGTGATCCATCGCTCACTCGTCAAGTTTTCTCTCGTCCACGCTTTCACCTCGTCGTCGAAAGACTTGTCGCTGAAATTCTCCAAAGATTTATACTCGTCCGTAGGCGCAACAATCGCCACGGCGCGTTCACCGTAGTTTTCATCCGCCTCGCCGAACACTGCGATTTCTTTCAGAGACGTTTTGCCTAAACCTTCCAGAACTCTCGCTTCGATTTCCAACGCGGAAACTTTCTCGCCGCCGACTTTGAGGACGTCCACCGAAGCCCGACCGACGATGCGCCAGTCTTTCTTATCGGCGGAAACTGAAACGACGTCGCCGGTTTTAAAGTACCCGTCGCTCGTAAACGCCTCTTCAGTCGCTTTTGGATTGTTCCAGTACTCTTTGAAAATCCCCGGACCTTTGACGAGTAACTCGTTCGTCGCGTCGTCTAGAATTTTACACTCCGAGTTTGCTAACGGTTCGCCGACCGATCCCGGCGCGCGACTGGAGAAATCCAATTTTTGCGAAAGTGCCATGCCAATTTCCGTCATCCCGTATCGTTCCAACAAAGGCGATTGGTTTCCAGTCAACCTGTTCCACTGATCTAAGATGGAAGGAGGGCACGCCGCGGAGCCGGATACGCACAAGCGAAGCGCTTTCGCTTCCTCCGCGCACTCCGATCGAGTCGATACTTTTTCCTTCCTCTCAACGGATTTTCTGTCTTCTTCTTCTTTCTCTCTCCTCCTCCTATCCGCGTTATCGTACACGTCCAACTGTCGCAACGCCATCGCGTACATGGTTGGTACGCCATAAAACATCGTGATTTGTGGCCCGGAGTTTCGCATTCGTCGCCAAAAATACCTCGGATCGAACTTGAACGAATCCGTAAACTCCACCGTCGCGCCGCTCGCGTGCGAAGCCAAAACGCCATTCACTAATCCGTGCACGTGGTGTAAAGGCAAACAGTGCAACAAACGATCCTTCTTGGAAATCTCCCACGCGTCGCTCAACGTTTTCGCTTGCGAATACAAACTTTGCCTGGTGTGTAAAACACCTTTCGGTTGACCGGTCGTTCCGGACGTGTATAAAATCAACGCGCCTACGCTTTCATCACTCTTTTGATGAACGTCTTCCAACCAACCCTTTTGAAAGTCGCACGGCTTCAGTGCCCACTTTGGAATCTTATGCACTCTCCTAATCTCCGCCTCGCCGCACGTAAACTCTTCCTCTTTCACATCTCCACTTCGCCTAAAAAACTCGTCGTTCCTCCTCGGCGGCACTAAACACGTCTTCATCCCGCTATCCCGAGCGACGTGCGCTCGATCCGCCTCGTCCCCGAACGCCGACACCGGCACCGCCACAGCTCCTCTCATCCATATCGCGTACACCGACGCCACAAATTCCGCGTTTGGTGCGCAATATATCCCAACTCTCTCCCCGATTTCCACGTCTCGTAAAACCTTCGATCTGGCGAGCGTGTGCGAAAAATTGAACAGTTTCGCATACGTGACGGCGTCTAAAGGGCCTTTGGAGTGAATGCCAGAAGCAATCGCCGGTCGGTTTGGATTCGCAAGTGCGGTGTGACACAGGAGTGAGAGAATATCGTTATCGTCGTCCGCAGTCGTCGTCGCGGTCGTAAACGTACTACAAACGCTCGTTTGACTCCTTTTCCTCCTCCTCCGACTCCCCCATCTGTCGCCATCTTTGCCGCTGCTTGTCGTCGTACTCCTCGCGCTCGTCGTCGTCGTCAAAAGTACCCCGCCTCTTTCTCCTCCTCCTCTGAGAGTTCCCGAGATTGATTTGGCGACCAATCGTCGCGCCAACGACAAGGCCGATTGTGATGAAGATGGTTGCATTTGTATCTCTCCGTCGTGTCAACCAATTTGTTTGTGGGGAAAACAGACGAGACGAAGAGGAAGGCAAAAAAAGCTCGAACAAAGCAGAGCGCGGCGACAAAGCACCGACCAGAAACGCGCTCGCACTCTCTCAACTCTCTCTCTCTGTTGTTGTTGTTTTCAAAGCAGACCTCTCTCTCTTCAACCTCTCTCCTTTTGTTTCGTGTGGGGGAAAACAACGGAGCGTTGACACACTTAATAAAGAGGAAGCGAAAAAGCTCGAACACAAAAGCAGAGGAGTGAAAAAGCACGAACAACGAAACTGCTCTGAATCTGCGCTCTTTTCTCTCTTCTGTTGTTTTCTCTCTTGTGCTTTTTCGACCAAACCGTACGAGATTATTCCATCCGAAGTCCGTGGAGATCTCCTCAGTCTCTCAACGAAGGTCCGCTTTTCCCCACTATTACTATATAAAAGACAAACACTTACGACGAAGATGGCGTTTACGAAAGCCTTTTACGAGCAAGCGTTCGAGCGCAACTTGAAAGCGCAAACAACGTCGAGTGAACAATCTGTCACGCCTGCGATGCAGATGACGCGGACGCAAAGAGCGACCGCGCAGTTCACCGCGCACAGTAAGAAAGAAGTGGTGAGTACACTCGAGAGTAGAGTTTTTGAAAAAATCCAAATGTGATTGATGTCGCGCGGAACGTGTGCGCGCGCGATCACGCGCGATGTGAAACGAGACGAGGACGAGACGTGTGCGTTTGGACGAAACGTGTATTCTTGAACGCGAAATCGTCGATCGAATCGAGAAAGAAATGTCGCGGCGCGCTCACTTCCTCGAACGCTTTTCTCAAAAGCGCGATGAGATTATTGAGCACACACCGACGTTTCAGGGCCGCCAAAAGATGATTAAATGTGTGCGCTCTTCTCGAAAAGATCTCGCCGCGTTGGAAAGAGATCGAACGAAAGAGAGAGAGCGCGATCGACGTCTCTTTTCCTTCCGCCAAAGTCCTCTTTCGCACTCCCGAAAGTTGGGGTTTCCGAGGCGTGCGAGAGATCGCCGGCGAGAAGAAGAACATCATCATCATCCGAAAGCGATCGGATCTCTTTTTTTTCTTTTTTTTTCTCTCTGACTGCTCGGTTTTGACTCAATTTTTCTCTCTCTCAATACCACAAACGTATGTGTAATATAAACAGGATCCGCTGGGTTTCTTCAAAGATTTAGCGGCTGGCGGCGTCTCCGGTTCGATCGCGAAAACCGCAACGGCACCGATCGAACGCGTCAAGCTTTTGATCCAAACGCAAGACGCGAACCCGAGAATCATTTCCGGGGAAATCCCGAGGTACACGGGTATCGTGAATTGCTTCACGAGAGTCTCCGCGGAGCAAGGCGTGGGGTCGTTTTGGAGAGGGAACACGGCCAATATTGTCCGTTATTTCCCGACGCAAGCGTTTAACTTTGCGTTCAAGGATACGATTAAGGCTTTGTTTCCGTCGTATTCGCCGAAGGAGGCGTTCTGGTCGTTTTTCGCGGTCAACATGGCGTCTGGCGGTTTGGCCGGCGCGGGGTCTTTGTTGATTGTGTACCCGCTTGATTTCGCTCGTACGCGTTTGGCCGCCGATGTTGGCACGAACAAGGATCGTGAGTTCACTGGTTTGGTCGATTGCATTGGCAAAACTGCCAAGGCTGGCGGTGTTGGTGCTTTATACAAGGGCTTTGGCGTTTCCGTCCAAGGTATCGTCGTGTACAGAGGTTCGTACTTCGGTCTCTACGATACCGGGAAGGGTGCCTTGTTGACCAGGGATTCTTCCATGATTGCGAAGTTCGTCGTCGCGCAAGTCGCCACGAACGCCGCGGGTGTCTTGTCCTATCCGTTTGATACCGTTCGTAGACGTTTGATGATGACCTCCGGTAAGAAGGGCAACGCCGCCGGTCCGACGTACACCGGCACTCTGGATGCGTTTGTTAAGATTTACCAAGCCGAAGGCGCGGGCGCGTTCTTCAAGGGTGCGTTCTCGAACATCTTGAGAGGTGTCGGTGGTGCGATGGTTTTGGTCATGTACGACGAAATCAAAGCCATCATCAACCCGAACTAACCAGAGTATTATTTTAACAACAACAACGACGACTACTACTACCACCAACTTGCTATAATTAGAACGGAGAGAGAAAGAGAGAGAGAGAGAGAGAGACAAATAAATAATGTAATAAATCCTGTGTTGATGTCTTTCATTATAAATTGTTCTTTACATGCGCGCGTGTCTCCCCTATTTATCGCTACTACTATCTTTTTCCTTTAAAAAACTATCATCACACACTTAACGCCCGAACACCATTTCCATCGCGACATCCTCACCGTCTCTGTTTTTCAAATTATCCGCGAAAGCGCTCGTCTCGGTTTGCGTAAAACTATCGTTCGACAAATAAGCCACGTCCGTGATATACGACGGTACGGATGCGAGGCCTAAATCGAGAACGAGTTTCCAGGTCACTTCGTGCATTTTCGTTCGTCCTGGTTCCATTGTAGCTTTCGTTACAATCCCGCACGCGTAGTTGCTCGCGGAAACGGTTTTACCTTTTGGCATGCGCACTCTCACGAATCGCTCGTTTAAATCAAATCGTTCGGTAATGCTTCCCGAATCTTTGTTCGTCGCGCCGAGGACGAACAAGATGTCTGTTCTCGAAACGAGCTTTTCCGAACACGCTCTGTGGACGTCCAGTCGAGAGTTTATGTCTTTATTCTTCTCGGGCTCAGCGGCGTCGGCGTCGACGTCTTGTAGCTCCTCCTCAATCGGTGACGGAGTGTTTCGCGATACAAGTTTGGTTCTTTCGTCTAACTTTTCATACGTACCGTCTTCGTCATCACCACCAACAAAGCCTGTTCCTCCGAAATCGTCGTCGTCGCCGTCTAAAATTCTATTCGTGTTCTCAAATTTTTCTTCTTCTTCCTCCTCCTCTTTGTCATCATTTTGATACAGATGATCGTACTCGTTTGCCGTTGGCGGTGGTAACGGCGTTTTATCAACAAACGGAGCGGGATGGCTATCGCTTTGAGTACGAACAACAAATCCGGTATCTTCGCTACTTCGTTGACTTCTGAAATCGTAACTCGTCGCGCTCGTCCGGGCGGCCACTTTCTTCGCGCTCAACAACGAATCATACTCCTCCGTCGTCCGTTCTAAAGTTCCAATCGTCTCTAAAACCGCCTTCTCGAATAAAATTTCTTCGCATTTCGCCACTTCTTCGTCGCCATTCGCGCCCGTGCCTTTCTGCCACAAAAACACGCATCTTTGTGGATGCTCGATGCATTCAAACGCTACCGTCGGAAATGTGTTCCTCATTCTTCTCACTGCGAGGCCCCTTGCACCGATAAAAAACGACAGCGCTTCTGCAGCGTAAACGACAGCAAGTTTTCTCTCTACGTTATTGTTACCTCTGCGACCGACGAGCTTCACGCTCGATCTTTCGCATTCCCCGGGTTGACTCGTCGCCGGGTCAAACTCGAGAAACTCAACCGCGTCGAAATCTCGCGTAAAAACACCACCACCAGACACCTCCGCTCGAATCAAACGTCGTCTCTCTTCTTCGCGAACGACGTCTACTCCTCCCGCTACTACTAGGTTTTCCGAAAGCGATAAGAGCGGACCGGGACCGTCTCGTTTCCTCTTCGTACCGTATCCGCTTCCGTCGTCGCTCCCACCAACGTTCCCGCCAATAGCGTACCCTTCCGGAGCGCTCTTCTTCGTCTTCTTCTTCGTCTGAATCGTCGTCTTCGCCTCTTCCTCCTCTTTTTTCTTAAACACCTCCTCCACGGTCCTCGGGAGTCCTTTCAACGCTTCCGGTCTGTTCGGCGCATCGAACGCTCTCGCGTAAATATTTTCCCCTTCAAACTGAATTCCACTTTGGATTTTCCTCTCGAACGCTCGAAACCTTTGCGCTCTCGTCGTCGTTCTCGGGAGTTGCACGAACGCGGCGGAGCACCCGTGCACGTCCACTTCGTCTAAAATTTTAACCACATATTTCCCCGTCTCTTCTTTTACTTCTTCATTATCTTCGTCGTCGTCGTCTTGGACGAGAAAACGCACCAGTGACAAGACTTCCCCGGGGGAGACTTTTCGCGGGTACCCGAACACGAGGAGTTGTCGCTCGCGCAAGGAAAGACAAGGAGATTTATTATTCTGGTGGTAATTCGAGGAGGAAGGGAACGTCATGCGTGCGTGAGACCACGCCTCTCGCGAACGACAAAACGACGAGAGAAGAAGAGATGTAGTAATGCGTTTGTGAATGTAAAAAACTGGCGAATTGAAAAGCGTTACGCTCTGCTGGATGGAGCACAACGTTCTCGCGAGCGAAAGCGCGCTCGACGCGCGACTCCCGGTCCGGTACCGAACCGCCCCAAAAAAGATGCACGAGGAAAGGAAACCTCCCCACGGGCGAGCTGAGGATGCAAAGCGCGAGAAATTCTGTCGTAACGCGGAGAATACACCTAATTGATGACTACGACTATTGCTACTATTGTCAATTTTGGTGTTCAGAAAGAAAAGGAAACCAACCTTTCTTTTTATCTGTAATCATGCCATACACGCCGTCGGTTTTTTCTTCTTCTTTTTCGCCGACTCCGCCGGCGACGTTAAAGTCGAAAGGGTCTTCGTCGTTTGGCGTCGTTTGATGCGGCGCTATTTGAGTCTCGAGGACGGTTGCGAGTCCGTCCAGGTAGTTTCCGATGCCCCGCAAGTTTACCGGCGTGGTGACGGAATCGAGCGTCTGCGAGGCGGTCTCCTCTAATAAATAACCGCACTCGATTTTGTTCAGCCTATTGATGGCGGCTTTCATCGCGCAAAATCCAAGGACCGGGACTTTGACTTCCACCGCGCACGTTTCCTCGTTCGTGGAAGGATCGACGGAGCAATCCTCTTTATGGAGTAAAGTATCCTCGCACTCGTGTAAGTTCTCGAACGCAGGGGTGGACGTACATTTCGATGGGTCGAATGGGGGAGTCGGCGACATGGGCGGCGACGGCAACGGCGGCGAAGGCGGAGGGTGTTCGTTGAGAGTGGACCACATTCCCGGCGGGCCTTCGAATTGTTGGCAGTGCGGGCAGCCGTATTTAATCAACCACGCGTCCGCACCGGTAAACATGTCCCAAGAGGCGTGGTTGGTTTGGTTCTCGCTGACTACTGAAGAACCCATCGTCGATGCCGTTGTTTTCGTTTTCGTCGTCGGCGTCGTCGATAACGGCAAATTCATCATCACCCACCCTCGAATGTCTTTATCGAACGCCTTGGCGTTTTTGAACATGCGGTGCGACGATTGAACGTTTTCAACGTTCCATTTGCTAATATCGCCGTTGAAAGACACCGCGTTTCGAAACATGTTGTCCATTCGAGTCACCGAACTGACGTCCCAATTGCTAATACCGACGTCTTTGAACGATTCTCGATTCTCAAACGCGGACGACATGTCCGTCACTTGGGACACGTCCCACAAGTGAATGGCGCCGTGCGACCCTTTCTCGCAATTCCCTCCGGGCGCTAAACGCAAACACTCTTCTATGCTCTCTAAAAACTCCTCCTGTTTCACGCACGCCGTGCACGAACACTCGTTCGGGACGCTCGAATCGTTCGGACATGAAAACTTCTTGTACCAATCCGTCGCGTTTTTAAACATATTCGCGCTGTTCGCCACTTTCCCGGTATCCCACCCTAAAATGTTCTTGTTAAAACTCGCCGCGAATTGAAACATGCCGTGCATGTTCGTCACCGAACTCGTGTCCCACCGGTCAATTTTTCTCGTAAACTTTGTCGCGTTATAAAACATACCGCTCATATCTTGCACGTTCCCGGTTTGCCATTCTCTCACGTCGCCGTTAAACTCATGGCAGTTGAAAAACATCCAGTGCATAGAAGTCACTCCGCTCGTATCCCACCCGCTCAACGACTCCGAGGGGTTAAACTCCCAGCGATTTTCGAACGCTTTATCCATGTTCGTCACTAAACTCACGTTCCATTCCGAAATCGAAGCACCGTGAGTGCTTCTCGATCCGTAATCGATGCATCGACCGTCCTTCGGCGCTTCGCTCAGGCACGATCCAACCGCCGCGTAAAACGTAAAATCAGTCAGTGGTTTTCTTTGCTCTGCAAACGTTGGAATCAGTTCCACGGAATACGGCACGTAACTGTTCGCGCTCGCGCTCAAACCGCTCGAACTGCTTCCGAGCATTGAAAGCGCTCTCGTTTTCGTCGTCGCAGTATTATCATTCGTCAGAACAACCCCGAGCGCGCTCGCAACGCTGAGGACGAACAACAGGAGGAAAAAGGTTGAGATTTTCCCCAAAACGTTCTTGTTGTCGTCCTCATCACAATCAAGCGACGACGACCCATGTTCAACCGTTTGTGTCCTCGCGGTCGTCGTTTTGAACAACAGCTGTTCGCGCTCGCCATCGCGATGACGACGAGGATGACGCGATGTCGATGCTGCTGCCGACATTATTAATCAGAATTAGAGAAAATTTGTGCCGCGGATTCGTAAAGAAAGAAAAGTCTGAGATTTGCGCTTTCGCCGCGCGAAGGGAGGAATACAGTAAACGTACGCGAGAGAGTTTAGCATTCGGTACGACATGAACAGTGTATAAATAATAATAACAATCCTCCTCTATTTCTCTCTCTCTCTCTCTCTAAACGTAATATGTGTATATATAAACTAATAATATCTCAAACTAAAAATAACACTTTCCCGCTCTTTCACTCTTGTACATTTTTCTTTTACGCGTTACGCGCCTTCCATGCTCGCCTCGTCCGCGATTTCAGCCGCGATGTCGTCGATGGAAATTTCGGAAATCACGGATGATGTTGTTGGTTTCTTCGCTTGGGTTGGCTTCTTCGTCGCGGAGGCGACTTTAGGAGTCGTAGCGGTGGGAAGATCCGGGATGGCGATACCTCTCGCTAACTTTTCCGCTTGTAAGTTCTTTTCGAGTTCTTCGCGGCCCATCGAAGCTTCGATGGAGTCTAATCGTTTTTCGAGGTTCTTCGCTTCTTCGTTGATTGGAGTCATTTTGATGTTGTTGTTTGATTGCTGTTGTTTGAGTTGTTGTTTTGGTTGTTGCTGTTGCTGCTTTTGCTGCTGCTGCTGCTTTTGCTGTTGCTGCCTGACGTCGTTCATCACTTTCGTCGCCGCGTTCACTTGGTCCGCTGCGATTTTGCTTTGCACGTTGGCTTTTTTGACATCCGCGGCGTTTTTCGCATCTTGCACTTTCTTCTCCGCGGCGGCAACTTTAGTTTCGGCAGCTTTCTTCGCTTCTTCCGCATTCTTCTTTTCCGCGAGCTCTTGCTCGGGCGTTTTACGCTCGGTGGCGACTAAGCGCATCATGCCGTCCGGTTTCTTTTCGTAGACGCCGTCTGGTCGAACCGGCGCCGCCTTGGCAGTCACGACGGTTGGTGTTTTGGTAGCAGCAGCAGCAGCAGGCTTGACAGTCGTCGCGGCCGCGACCACAACAGGCTTCGCTTGTTGTTGTTGCGCAGCAGATGGCTTAGATACCGCAGCTGGCTTGGCTTGCGCGACAGCCGCCGGTTTGGCGACTTGCGCGACAGGCGTCGGTTTCGGCACGTTCACGTTCTTCAACGTGCTACTGTGCGCGCGATGGTGCTTCATGGCCAGCTTGGCCGCTTTTCTCGCCGACTTTGTCGGTTTCATCGGCAATTCACCCAAATACGCCGCATCGCACGCGTCGACGTACGTGTCCGGATCGTCCTCCTTGGCGCACGTGTGGAACAATTCATCCATGAAGAAGTGTCCATCTCCAGAGTCTAAGTGGTAATCGTGCCAGATAGATTGTGCTTGACCGTTCAAAGTGGTCATGTACACACCCATCGGCGATTTCGGCACTTGCAAGTACGAACCGACACCCTTGGCGGCACCGTCGGCGGACGCCACGCACTGCGCCTTTGCGGACGCGTCGTAATCCCACTCCACAAAGGTGGTTTCGAGCCCACCCGGTCCTTCGTAACACGTCGGCGTTTCATCCTCGGAGGAGACTTCGCCGTTCGTATCGAACGTATCAAAGCCAACGTAGGCGTCTTGTTGCATGGCTAACATCGGGCCGGTGCACAAGTCGCCGACGCACACGGCGGTGACGAACTCGTCCAAACGTACCGAAGTGCCGAGTTGCAAGGATCCGACGACGGAGGACGTGATATCTTCCGGATCGGCTTGAATCGTAGATCCTAAGAACTCTACCGCGGCGGTATTGTTGGAAACCTTAATTTTGTAGCGCACGTCACCCTTGACGTGGAAGTTGATTTCACCCGGCACGTCTGCTTTGAAGTAATACGGCATGCGGAACCTCGCCGCTAAGTTGGTCTTCATGTACACGCCCGGCACGCCCAAGGAGATCATCTCTTCTTTGTTAATCACCGGTGGTCCAGTATCCGTCAAATCGAATAAATCGCCGTGTTTGAACATGGTGTTCGCGGCTTTGAAGGACGCTTTGAAGTTGATAGACGTCGCCAATTCAGCTTCGTAATCGACGTTTCTCGTGTTCTTCAACGCGTTCGTAAAGGACATTCTCGCAGATTCCATGGCTTCGTTGTAATTATCCACGTTCAAAAGAGATCTGGAGGAGTGTTTCTTCTCAGCCTCGGATTTTTTCTTCTGGGTGAACGCTTTGTCTTGCAACGGGTCCTTTTGAAACTGCGCGCGCAAGTTGTTGATCTTCAACATGATGCGTTCCTCGACCAACGAAGCGTGGTCAACGGAACCGCCCATGTTCGCTTCGCGTTGGATAATATCCGCCGCACCTCTCAAATCTACGGTTGGAATTTGCGTCGTCGTTCTTAAGTACGTCTTTGGCTTCGTTTTCTCTTCTAAACTGCTGCTCAACAAACTTCGTCCGACCACCGTCTTCTTCTTCGCGGCGCCGGCCAAACCTTCCTCGGTAAACGCTTTAATCTTTTCGATAGAATCTTTCGATTGCGACGCTTCATTTTTACCCATTCTAGACGATCTTCCCATTTGGTTGTTGTTCCCGCACGTCGCGTCGTTGACTTGCGCCAACGATTTGGTTATGATTGGTTTGAAGTACGTCCGGTACGTGTCCACGATACCTCGCGCGACTTCCATCGGAATCTCAAACTTATTCATCGTGATGCACGAAACGAATTCCGGGGACAACAATTGCGCTCGGAACATCGACGGGCGATACTCAGAAGCGTGCAACTTTTGCGGCCATTCCATTTCGAATTGACCGGACATTTCGTGGTGCGGGAACGTATCCACCGGGACAGAGAAGCACGTTTCTCTGCCGCCCAAGGTGGCAATCAACGCTTGCTCGCCCAACTGGTGCGCTGAGCGACCCAACGGGGCAATCTCGTGACCTTTGCTGTTCTTGTCCGCGACCCCGGGCTCGCCTCGCAACAGTTTACGAATAGAGTCTCTGAACACGTGTTCGTTATCCGGATCGAAAATGTCCAACATTTCTTCAGCGCCGATTAACGACGGAGAAGAAGATGAACCACCCAACGAGGCCGTAGCAGATGCTGCGAATCTCGAGTTGAACGCTTCCGCTAAAACGTTCGGATCGGTCGGGAACATTCTAGACATCGTAAAGTTCGCGACGGCGTCAATCTTCGCCGGCAATTCCGTGCACAAGTTTTCCAACGACTGCGCCAAGTGCGCCGACGGTGTCTGGTCCACTTGACACTGAATTTTGTGCAACGCGGATTGCATGGAACAATACCCCAACACCGGGACTTTCACGTCTTCGCACTTCTCCTCGCCTAATTGAGGCGTCGCCTTGGCGTCGGCGTTGTTGTTGTTATTGTTGTTATTTTCGCTCACTTTACTCGTGCACTTCTTCACAACAACTTCGTCCGTGCACGAATCTTCGTTAAACGCTTCGCTCGCGCACAACGGCGGTGGCATCGGATGCGGTGGCGGCGGTGGTGACGGCACGTCCGGACTCATCGGCGGCGGCGCTGGACTCGGCGGCGGCGGAGGATTCGGCATCTGCGGCGGAAACGGATACGCCGGAGGCGGCGGCGATCCCCAAAACTCGCATATGTACTTCGCGTTGCTGTGACAGTAATACCCGTTCCCGATGTGTTCCCAGTGCCAATCTTGTTTGTTCTTCTTTCCGAGAGAGGCCATGGCGACTCGAGCGCGCGCCAGTTTCGAAGGCTGAAAATTTTGCTCCTTTCTCTCCGTGAAAACCGCGGCCTCATCTCCGAGCTGATGATGTAATCTCGCGGGAGAAGAAGACGAAGACCCCGCCGACACGCCGGCGACGCACATCGCGCCAACCACTGCGATCGCGACGTATTTCTTCCTTCCTGTCGTTCTGGTCTTCTCCGAGGATCTCACTTCCGATGATGCGATCATAACTTCGTGTTCTTGTCCCTCGTCGGGCGATCGTTCCCCGCGCTGCGCACGCGATGAAGATGAAAATCTTCTTCTTTCGTCGTCGTCTTCGAAAGAAGGAAGCGACCCGTACGCCATTTTGTTGTTCTCCCTCACTCTCTCGTTCTTCTCTCTCTCTCTCGAGAACGACCCGCAAAGATGCGCGCGCGTTTGATGTGTGTGTGTGTGCGTTTGTATCGAAACGCAATGTGACGCGAAACGCACCTGCCGCGGGTATATAAATTTGTGTTTAGGGTTTAAGTACGTAAAGGGTTACTCTTTTTTGCGCGTCTCAGTGCGTAAGGGGGACTCAAAAAGCAGGCGCTGAGTGCCTAAAGGGTACTCTTGAGTGCCTAAAGGGTACTCTTTTTTGAGCTTCACACGACCACAAAAAGCAGCTCTTCTTAAAGCGTAGACTCTCTCTGGATAATCTTTATTAGTGTAATAAAGACTGCGCAACAAAAGGAAAACGAACGCGTTCACTTCTTTCGAAGAGAACGAGAACGAATTACGCGCTCTGTAAGGAGGCGCTTCTTTTATTCTATTCTGCGAGGAGACCTTTCTTTGCGGCGAGTATTTATATATATATTTGATATATACGTAAAGCAAACACGGAATGAATCGAGACCGCGACGCTTCCCGGTCGGCGTTAGCATCATCATCTTCTTCATCTTCTTCTTCTTTCGCGACGATGGGTGCAGCAGCGGCACACTCCGCGAACGAGAAGGACGACGGAGGCATATTCTCTCAAATGAAAAAAACATTGGACGGTTCGAGGATGGTCGCCGCCGGTGGCGGCGCCGGGGTCATCGCGAGAACTGCCTCGGCGCCTTTAGATAGAATCAAGCTGTTGTTTCAAGTGCAAGCGATGGCGTCGTCCGGGATCGAAGGCACCGCGTACACCGGAGTCGGGCAAGCGTTCAAGAAAATATACAAAGAGGAAGGGATTTTATCGTTTTGGAAAGGGAACGGGGTGAACGTCATTCGGGTCGCACCGTATGCCGCGGCGCAGTTGACGTCGAACGATTTTTACAAGAGCAAGTTGCAAGACGAAAACGGCAAGTTAGGGGTGAAGGAAAGACTTCTCGCCGGGGCGATGGCGGGGATGACCGGGACCGCGCTGACGCATCCGTTGGATACGATTAGGTTACGATTAGCTTTACCGAATCATCCGTATAAAGGGATGGTGAATGCATTTTCGGTGGTGTATAGAACGGAAGGCGTGAGAGCGCTGTATAAAGGTTTGATCCCGACGTTGGCCGGGATCGCGCCGTACGCGGCGTGTAACTTTGCCAGTTACGACGTGGCGAAGAAGATGTACTACGGGGACGGGGCGAACATCAAGCAAGATCCAATGGCGAATTTGGTCATCGGTGGAGCCTCGGGAACGTTTAGCGCGACGGTGTGTTACCCGTTGGATACCATTCGAAGACGGATGCAAATGAAAGGTAAAACGTACAACGGGATGGCGGACGCGATGACGACGATCATGCGAGACGAAGGCGCGAGAGGGTTTTTTAGAGGGTGGACGGCAAACACGATGAAAGTCGTGCCGCAAAATAGCATCCGTTTCGTCGCGTACGAGTTGTTGAAGACGTTGTTAGGGTGCGAACAAACGAAAATTTAAATAAATTATACCATCGTCGATCGAAAGGATACTAAATATTGTTATATTATTACACGTAACACTGGTAGAGTCACCTAAATCTCTCTCTACTATTGCTGCTTTGAACAACTCTATTACTACTTGTATTTCCTACTTTCTACTCTAAACTACTCTTTCTCATCTCTCAACGCGTACCGTTCGTCTCTTTCCACCCAACCGCGCTCGCGCATCGGCCACACTTTCGCGAACACGCGACCTCGCAACATCTCCATCGGTACCGCACCGTAATCTCTCGAATCCGTCGAGTTCCCTTCGTTATCCCCTTGCAACCACACGTGTCCATCCGGAACCGTCACGTACTCTTTGTTTTTCTTTGTCTTTTTGTTGATCTCGTCCCACTTCCGATAGCCGCTCCACCCTTCGCCGTCCAAGAACAACTCCTCCGAGTCCTCTCTCCTCTGTCGATGATTCGAAACGTCGCTCGCGCTCGCTTTCTTTTCCACTCTCTCACCTCCCACGGCGACGACGCGTTTACACACCATGTGTTTCGGATTCGTCGGCGACCGAGAGACGACCACGTCGCCTTTCCCGACATCGATTCGTCTGTCCACGAGAACGATATCCCCGAAGCGGTTAAACGTCGGCAACATGCTCGGACCGACGCACGCGGTCACTTCGAAGACGTTTTCGTTGAACACGTGCGCCAGAGAGACGATTTGAATCGCGTGTTTCAGAGAGGAGAGGAAAGACCCGGTTTTGGTCGCAAACGCGGTGGTGGTCATCTTTATCGTGTGGTTCTCTATCTCACGCGCAAATGTGTGCGTTTTGTGTCGTTTTTCGGGAACTTTGTGAAATGTGATGTAAAACGCGAGACACGCGAAAGCGCGAGTAAAAGTTCGTTTGATTCGTTGAGTATGTGATGTATATGTATGTGTTTACAGAGGACTGTGAAAGAGAGCTAATGTTGAGTGCGCATGTGGTACTTTAAACCACTATCATGACGATAACTCTTCTCGCAAAGATGGCACTCGTACGGCCTCTCGTTCGTGTGAATACGCTTGTGCCTTTTCAAATTACTTGCTTGCGTAAAACTCTTCTCGCACACATCACATTCGTACGGTTTCTCGTTCGTGTGAATGCGCGTGTGGTATTTTAAACCATTAGAATCACTGAAACGCTTCTCGCACACATCACATTCATACGGTTTGTCTTTCGTGTGAGTACGCATGTGTCTGGCCAACTTGGATGGATATTGAAACACCTTCTCGCAAACATCGCACTCGTGCCCTCTCTTTCTCTTCGTTCCTTTCCTAACAGTTATCTCTTCTTCGTCTTCTTCGTCTTCGTCCTCTTCTCCTTCTTCTTCTTCTTTTTGTATCTGATGATGATTCGCCTCGTTGAAATCATCATCCTCGTCAGGAATCCTCGAACACAACACCAAAGGTTCTTCTTCTCTCGCCACCTTCAAAACCGTCCTCGCGTTCACCGCTCTTTTCGGATGTGGATTCTTTCTTCGTCTGCTGCTCATCAGTAGTATTCTTTCGTGACGTTTCGTTTTGAGATATTGTTCTTCACGCGCGCGCTTTCGATTTGTCTCTAAAAAAAATTGAGACGTTTTTCAGGAATGAGATTTGCTTTCTTTTTCGTTTGACCAAAACTGTTTGCTTTGCACAACAATTAAATTTTATCCATCGTATCTTTCCTTCTCGGTGAGTTTTCCCTCATTTTAAGAACACGTATTACTTCTCTCTCTGAACGCTCTCTCTCTCGTTTTAAAAAAGCATCAAATGGGGGTCGGTCTCGCCCGCATTTCCTCCTCCTCCTCTGCGTGTATTTCGCGTCGTTCGTCCGAACAAAGTTCTTCTTCGTGCTGTTCTTCATCGTGGAAGAAAAAGATGGGGAAAATTTTCATCGAAAAA
>Ga0255758_10001620_pt1 | contig 22505 bp, 18 predicted proteins | sample 011ome_24_FD_179958 | JGI IMG/M metagenome (GOLD analysis project Ga0255758, IMG submission 179958) | Coastal salt marsh microbial communities from the Groves Creek Marsh, Skidaway Island, Georgia - 011513CT metaG (version 2) | ecosystem: Environmental > Aquatic > Marine > Intertidal zone >...
AATGATTCTCATAGATTATTCGTATCGTAAGGCTACAGCTGGTTCTAATTGTGCTGCTTTCCTAGCAGGCCAAATACCAAAAAATAACCCAACACATGCTGAAAACATGACAGAGCCTAATATAGCTGAGAAAGGTATGGTGAAGACCCAATCTTGAAAGACCGTTACTAGGAAATATAAGCTAGAGCCAAAAATGACACCTATAATGCCTCCAATAATGCAGAGGGTTACAGCCTCGATGATAAATTGAAGGAGTATTGCCTGTTGAGTCGCCCCTAGGGCTTTTCTCAAGCCTATTTCTCTTGTTCTTTCAGTTACAGAAACTAGCATAATATTCATTACGCCAATGCCGCCCACCATCAGACTGATGCCAGCAATACCAATCAATAAAGCTGAAAAAATGGCAGTGGCTTGTTTTTGTAAATCGGTGTACTGTGACCAATCATTAATTCTAAAATTGTTTTCTTCGCCTGGACCTATATCGTGCTCTCTTCTCAGAACTCTTTCAATAGAAATCATCGCTTCTTCAGGCGTGTAAGTATTCGGCACCTCAACACGAATTGAGTCTACTCTGTCTCTGCCAAAAACCCTATCAGATGCTGTTAACAATGGTATATAGATTTGTTCATCAGGATTAGACCAGCCTGAGGACCCCTCAGATTTAGTGACTCCTATTATTTTAAAAGTCACGCCACCTAGATCAATATCCTGTCCAACCAATGCTTTTGAGGATGTTTTTAATTCAGTTCCTACGCTTGATCCAATGATTGCAACTCTTTTCCTAGCCAGATCATCTCTTTGTGTAAAAAACGCTCCTTGATCAATTTCATATCCTTGAATGCTTAGATAGGACTCCCTTGCACCAATCACCGAGATGCTAATACTTTCATTTTTATATTTAAGAGATTTACTGCCTCGAATCTCAGGAGATACCCTCCAATTTATTTCTTTATCTTTAAGCAATGCGTCAGCATCAGAGATTGATAATGGTGCTGCACTTATTTTTTGATTGCTTCTGCCGCGAGATGGGTATACAGATAACGTACGTGCAGATAAATTGCTAATTGAATCATCAATTGCCCTTTGAGCACTTGACCCAATTCCTACCATGGCTATTACTGATGCTGTACCTATTACAATGGCGATGGTAGTCAGCAAAGATCTTAATAAATTAGCTCTAATGGAATCCACTGCTGTAGAAATTGATTCTTGTAAAACCATAAGTTAACCGAACCTGCCCTTCACTCTTTCAGAGAATTTTTGTTGGTATTTAATAAGGCCTTCACTTGGAAGCACATATACAACCTCATTATTCTCAATGCCTTCTTTAACCTCAACATAATTAAGATCTGTTTTTCCAACTTTGACCCAAGTGGGCATTGCTCCTTTTTTTGTTTTTTTAAGAACTATATAGGCATCAAAATTTTCACCTTCAACTTTTTTAGTTAAAAAGTTATTTAGTTCATCTTCTTTAATTCCAAGCAATGATGCAACTGACCGAATATCTTTTCGCGTTCTTAAAGAACCAGCTGGTAATGCTAAAGCCACCTCTTCATTTAAGATTTCAATCTCAACGTCAGTGTTCATTCCTATAAGCAGTAAATTATCTTTGTTCTCAATATCGATTAGCACTGGGAATGTTGTAACATTTTGATCTATTTTTGACATAGGTTCGATTTTTGAGACAACTCCTACAAATTTTTTATCTCTATATGCTGAAACCTTCAATGTGACTTCTTGACCTATACTGATCTTACCAATATCTATCTCATCGATTAATGCTCTTACTCGAACTTTATTAAGATCTGCCATCTCCATTAGCAATGTCCCACCACCCACAGCGGATGTTGGCGAAGTGATAACTTGTCCCACTTCTGCTGGTCTGCTGATAACTGTTCCAGCAATTGGCGATCTGACGCTTGTATCATCTAAAGCAATTCGAGCATTTTCAAGAAATACTTCTGCCCTAACAAGCTGCGCTCTTGCAGAGGAGAATGATTCCTGAGCATCCTCAAATGATTTATCGGAAATATTGCCCTCATCATGCAATCTTTTGGAGCGTTCAAATTGATTCTGCGCATTACTTAAACGGACTTTAGCAACCTCAAGATCTGCATTGGCTTGAGCAAGGGTGTTTGTTGGAGTTCTTTGATCTATTCTTGCAAGAACTATACCCTCATCAACATAATCTCCAATTTCGGCGCCTAAAAAAAGAATTTGCCCTGATGCTTTTGATTTAATTTCAATAGAGGAGATAGCCTCAACGGTTCCAGAGGCCTCAACGGTAAGTTCTAGCTGCTGGGATTCTGCTTCTTTTAGAGCATAGAACTTAAATTCCTCTTCCTCCTTGCCTCCACCACAACTAACTATTAATACCAATGATGAAATAGTAAAAAATGATTTAATAATTAAGTTCTTCATAATTTTTCCTTTCTTGTATCTGATTCTATCAAACCATCTTTAATAAATATTGTTCGTTGGGCCTCTGCAGCCACTTCATTTTCGTGAGTAATTAAAATAATTGTTTGGCCCTGTTGATGCAAGTTATGAAAAAGCTGCATTACATCGTGCCCAGTTTGACTGTCTAAATTTCCAGTTGGCTCATCGGCAAATAAAATAGATGGGTTATTCACCAAGGCTCTAGCTATTGCAACTCTTTGCTGTTGTCCTCCTGATAGCTCAGATGGCTGATGATCCATTCTTGACTCAAGTCCAACTTGAGATAAGGCATCCTTGCCTCTTTTAATTTGATCAACCTTATCAACTCCAGCATATTTTAAAGGCAACATGACATTATCCAGCGCACTATTACGTGCCAATAAATGAAAGTTTTGAAATACAAAACCAATCTCTTTGTTTCTTATGCCTGCAAGTTCATCACCCTCCAGAGTACTCACCTCTTGGTTATTAAGATGATATGTTCCATCTGTGGGGCTATCGAGACACCCAATAATATTCATTAATGTGGATTTTCCGGATCCTGATGGACCCATAATTGCTATAAATTCACCTTGCTCTATACCAAAACTAATACCTCTTAGTGCCTCAACAGTTTGCGTGCCGAGTGAATAATGTTTTGTAATATTTTTAACGTCTATAATATTCATGCTGGTTTACACAAAAATACAGGTATCTCTCTAGAAGTATTGCTCTGATAGGTTTCATAGTTTGGATAAAATGAGCAAATTAATGGCCATAACTCATCCTTTTTCTCTTTAGACACCTCTTCAGCTAAATAGTTCCCATGCCCATGAATAGTTGAGATTTTGACTGTTGGATGTGCTTTAACGTTGTAATACCAATTAGGATTTTTTGGCATTCCTCCTAAAGAGGCAACCAATATCGGCATGCCATCCTGATGGACGTATATTAGAGGTATATTTCTTTTTTTATTAGACCTAGCACCCTTCGTTTCAACAACCATAATCGGGAAACCTCCTGGCCATTTATTCCAAATCTTTCCTCGACTCATAAGAAAAATACTAGCCTGAAATTTAGCAAAGTACTTGATAATTCGTTTAGCTGTTTTAGCTTGTTTTAGTGAATATTTTTCAGAGCGCATGGAAATTTAATGTTATGTTTAGATAAATTATATGTCAAGTTTACTTGACATTAAGTATTACTCGAAAGCTGCTATGTTGGTCTGAAGATTGCCAAGAATTAAAGCATGTATGTCATGGGTGCCTTCGTAAGTATTTACTGCTTCTAAATTCATTGAGTGTCTTACGACATGATATTCATCAATAACTCCATTTCCACCGTGCATGTCTCGAGCCATTCTAGCTACCTCTAGTGCCTTACCGCAATTATTACGCTTTATAAGTGAAATCATTTCTGGGATCATCTGCTCTTCATCAATCAACCTTCCGACTTGCAGGGCTGCTTGCAAGCCTAGTGTTATTTCTGTTTGCATGTCAGCTAATTTTTTTTGAACCAATTGTTTTGCAGCAAGAGGTGTGCCGAACTGAGTTCTGTCCAATGTATATTGACGGGCAGCATGCCAACAAAATTCAGCCGCGCCCATAGCACCCCATGCGATACCATATCTTGCCATGTTTAAACAAGAAAATGGTCCTCTAAAGCTTTGAGCCAGAGGAAGAACATGATCATCAGGAATAAAGACATCAGACATAAAAATTTGACCGGTAGTCGATGCCCTGAGTGCAAACTTACCTTCCAAGACCTTGGTATCTAGGCCTTTGAAGTCTTTCCTAGCAATAAAGCCTCTTAATACACCTTGCTCATCTTTTGCCCATATAACAAAAACATCAGCCACGGGTGCATTTGTTATCCATGTCTTAGACCCATTTAATTTATAGCCTCCTTCAACTTTTTTTGCATTTGAAGCCATGCTTCCAGGATCAGAGCCAGCATCAGGCTCGGTTAAACCAAAGCATCCAATTAAATTCCCAGCTGCCATTTCTGGCAAAAGATCTTCTTTCTGCTCCTCCGATCCAAACTGGTATATGGCATACATTGCCAATGAAGATTGAACGCTGAATGCAGATCGATAGCTAGAATCTATTCTTTCAATTTCACGAGTAATCAACCCATAAGAAACATAACCAACTCCAGCACAGCCATAGCCTTTAATAGTTGCACCCAAAATGCCAAGCTCACCCATTTCTTTATATATCTCAGGGTGAAAAATCTCATTTCTATTGGCCTCTAAAATACGAGGCATTAGGGATTTATTACAATACTCGCGAACATTGTCACGAATCATTCTTTCTTCTTCAGTTAATTGGCTATCAAGCCTTAGTATGTCTTCCCAGTTATTGTCCATAATTTTTACAAAAAAAAGCCTCGGGAAATACCGAGGCTTTAATTATATTCTATTATTAGAATTTGTAGTGTATATCCAATCCAACAGTTCTTGGAGCGTTAAAGTAACTCAAGGTCAATTGACCAAAAGCTGGCCCAAATGGTATTGCGCTCATTCTGTGATAATCATTATTAAGATTCTTAATCCAAAAGTTCAGCTGCATATTTTCCATAGGCTCGGTTAGTAGCCTAAAATCAGTTGTGCCTCTTGAAGCAAGATTAGTGAGCGCGGCTCTTGGATCTTTTGAGTTATAAGGGAAAGTTGGGTGCTCTCCGATTCTGCTATGATCTAAGCGCATACGATAGTTGCCATAATCTTTTTCTAATGAAACATATAAAGTTGTTTCGGGAGAATAAGGAACCTGCTCAAGAAGAAAACCATCACTTGCAACTTTATTTCCAGTGAATTCAGAGTCAAGGGTGCTTAAATTCACCATAAGTCTGGTTGTGTCATTGATAAGAGTTGTTGTTTCAATCTCAAGACCAGATATATCTGCAGAATTATTGATAACTTCTGAAGCCGCAGCAGCATCAGCAGTAAAGTATGAAATTTGCATATCTTCATGCTCGTTATCAAAATAAGCAACGTTCATCATCATTCTGTTATCAAAATACTTACCCTTCAAACCAAACTCAGTTGATGTAATAGTCTCGGGTGCATATGGAGTAGCAGCAGCAAATGGATTTGAGCTTTCAGCATTGAAACCACCAGCCTTAAACCCATCAGCTACTTTGAAATACAAATTAGTATTTTCGCTGTAATCATGCGAGATAATAAAAGTGCCGGTGGTGTCATCAAAACTTCCGCTGCCGTTAGCAGAAATTATGCCGACATACTCCTTAAAGCCAACCTTGTCCTCTTCGGTTGTTCTAGCACCAACAGTCAAATCCCATTTGTCTGCTATAGCCCAAGTGATCTGACCAAAAAATGCTTCTGAATCTCCGCTACCTGAGTAATTCTGAGCAAAAACTTGGCCGCCACCAAAGAAGGATTGTGGGTTAGCTGTAAAAGCATCATCCTTAAGGCTGTAATATCCAAAAACATACTCCATGTTATCAGTAGAGCCACTTAACTGAACCTCTAGAGACTCAGCATCGTAACGAGTATGTCTTTCAGTATCAGCAATAGGGAATGGTCCACCATCAAGATCCAGTCGATCATCCCAATGAGTTTTTCGCTTAGCCCAGATTACTTTTAACTGTCCAAGACTCATGTCATGTGAAATTGTAAAACTAGTCCCTTCAACTACTGAAAGTTCGTATGTAGGAGTGTTTATGTGCGCAACGCCCTGACGAGAATCATTCTGAAAGAGCTCGATTGGCCAGAGCTTTAAGCCTCCTGTTAAAGCTGATGCGCCAACACCAAATGCACTACTCCAATTTGGAATTGTGTTTGTTAACTGGGCAAAAGGAGGAATATTGTCTTGGTCAGTCTGATCTAAGGTTAGGTTAAAACTTGTCTTATCGCCTTCATATGCAACAGTAAATTTATAACCCTTCGAATCAATAGTATCTAATTCAAGATGATCAGCAACAGTGTTAGGAACTACACCCTGTGCCGCTTGATAAGGGGAAGCATCATTCGTTACGTACCCACCTCTTTTTTTGTTATTCAATATAACTTTAGTAAATATATTTTCTCCTATTTCATAATCTGCAATAAGCTGACTTTGTCTTAAGCCATAATTTCCTAGGGTAACTTTTGCAGACATTCCTTCTCCTGAAGGCTTCTTGCTAATCAAATTAATTGCGCCGCCAAGGGTGTTCCTGCCGTAAAGCGTTCCTTGCGGACCTCTTAGAATTTCGACTCTTTCTAAATCCACTACGTCAAAAATTGAGCCTTGCCCTTTACCTAAATACACCCCATCCAAATACATTCCAACAGTAGGCTCCCATGTGATTGCAGGGTTAATAGTCGTACCCCCACGCATAGCAATGGTAGCGGCTGTATTATTTGAAGGAGTATTAATTATGTGAACGTTAGGCGCCATTCCAGCCAAATCAACCACATTTGCAAGATCTAAATCATCAATTGTCGACTCAGTAATTGCAGTTATAGCAATTGGTGTGTCCTGAAGATTCTCTTCTTTCTTTTGAGCTGTTACAACAACTTCTTCGAGCACTCCGGCAGACTGTGAATGAATATTTAACGAAAATGCTAAAGGCAGCACCATAAAAATATATCTAAAGTTACTCATAAGTTTTCCCCATTTAAATAAGTAATTAAATCTAATTATTGCAAAAAAGGCTCAGATTTGCATCTTTGATAAATTTTTTGCAAATAAAAACTTGCAAAAACCATCAAGTTCAGTCAATACCCTCTACTCTAATGATCCCAAATCTTGGCGATGAGTATGAAATATTTTCAGCATTAAGGGTTTTGGAAACCAAATCAATCATTTTATTGCTATTTCCACAAATGATTATCAACGGGAGAAGGTCTTGATACTGATAAATAAAATTAATAACAGATTGCTCCACTTCAATATGCTTTAATCCATGTAAATCAAGGTGTGTAATTCCTCTTTCTTCAAAAGTATTCATTAATGGATCAAATTTAAATCCAGGGAGCTGCTCGATTGATCAATCTAAGTTGGTGTTAACAGTCATAACATCCATTCGTCTGGCGTTATGGTGATTGTAATCATAAACAATTTCACTTCCGAGAGTGAGGTTGGGGAATCGGTTAAATAGCTCTTTTAACATCACCTCGGTTTGAGAGCGAACCAATGTAACTCCAATACAATAGTGCGGTCCCTGACCAAAAGATATGCTTTTATCATGATCTCTTTGGATATCAAATTTGCGGGGATCATTATAGATTGATGAATCCATTCCAGCTGTACTTGTTATCAGTTGAACCATTTGTCCTTTTTTTACATGGTTGCCGTTTATTTCTAAATCTTCCGAGGCATATCTTGCCAAACCAGTTTTACCTGAGGACTCATATCGCAAAGTTTCAGATATGGCTCCCTGAACAAGGCCTGGATCAGTCTTAAGTAACTCAAACTGATCTGGATGCTGTAGTAAGTTTTTAATCAAGTAGCTATGGAGATCAACTGCCGTATCTGAGCCAGCTCCTAGAACTGCTCCAACCAATGCGCACATTTCTAAATTAGAGAGTTTTGAGCCTTGATCTTCAGCAAGAATCAAAGTGGATAAGAAATCATCGCCAGGATTAGCCCTTCTCTCATCAATCAGTTCATTGAGCAGCACCAGACCCTCTGGCACGCCCTTAATAGCTTCTTTTCTTTCTTCTGGAGTAAGCATAGGATTGATTCCTCTAACAACCCCATATGCCAAAGAATCAAAAATAGGAAATTTATCTCTTGGAATGCCAACCAAACTTGCTATAGCTTGTGTAGGAACAATTTCTGCAATTTCTGCAGCAAAGTTAAATGAATCGGGTGAACCTATCTCATCAAATCTTTCTTTAACCAAAACTGAAAATCTCTCTTTCATTTGCTCCATGATTCTTGGAGAGAATGCAGGAAGAGCCAATTTTCTTAACCTAAGATGATTTTTCCTATCAAGAAAAAATAAATTATTATTCATAAGTTTTTCAAAAGCATCCATCTCTTCAAGGGGTTTTTTTGGAGGCGCATATTCCCAAAGATTAAAATCTGTAGAGAGCCTGGTATCTAACAAACATTTAATAATGTTTGCATGGCCTGTAATTAACCAAGCTTGCCATGCATCAAACCTTGAAACTGGATACTCTGCACAAAGCTTCTCTAGGGTTGGTACCGGATCATGAATAAATTCTTTTGAAGACGGATTGAAAAAATGATCTACAGTTTGAATGCTCATTTAAAATTTAATTAAAAAATATTAGGATTTGGTAAATCACTGCGCGATATAATAGATTCAACTCGATCCTTGAAAGCTTGCTCGCTTTTTTCATTTATAGGATTAATCCAGTATTTACCCTCTTGAATTTGAGAGAGGCAAAATGATGCGACTTCCTCAGGTTCAGTTGTTTCCATTTCTATGCCCATGGAACTCATCATCTCAAGCATATCTTCAACAGAAGAGATTGGGTGCTCTGGTGCATTTGGATCTCTAGCCAATTCTTCAGGACGGTTTCTTTCGGCTGAAAAAAGCTTAGTTCTAACGGTATGTGGCCCTGGAAACAGAATAGAAACTTTAACATTTGCATCAGCTTGCTCAAGCTGAAGCTTCAATACCTCTGTAATGCTGGAAACTGAAGCCTTAGAGGATGTATATATCGGGGTAGATGGTAAATTGATAAATGCGCCATTACCAGAACATGTATTAATAACTCTAGAGTCTTCTCCATGGGCTAGCATCCCTGGAACAAATGCTTGAATGCCATGCAGCACTCCCATCACATTCACACCATATGCCCATTGCCAATCATTTGGCTTGGTGTCCCAAATTGGCAATAATTCTGCAGGCGCAACTCCAGCATTGTTAAAAAGCAAATGAACCGGACCAAATTCGGTATCGCACCAGCTAGCAAGTTCTTGCATTGACTCTATATTAGAAACATCAGCAACCTTGCAAAAAACATTAAGAGATTGATTTGCAAGCAATGCTGCTGAGTTCTCAAGGCTCTCCTGCTCTATGTCTGTTAGGACAACTTTTGCGCCCTGCTTTGCTAAAGCTTCGCCGATAGCAAAGCCAACTCCAGAGGCGCCACCAGTTACGACTGCTAACTTGCCATTAAAATCTTTCACAATTAATCCTTAAGCAGAATCGTATCTAGAATGCATGAATGGGACATACGACATAGCATCCACTTCTTCCATTACAGATGCATTTGAAGAGGAGGTTCCTTCCTCCCAAACCAAAGAAACCATCTCTTTTACTGGGAGATCAACCACTGGATCAACTGGTGATTCTCTGAGTATGATTTCTCCATCAAGTTTTGTATGTACAGATTGTGTTCTGTGCATATTAATTTTTACCAGCAGAGGATTTTGGTCGACTGCCTTATGTTGCTCGCAGGAAGGAAAAACTTTGAAGCAATATACATCATCAGTAAACGAAGATGTGTCAAGCGACTCAGTTGCTTTACCTTTTAGCTCTAAGTAAGTAATTCCATGTCTTGTAACGGTTGCAACACAGTCATCGCCATCTTTTGATGCAGTAACATCTGCTATTTTCTTTGGCTCACCATATGTCTCTCTACCGCCAACAACAACTCCTTCTGTCTCCATTGGCATTGTAATTTCGTAAATACCCTCTTTGCCTTTGTACATGCAATTTACACCAAAAGTAGCTGCACCAAAATCCATGCCTCCATTTAAATCAACGAAGACACGAGAAATAACTATTCTTACCATGGGATCAGCATGTGGCTCTAATGGAGCTGGAATTAATTGCTCAATAAGCCCTGGCTCAGTTTTATACCAAGCTTTAATTGCGTGCATGTTTGCATCAAAAAATTCTAAGTTATTTTCAGCAGCTTCAACTAACTGCTCCTGCGTTTTAACGAATCTAAGTTGTGTCATAATGTTTCTCTCCCATTGATTGGTTAATCATACATTTTCTAAAATATATTTAACAATAATATAACTCGTAATTTAATATGATGCATTTATGTAAAAATGTGTTGATTCAAATAATTAATAATGAAATCATGATAAAAATGTATTTTTATAAATGAGTTTGTGCCAATATAATTTGCACTAATCATTAAATAAAGCAGGGAAGTAAATATGCCAAAACAAGAATTTCCATTTCCAATGCCAAACGGATGGTTTTGTATTACCAGAAGTCACGAACTTAAAGCTGGAGAGGTTCAGTCTTTAAAATTCTGTGAGAAAGAGGTAGTTGCGTTTAGAACTGAAAACGGCACACCAACTGTTTTGGATGCTTTTTGTCCTCACTTAGGAGCGCATTTGGGTGAAGGTGGCTGCGTGCATGGCGAAACCATAGAATGTCCCTTTCATGCGTGGAGATGGAATGTTGATGGTACATGTGCAGAAATCCCATATGCTAAAAATTTTCCTCCAAAAGCAAAGGACACAAAAATTTTTAACTATCCAGTGGTTGAAGTAAATGGATTTATCTGGGCATGGCATCACTTACACAAAGAAGAACCAACATGGGAGGTTCCAGTAATAGAAGGCTTTAATGGTGATGATGATAAGTGGGGAAAAGTTTATCACTATGATTACAACATCAATACTGTGTTACAGGAAATTGCTGAAAATGACGTTGATCAGGCACATTTTCCAAAGGTGCATGGATCACCTAGCCTGCCTGAGACTGAGGCAATCACTGAAGGAATATATAAAAAAACTATTGCAGAAACATTAATGGATCCCAGCAATGATAGTGTTTCAGAAGAACATAAAGTGAAGGATCATGGCATGTTTACAACCACATTCACCAGAGAATCATGGGGTTTAGGAACGGTAGGATTAAAAATGATTAATCTTCCTCCTAGTGGTGGAGAATTTATTATGGTCAATGCATCATGCCCAGTTGATAACAATCATTCAATCTTAAGATGGTCAATGAGGGTTTCAAAAGATATTGAAGATGAGTTAGGAATGGCCATCATCGATGGAATTGCAAACGGTGTTTTGGATGACATGCCTATTTGGGATAACAAAAGTTATGTTGCAGATCCAATATTGTGTGATGGCGATGGGCCAATCAATAAATTTCGAAAATGGGTCAGTCAATTTTATTCTGAACCTCTTCAAAACTGATCTTTGGCAAAAGTACACTTCTTCTATTCGACAATGAATGCGGGCAAGTCAACTGCCCTGCTTCAATCAAACTATAACTATCATGAGAGAGGTATGGAAACATTATTGTTTCTTCCCAAAATTGATGCGGATAATAATGATGGAAAGATTCATTCTAGAATTGGGTTAACGGCTGATGCTCACTCCGTTGATCTCAATTTCGACTTCTTTAGTTTTGTTTCTCAAGAACAAATGAAAAGAGCTATAAGCTGCATCCTGATTGACGAAGTTCAATTTCTTTCAAAAGAGCAGGTCAGGCAAGTCTGCAAGATAAGTGATGAGTTAAACATTCCATCAATGTGTTACGGAATAAGGACTGACTTCCAGGGTAAGCTATTTGAAGGTAGTTCTGAGCTACTTGCTCTTGCAGATAATTTAATTGAATTAAAAACTGTGTGCGACTGTGGTAGAAAAGCCATCATGGTTGTGCGTCTTGATGAAGATGGTAATGTGGTAAAGGATGGAGATCAAATTAAAATTGGTGGCAATGATACTTACAAGGTATTTTGTAGGAAACATTTTAGAGAATTAACCCAACTTATTTAATTATCTTTTGCCTCGTTCTAGGCTTTTTAAGTATTTATAAGATGGATCCTTATCATTTGGTGTTCCAATATTTGCTCCTTCAATCATTGAATGATTTAAATTCACTTGTGAGGGATCATTGACGTAAGCCCAATCCGCATCAACTGCTCTGCTGGAGAATTTCCAGAGCCCATTTCTCTTTTCGTACTCATCAAAGTACCGCCCTCCAATTAGTACATCAAAATTCCCTGTGTCTCCAAGCACTTGATGAAAAGCAATAATGTAAGTTTCTCCTTCTGCTTTTTCACCCATTAATTTTATATTATGAGTTGTGACATTGTGATGCAAAATTCCCATGGATTTCTGTATCTCCGGAAGCATGTCAATAAATTCCATTGCCTTGCCTTTAAAAAAAGAACCGTGGTCATCATATGCATCCTCATGATAAAGCTGGCGCATTAATTCATGATCATGCCTATCAGCAGCCCTGCAATACAAATGAACAAGATCCCTAATAGATTCCTTATCAAGTATTTCTTGAATTTTGCTATCTACATCGCTCATACTAATTACCTTTATGAAAGCCTTTGATTTAATATAAATCAAAAAAAAAATTTATGAAATTAACTTAATGGATCAGCAGATTAAATACCCGCTTCTAACATCACCAGCTTCTATTGGAAATTTAAAGCTGAGAAATAGAATGATCATGGCAGCCATGGGCTCAAATTTTGCATCAGAGGATGGTCATACCACTGAACAATTAACTGCATATTACGAAAAAAGAGCGCAAGGTGGTATCGGGTTAATCATCTTGGAAACCTCTGCTATAACATGGCCAGCAGGAGCATCCATGCCAAATATGATTGGTTTTTCTAAAGATGAATTTATACCGAGTCTGAAATCTCTAACTCAACGAATCCATCAGCACGGTTCAAAAATAGCCGCTCAACTCAATCATAGTGGCAAAATAGCCCAAGAAGATGTTATTGCGGGAAGACCAATTCCTGTTCCTTCAATCCCTAAATCTGAGCCAAGTGATATGTTTGGTCTTCTTACTCAAGATGAAATCATGAACTTTATTAAAGCTGGCGGTCCAGATGGAAAGGGTCCGCGATATCATGAACTTTCGGCAGATGAAATTCAGCAAGAAGTTCAACATTTTGTCGATGCGGCAAAACGAGCTAAAGCTGCAAACTTTGATGCAATAGAAATTCATGCTGGTCATGGCTATCTTATTTCAAGTTTTCTGTCTCCAGCTGTAAATAAGAGAACTGATGAATACGGAGGAACTCCAGAAAAAAGAGCAAAGTTGCTTGTAGATATTATTTCTCAAATAAAAATTCAATTAAAAGACTTTCCAGTTTTAGTTAGGTTGGATGCCAATGAGTACCGGATAGAGAATGGCATCACTCCTGATGATTTTTTAATCGCTGCATCAATGGCTCAAGATGCCGGAGCTGACGCAATTGATGTGAGTGCCTATGGAAATACCAGTAAAGGCATAGCATTTACTGAAGCCCCACTAGTTCATGAGCCCGGAGGATTTTTAAATTTTGTCAAGATGGCAAAAAAAGAATTGACTATACCCATTATCGCAGTAGGAAGAATTGAGCTTGATGTTGCAGAAAAGGGATTAAGAAATAATGAATTTGATTTTTTAGCCATGGGCAGAAAAATATTAGCGGACCCTGATTTACCAATCAAAATTATCTCGGGTCAGGAGCAGCTCATTCGACCCTGCATCTATTGTTACGTTTGTGTAAGTCAAATTTTTATCAATAAGCCAATGATGTGCGCAGTTAACTCCCAACTTGGTAATGAACATCGAAATGAAAACATCATTCATTCAACGGCTGATCAAAAAAGAATCTTGGTAATTGGTGCTGGCCCCAGTGGGATGGAATCTGCAAGGCTGCTTGCCATGCAAGGGCATGATGTTGAGATATGGGAAAAAGATAAGGATATTGGAGGAACTGTTAGGGTTGCTGCCTTAGCCTATGAGCCAAATGGACGTTTAATAAATTACCTTAAGAATTCTCTAGATGAGCTTAATGTAAGAATAAAATTAAGAACCCTTGCAACAAGTCAGTCTGTTCAAGATTTTAATCCTGATCATGTAATAGTGGCAGTGGGTGCTAATAGAAATGCACCTTCAATTAAAGGAAAAAACAATCGCAATGTTTTTGATGGGGAGGAGTTAAGAGGCTTATTATTTGGCTCAGATGCTCAAGCGATAAAGAAACTCTCTCTCATTCAACAATTAATTCTAAAAGTTGGAAGAGCAACTCAGTTGTTAAGAAATATCTCCGCCCTAAGGTTTTTAAGTAAAATCTGGATGCCTATTGCAAAAAATATTGTTGTAATTGGAGGGGATTTGGTTGGCTTGGAATTGGCTGAATTTCTTGTTGAAAGAGGGAGAACTGTAAAGGTTTTGGAGCCAAGTGGTTCGCTAGGCCCTAACTTGAGTATTGTTAGACGATCTAGAGTAGTTCACATGTTAAAAGAGCATAACGTAGATCTTTTGACTAATGTAACCATTAAAGAAATTGATGGTCAAGAAGTAGTTTTTGATCATGAAGAATCGCAAAAATCATTGCAAGCTGATCAAGTTATTATCGCTTTAGGAGCTGATACTAATTCAGGACTTTCTGATGAGTTAACTAATTTAAATATACCGCTCACCTCAATCGGTGACTGCACATCAGTAGGTTATATTCATGGAGCCATAGCTGACGCAAGAAAGGCTGTAATTGACCTAAGAATCTAGCTTGCTAAAGCCTCTTTTATTGCGGAATGGATTATTTCTCCATTCTGAATATTAAGACCATTCATGAGGTGGTTATTTTCACTTAATGCTTGCTTGATGCCTTTGTTGGCAAGCTCTTTTATAAATGGCAGAGTAGCTTTATTTAGAGCGGTGGTTGCTGATAGAGGAACTGCTCCTGGCATATTGGTTACACAATAATGCAAAACACCGTTTTCGATGAATGTTGGGTTGTCATGATTGGTGGGTTTGCTACTCTCAAAACACCCCCCCTGATCAATCGAAATATCAACTAAAACGCTTCCCTCTGTCATCTCTTTAAGCATTTCTCTTGTAACAACCTTTGGAGCCTCTTTGCCAACTACGTAGACCGATCCAATAACTATATCTGATTCAGATATGGCTACTTTGATAGCATCAGGGGTAGAGATAATATATTCCATCCCCTCTTCCCCAAACTCTGATTTTAGGTCTTCTAATTTTGATTTGTTGAGATCAATTATCTTAACGTGTGCGTGATTGGCTTTAGCTTTTGCAATTGCCTCTTTTCCAGCAACGCCAGCACCAATGACAGTGACTATTCTGGGATCTAAGTTGCTCAATAGGGTTCCTCGACCATCATTTGGTTTTAGAAGATGATATGAGCCAACAACGACTCCAAGTTGACCTGCTATAGCACTCATAGGAGCAAGCAAAGGCAAGGAACCATCATCAGCAGTAACGGTTTCATAGGCAATACCAGTCACCCCGGTTTCCAATAGTTTTTTTGCTTTTTTGGGATCGCCAGCTAAATGAAGATAGGTAAACAAAGCAAGGTCTTTTCGAAGAAACTGAAGCTCACTCTCTACTGGCTCTTTCACCTTGACAATTAGATCGGATTGTTTGAATACATCTGCTGCAGAGTCAATAATTTGCGCTCCAGAAGATTCATACAATTGATTTGTGAATCCAATAGCATGTCCAGCGTTAGACTGAACAAATAAATGATGGCCTAAATCACTAAGAGTTTTTACTGATTCTGGAGTAAGGCCAACTCTGTGCTCGTTGTTTTTTACCTCTGCGGGAACTCCAATTTTCATGGTGCTAATCTACCACAAATATTAAAAATTTTTGGTAATTAAATACTATAAGCTCATAACGAAAAGTTATACACCCTATGGAATACTGAATTGGTGGAGCTAGGCGGGATCGAACCGCCGACCTCTTGCGTGCCACGCAAGCGCTCTCCCAGCTGAGCTATAGCCCCAAAAGATATGAATTATATATCACCAATATCTGCTTAGTGAATTATTTGATATATTAAATGAGCGGCATTTAACCCCTTGGAATCAATCCAAAAATTAGAGACCTAAATGAAATCAAGTTACCATGACTGCGAGAAATCTACTTTAGCAATAAATGAAAAATAGACCCGTCCTTGTAGGTATTGGCGCCTTGCAGCAAAAAGGCTCATTTGCTGAGCTTGATGAAGCTCTTATTTTGATGGAAAAAGTTACTTTGGAGGCCATTGAAGATACTCAAGCTCCAGTAATTAAAAATTATATTGATGAGATTCAAATACCTAAAGGCTATTGGGCTTATAGGGACCCTGGTAAATGGATTGCAGAGAAACATGGGTTTTCCAAAGCCAAAACCAGTGTTACTAAAATTGGGGTTTTGCAACAAAATCTGATTAATTCAGCATGTAAAAAAATTATAAATGGTGAAATTAGAGCCAGTCTCATTGTGGGTGGTGAGGCAAGGTTCAAGAAAATTCAAGCCTTAAAAGAAGGGTTAGATTTTGAAGAAATGCAACTTACTGTCAACCCCGATCATTATGTAAAAGCCAAAGATGATTTGTATGTTCCTGAAGAGATTGAAGCTTTAGGAATGATGGCAGTTGGTTACTACGCCATTATAGAAAGTGCTTTGCGATACAAAAACAAAAGAACCATGAAAGAACATGAAACATACCTTGGTGATATGTATTCGAGCTTTTCTCAAATTGCTGCCAATAATCCTCATGCCTGGAATCAAAAAGTTTTTACTTCAGATGAAATTCAGAACCCTTCAATAAAAAATCAAAGGATCGCATATCCATACAATAAACTTCACAATTCTAGCTGGAATGTAAATCAAGCCTCAGCGCTAATAATTACCAGTGAAGAGGTTGCCGATAAATTAAATATCCCGCACTCTCAGAGAGTTTATCCACTTATCTCTAGTGAAACAAATCATATGATTGGTGTTATTCAAAGGCCCGATATTACTGATCCTGTCGGGCTTCAGTTAGCAGCAAATTTTTTGCTTGAAAAAGCGGCAGAAAATAATATAACGCCATCCTTATATGAGCTATACAGCTGTTTTCCTGTGGCAGTGCAATTATTTTCTGAATCACTGCAAGTACCAGAAAATGTTAGTAAAACAATAACAGGAGGGATGCCATTTGCTGGCGGCCCCCTAAACAATTATATGTTACATGCAACTGCTCAAATGCTAATGAAAATTAGAGAACAGACAACAGAAATAGGTCTCATTACTGGAGTCTCAGGCATGATGACTAAACAAGCCTTAGCGATTTGGGCAAAAGATCCCTTGATGAACTTCATTGCCAAAGATGTATCAAAGGATGCTGAAGCTCTTGAAGTTCCGGTTCCTATGTCTGATCAAATTAAGGGTGAAGCCATGGTGATTGGATGCACTACTTTGTATGAGAAGCTCAATCCAATAAAAGCGGTTTTTTACGGAGAAGATTCACAAGGCCATCGATTAGTATTAACATCAAATGAAGAAAAAATAATTAAGCAGGTAGAGGAAACAGAATGCGTAGGAAAGAGAATAAAATTTTTAAACAAACAGCTTGTGTCATTGTATTAATTGCTTCATTGCAAACATTGGCTGATTCGAGCCTCAATCAAAGTATCAATAAACATCAAAAAACTTTTGAAAACGCAGCTATGCAGATTTGGGATTGGGCTGAAGTGGGTTACCAAGAATATAAAAGTGCAGATCTCTTAAAGCAAGAATTAATAGCTAATGGGTTTTCAATCACATCGGGTGTCGCAGAAATACCAACTGCATTTATTGCGGAATATTCAAATGGCGGTCCAGTGATTGGAATTTTGGGAGAATATGATGCTTTGCCTGGATTGATGCAAACAACCTCCCCTTTTAAAGAAATCAAAGAAGATAGTAGTGCTGGTCATGCTTGTGGACATCACTTATTTGGTGCTGCGTCTGCATGGGCTGCAGTGGCTGTTAAAGAATGGCTGGAAAAGACTCAAACAAAGGGAACCATTAGGTTTTATGGAACACCGGCAGAGGAAGGAGGTTCGGGAAAAGTTTATATGGTAAGGGCTGGGTTGTTTAATGATGTTGACGCTGTTCTTCACTGGCATCCAAGTAGTTCAAATGCTGCAAATGCAGAATCCTCTAATGCAAATAAATCTGCCAAATTTAAATTCAAAGGTATTTCTGCTCATGCAGCTGGATCTCCTCACAAAGGGAGATCTGCTTTAGATGGAGTTGAGGCAATGAACATGATGGTGAATATGATGAGAGAACACATACCTCAAGAATCAAGGATTCATTATGTTATTACCAAAGGTGGATTAGCGCCCAATGTAATTCCAGATGTTGCAGAGGTTTATTACTATGTTCGAAATCCTCGAAGACAAAAAGTCCAGGAGATTTTTGATTGGGTTGTTAAGGCAGCTGAGGGAGCTGCCATGGGAACAGAGACATCAATGACCTATGAAGTTATGCATGGAAATTATTCAAAACTTCCCAATGATACTTTGCAAAGAATCATGCACAAAAACTTAGTGGCTCGTGGTGGAATTAAATATTCAATGCAGGAACAACAATTTGCCGAAGCAATTTACAAAACCATGGTTTCACCAGGAAGCAAGATTGGTGATCAAGAGAACATTACTCCATATAAATCCAGTCACACCTATGGTTCGACAGATGTCGGAGATGTTAGCTGGGTTGTTCCTCAAGCGGGTCTAAGAACTGCTACTTGGGTTCCAGGAACAGCTGGTCATTCTTGGCAAGGAGTGGCTGCTGGAGGAACATCGATTGGTTTAAAGGGAACCAAGCTTGCAGCTCAAGTTCTTGCAGATACAGCTCAAGATTTATTTAAAAATAGCTCGATCATTGAATTAGCTAACAATGAATATGAGCAAAGAGTTGGAGCTAATTTTAAATATTACCCGTTACTTGGAGATAGGGAGCCGCCCCTAGATTATCGTAATTAATCTTCTTTGTGTTAATTGCTATCACTAGCAACGCCATCAAGAAAGCTAATAAAGGACTTGGCATTTACAGAAAGAGGCTTTTCCTTGTTGCTTATCATGCATATCTCATAACCAATCGAAGGCTCAATTTCACGTATCGATATACTTTCACCGTAAATTTTAGCGCTAAAATCATCGATAATAGAATAGCCGGAGCCTTTTTCAACCATGGCTTTTGCAACTTGAATGGTTTCTGTTTCTGCTATCCAATTCACCCTTATACCCTCTCTCGCTAAAACCTCATCAAGATTGTTTTGTGCTTGATTTGTTTTTAGATTCTTAATCTTTATAAAGGGCTCATCTTTAATTGTTGATAATTTAAAAATTCCCTCTTTTGGCGATTGATCTTTAGGCGCAATTAAAACTAACTTTCCTGTATGGAGAACGGTTTGATTAAAAAGCGTTGAGTTGCTTGGATTGAAGCAAATAACCATATCAAAGGTTAGTTCTTTTAATTGCTCTTCAAGATCTAAACTTTGAAGATTGACTATATTGAATCTAGTCCCTGGATGCTGTTTTAAATAATTGTTTAACAAGTTAGGTAGTAAGCCAAGCCCCAAAGATGGAGTGCAACCAATATTTATTACTGATGATGGGTCTGCAACTAAATTTTGTGCAATATTATTAAACTTTAAAATTTGTTGATTGGCATCTGCAGCATGCTTAAATAGAATATCAGCTTCTGGTGTTGGAGAAAGACGCCTAGCATGTCTAACAAAAAGCTTTAGCTTTAGTTTATGTTCCGTGTACGCTAGAGTCTTACTAACAAGTGGTTGAGAAACTTTCAAGGTTTTAGCTGCTCGGGTTAATGATCCCTCATTGTAAACATGATAAAAAACCTCAATATGTCTTGAGCTAATCATAAATTCTATAAGTTATTTAATGTTATCTTATTATAACAAAAAGTTATCTATAAGGCTTTAATTTTTAGTTATAAAATTGACAAAAAATCATTAATCATTATGTTCCACTGATACTATGTATATTGGTTAATTTTTTATTTTGGGGAAAATATGAAACTTACAAATTTTAAATTCGCGTTTAGCTTATTTCTACTTCCAATTTCACTTACTGTCTTTGCTCAAGAAGATTCTACAAAACTAAGTGATGTTGAAGAGGTCGTTGTTGTGGGTTCGCAAATTAAAGGAGCAAAAATAACAGGAGCTTTGCCCGTATCTGTCTTTTCAGGTAAGGATATAGAGGCTTTAGGTGTAGATGGTGGTGATGAGCTTCTAGAAAATATTGCTGAACAAGGCTTAAACTATTTCAATGAGGCAGAAGATGCATCTGGAGGTGTTAATGCATCTCGAGGAGACGTCGGGGCATACAACCTTAGAAATATGGGAGTTGGTAATACTCTTACCCTTCTCAATGGAAGAAGGCTTGTAAATAATGGAACGTATCAAACAGAATTAATTGGTGGTGACTATGTGCCTACTGTATCTGTAAACTCTAACCTGATACCAACATATGGCATGGAAAGGCTTGAGATCCTTCGTGACGGTGCTTCGGCAATTTATGGTGCTGATGCTGTTGCAGGTGTTGTAAATAATGTTCTTCAAAAAGATTATGAAGGCTTAATGGTAAGAGCTAAAGTTTCCGCTTATGACCACTTTGAAACTGAAGACAATACCTTCAATGTTAAATGGGGCTCTTTCTTTAATGATGGTGCAACCAATGTAAGCGTATTCTTTGATCACTATGATAGAGGCAACATTAATGCGCAAGAAGACCCTAGATGGGGTGCTGGTGAGCATAGACCATTTGTTGCTGATGACTCTCCATGGAAAACCAGTACTTCTTTTAGAAATTTAAGTACTAATTCAAGATATGGGCAGTTTGATATGGTCAGTTCTAGCGAGCATTCAGGAGAAAGCTATAACCATGTCTGGACAGATTCTAATGGTGAATTTGAATTATTCCCTCTCGGAGATTCCAGATGTACAAATAGAGGTCATGCCCTTTTTGATACTGGATTTGGAACTTGTATAGCGCAAGATGGTAACGGAGTTATAAGAAGTAATTTCTGGGGACCAACTGACGTTAGATCTGAAATCATTAGAAATAATGTTGTGGTATTTATCAATCATGATATGGGAAATGGCATGGAGTCATTTACTGAGATTGGAGCCTATAGCTCTGAAAGTGATAGAACCATTCATGCTTCTGCCGCTTTTAGTTCTTCAAAGCATAGAGTGGGGCCGGATAATTATTATCTTAACCAACTAACTGTAGATATCGATGGGGTACCTACTGCAATATTTGCAGGCAAGAATCTTTTTATAGACAACTATCGATATGAAGAAAGGCAGAGACGTGTAAATGTAAGAAAAGAAACTTACAGATTTCTGCAAGGATTTAGAGGCACTGCTGGAGATTGGGATTGGGAGACAGCCTATGTTAGCTCAATTGCAAGACATAGAGACGTAACTAGTAACAGATTATCCAATAATCTCTTAAAAGCTGCGCTATATGACTCAACCCCTGCTGCATATAATCCTTTTAGTGCTGGAGTAAACTCGAATATTGAGAGAGCTCTAATTGACGTATACAGAAAAAACGAAAGCACCCTTGATATGTTTGATTTTAAAATGTCAAATCCATCTTTTATGACTCTTCCTGCTGGGGATGTTGGTCTATTGCTTGGGTTTGAATACCGCGAAGAGGAAGTGATTGATGATAGAGATCCAAGATTGGATGGAACAATAACTTATACTGATTTCGAGGGAGATACTTATCCATTGGTTTCCGATGTGGTTAATTCCTCTCCTACTCCTGATGTATCAGGCTCAAGAGATGTTTCTTCATTATTTGCTGAGTTGCAGATTCCTCTTACGGAATCAATTAACGCTCAAGTAGCTGTAAGAAATGAGGACTTTTCAGACTTTGGTGATACTACTGTTGGAAAACTTGCTATTGGATGGGAAGTTGCTCCGTGGATGACGCTAAGAGGTTCATTCTCCACAGCATTCAGAGCTCCAAACATAATTCAAATTAATGAAAAGATTGTAGCAAGATCTGGTACTAGATATGACCGTGCTGCTTTTAGAGTAAATGAGGTTCAAAGTGTACAGAATGTTATTGACTCTGACTCACGCTACACAATCCAAAGAGTTGCAACTGGAGCTGAAGGGCTTGAAGCAGAGGAATCAGACAATACATCATTTGGTGTTGTATTAACTCCAATGGATGGGTTGGTTGTAACTGTTGATGCTTGGACCATTGAGAAAGATAAAACCATTGGTTTGTTTGGTAGAGAAAATCAAACAGTAAATGATATGTTGTTACGTTTTGCGAATGGAACAAATAACTGTGATACTTTTGCGGGAGACCCACTCGTAGTGAGAGAGGCTCCTGATGAAGGTGATGCTGCTGGCTTTGCTGCTG
>Ga0255758_10001625_pt1 | contig 22433 bp, 34 predicted proteins | sample 011ome_24_FD_179958 | JGI IMG/M metagenome (GOLD analysis project Ga0255758, IMG submission 179958) | Coastal salt marsh microbial communities from the Groves Creek Marsh, Skidaway Island, Georgia - 011513CT metaG (version 2) | ecosystem: Environmental > Aquatic > Marine > Intertidal zone >...
GTTGAGGTTGAAGGAAAGTTTGTAAGACAATCAGGTGGTAAAGGTCAGTACGGACATGTGTGGTTAAAACTTGAGCCTTTAGGACTTGATGATGAATACGAATTTGTAGATAAAATTGTTGGTGGTGTAATACCTAAAGAATATATACCTGCAGTTAACAAGGGGATTCAAGAACAAATGCAAAATGGTGTGATTGCTGGATATCCTTTATTGGCTTTAAGGGCAACATTGTATGATGGATCATTCCACGATGTTGATTCAAATGAAATGGCTTTTAAAATTGCTGGTTCAATGGCACTTAAAGAAGGCGCTAACAAAGCTAAACCTGCAATATTAGAGCCTATTATGAAGGTTGTTGTAGTAACTCCTGAGGAACATATGGGTGACGTTGTTGGTGATTTAAACAGAAGAAGAGGAATTATATTAGGAATGGAAGATATTACCTCAGGCAAAGAAGTTTCATCAGAAGTGCCTTTAGCTGAAATGTTTGGATATGCAACTGATCTTAGATCTGCAACCCAGGGTAGGGCTACATTTACTATGGAATTTACTAAGTATGGTGAAGTTCCAAGCAACATTGCTGAGGGTTTAAAAACCTCATAAATAAGGGGTTAATAAACTTTCTAATATTGTTGACAGTATAGCCATAAGGGGCTTAGAATACGCCACATTTTGCGATTAGCGAAATTAATTTTTAAAAGAAATAATAGGATAAATAAAGGAAAAAATGGAGAATCAATCAATCAGAATTAGGCTTAAGGCTTTTGATTATAGACTGATAGATGCTTCAGCCAAATTAATTGTAGAGACTGTTAAGAAGACAGGCGCAGTAATTAATGGACCTATTCCTCTACCTGTTAAAAAAGAGAGAACAACTATATTGAAATCACCGCATAAAGATAAAGATGCAAGAGATCAATATGAGATTGTTACATATAAAAGACTAATGGATATAGTCAAGCCAACTGATAAAACAGTTGATGCTTTAATGAAGTTAGATCTATCCTCTGGGGTAGATGTTCAGATAAGCCTGGGCTAGTCCAAATTTTAACGCGATAGCGGCCATAGAGGGTGATTAGCCCCGTAAAAGGAGAATAAATTGAGCATAGGCTTAATAGGAAAAAAATCTGGAATGTCTCGTCTTTTTCTTGAAGACGGTGAATCTGTACCAGTTACTGCAGTTTCTGTTTGTGGTAATTTCATTGCTGATATAAAGACATCTGAAAGAGATGGTTACAATGCATTTGTTGTATCAAAAACCACCAAATCAAATAATATCAACAAAGCTAAGAGTGAGTTTTATAAAAAAATTAACTTAGAGCCAGGAATACTTGCTGAGTTTAGATCATCCGAAGAAATATCAGAAGAATATGAAGTAGGCAAACATTTAACAGCCGATATTTTTGAAGTTGGACAGTATGTCGATGTTACTGGAACGTCTAAAGGTAAGGGTTATGCAGGCGTAATTAAACGACATAATTTCTCAATGCAAGATGCAACGCATGGTAATTCACTATCGCACAGAGCACATGGTTCAATTGGTCAATGCCAAACTCCAGGAAGAGTTTGGAAAGGAAAAAAGATGTCTGGTCACATGGGTAATGTGCAGAAGACAGTTCAAAGTTTAAAAATAGTTGATTTAGATGTAGAAAATAACGTCATTTATATCAAAGGTGCAGTTCCAGGTTTCAATGGATCTGATTTAAAAATCAAACCAGCGCTGAAAAAATCATGAAAATAGAATTACTCTCATCAACAAAAAATCAAGATATAAATATATCTGAAAATGCTTTTAGCAAAGATTTTAATGAAGCACTAGTACATCAAGCTGTTGTAAGCTTTCTTGCTGGGTCAAGACAAGGTACTTCAAAACAAAAGACAAGATCTGAAGTTCGCGGCGGAGGAAAAAAACCATACAGACAAAAAGGAACTGGTAGAGCCCGTGCAGGTACTATCAGAAGTCCTCTTTGGAGAGGTGGCGGTATAGCATTTGCAGCCACACCCAGAGATTACAGTAAGAAAATAAATAAAAAGATGTATAGGGCCGCTATAAGATCTATATTTTCTGAACTTCTTAGGCAAGGAAGATTGGTTGCAATAGAAAAACCTGTTTTAGAAAAACCTAAAACAAAAGAGATAGCTAATTTCTTAAAAGAGTTTTCTTTAAGCAAAGTTCTAATAATTACTGATGAATTAGACGTAAATTTATATTTGTCAGCTAGAAATATTCCAAATGTTGACATTATTACAGTAAGAGAAATCAATCCTGTAAATCTATTAAAAGCTCAAAAAGTTGCTGTTACTGCTGATGCTTTTAAGAAAATTGAGGAGTGGATAGATGCATAACGAAAAACTATACACATTAATTAAATCTCCTATTGTTACTGAAAAATCAGCAAGAATTGGTGAGTCTTTAAAGCAGATAGTCTTTAAAGTTGATCTTGATTCAAATAAAAGAGAGATAAAGAAGGCTGTTGAGGAACTATTCAAAGTTGAAGTTTTAAAAGTCACTACTTCTATTGTTAAAGGCAAAAGGAAGCGTAACAGATTTGGTATGTATAAAAGATCAGACTATAAAAAAGCATTTGTTTCGATAAGCAAAGATTCTGAAATACAGTTTGAGGGAATTAATTAATCATGGCAGTCATAAAAGCAAAACCTACTAGTCCTGGAAGACGGGGTGTAATAGCAGTAAAGGCTGACTTATATAAAGGCAAGCCTTTAAAGTCACTCACTCGAGTCAAATCGAAGAATGGCGGAAGAAATAATAACGGAAGAATAACAGTCAGACATCAAGGCGGAGGTCACAAACAGCATTACAGAGTCATTGACTTTAAGCGCAACAAGTTTGATATCCCTGCAGTTGTTGAGAGAATTGAATACGATCCTAATAGATCTGCTCACATAGCACTTCTATTATATAAAGACGGTGAAAGAAGATATATTATCGCCCCTTCTAAATTAAAAGTTGGTGACGAGGTTATATCAGCTGAAAATTGTGAAATTAAAGTTGGCAATTCAATGAAGCTAAAAGATATACCATTAGGTACTAACGTTCATTGTGTTGAGCTAAAACCCTTAAAAGGTGCACAACTTGCAAGAAGTGCTGGAACTTCTGCAAGATTGGTAGCTAAAGAAGGGATATATGCAACATTAAGACTTCAGTCTGGCGAAACTAGAAAAGTTTTATGGGAATGCAGAGCAACTTTAGGAACCGTATCAAATCAAGAAAATAATCTTAAGTCCTTAGGTAAAGCCGGCGCTAAAAGATGGAGAGGTGTTAGACCTACTGTAAGAGGTGTGGCTATGAACCCAGTTGACCATCCACACGGTGGTGGTGAAGGAAGAACGTCAGGAGGAAGACATCCATCTACTCCATGGGGTGTTCCGACTAAAGGCTACAAGACAAGAAAAAATCAAAGAACTGATGACCTAATTATTAGAAGAAGAGGAAGTAGGAAGTAAATAATATGCCAAGATCATTAAAAAAAGGACCATTCATAGACTTATCTCTTGAGAAAAAAGTAGAGGCTGCTTTGGCGTCTAATGATAAAAGACCTATAAAAACATGGTCCAGAAGATCAATGATTAATCCGTCTATGGTCGGTTTAACTATTGCAGTTCACAACGGTAGACAACATGTACCTGTTTATATCAATGAAGATATGGTCGGTCATAAGCTGGGTGAATTTGCTATAACAAGAACTTTTAAAATGCACTCTGGCGATAGGAAGGCTAAATAATGGAAACAAGAGCTTATTTGAAAGGTACTAGATTATCACCACAAAAGGCTGGTCTAGTTGCCAATGCTATAAGAGGAAAGTCTGTTCAAGATGCTATGGACTTCTTAAATTTTAATAAGCAAAAAGGATCTGCAGTCATCAAAAAGTTGCTGGAATCAGCAATCGCAAATGCTGAACATAATAATAAGGCAGACGTAGATTTATTATCAGTTAAATCAATAATTGTTAATCAAGGAATGAGATTAAAAAGAATGAAACCAAGAGCTAGAGGCAGAGCCGATAGAATTATCAAGCCTACATGCCATATAGAAATCATATTAGCTGAGGGAAGTAAGTAATGGGACAAAAAGTAAATCCAACAGGTTTTAGATTAGGAACGTCTAAAAAGCAAAACGCTAATTGGTATGCTAAAGGCAAAGACTTTTCTACAAATTTAATTCAAGATTTAAAAGTTAGGGAATACTTCAAGAAAAAACTTAAAAATTCTTCAATTAGCAGAATTGAACTTGAGAGATCTGCAGAAAATTTTGTAGTGTCTATTTACACATCAAGACCTGGAATTATTATTGGTAAACGTGGTGAAGAAATAGATAATCTTAAAAAAGCAGTAGAGAAAATCGTTCAAAGACCTGCTCAAATCAATATTAAGGAAGTTAAAAAACCAGATTTAGATGCTCAAATCTTAGCTGAGGGAGTGGCTCAACAATTAGAAAAAAGAGTTATGTTCAGAAGGGCCATGAAAAGAACAGTACAAAGCGCTCTAAGACAAAGTGCTAAAGGTGTAAGAATTGAAGTTTCTGGAAGATTAAATGGTGCTGAGATTGCAAGAACTGAATGGTATAGGGAAGGACGAGTTCCTTTGCATACATTAAGAGCTGATATTGACTATGCTACTGCAGAAGCACTAACTACATACGGAATTATTGGCGTAAAAGTTTGGGTATTTAAAGGTGAAATTACTGAAGATCCATTTAAAACAGAAGTTGGAGTTAATTAAAAATGTTACAACCAAAGCAAACAAAATTTAGAAAAATGCACAAAGGTCGTAACAGAGGCCTTGCTCAAAATGGTAACACTGTGGCATTTGGAAGATTTGGTCTTGTTGCCTCGGACAGAGGAAGAATAACTGCTCGTCAGATTGAAGCTGCAAGAAGAGCTATGACAAGACATATTAAAAGAGGTGGAAATATCTGGATAAGAATATTTCCTGACAAACCAATAACGAAAAAACCTTTAGAAGTTCGTATGGGTAAAGGTAAGGGTAATGTTGAATATTGGGTTGCGCTTGTTCAGCCTGGAAAGGTTATGTTTGAAATGGCTGGTGTTGAAGAAGAATTAGCAAGAGAAGCTTTTAAATTAGCATCTGCAAAACTTCCTATAAAAACGCATTTTATAAGTAAGGATGTCTAAATGAATAAAGATTTAGTAGAGCTTAGAAAGAAAAATTTAGAGCAACTTAATTCTGAACTTATTGCTACAAGGCAAGAGCAATTTAATCTCAGAATAAAGCACAAAACAGGTCAGCTGAATGAGACTAATCAGTTGAATGCTGCTAGAAAAAAAATTGCTAGGATTAAAACTTTAATGAATGAATTAAAAATACAGGATAGTAAATAATGAATACAACTAATCCAAGAGTTCTATCAGGTGTTGTTACAAGCGATAAAGCTGACAAAACAATAACTGTAAGAATTGAAAGAAAAGTTAAGCATCCTCTTTATGGGAAAGTTATGAAAAGGGCTACAAAAGTTCATGCTCACGATGAAAACAATTCCGCATCAATAGGCGATGTTGTAACTGTAAAAGAGTGTAGACCAATTTCAAAAAGCAAGACTTGGGTGCTTGTAGAAAACAATCCGTCAATTGAAGAAACAAAATCTGAGGAGAGTGAGTAATGATTCAGATGCAATCGCTTTTAAAAATTGCTGATAACAGCGGAGCAAGAAGTGTTATGTGTATTAAGGTCCTGGGCGGATCAAAGAGAAGATATGCAAATATTGGCGATATTATTAAAGTTGCTGTCAGAGAGGCTATACCAACTGGAAAAGTTAAAAAAGGACAAGTAGTAGACGCATTAATTGTAAGAACAAAAAAAGGTGTAAGACGAAGAGACGGATCTTTGATTAAATTTGATGAAAATGCAGCTGTGCTAATTAATAATCAAAAAGCTCCAATAGGAACTCGTGTATTTGGGCCAGTAACTAGAGAGCTTAGAGATGGAAAACACATGAAAATATTATCTTTAGCACCGGAGGTTCTCTAAAAATGATTACTCCAACTAAATTGAGAACTGGCGATGAGGTTATTGTTGTTGCCGGTAAAGACCTTGGAAAAAAAGGTACTCTAAGAAAAATTATAAAGTCCAAGAATAAGGGGATTGTAACTGGAATTAACATGGTTAAAAAACACACCAAACCCAATCCTGAAATGGGTGTTACAGGTGGTGTGGTTGAACAAGAGGCTGCTATTGCACTTTCTAACTTAGCTATATGGAATCCTAGTAAAAAATCAAAAGATAAGATTTCTTATTCAACTAACAAAGATGGAAAGAAAATAAGATTATTTAAGTCTGATAGTAAAGAGATAAAGTAAATGTCAAATTTAAGAGAAAAATACAATACTGAGCTTAAGGCTGTACTTCAAGAGAAGTTAGGAATTAAGAATGTTATGGCTGTTCCAAAGTTAACAAAAGTTGTGATCAACATGGGTGTTGGAGAGGCTGCTAATGATAAGAAGCATCTAGAATCAGCTGTTCAAAACTTAACAGCTATAGCTGGTCAAAAACCAGTCATTACAAAGGCTAGGAAATCAGTAGCTAGCTTTAAGATCAGAGAAGGTTGGCCTCTTGGATGTAAAGTTACATTACGTGGCGAAAAAATGTATGAATTTATGGAAAGGTTAATAAATATTGCAATTCCTAGAGAAAGAGATTTTAGAGGTATGAATCCTAAATCTTTTGATGGACAGGGTAACTATAATTTTGGAATTAAAGAACAAATAATTTTCCCAGAAATTAAGTTTGATAATGTAGACACTATTAGAGGTATGGATGTATGTATTAACACCTCTGCATCAGATAAAGAGGGCGCTAAAGCTTTATTAGAAGTTTTAGAGTTTCCATTTAAAAAGTAGGTAAAAAAGTATGGCAAAGAAATCAATGATAGCTAGAGAGCACAAGAGAATAAAAATGGTTGCAAAGTATGCTGAAAAAAGAGCTGCTTTAAAGGCAATTATGAATGATCAAAATGCTAGTAGCGAAGAAAGATATGAAGCTTCTATAAAGTTTCAAAAACTTCCAAGAAATTCTAGTCCATCAAGAGTTGTAAGAAGATGTCAGGTCACTGGTAGGCCTCATGCTGTTTATAGAAAATTTGGTTTAAGCAGAATCAAATTAAGAGAAGCTGCAATGAGAGGCGATATTCCAGGTTTAGTTAAATCAAGTTGGTAATAATATGAGTTTTCAAGATCCTATAGCAGATTGTTTAACAAGAATTCGTAATGGTTTAATGCGAGGTAAGGTTGATGTGGATGTTCCATATTCAAAATTAAAGCATGAACTTGTTAATGTTTTAGTTACAGAAGGATATATTAAAAGCTGTAGCAAAGATGAGATTGATGGTAAACCATCTTTAAAAGTAGTTCTTAAATATCATAACTCCTCTCCAGTCATTAAAACTTTAAAAAGAATAAGCAAGCCAAGTTTACGCAAGTATTCTGCTTCTAATGAACTTAAATCTGTAAAAAATGGTTTAGGTTCATATATTGTTTCAACCAACCAAGGTCTTATGACTGATGCAGATGCCAAGTCCAAGAACGTTGGTGGTGAAATTCTTTGTGAGGTATTTTAATAATGTCTAGAGTAGCAAAAAACCCAATTGAAATTGCAGACGGTGTAACTGTTAATTTTAATGATGGTTGTTTAGATGTTAAAGGAAAGGTCGGCGAATTAAAATTTGATCTTCCTGAAACTGTTTCATTGGATATAGCAGATAATGTAATAACTGTTAAATATGATGAAAACAATCAACAGTCAGTAGCACTAGCAGGAACCACCAGAGCACTGGTTAATAATATGATTATTGGTGTATCTCAAGGTTTTGAAAAGAAACTTGAATTAAAAGGTGTTGGTTACAGAGCAAAGGCATCTGGAAAATTGCTTGAGCTGACTCTCGGCTTTTCACATCCTGTTAAATATCAACTTCCTGATGAGGTACAAGTTGAAACACCGTCTCAAACAGAAGTTGTTTTAAAGAGCCATAACAAACAAATACTAGGTCAAGCTGCTGCTGAAATTAGAGCCTTTAGACCACCTGAGCCATACAAAGGTAAGGGAGTTAGATACTCTGATGAAAATGTAAGAAGAAAAGAAGCTAAAAAAGCTGCTGGAGCATAAAAAATGAGTATTAAAAATACATCTAGATTAAGACGAGCTAAAAAAACTCGAATGAACATTAAGAGTCAAGAGACTCCAAGATTAAGTGTTTACAGATCATCTAAGCATTTCTATGCACAAGTCTTTGATAGCCTAGGCACAACTGTTATTGCATCTGCATCAACAGCTGAAAAAGATATGGATAAGCAAGCAAATAACGTTGCTGGTGCTGAAGCTGTTGGTAAGAAGGTTGCTGAAAGAGCAATTGAAAATGGGGTTAAAAAAGTTGTTTTTGATAGATCTGGATATAAATATCATGGCCGAATAAAAGCTTTAGCTGATTCTGCTAGACAAGCTGGACTGGAGTTTTAATTAAATTATGAAAGATAACAATGTAGCAAATAATCAACAAGTTGATGCTCTTGAAGAAAAGTTAGTTCAAGTTAATAGAGTAGCAAAAGTTGTTAAAGGTGGAAGAATTTTTGGCTTTACAGCTCTTACTGTTGTTGGTGATGGAAACGGAAGAGTTGGTTTTGGAAGAGGTAAGGCTAAAGAGGTACCAATTGCAATTCAAAAAGCTATGGAAAATGCTAGAAGAAGTATGGTTGAAGTTGAATTAAATAATACAACTTTGTGGTATCCAGTTAAAGCCAAGCATGGTTCTGCGAATGTATATATGCAACCAGCGTCTGAAGGAACGGGAATCATCGCTGGTGGAGCCATGAGAGCGGTTTTAGAATTAGCTGGAGTCCAAAATGTTCTTGCTAAATGTTATGGATCAACTAATCCAGTAAATGTTGTTAGAGCTACCATTAACGCACTAAGTGCAATGGAGTCTCCTGATACAGTTTCTGCAAGAAGAGGCAAAAAAGTAGAGCAAGCATCATGAGTAAAGAAAAAACAATGACTATTAAACTTGTAAAGAGCGGAATAGGCCGAATGAAGAAGCATAAATTATGTATTAAAGGCTTAGGTTTTAAAAAACTAAACCAAACCGTAACAGTTTTAGATACTCCAAGTAATCGTGGGTTGGTTAATAAGATAGCTGACATGATTGAAATTCAGGAAAGTTAAAATGAGTGAAAGTGAAGCAAATACAATGTCCTTAAACACTTTGTCTAACAAAGGTACTGCTCAGAATAGAAAAAGAGTAGGACGTGGCATGGGTTCAGGAAATGGTAAGACAGCAGGCAGAGGACATAAAGGCCAAAAGTCTAGATCTGGTGGAGGTGTAAGACTTGGTTTTGAAGGCGGGCAAATGCCTTTACAGATGAGATTACCAAAATTTGGTTTTTCATCAAGAAAAAATAATTATTTGAAAGAAGTTAATATTAAAAACTTAAATGGCATGGGTGTTGTTAGTTTAGCAACTCTTAAAGAAAGCAAAATAATCCCCAATTCTGTAAAAAAGGTGAAAATATTTGGCACTTTCGATCTTGAATCAAAATTAACAGTTGAAGGTATAAAGGTTACCAAGGGAGCTAAAGCGTCTATTGAAAAAGCTGGCGGCACTGTTGTTGAAGTTGAAAAGAATATCGACTCAAATGATGTAAAAAAGGAGTCTGAAAAGTAAATGAGTGATCAGGGCAAAGGAATGAGCGATCTTTGGAAAAGACTTCGCTTTGTATTTGTTGCAATTCTAGTCTACAGAATTGGAACTCATATACCTATTCCTGGCATAGATCCTGATAGATTAGCCGCTTTATTTGATCAAAACCAAGGCACAATCATCGAGATGTTTAATCTTTTCTCTGGTGGTGCTTTAGAAAGAATGAGTATTTTTGCACTAAATGTTGTGCCATATATATCTTCTGCAATTATTATGCAGTTATTTTCTAATTCTATTCCCTATTTACAAGAACTTAAAAAAGATGGTCAGGCTGGAAGAAATACCATAACTCAGTACACAAGATATGGAACAGCAGTATTAGCATTTATACAAGCTTCAGCATTAGCCGTAACCCTTTCAGCTAGTGGTTTAGCATATACACCAGGCCCATCATTTTTTGTATCAGCAGTATTTTCTGTTGTAGCAGGAACCATGTTCTTAATGTGGCTTGGAGAGCAAGTATCTGAAAGAGGCATAGGTAATGGTATTTCTATAATTATTGCAACAAGTATTTTAACAACTATACCGGGAGCAATAGGACAGGCGCTTGAGCAATCAAGACAAGGGGATCTTAGTGTACTACTTTTAATCGCTATAGGTCTTTTATCAATGGCTGTTATTGCGGTTGTTGTATTTATTGAGAGAGGACAGAGAAGAATAACTGTAAATTATGCTCAAAGACAACAGGGTAGAAAGCTTATGCAAGCTCAGACAAGTCATCTACCTTTCAAAGTTAACATGGCAGGAGTTATTCCTGCAATTTTTGCAAGTACCTTTTTGTTATTTCCAGCTTCTTTATCAACATGGTTTGGACAAAGTGAATCATTTGGATTTCTACAGAGTTTCTCATTAGCATTAAATCCGGGACAACCACTATATATTCTTGTTTTTGCTGGATTAATTATAAGTTTCTGTTTTATATGGCTTGCCCTCACATTCAATACTAGAGAGGTTTCAGATAACTTAAAACGTTCAGGTGCTTATATAGCAGGAATTAGACCTGGTGAACAGACTGCGAACTATATAGATTCTGTTCTAGCAAGATTGACTGTTTTTGGGGCAATTTATTTAACATTAATATGTTTACTTCCTTTGGCATTGATTAATTTTGCGGGAATATCGCCAACTATTTCTGTTGGTGGAACATCCGTTTTAATTATTGTAGTTGTCTTAATGGACTTCATGGCACAAGTACAGTCTCATATGATGTCATCGCAATATGCGTCATTAATGAAAAAAGCTAATTTAAAAAATTATAAAAGGTAATATGAAAGTTAAAGCATCAGTAAAAAAAATATGCAGAAATTGCAAAATTGTAAGACGTAATGGGGTCTTATTTGTTATCTGCAAAACAGATCAAAAACATAAGCAGAGGCAAGGTTAATTTATGGCTAGAATCGCAGGAGTAAATATTCCAGAAAACAAGCATGTTGAAATATCACTTACACATATATTTGGAATTGGTAGGAAGACAGCGCAAAATATTTGTACTGAATTAAAAATTGATTACACAAGAAAAATTTCTGATTTATCAGAAGAAGAAATAGAAAGCTTAAGATCTGCTATTGGAAGCATTGTCGTTGAGGGTGACTTAAGAAGAAATATAAGCACGAATATTAAAAGATTAATGGATCTTGGTAGTTATAGAGGTATTAGACATAGAAGAAAGTTGCCTACAAGAGGTCAAAATACTAAAAATAATGCAAGAACAAGAAAAGGCCCTAAAAAGCCAATGAGAGGTTAGATAAATGGCAGTAAAAGGAAAAAAAGGTAAAAAAATTGTTACTGACGGAGTAGCTCATGTTCACTCCTCATTTAATAATACAATTATCACGATTACTGACAAACAAGGTAATACAGTATGTTGGGCTACTTCAGGTGGATCTGGTTTTAAAGGCTCAAGAAAAAGTACACCGTTTGCTGCTCAAATTGCAGCAGATAAAGCTGGAAATGCTGCAAAAGAGTTTGGGATGATAAATTTAGATGTCAAAGTAAAAGGACCAGGTGGTGGAAGAGAGTCTGCCATAAGAGCTTTAAATGCATGCGGATTAAAAATTAAGAGCATTACTGATGTAACGCCACTTCCTCACAACGGATGTCGCCCATCGAAGAAAAGAAGAGTTTAACGGAGTATTAAATGGCTAGATATACAGGACCAAGATTAAGACTTTCTAGAAGAGAAGGAACAGATTTATATTTAAAAAGTGGTATTAGAGCCATTGAATCAAAATGTAATATGGATTCTCCTCCAGGTGCTGCAGGCGGAGCAAGAAGAGGCAGGCTTTCAGATTACGGATTACAGTTAAGAGAAAAGCAGAAAGTTAGACGTATGTACGGTGTCTTAGAGAAACAATTTAGAAATTATTATAAAAAAGCTGCCTCATCAAAAGGTAATACAGGAGAGAACTTATTAAGTCTGCTTGAATCTAGAATGGATAACGTTGTCTATAGAATGGGTTTTGGATCAACAAGGGCAGAAGCAAGACAAATGGTTTCTCACAAAGCTTTCAAAGTAAATGGCTCAGTTGTAAACATTCCTTCTTATCAAATTCAACCTGGTGATGAGATCCAAGTTAGAGATAGAAAAAAAGGTCAGCTTAGGATTGCTGCTGCATTAAAAATTGCTGCAACTCGTGAGGAATGCGATTGGATTGAAGTAGATGAGCCAAACCTAAAAGGTGTATATAAATCAGTACCAGATAGAACTGATCTAAGTACAGAAATTAACGAAAACCTTATTGTTGAGCTTTACTCAAAATAAAATATTAAAGACGGAGAAAATTATGCAAATATCAGTTATAGATCTTTTAGTCCCAACTGAAATTCAAGTTGATGACGTAACACCAAATCTGTCAAAGATTACTTTAGAGCCACTGGAAAGAGGTTTTGGTCATACGCTAGGGAATGCCCTAAGAAGAATTTTATTATCCTCAATGCCTGGTGCTGCAGTTACAGACGTAGCTATAGATGGTATTTCTCATGAATACAGTACAATAGAGGGCGTCAGAGAGGATGTTATAGATATTTTACTAAATATCAAAGATATGCCAGTTAATATAATAGAAGGCAATCATGCAGAGATAACATTAGATGTTACTGGGCCATGTGATGTGCTTGCATCTTCATTTGAAGTTCCTGGAACTGTCGAATTAGTTAATCCAGATTTTCATATTGCGACTATAGTAGATAAGGTTAATTTAAAGATGACTCTTACTGTTAGAACTGGAAGAGGGTATGAGCCAGCTGATTTAAGAGACGATGAAGATAGAGTTGTTGGAGCTTTAAAAGTAGATGCTTCATACAGCCCTGTAAGAAGAGTTTCTTATACTGTTGATAATGCAAGGTTTGAAAAAAGAACTGACTTAGATAAATTAGTAATTGAGTTAGAAACTGACGGAACTCTTGATCCAAAACTAGCTATAGAGCATTCTGCTACAATTCTTCAGCAACAACTTAGCGCTTTTGTTGATTTAGATGCTATTGCTGAACAAGAAGCTAAAAAGGATCAAAATGACTTCGATCCTATATTATTAAGATCTATTGAAGAGCTTGAGTTAACAGTAAGATCAACAAACTGTCTAAAAGCTGAGAGTATTTTCTTAATTGGAGACTTAATCCATAGATCTGAGTTTGACCTATTAAAGACTCCAAACCTTGGTAAAAAATCTTTAAATGAAATTAAAGATGTATTGGCATCTAAAGATCTTTCTTTGGGTATGAATGTAGAAAACTGGCCACCAGTAGGATAAAAAATGAGACATAGAAAAGCAGGAAGAAAGTTAAATAGAAATTCTTCACATAGAAAGGCGCTTCTAAAAAATCTAGCTATAGCTTTGATAGAACAAGATATTATCAAAACTACTTTGCCTAAAGCAAAAGAGTTAAGAAAGGTTATTGAGCCGCTAATTACTCTTGGAAAAGAAGATACTGTTGCCAATAGAAGGCTTGCTTTTAATAAGCTTAGGTCTGATGCAGCTGTAGCAAAACTTTTTACAGAAATTGCTGTTAATGCAAAAGAAAGAAAAGGTGGTTATACAAGAATAATTAAGGCCGGATTCAGACCAGGTGATAAAGCTGATATGGCATATATAGAATTAGTTGATAGAAATCTTGATGATATAGATTCAACAGAAGCCCCAGAATTAAAAGAAGATTCTGCTGCCTAATTTATAACATTTTCTTTAAAAATTGCCCCGTAAAGGATTGAGTAATCTTTGCAATTTCCTCTGGTGTTCCTGATGCAACAATACTACCTCCGTCACTTCCGCCTTCTGGGCCTAGATCTATAATCCAATCAGCAGTTTTTACAACATCTAAATTATGTTCGATCACCACAATTGTATTGCCTTGATCTTTTAAGCGATTCAAAACATTTAGTAGTAATTCAATATCAGCAAAATGCAGTCCTGTTGTTGGCTCATCAAGAACAAATAGAGTCTTTCCTGTACTTCTTTTTGATAACTCTTTAGCAAGTTTAATTCTTTGTGCTTCACCTCCAGATAGGGTGGTGGCTGATTGCCCTAAAGTTATATATCCAAGTCCGACATCATTCAAAGTTATTAATTTCTTTTTTATTGATGGGATAGCATCAAAAAATATTAATGCTTCTTCAACTGTCATGTTTAATATGTCGCTAATATTTTTTTCTTTATATTTAACTTCTAGTGTTTGTTCATTGTATCTATGACCATCACAAACATCACATTTAACATATACATCAGCAAGGAAATGCATTTCCACTTTTATCATTCCATCACCTTGGCAGGCTTCACATCTTCCGCCTTTAACATTAAAACTAAATCTTCCAGGCTTATAGCCTCTGGATTTAGCTTCTATAGTTTCTGAAAGCAAATCTCTTATATATGAAAATAAGCCGGTATAAGTAGCAGGATTGGATCTTGGAGTTCTTCCGATTGGAGATTGATCAATACTAATAACCTTATCAAGATTTTCTAGACCCTCAATTTTTTCACATTTAATTTCTTTTGATAATTTAGATTTATTTAAGATAAAAGAACTTAATGGCAAGAGTGTTTGATTTATCAAGGAAGATTTACCCGATCCTGAAACACCAGTAATACAGGTAAACAAACCTACAGGTATCTCAGCAGAGATATTTTTTAAATTATTTTCATGCGCATTAATTATTCTTATCTTATTTTCATTTGGCGTAAGTCGTTTTTTAGGTGCCTTAATCTGTTTTTTTCCAGATAGATACTTTGCTGTGATTGATTTCTTATTTTTTAATATATCTTCAAGAGAACCTTTGGCACATATCTCACCTCCATGAACACCAGCACCTGGACCAATATCAATAATAAAATCAGCACACCTGATAGCCTCTTCATCATGCTCAACTACAATTACTGTATTTCCTAGATCTTTAAGATTCTTAAGGGTTTTAATAAGTTTTTCATTGTCCCGCTGATGAAGACCGATTGATGGCTCATCAAGCACATATGTCACTCCAACTAGACCTGACCCTATTTGACTTGCTAATCTAATTCTTTGAGCTTCACCACCAGATAATGTTTCGGCACTTCTATCAAGAGTTAAGTAATTCAATCCAACATCTTCTAAAAAAGTTAGACGTTCTCTAATTTCTTTTAAAATCTTTTCGGCAATTTTTTCTTTTGCACCATCTAACTTCATGGCTTTTATAAAGCCTAAGGCTTCATTAATTCTCATACTTGTTATTGAATGTATTGGTGTGCTATTGATGAAAACATTTCTTGATTGAGTGTTTAATCTTGATCCATCACATTCGTCACAAGTGCTTTTTGACATTAATTTAGACAATTCGTCTCTAATAAAATCAGAATCTGTTTCTTTAAAGCGCCTCTCAGTACTTGGGATAATCCCTTCAAATTTATGTTTTCTAACTATCCTGCTGCCACTTCGAAATCTATGAGAAAAATCAACTTTATCTTTTGATCCCCAAAGAATAATATCTTTTATCTCCTGACTATAATCTTTCCATTTAGTTGTCAGACTGAAATCATAATGAGCGGCCAGACATTTTAGTTGATAAAAATAGAATCTATTCCTTCTTGTCCAACCCTTAATAGCACCATTTGATATTGAAACATCCTCATCTTGAATTAATCTTTTTTCATTAAAATATTGAATAACACCAAGACCGTCACATCTAGTACATGCTCCGTATGGATTGTTAAAAGAAAACATTCTAGGCTCTAGCTCAGCAACAGCATATCCACATTGTGAGCAAGAAAAATTAGATGAATGAAGTGTTGAAACCTTTTCATCAATCTCTTCAATTTCAACCAGCCCATTAGAAAGATATAGAGAAGTTTCAATTGACTCTGCAAGTCTAGACCTATCTTCTTCTGAGTTTTTAATCACCAAACGATCAACTACAGCTGAAATATCATGTTTTTTATTCTTATCTAATTCAGGAAATTCTTCAATTGGGTATATAACACCATTTACCTTAACCCTGACATAACCACTCTTTCTTAAGTCTTCGTAAACTGCCAGATGTTCACCTTTTTTACCTCTAACAATTGGAGATAGAATCATAATTTTTGAACTATCTTTTAATTTAGAAATTTCGTCACATATTTCTGATACTGTCTTTGCTCTTAATTCTTCATTATGATCAGGGCATATAGGTGTTCCAATCCTTGAATAAAGTAACCTTAAATAATCATATATCTCTGTAACAGTTCCAACAGTTGATCTTGGATTATGAGATGTTGCTTTTTGCTCAATAGAAATTGCTGGTGAAAGGCCTTCAATTTGATCTACATCAGGTTTTTCCATCATAGATAAAAATTGTCTAGCATATGCTGAAAGGGATTCAACATACCTTCTTTGACCTTCGGCATAAAGGGTATCAAATGCTAAAGAAGACTTGCCTGAACCTGACAAGCCTGTAATCACAATAATTTTATTTCTAGGTATTTCAATACTTATATTCTTAAGATTATGAGTGCGAGCTCCTTTGATAAAAATACTATCCATTTAAATTAAAATACCGTGATGAAAAAATTAAATTAGGTTAAACTTCTAAGATTATTATAAGAGGTAATTATGAGTAGAGGCGTAAATAAAGTAATTTTAGTAGGTAATTTAGGTCAAAAGCCAGAAATGAGATATACAGCAACTCAGTCTGCTGTCGCCAATCTTTCAATTGCAACTACTGAGTCTTGGAAAGATAAAGAAAGTGGTGAAATGAGAGATAAAACAGAATGGCATAGAGTAGTCTATTTTGGAAAACTTGCTGAAATTGTTGAAAAATATCTTGATAAAGGCTCTAGCGTTTATGTTGAAGGAAAATTGCAAACTAGAAAATGGCAAGATAAAAATGGTGCAGATAGATGGACAACAGAAATAGTTGGAAGTGAATTAACAATGCTTGGTTCAAGGTCTTCGGGTTCCAATAATTCAATGGCTTCTGATCAATCTGAATCACCATTTCCTGAAGATAATTCCGGAGAAGGGTTAACAGATGACGATATACCTTTTTAGGATTTAATTATTTCTTTTGGCCTACAAAACTATTTTATTCGAAGAGCGTGATTCCTTAGCGATTGTTCACTTAAATAGACCGGATAAACTCAATGCATTTAATCAGCAAATGCTCCATGATCTTTTAGATGTATTAGATACAGTTGATAAAAAAGACAATATTAAAGCTTTAATTATTACAGGTTCTGGAAACGCCTTCTGTGCAGGAGCTGATTTATCTTCGGGCAAAGAAACCTTCAAGTATGAGTTCAATAATTTAGATAAATCTAATCATGGTTTTAATAGAGACTCTGGTGGGATACTTGTTTTAAGAATGTATAAATGCCTTAAACCAATTCTTACAGCATGCAACGGAGTTGCTGTAGGAGTTGGGGCAACGCTTCAACTAGCCGCTGACATAAGAACAGCATCAACTAATGCTAGGTTTTCATTTCCGTTCACCAAAAGAGGAATTGCTCCTGATGCATGCTCAAGCTGGTTTCTTCCAAAAATTGTTGGTATATCAAAGGCCCTAGAATGGTCATACTCTGGTGAAATTTTCGATGCATCTGTGGCAAAAGAATCTAGATTAATCACATATCTTTTTAAACCAGAGGATATGTTGAGGGAAACTATTAAATTAGCCCACAAACTGATTGATGAGTCTTCACAGGTATCAGTTGCACTTACAAGACAAATGATGTGGACACTTTCATCATCTTCATCTCCATATGATGCTCATGAAATTGATAGTCAGGTTATTCAATCTAGAGGCTCATCAGATGATGCTGTAGAAGGAGTAATGTCATTCCTGGAAAAAAGAAAAGCACATTTCCCTAATAAAATATCTGCAGATATGCCCTTTGTTTTTCCTTGGACTAAGAATAAGTTCGATGAAGAATAAGAGTGCTTAAGATTTAATCAGTCTTTTAAAGCTTATTTATAATTTGATATTACCAAGCTAGCGTTTGTACCACCAAAACCAAAAGAGTTACTGAGAACAGAATTAACGTCTTTTTCTATAGTCTCTGTAGCAATATTCACTCCTTCAGCTTCATCACACAATTCATCAATATTAATTGACGGAGCAATAAATTTTTCTTTTAACATCATTATTGAATATATTGCTTCTTGAACTCCGGTTGCTCCAAGTGAATGGCCTGTCATTGATTTGGTTGAACTTATTACTGGTATATCGTTTTTAAAAAGTTCTTTTATTGCTTTTAATTCAGCAACGTCACCAACAGGAGTACTTGTACCATGAGTATTGATATAGTCTACTTCCGATCCATGATTTTGCATTGCACCTTTCATACACCTCAGAGCGCCTTCACCAGATGGTGCTACCATGTCATAACCATCAGAAGTTGCATAATACCCCGTTAGCTTAGCTAAGATATTTGCATTCCTTTTTTTTGCATGCTCTTCTTCTTCAAGAATTACCATTCCTGAACCGCCTGAAATTACAAAGCCATCTCTATTTTTATCATAAGCTCTTGAGGCAGAAGAGGGGTTATCATTAAAATTTGATGATAAGGCTCCCATTGCGTCAAATAAATTAGAAGAACTCCAGTGAAGATCTTCACCGCCACCAGCTATTATGATATCTTGCTGCCCAGACTTAATTAAATCTGCACCATGGCCAATGCAGTGAGCACTTGTTGCACATGCTGATGAAATTGAATAATTGATGCCTTTTAGTTTATATGCAGTTCCTAAAATAGCAGATATGGAGCTACCCATTGATTTTGTTACTGCATACGGGCCAATTCTTTTAGGGCCTTTTTCTCTAGTTATATCTGCAGTTGATACCATTACCCTTGTAGATGAGCCTCCGGATCCAGCAACAATTCCAGTTTTTTCAGAATTTAAATGATTCTCAGAAATGCCGGCCATTTCAATGGCATCTTGAGCTGCTAAATATGCATATGCAGAAGCTTCGCCCATAAACCTGTAGAGCTTCCTATCAATTAATTCTGCAAAATTTAAGTCAACATTACCCGATACCTGACTCCTAAAACCCATTTCTTTATATGTTTCATTGGCTGTGATACCAGATTTTCCATTTTTAAGACTATCTAAAACCTCTTGGTATGTATTACCAATACAAGATTTAATACCAACACCAGTTATAACAACGTTTCTCATTTTTTAAAAATTACTTGGGTCATCAAATAAACCAACCTTAAGTTTTTCAGCACTATAAATCTGCCTATCATCTACAAACATTTTACCATTTGCTAAACCTAACACAGCCCCTCTATTAATAACTCTTTTAATATCTAATTCATACCGAACTAATTTTGCGTTAGGGAGAACTTGCCCAAAAAACTTTACTTTTTCAGCACCTAAAGCTCTGCCAATTCCTGGCAAGCCAGACCATAAAAGATAAAAGCCCAATAATTGCCACATAGCATCTAAACCAAGACATCCTGGCATGACAGGATCTTCTTTAAAATGACAATCAAAAAACCAAAGATCAGGATTGATATTCAAATTAGCAACAACACTGCCTTTATTGAACTCTCCGCCGCTATCATTAATATCAACTATTTCATCAAACATTAACATGTTATCTGACGGCAGCCTGCCGTCCCCGGGTTTAGTGAAGAGTTTTCCGTTAGAGCAGTCTATTAGTTCATTTTTGCTGTAACTAGACTTTGGTACAAAGCTCATTTTTTCCTATAAAGTGCAGAATTAATTAATTTTAACATTTCTTCCTTTATATGTTTATTTTTTATTGAATTTGCAGCAGTTACTGCTTTATTTAAATACTTAGAAGCTAATAGTTCAGTCTCTTTGATGCCGTTTAATTTATCTATTAAATTGTAGGCTTTCTCGATATTAAATTTATTTTTACCTAAATATGCTTTTAATTTTGCTTTATCATTTTTATCAGCATTCTTGTATGCAAAATAAAATGGATAAGTAACCTTTCCCTCTCTCATATCTTGAAAGACAGGTTTTCCAATAACTTCTTCTTTAAGAGAGTAATCAAGAAGATCATCTTTTACCTGAAAAAGAACTCCCAAATATTTAGCACATTTAGAAACATTATTTATAAAACTTGTCTCACCTCCAGCTAGTATTGCACCTGTTCTTGCAGAAGCTTCAAAAAGCCTGCCTGTTTTAAAGTAGCTTATGGTTTCAAGTTGTTTTAAGTTTATTGAAAGATTTTGGAGAGCATCGAGTTGAATTAATTCACCCTTTGATATGTCATTAGTTGCATTCGCAAGTTCATGAAGTATTTTAGATTCTCCGATCTCTACCATGAGGATAAATGCCTTACTATATATATAATCTCCAATTAAAACGCCATGAGCATTAGACCAAAGACTATTTACTGATTTAACTCCTCTCCTGGTATGTGATTCATCAACCACATCATCATGAACTAAAGTTGCTGTATGAAGAAGTTCAATGATCGCAGCAAGCTTTAGTCTTTTTTTATTTTTTCTCTTATTTATTGAGGATGTTATAAGGCTTAATTTAGCTCTTAGTCTTTTACCATCAGATTTGAAAATATATTTGTAAAGATCAGAAATAGTCTTCTCTTCAATGATTTCATCTTTGATAAGCTTTTTTACAAGAGCCAACTCTTTTTGTAATGAATTGATATTTTTCATGATGGCTTAATATTTTACGCAAAATTATACATAACTATTGATAAATTCCTCATTAAAGCGTATATTTTGCCACCTTTAGGAATATTAATATGTACGCAGTAATAGAATCAGGTGGCAAACAACATAAAGTTGAGAAAGGCATGACTTTGCCTGTAGATTTGTTAAAGGATGAACCTGGAACAAAAATAACATTTGATAATGTTTTGCTATATGTTGATGATGATAATGTTGAGATTGGTCAACCTTATTTATCTAATGTAAAGGTTACCGCTGAGGTAGTTGACGTAGTTAAATCAGATAAAATATCTATTTTACGTTTCAGAAGAAGGAAGCATAGCATGACAAAAACTGGTCATAGAGCTAGACATTCCCAAGTTGAAATAAAGGATATTAAGTTAGAGAGTAAATAATGGCACATAAGAAAGCAGGTGGTTCCAGTAAGAACGGTAGAGATTCCAACGCCAAGAGACTAGGCGTTAAAAGATTTGGTGGTCAGGTTGTAAAAGCTGGTGAGATATTAATACGTCAAAGAGGTACCAACACACATCCTGGAATCAACGTCGGCATTGGTAAAGACGATACTCTTTTTGCAAAAGCAGCTGGTGTTGTTCAATTCACTTACAAAGGACCAAAAAGCAGAAAAACTGCAAACGTTATTCCACAATAACATTTCCTTAATTCCATGAATTTTATTGACGAGGCCTTTCTCGAAGTTAGGGCAGGGAATGGTGGTGCCGGTGCTTCAAGTTTTAGGAGAGAAAAATATATTCCATTCGGTGGTCCCGACGGTGGAGATGGAGGTAAAGGTGGCGATATCATCTTTAGAGTTAATCAAAATAAAAATACCTTAATTGACTTTCAAAATAAAAGGGTTTTCATAGCAAAAAATGGAAGGCCAGGAGCAGGTAAAAATAAATCAGGATCTGCTGCTGAGGACCTTATACTAGACATTCCAAAAGGAACGGTAGTTTATGATGATATCTCTAATGATGAGTTATTAGATTGCTGTGATGACAATGCCACATACGTTATAGCAAAAGGTGGTGATGGAGGTCAGGGCAATGCCCGATTCAAATCAAGTACTAACCAAGCACCAAGAAAATTTACTCTAGGCTTTGAGGGTGAGATTAGATTTATAAGACTGGAATTAAAATCTCTTGCTGATGTAGGTTTAGTTGGTTTTCCAAATGCAGGGAAATCAACTTTTTTAAACAAAGTATCATCTGCTAAACCTAAAATTGGTAGCTATCCATTTACTACTCTAAGACCACATCTTGGAACAATTCAAGGAAACGATTCAAGCTTTGTAATTGCAGATATACCCGGTCTTATAGAAGGCGCATCAGAGGGAGCTGGCCTTGGTATAAAATTTTTGCAGCATATTTCAAGGACAGGTCTTTTGCTAATCTTTGTTGATTTGTTTCCATCAGATGAGCTTATGCCAGTTGAACAAGTTAGACTTTTAAAAAATGAATTAGCAGCATATAAAGATGACTTAACACAAAAAGTTTCCTGGGTTGTATGTAATAAGATTGATTTATTGGAATCTGAAGATCTGTCTGGATTTTCAAAATCTATTCAAAAAGAATTAAAAATACCTGAAAAAGATGTTT
>Ga0255758_10001642_pt1 | contig 22309 bp, 20 predicted proteins | sample 011ome_24_FD_179958 | JGI IMG/M metagenome (GOLD analysis project Ga0255758, IMG submission 179958) | Coastal salt marsh microbial communities from the Groves Creek Marsh, Skidaway Island, Georgia - 011513CT metaG (version 2) | ecosystem: Environmental > Aquatic > Marine > Intertidal zone >...
TGAGGATATTGTTATTCATTGTCTAAGGCATACAGCGACAACTAATGTAGCTCGACATTGTAAGAATAGAGAGGAGCTAAAAGCATTTACTCGCCATAAATCAGACGCAGGTCTAAAACCTTACCTTCATTTAATAGAGGAAGAGGACAGAAAGAGAATCCAAGAGCTTTCAACAAAATGGCTAACTTGATAGAAATATTGGGGGAGAATTGGGGGACTTAATTTCCCAAATGTAAGAAATGCCTTTATTATAGGCTTTGCGTCTTATGACTCATCTCCCTGATAAGGGTGAGGTCGGTGGTTCGAGTCCACCCAGACCCACCAAATTCCAGAAATGTTTTATCGTCTAGATAAAATAACAAGCCATCGACCAAGATTTAAAATGTCGGCTAGCGCGGCAGAAACATAAGTAAGTGCTGCAGCATTAAGAACACGGCTTACAGCTTTCTCATTAGATTTCGATATGTAGTTTCCTTCTCTTAATATAGGAAGTGCTTTCGAAAAGCTTGCATCAAATTCAATCGGAAGAGTTACTGCGTGAATCACCATCCGAGCAAAAAAACCAGATAGCCCCAAGAAAAGTAATACAGAAAATGGCATTGGATGACGCGTAATAATTCCAATTATTGGAGATAAAGAAATAATAGCAACACTCCAGCGAGCTACCTTATTTACAATAGGTATCAATTTTGTTCTAGTAGCCAGACGCTTGTCATTTTGCTGATCTTGAATTGCATGTCCAACCTCGTGAGCTGCAATAGCAATTGCAGTTAATGATTTAGATTCATAATGTTGTCGTACTAGCCTAACTTTTTTTTCAATTGGATCATAATGATCTCCTAGCTCAGTAATCTCGACCTCTACGTCTTTTAAAGAAAATCGACTAATTAAATGTTTTGCGAGCTCACCCCCAGTACCAGAAATTTCAGACTTTTCTGATGAATATCTATTCATAACAAACTTTACCCACAAATGGGGTCCGAATATTAGCGAAATAACTATCAACACGCCTATCAATAAAACCATACCTTAAACTCCTAATATTAAAATTGGACTAAGCTTAATGATTGCACTCAATTAATTTTACTTATTCTAACTCTAGAATTAACAATACCCTCACTTTTACTTTATGAAAAATTTGGCATACTAGCTTTTAATATGAATCAAACAAATCAATCAACAGCAAATATGAAAAAAGTTGCACTTACTTCTTTAGCTGGTACAAGTATTGAATGGTATGACTTTTTTTTATATGGTGCTTCAGCAGCTTTAATTTTTCCAACAGTATTTTTTGGTGAGACCACTCCATCAACAGCTTTAATTTTGTCATTACTTACTTTTGCAGCTGGATTTATAGCTAGACCTATTGGCGGAATAGTATTTGGTCATTACGGAGATAAAGTTGGTCGAAAAAAGACTCTAGTAATTGCATTGATTTTAATGGGAGTGTCATCAACCTTAATAGGACTACTGCCAACTTATGCCATGATAGGTGTGACAGCCCCAATATTATTGACTATCTTAAGATTTGCCCAAGGCCTAGCTATAGGTGGTCAATGGGGTGGAGCTATGTTGCTTGTTACGGAAAGTGCTCCAGCAAATCAAAGGGGTTATTACGGAGCATTTGCTCAAGCAGGAGTGCCTGTTGGTGTTATTTTGGCAAATTTAGCTTTCATTGTTACAAGTTCATTGGTATCTGAAGAATCATTTTTTGCCTGGGGTTGGCGTATTCCATTTTTAGCAAGCGCTATTTTGATTGGCATAAGTATGTACATACAATTAAACCTAGAGGATACGAAAGCATTCAAAGAACTTGAGGCATCTAGAAAGATTGGCAATAAAGTAGAAATTAAAAGATCACCTATCATTGAAGCTATTAAGAAATATCCATCTAAAATAGTTCTTGCAGCAGGTGCATTTCTTTCTATTCAAGTTACTTTTTATATATTAATAGCTTTTCTGCTGGCATATGGCGTAGCTACAGCTGAAGTTACCAGAGACGATATGTTAGTTGCTGTTCTGATTGGTTCAGGAATAATGATTCCATTTCAATTCTTTTTTTCATCCTATTCAGATAGACACGGAAGAAAGGGTGTATTTATGCTTGGTGCAATTCTTACTGCTATATGGAGTTTTCTAATTTTCCCACTAGTTGATACTGGTAATTTTTGGCTGATTGTTTTAGCTATAAGTTTTGGTCTTATTTTTGTTTCAATGATGTATGGTCCTCAGGCTGCTTTTTTCACTGAGTTATTTAGCACTGAAGTCAGATATTCTGGAGCAACGCTTGGATACCAATTTGGAGCTATTTTAGGTGGAGCATTTGCTCCAACAATAGCTGCCCTATTGTGGAATGACTATGGAATAATTTGGGTATCTGTCTACATTTCTTTTGCTTCATTTTTAACTTTGATATCAGTTTTGTTTCTAACAGAAACCTTTCAAAGTGATTTAAGTGAAGATTCTTCAAATTAGTTATAGCGCTATAAAATAAAATTTTATATCATAAAATCTAACTGCAAAGGGGTGGTTAAAACCTGAGATCTTTTTTATAAGAAACCCTTTGAACCTGATCCATACAATAATGGCGGAGGAATTGCGTGAAAACCATTAAAACTTATTTTTTTCTTTTTTTCTTTTTTTCTTTCGTGTCAGCAGACATTGAAGAGGTAATAGTCAAAGGTAACTGGAGAGAGATTAAGCTCATTGAAGAAGACTCAAGTGTATTAGTATTAAGTTCAAAAGAGCTTGAGCTTGCACCAATAAAGCATTTTGAGAATTTATCTTACCTAATACCAAATTTAAATTTTGCAGCTAGTGATTCTAGAGCTAGACACTTTCAAATAAGAGGCATTGGTGAAAGGTCTGGCTATGAGAGAACTCCAAACTCTGCAGTTGGATTTTTAATTGATGACATTGATTATTCTGGACAAGGCGGAATAGCAACAACTTTTGATGTTGATCAAATTGAAGTTCATAGAGGGCCACAAGGCTCCAGGATTGGATCAAATGCCATGGCAGGCCTGATATATATAAAAACTAAAGAGCCAACAGAAGTATATGAGGGAGTAAGTGAAATCACAACGGGAGCTTATGGAACCATCAACACCGGCATAGCTTTTGGCGGACCATCAAAAATTGATGGATTAACTTACAGAATTGCCTTAAGACAAGATTATTCAGATGGATTTAGAAAAAATTTACATTCTGGTAAATCAGATACTTCAAAGAAAGACGAATCTACTTTTAGAATTAAGGCTAATTGGGAAATAAGTGATAAATCAACGTTAAAATTTTTAGCAACTCAAGTGTTTCTCGATGATCCTGCTGATATTTGGACGATTGATGGAAGTCTAAACACTCTCTCAGACAGGCCTGGCATGGATTCTCAAAAAACTAACGCTTATGGTATAAAATTTTATTATCAAGCAAATAATTTTGAATTTCAGTCCTTAACAAGCATAACAGATACTAATGTTGTACTCAGTTATGACGCAGACTGGGGTAATTCTGATACTCATGCTCCATACATATATGATTATTTTTCAGAAACTTTAAGATTCAGAGAAACTTTTAGTCAAGAATTTAGATTTTTATCAGACGCAGCTGATTTGAATATAAATAAACAATACGAATGGGTAATTGGAATGAATTTTTTCGAATCAAAAGAGGACAATCTTAAAAAAGATGACGGTATCTATTTTGATCCATTGTATTATGAGGTTCCATACTTTGATGAGAGTTCACTATCAAGCAACTTTTTAGTAAATAATTTTTCTATTTTTGGAAATTTAAATTATTTAATAAATCAATCAACAAAACTAACTATTGGTGCTCGTTGGGAGGACTCAGAATCACAATATTCAGATTCGCTTGGTGAGTCGCTCAACCCTTCAGATAAAATTTCAGGCGGCAAACTATCGATAAATAAAATTTTAGATAAAGATACAAATATCTTTTTTAGTGTTGCAAGAGGATATAACCAAGGAGGTTTTAATTTAAATCTTGGGCTTGATCCAAATTCACAAAACGGCAATCTTTATTATGATCCCGAATTTTTGATTAATTATGAAATTGGACTTAATTCAAAATTTGAAAAATTTGATTTGAATTTAGCTGCTGTAATTTTTCATTCAGACAGGAGAAATCAGCAGGTCTTAATATCAACTCAGGTTGACCCAAATAATCCAAATACATTTACATTTTTAACTCAAAATGCTGCAGAGGGAGTTAATAACGGAATTGAACTAGAAATGGATATACAGCTGTCTGAAAACATAGATACGTTTATTAATTTTGGATTGCTCAAAACTGAGATTAAAAGCTGGAAGTCTAGACCCGAAATTGAGGGAAGGGCACAAGCTCATGCTCCTGAGAAAAGTTATGCTATTGGATTTAATTGGTACCCCTCAGAACAATCAAATTTATCATTTGATATAGTAGGTAAAAGTAGCTTTTACTATTCTGATTCTCATGACAACAAATCTAAATCATATTTCCTAACAAATATAAACTATAGTTATTTTAGTGGTCAGTGGACGTATTCAATTTGGGGAAGAAATATTTTTGATGAGTACTATTCAACCAGAGGTTTTTACTTTGGTAACGAAGCTCCAAATTTTATTGATACGCTCTATGAAAGACATGGTGATCCCAGATATCTAGGTGTTACAGTTAGATATGATTTCTAATCTTATCAATACTAGCTGGATAGAACCTACTGCCGTTATTCTTGCAATTGCCTATTTACTATTAGCAGTAAAACAGAACATAAGTTGTTGGTTTGCGGCTTTTTTTAGTTCTTTTTTATATTTCTTTGTAATGTATTCCGCAGGTCTATATATGGAAGCAGGCTTGCAAATATTTTATTGTATTATGGCTGTTTATGGGTGGGCACAGTGGAGAAAATCTTTACCGGACAATTCAAAATTTCTTGTAAAAACGTGGAATAGAAATCAACACATCAAAGCAATTTCGTTAATCTTTTTATTAGCATTAACATCAGGATGGGCTCTTGAAAATTTTACAAATGCCGCCTTACCTTTTATTGATTCGCTGACAACCTGGGGAGCGATTGTAACAACTTATATGGTTGCAAAGAGGCTTTTAGAAAATTGGATTTATTGGTTTGTAATAGACTCAATTTCTGTATTTTTATTTTATTCAAGGGGACTGTTTTTAACTTCGTTATTATTTTTTGTGTACTTAATAATTATTTATTTTGGTTATAAATCGTGGACTGAAATGAAAGACAAAATTGATGTCTAAAATTGAAAAACAAATTGCTTCGATTGATAAAAAAATTGAAATTATTTCACCTCTAAAAATTGATCTTATTTCGCAAACTTTTCTTTGCAATTTTAATGATATTAAATCTGTAATAAGGGTTGATGATGATTTGCCAAATTGGTTAAAAAAGCGAAGAGTTTCTGAATGGCAAATACTTAAATTTTTAGAAACAGAAATCAGAAATCAAAATATCTTATATCATGATTTTGACAACGGAATCCTCATAAGAGAATTCAGTGAAGGAAAAAAAATTTCAAATTCAGAAATTAAAAAAAAAGAAAGTTTAGTATCTTTAGGAAAAGAACTTAAAAAAGTTCATGATATTAATATAGAAAATACTCAAGTTAATAATTTCAAAATTGCTATAGAAAATTATAGAGATATCCTTAAGAATAAAATTAAAAATGATTGGTATATAAATCATGGCTTTAAAATTTTCGATTCTATTACATACAGAAATGAATCTTTAATTTTTTCTCATAATGATTTGAATTCTGAAAATGTTTTATGGAATAAAAAATATTTTTTTATAGATTGGGAATACGCATCTGTTAACAGTCCTTATTTTGATTTAGCATCAATAGTCTCCTCCTACAATCTCAATGACAAAGAAATTGGTTATTTATTAAATGGCTATGAGAAAGATTTTCAATTAGAAGCAGAAAAATTAGAAATTTGGACTAAATTTATTTATTTTTTAGATTATATTTGGAGAGTTTGCCTAATCGAGACATCAAAACATAATGAAATTACCTTAAATCTTGAAAGTTCAAGAAAAAATCTAGACAACATTAGATAATAAAGCTTGTTTTGTGCAAAATTACTCAAATTTTCCTGATATTGCGATAATTAATGCATATTTAGTCTCAAATTATTGGCTAAAATAGTAAATAATTAACAAAATGGATAAATTTAAGGAAATTCTTACAGATCATATTTCCAACTGGAACATGGTATGGTTTGGCCTAATTTTTTGGGGAAGCGTCTTTAATGCTATAGCTATTCGCTATCAATTTAATGATATTACTATTTATTGTTACATATTAGGTTTATGTCTTGGCCTTATAGCAAAGATAAGAGGAACATGGTTATGGAAAATCTAGAAAAGATTTCAGATGAATTTTCCTTTGAAAAAGAAAAAGAGATCGCTAGAAGTTTCTCAAAAAGATTTCAATGGGAAATGATCTTGATCGGAGTTGGTCAAGCAACGGTTTGGCTTTCTCTTTGGCCATTAGTTATTAATGGGCATATTTCTTTATTGCTTGGTTCTGTAATTGCAACTATTTGTGCTTGTTTTGCATATCTACCTTCACATGAAGCGCAGCATGGTAATTATTCAAGGGGAAATCCAAAAAGACGTTGGATCGATTCATTCGTAAGCCATTACACATTAATAACTCTTATGTTCCCTCATGATGTGATGAGAGCTACTCATATGAAGCATCATGCTTATACAAATAATCCAGAAAAAGATCCAGATCATGATACTGCTTCAGCTAAATCGCTTTGGGAAGTAATTATTGCTACTCAAGCTGGAATATCAAAATATCAAGCAATAGCTAAAATCTATGAAAACGATAAGGCATTCATGAAATCCTTCAACAGAGGAATTACTATAGGGATGTTATACAGGGTTTTTTTGTTGACTTTAGTAGTATTATTTCCCTTAGAGACTCTTCTATTGTGGTGGCTCCCAAGTAAGTTCGGAATAATATATCTTTCTGTCTTTTTTAGTTGGTATCCTCATTATCAAACTGAGTCTGGTCGATACAAAGATACAAGATTTTGGAGCCATTGGATGCCCAGATATTTAAATCATTCAATGCAACTTCACTTTATACATCATCTTCATCCAGGAATTGGTCATTATGATGAGCCTAAGGCAGTTGAAGCTCTTAAACCTTTCTTAATTGCAAGGGGAGTACCAGGTGCAGAAGATATTCCAGATAGAGTTAAACATAACCCTCTAATCAAAGCTTAACTTCTATATATTTATCTTGTTTTTTTAAATATTTTCTGTTCTAGTAAAAGGTGAATTATTTACATAAAGGGGGAGATTATGAAAATATTATGTGTTTTATACGATGATCCAAAAACTGGTATGCCCAATAAGTATGCAAGAGACGATCTACCAAAAATAGACAAATATCCGGATGGTATGACTTTGCCATCGCCAAAAGCAATCGATTTTACTCCAGGAGAACTTCTTGGATGTGTATCTGGAGAACTAGGACTTAGAAAATTTCTGGAAGATGCTGGACACACTTTAGTTGTTACATCAGATAAAGATGGTGATGGATGTGAAGCAGATAGAGAATTAGTGGATGCTGACATTGTAATATCTCAACCTTTCTTCCCATATTATTTAACTCGTGAAAAGATGGAATCTGCACCAAATCTTAAGATGGCAATAACAGCTGGAATAGGCTCAGATCACGTTGATCTTCAAGGAGCTATGGATCACAACATTGATGTCGTGGAAGTGACTTACTGTAACTCAAGGTCAGTTGCAGAACATATTGTCATGATGATTCTTTCAATGGTTAGGGATTACCACAATCAACACAGAATTGTTAATGAGGGTGGCTGGAATATAGCTGATGCAGTGCAAAGATCTTATGATGTTGAAGGAATGAATATTGGAACAGTTGCTGCTGGAAGAATTGGTATAGACGCTTTAAGAAAGATGAAACCATTTGATGTACATCTTCATTATTTTGATATACATAGATTGTCTGATGAAGTTGAACAAGAATTAAATTTAACTTATCACGAATCAGTAGAATCTTTAGTCTCAGTTTGTGATGTTGTTACTATTAATTGTCCGCTTCATCCAAAAACAGAACATTTATTTGATGACGAAATGATTAACAAGATGAAAAGGGGAGCATATATAGTTAACACTGCTAGAGGAAAGATATGCGACAAAGATGCAATAGCTAGAGCTCTAGAGTCAGGTCAGTTAAGTGGCTATGCTGGTGATGTTTGGTTTCCACAACCAGCCCCCAATGATCATGTTTGGAGGACAATGCCTAACCATGGCATGACTCCTCACACGTCTGGAACTTCATTATCTGCGCAAGCTAGGTATGCTGCTGGTGTTAGAGAAATACTAGAGTGTTTCTTTGCCGGTGAACCAATTAGAGAACCATACTTAATTGTCAAAGACGGAGATCTTGCGGGAATGGGAGCTCACTCTTATACCAAAGGAACAGCAACTGACGGATCAGAAGAAGCTGCAAATTATAAAAAATAAATCTTAGAAATTTTGTAGCTTTGATTTAATTATTTCATCAGCCTGGGACATAATATTGTTTATTAAGTCCTGGACTGTTGGAATATCATTCACGAGCCCAGCAACCATTCCACAAGACCAAGCTCCAGCCTCCATTGTTCCTTCATGCATAATTTTTGGATAAACTCCGGCAACTTCATCAATGATATCCTCGAATTTTAGATCATCACCTAATGCCTTTTCTTTTTCCATGAGCCTTTCTACTGCTTCATTGTTAAGAACTCTTTCAGTATTTGTTAATGATCTCATAATTAATCGAGTATCCAGTTCAGTTGCGTTAACAATAGCTTCTTTAACATTTTGATGAACAGGTGCATCTTGCGTTGCTATAAATCTTGTACCCATATTCATTCCTTCTGCTCCAAGAGCCATAGCAGCCACCAAACTCCTTCCATCAGCCATACCGCCTGAGGCAACAAAGGGAATTTCTAATTCCTCTGCTGCTCTTGGTAGTAAAATAAAATTTGGAATATCATCCTCGCCTGGGTGACCTCCGCATTCAAAACCATCAACTGATACAGCATCACAACCAATTGATTGAGCTTTTATAGAGTGTCTTACAGAAGTACACTTATGAATAACTTTTATTCCAGCTTCTTTTAATGCAGGTAAATATTCAGCAGGATTTCTTCCTGCAGTTTCGACTACCGGGACTCCTGCATCGATTATTTCTTTAATTAATCCAGGATAATCTGGAGGTGTTAAAGAGGGAAGAAAAGTTAAATTTACAGCAAAAGGCTTATCTGTCATTTCTTTACATCTAGCAATTTCGTTAGCTAATTTTTCAGGCGTTCCTTGGGTTAAGCCGGTAATAGTCCCTAGGCCACCAGCGTTAGAAACAGCTGCAGCAAGTTCAGCAAAACCTACATGATGCATACCACCTTGAATAATAGGATGCTCAATTCCAAACAATTCTGTAATTTTAGTTTTCATTATTATCTCCTTTATTTCCACTAATCCAGTTTTCATAAAAATCTTCATATTGTGTTTGCAGTCTTTGCATGCCGGTTATCCATCTATCTCTGTCATTACCTTTTCTTTGGACATATTCGCCAACCTCTTTGTGAGGTAACACTAAAAATCTTTCCTTTTCAATTGCGTCTAAAACATCTTTAGCAACCACATCTGGTTCAAGCATTCCATCCACTCCAGCAACTCCAGCACCTTGAGCAGTCATAGCAGTCCTTACAGCTTGAGGACAAAGACATGAAACACCAATACCTTTTTGGCCATAAGTAATTTTTATCCATTCAGCAAAACTTACTGCCGCTGATTTAGTAACAGCATACTGAGCTGCACCTATTTGTGATAACAAACCTGCAGCTGATGCTGTATTCATTAAATAACCTTCACCTCTTTCAAGCATTTGAGGTAATACATGTCTTGCAGCATGAACATGAGACATTACGTTTATACTCCATGTGCTATTCCATTCCTCAGATGTTGTTTCTAAAAGCATTGGAGTACCGCCAACACCAGCATTCGAACAAAATATATCAATTCCTCCAGAATATTCATTTGCTTTTTCAACCACATTAATAATATCTTTTTCACTGGAAACATCAGCAGCTATAGCAATGCCATTAACCTTTTCTGCAATACTCTTAGCACCCTCTTCATTTATATCAACACAGACAATTGACTTGACTCCACTTGCATGAAATTCTTCACATAGCGCTAACCCAATACCGCTAGCGGCACCGGTTACAACAATTCTTTTATCTTTTATTTTCATATTATTATCCTAAGATTATTTCACACCCTGTTCCATCAAGATATTTCATCACTCTTTTTTTATCATGCTCATTTAACAAATTAAACTCATCTTTTATCCACTCTAAACATTTAGCTTGATATGAGAATGTCTTTTGTTTCCATATCGAACCATCTATTTCAATTTCCCATGTCTCATTTCCAGAATTTTTTGCCTCAGCATTTGCAACTAATGCAGGCGCATACATTTTCCCAAATTCTTTGAGAAGTTCTTTTAAGGTCTCTGGACTATCTTCAAGAACTGTCCAATTACTATTGTTTACATCATGACCAGAAAGATCAGCCATGACGTCAACCCAAGCAATTAATCTTTTAGATGAGTCATAAACTATTTTTCTTGAAGTTGGATCAAATCCAATAAGCTGAGTCAACTGACCATAAAAAGCAAAATCGGCAGAAGAGGGCTTTTCACCAAAAAGAAATTTACTTTCCGCTAAATGCTTATCCATAAGTTTCACAAATCTTCTAAAACTAGAATCAATTAAACTAGCTGTTATATCGTTAGAGCCGACAACCCATAGTCTTTCAATTTGTCTATTTGAAATAAATTTTTTAAATTCTATAAGTGTTTCATCAGGTGTATCAGTGCCAAGATCAGCTAAAGGCAGGATTGTACCCGCATTATCTGAATCTTCTTCAAAGTACCATCTGAAGTGAAACATATATTTAGTGACCCATTCATCGCCAAAATCTTCTAGTAAATAGTTTATAAAGGAAAGCGCAGAGTCATCTGGTAGTAATTTTCTCTCAGAATACTCTTTTTCTAATCTTCTTATAATAGGAGTAGAGTCCGTGGTTGGAATTAAATTATTGGCCTCATCTTTTAATAATATAGTTGGGAGCAAAACTGGTTGTGGCGGCTCAATATTTAATTTTTTTAATCTTCCTACAACATCTCCCATATATGCTTCATATGGAATTTGTCGATACCTTAAAATAGAAATCATTTTATGTGTATATGGAGAGGGTGTAGCTCCAAAGACTTTTATTTTTTCAGTCATCTTACTGTTTGGAATTGTTTCAAAATTTATATTCTTTAACTTCTATATTAAGCTGTCCCGCAAGTCCTGCCACTCTATGCTTGTTGCTTTCTAAATAATCTGGATCAGTAACCATTTTGAGCATTGCTTTTTTGCTAGGATATTTTGCAATAAAAGTTTTATCCCATAGTTCTTCTACTTCTCCTAGCATTAGGCGATTTATAGATCCTCCAAAAGACACTTCACCACCAACTTTTTTTAAGTGTCCAACAACCTCATCCATATATATGGCATATGCTTGTTCGCCAGTCAGATCAGTATCTCTACCGTCCTCATATTGAGCTTTTTCACGAAACTTCAAAAGATTAATCATGGCAATTGGTGCTTCGCTATCACCTTCAAGAAATCCCTCCATTTGTTCTTTGGTAGGATGAACACTATTTTTATATTGCATTTTATTCTCCTAAGGTTATGGCTTTTTGGAATGCTGGCCTTGCTTCAATGCGAGCTACATAATTTTTTATTTGCTCCATCTCATCAGGAACACATCCTAATCTATTAGCCATAAAGCATGAATGACCAAGCATAAGGTCAGCTGCAGAAAAATTGCCAACTAAGTAATCTTTATCAGCAAGATTATCATTAACTGGACCAAGAGACTTAGTTATTAAGTTTTGCGCTTGCTTTAAAACGTTTTCATCTCTTCTATCTGGGGGCAATAAAACTGTTTGAACTACAACCTGATTCATTGGCGGCATAACCATACCTTCACAATAATGAAACCATTGAAGATAATAAGGAAACTCTGATGAATCTGTCCTAGGCTTAAGACCACCGTCTTTATGACACTCGAGGATATATTGAATAATTGCTCCAGATTCAAATATAGAAATATCACCATCCTCAAGAACTGGCACTCTTCCTAAAGCGTGCCTTGATCTATGTTCAGGAGATTTCAAACCCTCTTTTGAAAAAGGCAAGATATTCACATCATAATCTAACCCTAATTCTTCGAGTAGCCAAACCACTCTTCCTGCTCTAGTTCCAGGTGTAAAATGAACTTTTAACATAAGACTCCCCCTTATTTTTTTACCATTTTTTGTGCGTTTTTTATAAATTCCTTTTCGTCTTCTTTATTTTTTAAGATACTTTCTCTATCAACTGGAACTTTAGTTCCTTTAATCATTCCTGGTTGCTCATACATTCTATTTTTCCAATCTTCTAAATGAGTTAGCCCATCAATTGATACACCTGACCAATTATGTGTTCTAACCCAGCACCAGTTAGCAATGTCTGCAATGGAATATTCTCCAGCTAGCCATTCATTATCAGCTAAATGTGTATCTAAAACCTCAAAAAGACGTCGTGATTCATTTTGATATCTATCTATTGCTGGTTGAATTTTCTCAGGAAAATATCTAAAAAAAACATTTGCTTGACCCATCATTGGACCTATGCCACCCATTTGGAACATAAGCCATTCAGTAACTTTTGCTCTTCCCTTAACATCACTTGGGATAAGCTTTCCTGCCTTTTCTGCAAGATAGAGCATTATTGCTCCAGATTCAAAGATTGAAAGATTATCATTTTCAGTATCTACAATAGCTGGAATTCTGCCATTAGGACTAATCTTTAAAAATTCAGATTTTTTTTGTTCACCCTCAGCAAGGTTTACTGAATGAACTTCGTAGGGCATTTTTAATGCCTCTAACAAGCAAGAAACTTTATGACCGTTAGGTGTTGAGGCTGTATACAAATGAATCATAAATATTACTCTTTTATAAAATCAATTAATATCTTAGATAGTGGTTTTGCTTTAGTCCATTGAAAAAAATGACCCCCACCAATATGAGGGGCACTTTTTGCATTTGGAGCCATTCTAAGAACATCTTTCTCAGCTCCATTTGTCACAGGATCATTGCCTGCAAAAACAGCTAAAAAAGGTTTATCGGAAGTTTTAAAATACTCTCTTGCTTTTCTCTGAGCATCCAGAGACTGATCAGGTATCATTGGAACTTGACTTGGCATTGCCCTAGGACCCATTTTATATGATGGATCAGGGAAGGGCGCCTCATAAGCTTTCATTAAATCACTATAAAATGGTGATATTTTTTCTAGTCCTATCTTTTGTAAGAATATATGGATATAGGCCTTGACTGGTGATTTTCTAAACTGACTCTCCATCTGGAACGAGTTAATTAACCCAATTGGAAGATTTTCTGAATCCCAGGTAAATTTTTGCCAGTACATAAATTTTGTTGCCATATGTTTGTTTTTATCCATTTTGCTAACTTCTTTCGCCATTCCAAAGAAGGTTATCTTTTTATTCGATGCCCTAAACTCATTCACTTCATCAATAACCTCTTGAGAAGCATTAGGATTATATGGAAGACCTGTATTACCCATAGCAATTTTTATAAACCTATCTGGATCTGCAGCCACCATTCTCAATCCAATCAACCCACCCCAATCTTGTCCAAAAAAAGTTAAATTTTGAAAATCATTTTTCCTTAACCACTCTCCCATCCACTCAACTTGATTTTGATAAGAATAGTCTTGTCTGGCAGCTGGCTTATCTGACTTACCGTAACCAACTAAGTCAGGAGCTATAACTCTTATTCCTGCTTCTGTTAGAAATGGAATCATTCTGACATAAAGATAACTCCATACTGGTTGGCCATGCATCGCAAGCAAAATCGGACCATCTTTAGGACCTTCATCAATATGATGAATTCTCAAAATAGTGCCATCTTTTGTTTCTATGTTTGTATAAACTGGATCAAATGGATAATCTTTTATATTTTTAAAACATTCATCTGGTGTTCTTAAAACTTTCATTCACTCCTCTCAAATAATTAGTAAATTCAATTTGGCCAATAAATTAATTCGTCACCTTCTTTATATTCTGTAATTGGATTATCTATTGTAACTGGCATAAAGATTGATTGTGGCCACTTAGGTTTTGGCATAGATTTAACATGCTTATCCATCATATGATGCAATGAGTTTTTAATATCAATCTCAATATTTGCAAGGTTATTTTTCTCATACGGATCATTTTTTAAATCAAATAAATACTCTTGCTTTTTTGGATATTCAGATCTCATTAATTTCCAATCATCATGAATAATTGCTTGATAGGTTGCATTTTTCCAATATAAGGTTTCATGAGGTTCTCCAATTTTCTCATCAGTTAGATATGGAATAAGATTTTTACCATCTATTTGAATATTTTTTGGTGGTTCAATATCAGCTGCACCAAGAATGGTACTGAATATATCAGTATGATGAATTCTTTTATCATATTTGGTATTTTTTTTAATTTTATCAGGCCATTTTGCAAAAAAGGGGATGTGCATTCCTCCTTCAAAATGAGTAAGTTTCCAACCACGATATGGTTTATTGATGTCATGTAACCCAATATATCCTGCCCCACCATTATCAGAGGTGAAGATTATTAGGGTATTATCTGATAATCCATTATCTTCTAGTGTTTTTACTATTTTTCCAACTGATCTATCAAGTGCTTCTATCATTCCAGAATAAACTTGAAGAGTATGATTTTGCATATGTTGATGTTTTTCATAATCTTTTTTAAGTGATTGAAGAGGATTATGAGGTGCGAAATGACCCAAATAAATAAAAAAAGGCCTATCCGCATTATTGTTAATTACATTTATGGCTTCATTTGTATAGTAATCTGTAATGTATCCAGAAGGCTCAAAAGGCTCACTTCCATTAAATTCAGCTGCATATTGTGAGGATGCCCAAATCATATCTTCTACACCAGAGTCTATCTTTGCATTAATTACATCTGGATGATTTTTTGGAAGATACAAGCTACTATATAACCTAAGACTATCATCAAAACCCTGATCATTTGGTTTCATTCCATCTGTAGATCCTCCTAAATGCCATTTACCAATGTGTGCAGTATAGTAACCGTTATCTTTTAGTAACTCTGCAACAGTTATTTCCTCATTCGGCAGCCCTCCAATAGCTAAACCAACTTCATCCCATTGAACATTTTCAAGTTCAATATTTTCTACCTCACCATCTCTTCTTAACATATTCATAATTCTTGCAGCTGAGGCAGGATAAGGCGTAAATTCAAAACCATATCTACTTGAATATCTTCCTGTCATAATTGCAGCTCTTGAAGGAGAGCAAACAGGACTTGCAGCATAACCATTCATAAATGCAACACCATCTTTTGCGAGCTGGTCTATATTGGGTGTCATTAAGCTACCGTCTGCTGCTCCACCATTGTAGAAAGAAACATCATTAAAGCCTAAGTCATCTGCCAAAATAAGAATAATATTTGGCTTATCTGTATTTTTTATTAAGTTTGATTTTTGCCATTCAATTTCCTTATTTTCAGCAATAGGGGTACTAATATTTAGAGCAATCGGTAAAAGAGTTAAAGCAATTTCTCGTTTATATATCCATCCACAAATAACAAGAAAGAAAAATACTAATAACAAAGAATATTTTTTCATAGATTTTGAGTCTAATCTAAATATCGATTTGTTCATATAACAAATTGGAGCTTATATATTGATTATATTTAATCAACCATAGTATATTATGTTCAATTTTAAACATTACAAATTAATTATTAATGCTCGATTGGGGAAATCTAGAATATTTTATCTCATGTGCAAATCATGGCACCTTGAGTGGCTGTGCAAAAGAAATGGGAGTCAATCATTCAACCGTTTCAAGAAAAATAGAAAAATTAGAAAAAGAATTAGCTATTAAATTATTTGAAAGGAGAAATTCTGGCTATGCACTTACTGTCCATGGTAAAGATCTATACAAAGAAGTCCAAAAAATTGATTTTAAAATATCAGCACTAAAGGAAAAATTTATTCCTAATCCTGATTTGATGGATGGAAAATTAGTTGTTTATAAGCAAAGCGAGGGTGGTAAAAATATGACTGACATTATTACCAAGCTTCGAAAAAAATATCCGAATTTAAATATTCACATAATGAATCATGCAGACTCTTCTGACCTTACCACAGAGATGTATGACATTGGATTTATTGGGACAACCAGTCCGCCTGAAGATTCAATAGCAACTCTTCTTGGTGAGATGAATTTGCATATATATGCTACGAAAGAGTATCTTAAGAAAATTAAAAATGTTGATGATTTTGAATGGGTTACTTACAAAAGGAATGATTCATCAGATACAGATTTTGTCGTTAACAATTTTTTTTCTAATCCCAAAGTAATAATTTCATCTAATTCTTATCAAGACGCTCATGCTTTTGTTGCTTCAGGTAATGGGGCTACATTCTTAACTGATTTAGATGGTGATAGTGATCCAAGATTGGAAGTATATTGCAGGGAAGACTACTCTTTCAAAATAGGTTTTTATTTAGTTCAACATGAGCTTTCTAGATCTAACCCCATTGTAAGAGCCGTAAAACAAACAATATTAGAAAACATAGAGGAACTTCTTAAAGGTTCAAATTTTGTAGCCTTAAGCAACGTAAAAAAATAGCAAATTAGCTTTGTTTACAAATAATCATATTCTGATAAGAATCTATCAATCTTAATAATCCTATTTATGCTATGTTTTACATAGTTTTTAAATGGGGGATAAAACAATGAAATTTTTATTAAAAAGTCTTGTATCAATTTGCTTAATATTGCCATTAAGTATAGCGGCACAAGAATCAGATCAAATAGAAGAAGTTATAGTTAACGCTACTAAAAAAGATGCTAGTGCACAAGATGTGCCGATTGCTCTAGATGTAATTACATCAGAGCAAATTGATGCTTTAAATATCGATACATTAAGAGATATTGCAGCACGTATTCCAACTTTAAGCACAAACTATAATACAGATCCATTCCAGTCTTCTATAAGAATAAGAGGTATCGGTTCAAGCCAGTCTGATGCTTCGCTTGAAGCCGGTGTGGCAATTATTGTAGATGGTGTTTACTTAAATAGAACAGGTTTAGGGTTAAACGATCTTACAGATATAGAAAGGGTAGAAGTTCTTCAAGGACCACAAGGTACTTTGTATGGTAAGAATTCTAATGCCGGCGTAATCAATATTTCAACCAAATCACCAATAATTGGTGATGATGAAGGATATATAGAAGTAGAATCTGGAGATTATGGCCAACAAAGGTTTGTAGGCGGTTTCACTCAAACTTTAACTGATTCTTTAGCATTTAGACTATCAGTTAATAGTAATGAGTCTGATGGCTGGATGACAAATGCAACTGATGGAACAAAAGCTCAAGATGCTGATGATAAAACATATTCTTTAAAACTTTATCTGAATCCTACTGATCAAACCTCGGTAGTATTTACCCATACAGATACCAAAAAAAATGCTAATTGCTGTGCTGGAGATGGACCTACAGATGCAGGATTATTTTCAGCTGGCGCTCAATTAACTGGAACTTCTTTAGGTCCCTTAGGAATTACAGATGATTTTATTTTTTCAGCAAATAATGCGCCTAAGTTTGAATTAGATACTACTCTCACTAGTTTAAAAGTTGATTCTGAAAGAGAAAATGGAACTCTGACATTTATTTACGCTGAAAATAAGTTCGATATGGCCAAAGTAACTGATGCTGATTTTAGTGGAATTGATTTAATTAATTCTAACAGAACCCAAGAAGCCTCAAGTTCTTCCCAAGAAATTAGATTTGCATCAAATATGATTGGCAATTGGGAGTATCTTTTGGGCTTTTATAACTATGAAAGTGATTTAAGAGAATTTAGCGATAATGCAGTATCGATTGGGGCTGATTGGACTTCAGCAAATACTGCTGTGCTTAATGGTTTTTATGCTCAAACTGGTACAACAGCTCAAACAATTAATCAGTTAAAACAGATTCCTGCAGCTAATTTAACTCCCCAACAAGCAACGCTTCTTGCTCAGGCAACAGGTCTTCAAGGGCTAGTAATGCTTGCTGTACCTGGTGACAGAATTGAACAAGATATGTCATGGAGTACTTCAATGCAAGCTCTATTTGGAACAGCCACTAATCATTTAAGTGACTCATTAAGATTAAGCCTTGGTTTGAGATACGCAGATGAAGATAGAGATGCCGATCTTTATGCTCAAACATATTTAGTTGGTACTATGGCAGCACCAGCTACACTAGCTGCAATGCTTCCAGGCGTCGAGACTGGCGATACTGTACCAAGACAACTGACAGCTGCACAATGGAGGCTTAATGCATTTTTAAACAATGTTGATGATACATTTGCTAGGAATACTACCTCGAGCACATACAGCGTTTCTTTACAAAAAGATTTACAAGAAGATGTAATGGTTTATGTTTCATACTCTACTGGATTTAAATCAGGTGGATTTAACGCAACTGGAGAAGATGAGGCTCGTGGTTATGCAAGAGAATACAAAGATGAAGATTCAGTAAACTTTGAGGTTGGCTTGAAGTCAATTATTAATAATGGCAAAACAAAGCTAAACGCTACTATTTTCAATATGGAAACTGAGAATTTACAGGGTGTAAAGCAACTTGATTCTGGGACAGGAACAGTTGTCTACAACTCTTCAGTACCGGCAAAAAGACTTGGATTGGATTTAAATTTAGTTACCAAAATTACACCAAACCTAGTTCTAAATTTTGGTTACATGAAACTTGATGATGATGATGCTGACATATCAACTAATGCTGCTATTAGGCTCACCCCAAAAATGGCATATAATGTTGGATTATCACATTTTATTCCACTTTATAATGGGAGAATCCATTCAAGAATAGATTATTCTTATGATGATGAAATGGAAGTAACATCTAACTATTCAACATCACCAGCTTTAGCTTCTCTTCCAGACTCTTACAAGGAAATGAGAGATAGAAGAAACTTAAATATAAAAATAGCTTGGTCTAATGAAAATTTAGAAGTTGCATATTGGGCTAAAAATAAGACAGATGACTATCATGAAAGATTAGTGATTGCTCCAAATCCTCTTATAGGTAATCAATTTAGTGTATTTAATATGGCACCTAAAACCCAAGGTTTTAGCATTAAATATAGTTTCTAGTCATCCCCTTAAAGACTGGAATTTCAATATAAAGGGAGTCTCAGACTCCCTTTTTAATTTTTAAAATATTAGTTTCCTGAAAGAGATCGTATTGTTAGTTTTGCAAGTTGTGACATATGAACCTCATCTGGCCCATCAGCAATTCTACAAAATCTACTTGTGGTAAAAATGTGAGCCAGTGGCGTATCTTGACTAACTCCCATACCTCCAAAAATTTGAATAGCTCTACTTGAAACATCTTCACACATCTTTGGAGCTACAATTTTTAGCATTGAGATGTAATCTCTTGCAGCATCAATACCATATTTATCCATTTTTTCAGCAGCAGCTAAAACTAATAGACGGCATTGCTCAATATCACATCTACTTTTTGCAATCTCATGCTGTACACTTGTTTTTTTTATAAGCGCTTCTCCAAAAGCAACTCTGCTTTGTGCTCTTTCACACATTAGCTCTAACGATCTTTGGGCCATACCGACAAACATCATGGCATATTGAAACCTACCGGGACCAAGTCTACCTTGAGCAATCTCAAACCCTCTTCCTTCTCCAAGTATAAGATTAGTAACAGGCACTCTGACATTTTTGAAAATAACATCACCTTCACCACCTGGAGAATGGTACTCACCGAACGCTCTCAAGGGTCTTATAATTTCAAAGCCTTTTGCATCTGTTGGAACAATTATTGTTGAGTGCTGTGTGTGTCTTGAATTTTCTGGATTTGATTTACCCATTACTAACATGAATTTACATTTAGGAGTAATGACTCCAGTGGTCCACCATTTTTTACCATTCAAAACATATTCATCACCATCACGCCTAATTTCTAATTCCATATTGGTTGCATCAGATGAGGCAACATCTGGTTCTGTCATGGCATATGCAGATCGAATTTCTCCTGCTAGCAATGGTTCAAGCCAATCTTTTTGTTGATCAGAAGTTCCATATTTTGCTAATACTTCCATATTGCCTCTATCAGGAGCATTACAATTAAAAATTTGTTGAGCCCAAGCAGACTTAGACATAGTTTCAAACAGGCTTGCAATCTCTAAATTGGTTAAACCAGGACTCCATGGAGCATATTCTTTTGGTAAAAATAAATTCCAAAGATTTTGTCTTTTTGCTTCTTTTTTTAAGTCCTCATACCAATCAGGATATTGCCAAAGGTTTTCTTGATTGCTAGTAAACTCATCATAATCTTTTTCTCGAGGATAAATATGTTCCCCCATAAAAGCTTCGAGTCTCTCATTAATTTGTTTTGCCTTATCATTTATCTCAAATCCCATATTTTTCCTCATTAAATTCTATACAAAAATTTTAAAGCTATATCAATAACAGTGGTATATTTATTTTTTATCAATAAGCATTCAAAAAAGAAAAACTTAATATTTATTATGACAATTAAAAGAAATGTAGCTGTAGTAGGTGCAACTGGCGCCATTGGAAAAGCCTTCGTTGATTATTATTCAAAGGATGAATCAGTAGAAAATGTATTTGCATTTTCAAGAAAGAAAATAAATTTTGAAAATAGAAAAATAAAAAGTTTTGATCTAGATATTGAGAATCAAACCAGTATTGAGGATGCTGCACAAAACATAAAAGATTATGCTGTTGATACCATTATTGTTGCCACAGGAATTCTTCATTCTGAAAATTTTGGACCAGAAAAAAGCATTAGAGAAATAAACTATTCAACTATGGCAAAAGTTATGGCTGTAAATTCCATTGGGCCTGCATTAATTGGAAGATATTTCATACCTTTACTAAGAAAAGATACTAAGTCTGTCTTAGCTTTTTTGAGTGCAAGAGTGGGTAGTATTTCTGATAATAAACTCGGTGGCTGGTATTCATACAGGGCAAGCAAAACAGCACTGAATCAAATAGTTAAAAACTTTAGCATTGAATTGAAAAGAACAAATCCAAAAGCAGTGGTATTGGCATTACAACCAGGAACAGTCGACAGTAATCTCAGCGAGCCTTTCAAAAAGAATGTAGCTAAAGGTAAGTTATTTTCCCCTGAGCAAAGCAGGGAACTTCTATCAGATGTTATTGAAAAAGTAACTATTAAAGATTCAGGAAATCTAATAGCTTATGATGGTGAAATCATTTCACCCTAGATTATTAAAAGTTTGTTATAAAAAAACCCGGTATAAACCGGGTTTTAATTTTAAGTATCTATTACTTATGCGCTAGATTCTTTGACGGCAACATGCCAGATAATTAAACCAAATAGAATCTTGTTAACAAAGTCAGCAAGGTTATAGATAAGGTTTAAGTTTAAGGCAGATCCACCATCACCCATTAGGTAACCAGTAAAGTAACCTACAGGGTAAATAGCCCAACCAATGATAATAATATACATCATTGTGTTGTATGCTGATTGAACCGCTGGACTTGCAGTATTACAAGCAGACTTTCCTTCACCAGCCCATAGCTCATAAATCATGTAGAACCAAGCTAAGCACCCTATAATGAATGCAGGCCAAGCTGCCATGATTCCTGCTTCACCCATGTAACCAAACACAAGCATAACAAGAGAACCAATTAATAGCTTTTTAAACAAAGAACCAGCAACATTAGTTGCAGCTGCAAGTATTAAGTAGAACTCACATATTAATAATGGCACTGTTAGTAACCAGTCAATATATCTGAATACAGTTGGTGATTCACCAGTCTCTACCCAGACTCCTCTCATATACAAGTAGTGCCAAAAAGCAATACCGGTAACAAGACCAGATACTGTTAACGATGTTTTCCATTTTGCAGCAACTCTGTCTCTTTCAATAAAGAAGAATACAGTTGAGGCTAATAATGCAGCAGTAACTAACCAGAATGAAACACCTGTATAGTCACTAGCATCAAGATCGCCACCGCCAGCAGCAAAAGATGGAAGCGCAATAACACTACCTAAGATTAATAAATATTTC
>Ga0255758_10001645_pt1 | contig 22262 bp, 21 predicted proteins | sample 011ome_24_FD_179958 | JGI IMG/M metagenome (GOLD analysis project Ga0255758, IMG submission 179958) | Coastal salt marsh microbial communities from the Groves Creek Marsh, Skidaway Island, Georgia - 011513CT metaG (version 2) | ecosystem: Environmental > Aquatic > Marine > Intertidal zone >...
AATTTGATTTTGTTATTGCGCAAGGCTACTTGGGTGCCCTCTCCGCAATCAATCAAATACATATGCCCATCTAATTCAAGGAGCTGGGCGCTTGGTTGCGCATTTGCTTTTGGAGTTGCTGAGTGGCATCCCAATATATGCAAGCGCAAACCCATAATTAAAACCCTAAATCTCGTTCGATCTCCTCCATTTCTATGAGATCAAAAGCTTCTTCGTGGGTTGGTGCTGCAGAAAGGTCCTCTGGGTAATTTTTTAATCGATCCACCTTATCAACAAGAACAAAAGATTTTTTTTGTGCATTGTGATCGCGAAACAGTGGCGTTAAGGCCTCGTAGATCAACTCGTGGGACGACGAAGACTCTTGAAGATCCAAAATCACATGGTAATCTTGCCAATGCTCCTTATTTTCTAGAAGCTGCTGTGTTAGGTCCGCGACGTGATCAGTTAATGTACTGATGACTACAACCTGGTTTTTAACCGAAAACTCCATTTATTTAATCTTAGCAGCGAGTAAGTAAATAACGGCCATGCGAATAGCAACTCCGTTTTGTACTTGATCCAGTATTATGGCTTGCGGGTGATCAGCAACCTCGCTGGTTATTTCAACGCCACGGTTGATTGGTCCCGGGTGCATCACTATAATCTGTTTGTCCAAAGCCTTTAAATGATCTAGAGTCAAGCCATATTGCTGGGCATATTCCCGCGATGATGGGAAATAACTCATGGACATACGTTCGTTCTGTACCCTAAGCATATTGACCGCATCACACCACTGAATCGTTTTCTCTAATGAAGGTTCATAGTGCACTCCCAGAGACTCAATATGTTTGGGGATTAAGGTTTTAGGACCACAAAGTGTTACCTCTGCGCCCAATTTTTTAAGGGCAAAAATATTGGATAAAGCCACTCGAGAATGCAATATATCACCGACTATGGCGACTTTTTTACCCGCAACCGACCCTAGTGATTCACGAATCGAATAAGCATCGAGTAAAGCTTGTGTAGGATGCTCATGGGCCCCGTCACCGGCATTGACAATCCGAGCATTAACGTGCTTCGACAGAAATATGCCCGCGCCAGGGTTAGGATGGCGCATCACCACCATATCCACCTTCATGGCCAAGATATTGTTTACTGTATCGATCAAGGTCTCCCCTTTTTTAACTGAAGAAGAGGCCGCGGAGAAATTCACCACATCAGCCGAAAGTCGTTTTTCAGCAAGTTCAAAGGAGAGTCGTGTGCGCGTACTGTTTTCAAAAAATAAATTAGCGATGGTGATATCCCGAAGTGAAGGAACTTTTTTGATGGGGCGATTAATGACCTCTTTAAAATGATCAGCAGTTTCAAAAATCAATTCAATATCCTCAGTTGTGAGGTATTTAATGCCCAATAAATGCGATACACTTAATTCCTTCATAGATTATTGTTCCACTAAATAAACTGCGTCTTCTCCATCCTTTTCTTGCCAACGTACTAAAACTTTTTCACCATTAATGGCATCGACTTGTCGGCCTCGATAATCAGGTTGTATCGGTAAATGGCGGCTAAATCTACGATCGATCAAGACCAAAAGTTCAATTTCTTCAGGGCGACCAAAGCTTTGTATTGCGGTGAGCGCTGATCGAATACTTCGTCCTGTAAACAAGACATCATCGATAAATACAACTTTTTTACCTTCAACAATAAAGTCGATCTGAGTCTTATTGGCTTCCAAAGGCTTTTCTGATCGGCGAAAATCATCTCTAAAAAAAGTGATGTCCAAATAGCCCAAGGGAACGTCTTTTATGCCATACTCATGAACCAGTAACGCCTTTATGCGTTCTGCTAAGTACACGCCCCTTGGCTGTAAACCCACGAGCACGGTATGTTCAAAGTTATTATGATTTTCAATGAGTTGACAAGCCAAACGATGTAGTGCGATCTGGATTTCCGTAGCGTTTAATAGCACTTTTTGGCTCATGTGAAAAGATCTGAATCGGATTCAGGGGTCAAATTTAAGCGTTTTTGGATAATTTTAGCCTATAATCTGATATAATCTCAGATTGGCTGTTCAAACTAAGGGACATTAGAACGCCATTAAACTCGACAGTTATCCGCGGATTTAGTTCTGAAATTTAGCTAATGAAAACCATAAAAAAACCCGGTAGCTGTGCTACCGGGTTTTGTATTAAGTATAGGATGACTTAGATCATTACTAACCTTTACCTTCCATTTTATCCTTAATTTCTTGAAGCTTAGCGTTAGCATCACCCAAAGTTGGCTTTGATTCTTCAGCCTGTTGGGCAGCAGCCTTAGCCGCTTTTTTAACAATCTTAGCTTCTTCTTCTTTGTGAATAGACATATGAGAAGCAACAACCTTCTTGAAGTCCTTGTTGAACTCAATAATCACGAATTCAGCCTCTTCTCCTGCTTTTAGCATAGTTCCATCTTCTTTCTCCAAATGACGCTTAGGAACAAATGCTGTAATGTCATCATTAAAGTTGATCACTGCACCTTTGTCTACCATTTCGTCGATTTTGGTCGTGTGCTTAGTCCCTACACCAAACTCAGCCTCATACTTATCCCATGGGTTATCCATAGTTTGTTTGTGACCTAAGCTTAATTTGCGACCATCTACATCTAGTTCAAGAACGACAACCTCAAGTTTTTCTCCGATTGAAGTAAATTCACTTGGGTGCTTCACTTTCTTAGTCCAAGAAAGATCACTGATATAAATCAATCCATCAATACCTTCCTCAAGCTCTACAAATACACCAAAGTTGGTGAAGTTGCGCACAATTCCTGTGTGCGTAGAACCTACAGGGTACTTTTGGGTAATATCAGTCCATGGATCTGGAGTCAATTGCTTAATACCTAAAGACATTTTGCGCTCTTCACGGTCAAGGGTCAATACCACTGCCTCTAACTCATCACCAACGTTTACAAAGTCTTGTGCACTACGCAAGTGAGTAGACCATGACATTTCACTTACGTGAACCAATCCTTCTACACCTTCAGCGACTTCAACAAAAGCACCGTAATCAGCGATTACAACAACTTTTCCTTTAACATGGTCCCCTACTTTTAGTTCATTACCAAGAGCTTCCCATGGATGAGCACTTAACTGCTTCATACCCAATTGGATTCTTGTTTTATCTTCATCAAAATCCAAGATCACAACGTTGAGTTTTTGATCAAGCTCCACGATTTCACTTGGGTGATTGATACGCGACCAAGATAGGTCTGTAATGTGTACCAATCCATCAACACCACCAAGATCTACAAATACTCCATAAGAGGTAACGTTTTTAACAACACCTTCAAGGACTTGACCTTTTTCAAGTTGACCTATGATTTCTTTCTTTTGTTCTTCGATATCTGCTTCGATAAGCGCTTTATGAGAAACAACTACGTTCTTGAACTCATGGTTAATTTTAACCACTTTGAATTCCATAGTCTTACCTACATAAACATCGTAATCACGAATTGGCTTCACATCAATTTGTGAACCTGGCAAGAATGCCTCAATACCAAATACGTCTACAATCATACCTCCTTTGGTACGACACTTAACAAATCCATTGACCACTAAACCTTCGTCATGGGCCGCATTAACACGATCCCACGCTTTGATGGTACGCGCCTTACGGTGAGATAAAACAAGTTGACCTGTAGCGTCTTCACGCACATCGATCAAAACTTCTACCTTGTCGCCAACTTTTAGACTTGGGTTGTAACGGAATTCGTTAAGTGAAATTACGCCTTCACTTTTTGCATTGATATCGATGATTGCATCTCTATCAGTTAAGTGTACCACAACTCCTTCTACAACCTCGTCATTCAAGGTGTCCACAAAGTTTTGTGCTACTAGTTTTTCAAACTCTTCTAACTGTCCTTCATCTACAGGATCGATTCCTTCTTCGTAGTTGTGCCAGTTAAAATCTTTTAAAAATTGTTCAGGATTCTGAACTTGAGTATCCGCCTTTGGGGCTTTTACTGCAGCTGTTTCTTGAGTTTCAACAGCTTCGTTGTTTGCTTGTTCAGCCATTTGTTAAATCTGGAATTCCAAAAAAATGGAACTGCCATTTGTATTCTGTAACTCACCCAAAGGCTATCGCTGTAAGTTAACAGAAGGATTAAATATATCTCTTGCCCTTTTTGCCTTTGGTTCGCGTTAAAAAGGGTGGCAAAAATAGAATATTCCCACGGAATATCAAAACATTAAAAATCAGATTATTGAATAGCTGATTACAACCAATCGAAACGGCCGATTTAGCTGAATTCACAGAGGCTGGCCGCCGAATATTAAATACGGCCGAAAATCCTGTCTTTGGCCAACTGTAGAATCATATTAAATTGGTCATGGGGATTCATTTCACTATTATCGATAACAATGGCTCCTTCTGGAATAATTAGAGGAGAAACACTTCGTTTTGAGTCCATCTCATCCCTGGATTGAAGGTTTTCTAATACAGCTTCATAGGATACATCCTGACCTGAAGCCAATAACTCTAAATGTCTTCTTTGCGCTCTAACCGCGGGGGAAGCCGTCATGAAAATCTTTAGCTCCGCAGCGGGAAAGACGACTGATCCGATATCTCGACCATCCATTACAACGCCCCCTTTGGCACCAAATGAGCGCTGTATATCAACCATTTTAGCACGAACCTCGGGGAGGGTTGCTATTTGACTCACAGACTCAGAAATCTCCATACGTCTAATCTGCTCTGAAACATCTTGACCATTGAGGATCGTCTTATTGACCCCATGCGCCCATTGAAAATCAATTTGAACTTCTGGCAAAGCCTTAAGTAAAGCCTCTTTATCTAGGGAATTTCCCTTTAGAAGTTCATTCTCTTTTGCGTAGAGCGTTGCGGAGCGATACATTGCTCCACTATCGATATAGATATAGCCCAACTCAGCAGCCAATTGTTTGGCGACAGTACTCTTACCGGTAGACGAATGGCCATCTATGGTGATAATAATTCGACGCATTATTGAAGATTCATGTTTAATCCAAAAAAGCTTGATGCCGCCGCACTGTTAAATCGACTGTAGGCGTAGCTGAAACGCAATTTATTTAATTTAATTCCAAATCCGGCACTCAATCCAGCAAAGGAGCGCTTGTCTATGATCCGTAACTCCTCGCCTCTTCTGAAACTGTACCCCAAACGCAAGTTAAATCCTTTGTCCGGAAACAGTTCTACACCCAAGATAGCATGACGCAGTATTTCATCTATAAAATTTATATTTTCACTCGTGGCATTCCCCTCTAGATCAATTTCATCCCTATTCGGGTTTGCAAAGGCCAAACGCCAATTTTGTAGGTGTTCCATAGTTAGGTGCCAACGCACTGGAATGTTTTCTAGGTCTTGAGAAACGCCGGCAACCAATTCGAATGGAAGCTTTTCTGCGGTTATATCATAAGGATCGAGTTGCGCCCCGAAATTACGGGCTACCAATCCAAAATTAAGTCCTTGTGCTTCATTTCTATAAAGCACACCAATATCTAGAGCAATTCCAGAGGAATTGTATTGCTCAAGGGTCGAAGAAATAAATTTCAAATTCCCTCCTAAATACCAATTCGTGTAAGGGATATTCTTGGCATGGCCTACGGATACGGCTAGTTCACCCCCCGAAAAAGTATTGGTAGGTTGTCCTTGAGCATCATAGCCCGCAAAACTGCCGTAGTTAATATAGGTTACTCCAGTATGGATCACCTGAGTTCGTCTATCCCATAGATAGGCATAACTCGCGGTTCCATAAGAGATATCCGAAACGTAATTGTTAAAATTAATGGACAATTGATTGTCCATGGCGGGATTTATCGTAGCGGGATTAAACAAAGCCTGGGTCGGATCATAATCGAAATTGGTTACGGTCTTTCCCCCCAAAGCCACCTGACGTGGGCTAGCGCCTAAATTCAAAAATTGATAGGTTGCAGAACCACCGACTTGTGCCCTACTGAGTTGGGTACACAAAATAATTATCGTCAGTAGCCACAATCTCATAATCCTAATGGTATCAATCCTTGGTTTGATTAACGACTACAATGATACTTTATTTTCAAGCCAAATAAAAGTGCGTCTTGAATTACTCCCAAAGCTTCTTTGGACTTTTCACCCTCTGATTGGTCACAGCAATAGAAACCACTTCTAACATATCGGTGACATAGTGAAATTTCAAGCCATTGAGATAATGCTCAGGAATCTCTAGAATATCCTTTTTGTTGTCCGCACAAAGAATGATCTCCTTTATTTTAGCGCGCTTGGCAGCCAATATTTTTTCTTTGATCCCCCCTACAGGCAAAACTTTACCTCTCAAGGTAATTTCTCCTGTCATGGCAAGGCTTCTTTTAACCTTGCGCTGAGTGAACAGTGACACTAAGGAGGTTAGCATAGTAACTCCTGCACTTGGACCATCTTTTGGGGTTGCTCCTTCGGGCACATGTATGTGAATATTGTGTGTTTTAAACACTTCCGGGCGTACTACCAGAACCTCAGCATGTGATTTTATAAATTCTAAGGCAATAGTGGCAGATTCTTTCATCACGGTTCCTAGATTTCCCGTCATAGTGAGTTGGCCTTTTCCTTCAGATATAGCTGATTCAATAAATAGAATATCTCCACCTACACGGGTCCATGCTAAACCCGTTACTACACCAGCCACGTCATTATTCTCATACTTATCTCTCTCGAGTCTTGGTGCCCCAAGGACCTCTTCGATTGTTTTTTGATCTACGGTAACCGTGTAAGGCTGGTCCATAGCTATATTCATGGCCGCATAACGCACCATTTTAGCGATTTTTTTCTCTAATCCACGCACCCCGCTCTCACGCGTATAACCTTCTACAATAAAGGCTAACTGGCGTTTATGGATTTTTAAATGCTCCTTATCCAATCCATGTTCTTTTAGTTGCTTGGGCAATAAATGTCTATGGGCGATTTCAATTTTTTCTTCTATGGTGTATCCAGAAACCTCAATGATCTCCATACGATCGAGGAGCGCCGGTTGAATATTGCTCAAACTATTTGAAGTTGCCACAAACATAACCTTAGAAAGGTCATACCCCAGCTCAAGATAATTGTCGTAAAAAGCATTGTTCTGTTCTGGATCCAAGACCTCTAGCATCGCCGAAGAGGGATCCCCTTGATGGCTGGCTGTTAGCTTATCGATTTCATCCAGAACAAATACGGGGTTGGCTTTTCCTGCTTTTTTAATGTTCTGTAAAATTCTTCCGGGCATTGCCCCGATATAGGTTTTGCGGTGTCCTCTTATTTCAGCCTCATCACGAAGCCCACCTAAAGACATACGCACATATTGTCTGCCTAAAGCCTCAGCAATTGATTTACCTAAAGAGGTTTTTCCAACCCCTGGAGGGCCATAAAGGCACAAAATTGGAGATTTCATGTCCTGACGTAATTTTAAAACCGCCAAATACTCAATGATTCGTTTTTTAACATCGTCTAATCCAAAGTGATCACGGTTGAGTATTTTCTGAGCGCGCTTTAAGTCGAAAACATCTTTGCTAAATTCAGACCAAGGCAATTCAAGCATTAAGTCTAAATAATTACGCTGTATACTGAATTCCGCGACCTGAGGATTCATGCGCTGCATCTTACTGAGTTCCTTTTCAAAATGCTGAGCCACCTCTTTCGGCCACTTTTTCTTTTTTCCCGCAAGGCGCATCTCCTCAATCTCGGCTTCATATGAGGTCCCTCCAAGTTCTTCTTGAATGGTCTTCATTTGTTGATGTAAGAAATACTCGCGCTGTTGCTGAGACATATCGCTTTCTACCTTGGATTGAATATCCATTTTTAGCGATAATTTCTGCAATTCAACATTCAAAAATTTCAGGGTCTGAAGGGCGCGTTCATTGAGATTATTGATTTCTAATAAACTCTGTTTTTCAGGGACAGTGATGTTTAGATTAGAACAAACAAAATTGATGAGAAAGGAAGAACTTTCAATATTCTTAATGGCAAAAGCCGCGTCAGAAGGTATGTTCGGGCTATCTTTAATAATGTCGATAGCCAATTCTTTTATAGAGTCGATTATTGCATTAAACTCTTTGTCGTCCTTTTCTGGGCGCTGCTCTTCAACCTCTTTAATCGTTGCCGTTAAAAATGGATCGGTAGTCACGACCTGATCAATTTCAAATCGTTTTTTACCCTGAATTATCACCGTTACATTTCCATCAGGCATTTTTAGTACCCGCAAAATACGCGCTACTGTGCCGACTTGATAAATGTCCTTGGACTCAGGATTTTCTTGAGATTCTTCTCGTTGCGCCACCACCCCAATGACCTTATTGCCTTGATTGGTTTGATTAATAAGGTTTATCGATTTGTCGCGACCCGCAGTTATGGGGATTACCACCCCAGGAAACAGTACGGTATTCTTGAGCGGCAGTATGGGTAGTGTCTCAGGTAAATCCTCAGAAGACATCGCTTGCTCATCTTCTGCACTGAGCAGTGGAATGAACTCCGCGTCCTCGTTCAAATCTTTAAATGACAAACTGTCTAAATTAATAAGCTTAGCTTTTGACATAGGTATCTCTCGGTCATTATGTCACACCTAACAAAGGCGCAACCTTAATCACATTTTGTTCTTTTTATTCAAAAACAGGCCGTTACCCCATTAAATGAAGAGTAACACGCGTATTTTACATTACAATATTCAATAGTTGTGCCACAGCCCGTTAAGACAAAAAAATACCTGGAAAACCAGGTATTTTATAAATTTATAAAGACAATCTGGGTTAAAAAGGCCTGATTTAAGTCCGTTGGAACTATAATAAGTCTAAATTAACCACTTAAGGAATCGTCAAGGTAAAGACCCCCATTTCAATAGAATACTCTTCTAAATAAAACCCGTTAGGATCCACTGCAGTAAAACTAAACTGACCTTCAATCACACCATCAGAATATTGATAACTCGTAATGGTAAATTGACCTGGAGTAGAAAAATATAATCGTGCATTCTCTATATCTGGATTGTAAAGTCCTACAATCTCTACACCTGTTTCAATTGAGGTTGCCATAGTGTAAGTCCCTGGCATTACATCAATAGGGAAGCTTAAGGCAATTGATCTGTTTGAATCTGCGTCAAGGGCAGTGAGTTGAACATAAGTTGTGTCATAACTCGGATCGAGCAATACTTCAACTGAAGTCGCTACAAAACTTCCTCCATCAACCTCTGCACTTAATGTGTTGTCTGCTAATGTTGAGTCTGGGCGATAATCCATCACAAATACGCCTTCGGTAACTAGAACTTCGCCCTCATTAATCCCTATTGGGTCGGTGGCTGTAAAGGCAAATGTTGCCGACAATTTTCCAGTAATATTCCCGTATTCTTCAAAAGTAATTGAGCCAGACATTGAGGTCATGGCTTCGGTCCCTTGACTATCTGTATACGCGACCGTAAGATTTGATCCGTTAAAAATAGGATCAAATTCGTAAGTACCCACGCTAAGGCCCATAGGGATAAAGAACTCCATACGCTCTAAAGTCGGAGCCGTAGCCGTTAATTTTACCACTTCATCGCTTCCGACCATTAAGATTTCTGCGACAAAGGATTCATCAATAAATTCCTCACCATCAACTAAGGCAAAGAAACTACTTTCTGGATCCACAATTCCTGAATCCCCTGGGTCATCTCCTGGATCCACACCACCATTATCGCAGGCGTATGGTTCTAGCGACCCATCCACTAAAGTAAATGGGATATCTGTAAACACACCATTGGTCAACACTACAGACTCAGTAATGGTTCCCCCGGCGCCATCGCTAATTTCACGAATCGCTGTAAATGAAAAAATTCCACTTACGGTTTGGTTCTCTTGATCATAAGTTTGAATAACCGCTGTCCCGGAACCTCCTAAACTATTCAAGACCTCAAATGGGGCCTCTGTTGGGGCTTCCAAAATAAAACTTGTTGGATTAATTTCTTGGGTCAAATCAAAGGTACACGTCCCGATATTTGTGATCACAATGGAAATAATATTGCCAAAATAATCCGTACCGGTCATCAGTAAAACGCCGTTGATTAATTGTCCGGTGGTGGTTGACGCCGAAAAATCTTCCCCATTTATTGAAGCGGAAAATACTCTGGTATCGTTGGCTTGTTCATCAGTTACAAAATTACCAGTTAACGGTTCGTCTTCACATGCTGAAAACAAAAACAGACTGAAAACGGTTAAGAGAACGCCGCGAACCAAATATTTCTTCATAGGGCAAGATTTGTTTTAGGTATGTAACGCAAACTTAATTAAAAATTGTGTAATCAGGACCTAATTTTATCGGGAACCCTTAACAGTAAAACGATGCCCGAGATAAAAAATACGATTAAAAACAATACCGCATTTCTCATGCTTCCTGTTATTTGATCGATAAAACCATAAAGAAGCATCCCAATCACAATTCCGATCTTCTCTGCCACGTCGTAAAAACTAAAATACGAGGCCGTATCTTCTGTGCGCGGTAAGTATTTTGAATAGGTCGAACGACTCAGAGATTGTATTCCTCCCATAACCAAACCGACGATTCCGGCTGCAACATAAAATTGAATCGGACTGATCATGAAAAAGGCATAAATACTCATCGCTGCCCAAACACTATTAATGGCAATGAGGGTTCTGACATTGCCATATTTTCTCGAGGCTTTTGACGTCATTTGAGCACCAAGCATTGCCAATATTTGAATAATTAAAATACTGACTATTAATCCCGTAGTTTTAGCCCCCTCATCCGGCCAAGTTATTTCTTGTTCCCCAAAATATGTAGCGACCAGCATTATGGTTTGTACAGCCATACTATAGACAAAAAACGCCATGAGATAACGCTTAAGAGGCAAATCATGAGATAATGCCTCATAAACTACTTTTAGCTCGGCATATCCATTGAGCACCACTGCCCTAGTCACTTTATGCGGTTTACCTACCCCCTTTGGCAATACGTAGAATGTATATTGACTGAATCCCATCCACCACAGACCAACCATCACAAAGGACCAGCGCATGGCTTCCATGCTTCCTGCCCCTGAGTCTTCAAATCCAAAAACCCCTGGGTTCATGACCATGGCTAAATTGACAATCAATAACAGGACACTCCCAATATACCCCAACGAAAATCCTTTTGCACTAACCGCATCTTGTTGCTCAGGATGTGCGATATCGGGCAAGTAGGAATTGTAAAAAACAATACTGCCCCAAAATCCGATTAAACCAAAAAAGTAACACAACAGGCCAAAGTAGATATGATCTAGGTCAAAGAAATAGAGCCCCATACAAGAAAAAGCCCCCAAATAGCAGTAAAATTTTAAAAAGACTTTCTTATTCCCAACAAAATCTGAGATTCCGGAAAGTAAAGGAGAACTAATGGCCACGACAATAAAAGCCACAGCCGTGAGGTAGCTGATCAGCGGAGTTGGTCTAATGACACCACCGAAAATGGTGACGGTTTCGATCCCTGCACTCGAAAAAAGTGCTCCGTAAAAAATTGGGAAAATTGCAGAGGATATAACTAAACTATAGGCCGAGTTGGCCCAATCGTAAAAGGCCCAAGCATTGATATATCGCTTGTTTCCTCTGTAATCAATTAATGCTGACTGTTTCATTTTGGATATAGCTTACCCTTTGGTTAATCGTTAGGCTTGGTCCAAGTTAACCAAATATTCAAAAGGAATCGAAGAGAAAAAAGCTTTTGACTAATTTTGGCCTAACTTTTGCACCAGCATCGAAAACACATCTTATGAAACGACTTTCTTTTTTGCTTTTTAGTTTTGGTTTTTTGCTTATTTCCTGTGAGGGTCCTGAAGGTCCTCCTGGCGTTCCTGGGGTCAATATATTGGGTAAAGTAATCGAAGTTAATCTTGATCTAAATCAAGGTAATGGCTATCAACAAGTGGTAACCTTACCTCTTGATATTGAAGTTTTTGAAAGCGACGCTATTTTAGTTTATCGCCATGAAGGAATTTTTGATACCGCCGATATATGGACCCCACTACCGACCACGTATTTTGACGCCGGTGGAGGAACATTTTTGTATACTTTTAATCACACCTATTTTGACGTAAAGTTTTTCCTGGACGGAAACTTTAATCTAAATACTCTAGGTTCAGAGTGGACACAAAATCAACTGTTTCGCATCGCAATAGTTCCTGCTGAATATGGAGATGCATCCTTAAGTATGCAAGACATTGAACAATCAGGTAATTTTGAATTTTTAGGTCATTAATTATGCGTATTTATTCTGTTTTATTAGTCCTTATAACCCTTTTCATGGGTTCTTGCAGTTCAAAAGCTCAAAAAAAAGAGGAAGTATTTCCCATAGAAAAACCAGATTCTATTTGGCAAAAGGAGTTGGGTCCTATAGCCTACCGAGTACTGCGACAAGCAGCAACTGAACCACCAAACAGCAGTAAACTCAACAAAGAATATCGCTCTGGTACCTTTTATTGCGGGGGATGCGCGGCTCCACTATTCGAGTCAACGGCTAAGTTTGAGAGCGGTTCTGGCTGGCCCTCCTTTGATCGCCCCATCGATAAAGCAATCGCTTACAGCACCGATTATGATTTAGGTTATGCCCGCACAGAGGAACACTGCGCTAAATGCGGTGGCCATTTAGGACATGTTTTCCCTGATGGACCAAGAGAAACCACAGGAATGCGTCATTGTATTAACGGAGCAGCACTCAAGTTTATCCCTGATCAGAACAAAACAAAGTCCCGTCAGGATTAGTGCCAAAACAAAATTCCTATTGAGAAAACCCGCAAAAATACCCCACATAAATATCCCTTGATGAAGAAAACAGAACAAGAGTGGCTAGAAGAATTAGGTCCAGAGCGATATCACATATTGCGCCAAAAAGGCACAGAACGTCCTTTCACAGGGGCTTTAAATAATGAATGCCGCTCAGGGGTCTATAAATGCGGTGGCTGCGGCACGCACCTTTTTGACAGTAATGCAAAATTTGACAGTGGATGTGGTTGGCCTTCTTTTGATCGCAGTGTCCCTGAATCCGTGGCTTATGAGCGAGACACGAGTCATGGAATGTATCGAACCGAAATTTTATGTCAAAATTGTGGCGGGCATTTAGGTCATGTTTTTCCCGATGGACCAACCGATACAGGTCAGCGATTCTGTGTTAATTCTCTCTCGATAACTTTTGATGAAAAATCTGAAGAAAACCCGGTTTAAAACCGGGTTTTTATTTTGTAAATTTGCTGGCATTCAACCCAAAAAATTTTTGAAAAAATGAAATCTTTTGACGTAATAGTACTCGGCAGTGGACCAGGAGGATATGTAACAGCGATTCGAGCTTCTCAATTAGGGCTAAAAACCGCGGTAATTGAAAAGGAAAATCTCGGTGGTGTCTGCCTAAACTGGGGTTGTATTCCAACCAAGGCCTTGCTTAAAAGTGCTCAAGTATTTGACTACATCAAACATGCCGATGATTACGGAATAACCGTAAGTGATTTTGATAAAGATTTTTCAAAAGTGGTCCAGCGTAGTCGCTCTGTAGCCGATGGGATGAGTAAAGGGGTTCAATTTTTAATGAAAAAAAATAAGATTGAAGTCATTAACGGTTATGGAACCCTTAAGCCAGGAAAAAAAGTAGATGTGGACGGGACAATATACAGCGCAGACCACATTATCATCGCCACTGGGGCACGTTCACGAGCCTTACCTAATCTCCCTCAAGATGGTAAAAAAGTCATTGGCTATCGCGAGGCCATGACCTTGAAGGAACAACCCAAATCAATGGTTGTCGTGGGAAGCGGGGCGATCGGGGTTGAATTTTCTGATTTCTACAACAGAATGGGTACCGAAGTGACCATCGTAGAGTACTTGCCCAATCTTGTGCCTTTGGAAGATGAGGAAGTGTCAAAGCAGTTTGAAAAAATATTCAAGAAAAATGGCATCAATGTGATGACTAATGCGTCCTTAGAAAGTGTCGATACTTCAGGGCAAGGAGTTAAAGCAAGTGTCAAAACCAAAGATGGCATCAAAGAACTCCACGCCGATATAGTCCTTTCAGCAGTGGGTATCGCAGCAAACATTGAAAACATAGGGCTTGAAGAAGTTGGTATTGTCACCGATAAAGGCAAAATTATGGTGGATGAATTCTACCAAACTAATATTCCAGGTTATTACGCCATCGGCGATGTTGTCCCTGGTCCTGCACTTGCTCACGTAGCCTCAGCAGAAGGAATTACTTGTGTTGAAAAAATTGCCGGTCTGCACGCCGAACCAATTGACTATGGAAATATTCCTGGGTGTACTTATACCTCTCCTGAAATTGCGAGTGTCGGTCTTACTGAGGCTCAGGCAAAAGAACAAGGCTATGATATTAAAGTAGGGAAATTCCCCTTCTCTGCCAGTGGTAAGGCAAGTGCCTCTGGGGCCAAAGATGGTTTTGTAAAAGTAATATTTGACGCTAAATACGGAGAATGGCTCGGGTGTCATATGATTGGAGCTGGAGTAACGGATATGATTGCTGAGGCCGTCGTAGCGCGCAAGTTAGAAACTACAGGGCACGAAGTATTGAAAGCGATCCACCCTCACCCAACCATGAGCGAGGCTGTGATGGAAGCCGTAGCAGCAGCTTATGACGAAGTGATTCACTTGTAGAACGCACATAAATTTACGGCCGAAAAATTTCGGAAACCTTATTAAATAAAAAAATCCTCTTTCGAGGATTTTTTTATTTAAAATAGTTGAGTGCTAAATCATAGACCTTGAGCCCGAATCCAACGATTACACCGGCTGCATGTGGGGCAATAAAAGATCGATGTCTAAAGTCCTCTCTCGCGAAAGTATTTGAAATGTGGACTTCAACGACAGGGGTGTCAATAGCCCGAACTGCATCCCCTATGCCAACTGAGGTATGGGTGTAAGCTCCGGCATTTAGAACAATACCATCTGCGCTAAAACCATGTTCGTGCAACAGATTAATAAGCACTCCTTCTACGTTGGTTTGAGCATATATCAATTCGTGCTCGGGAAATGCTTGACTAAGCATTGGCAAATAATCATCAAAACCTTGAGCCCCGTATATTTCCGGCTCACGTTTACCCAATAAATTCAAATTGGGCCCATTAATGATGGCTATTTTGGACATTTCTTGAAGCTAAACTCTAGTTATTCCCCAGAATAAGTGGCAGACCGTCTTTTCCTGAACCAATGACAACAACTTTTGAATTATTAGATTCAGATAATTTTATGGTCGCCTCAATTCCTTTGTCGCTCAAAATCTTATCGGTCAATGAAGCACTAAGAATACGGTTGGCATCTGCCTTACCTTGGGCCTCAATAATTTGACGTTCGGCTTCCTTTTGTGCCGTTACCAAACGAAATTCATATTCCAAGGACTCCTGCTCTTGCTTTAATTTTCGTTCGATCGCATCTTTGATGGTTCCTGGTAGGGTCACATCTCGAACAAGAACCTCATTGAGTTGTACATATTGTTTATCCAAAATCTTTTTGGTTTCTTCATAAATTTCTTCTTGGATCGCATCGCGTTTAGAAGAATACAATTGTTCTGGAGTGTAACGCCCCACAACACTTCTTGCCGCACTGCGAATTGCAGGCTGGATAATACGTTCGAGGTAATTTTCCCCTTTTTCTTGATGAAGTTTTCCTAAATCTTCGGTGATAGGCTTATACCATGCAGAGGCATCGATCTGAATCTCTAAACCGTTAGAGGAAAGCACCTTCATCTTCTCAAATAATTCTTGCTGACGTATTTCATATATAATGACCTTATTCCATGGGGCAATAATATGAAATCCTTCTCCCAATGGTGGTTGGTCGGTAACTACACCGCCATCAAAAACTTTATATAAAACGCCAGCCTCTCCCGAGCCAATTGTAATTGCCGACTTTGCCAAAATAATAACGGCAATAATTATTATTGTAATTGCAGGAATACCTGCTTTGGGTAATTTATCCATAATAGATTGTGTTTTTTAGGTGAGACCGTTAAATTTTCGAATGAACCATTCAACAGTAGACATCAAAATTAAGAAAGCTAAGGCGTAATACCATCTAATAAAGTCTAGTTTTTTCTCAGTCACAACTTCTCTAGGCAAAAATTCCGGTTCCGTTAATAACTTTTCTTTTAAATCTTCCATTTTACTCAGATGATACAGCGGTACTTGATTCAACTCAGCCCACGATTTCATAGGCTGAATTTTCGCGAACCCCTGTCCCATTTCACGTTGGATTGGATCAATTTCAAATTGCCCGGATTTTTGTTCTGTTGTCCCTAAAACACGAACGGTGAAATTGTATATCCCTGGTTCTAAATCCGAAAGGTTAAGTTTAAACTGCTTGGAATCAGCCAGCATAGGTCTGATAATTTCGCGTTTCGATTCCTGATGAATTAACCTAATTTCGAGATCAGCAGACAAATCAAGTTCGTCCGTTTTATCTAAATATTGAGCATAAAGCTCTGCTTGGGCACGCTGCGAATAGACTGGGTTAAAATTGACCTTCAGAACGCTTTTCTCCTGATGTTTCGTGACATACTTCCCAAGAATTCCCAGAAAGGCGTCAAATGATTCGTGGGATTTTGTCTGTCTGTAGGCTTCCATTTTCCATCGCCATAGCCCTATTCCATCCCAAACGATCCAACGCGTGTCATTTTGCTCAAAAAACCCAAGCTGAATACTTTTGCGCGGTTGATTTTGCAGAACAGCAGTCAATAAAGCCTGGTGCGGCGCATTGATACTGAGATGGCCAATATCGGAAACCAAAGGCGGCATTTGACTCCATTGATTATAGGGGCTCTGAAATAGAGAAAATTCTTGATTGGCCAATGAAAACAAATCATCGCTCACCCCTAAAAATTCTTTTTGTAATACAGGCTGAATCTTGCTGACCTCAGTCCAATTGGTATGTGGGCCGGAAATAAGCCATACATTGATTTGCTCTTGAACTATTTTCCCCATTAATGGCGCAAAATCTTTATTAGGTTGATAAAGAATAGTCGCATCAATTTCTTTTAATAATTCTAGGGCCTTTTCAGTAGTGGCAGGAATTATTTCGGTTCGTTCATCTGCGCTTAATCCACGAGTCAAGGCACCAATATCAGGATGCATATTATTATAAACTAATAAAATACGCCTTTGCTCATCAACGCCCTCAACAGAAAGTACGGCATTATTGTTCTCGAGAACTCGTTCCCCTGGTACTGATTTTAACACCCATCGGAAGGACTGCGGTCCCAAATTACGCGTCACCAAATCAGTTTTTATGAGTTGTTTCGTCGCGCCATAAGGAAAATTGACAGGAATAGATTTAATCTTTTTACCCTCTTGATAGGCCTCAAGTTGGGTTGTCATTTCTAGGACTGAACCAGTGCGATTTAATACCAATTCAACCTCGAAGGCCTGGTCCTTTCGCACGACTGGATTTGCCGTTACTCGCTGTATCGAAATATCCTCTGGCCAAATAGTATCCCCTATAACAACGGGGTAGATTGGTCTATTTTGCGAGGTATAATAGACATAAGACGGACCCAAGGTTTGTTGTCCGTCTGTAACCACCACGAAAGGGCCTAGGTCCTGCCCTTGGATTCGATCAAGGTTTTCTACAGCACTGCCAATATTGGTTTCAGTGCCTTTGAATTCTAGTTTTTTGAGAGGGTTTACTTCAAGATCAAAACCATACCAATTCACATGGAATTTATCATTCAGCACCCTATCCTCTCGCCATTGATCATAAAACGTTTGCATCAACACGCTGTCTTGAATGGAGGTCGATTGATCCAATAAAATACTCAGTTCTGGATATACGATATTTACTGTTTTTTGCTTTATCTGAGGGTTCAAAAGCAAAATTACAAGCAGTGAGAGCGCACTGGCCCGCAAAAACACTAGCAAAGGCTTGGTCCAAAAATTTGGTAACTTGTGTTTAGCGTAGATATAATACGACAAAATCAACGACACGGGGATCAAAATGATCATCCACAGCCATTGATTTTGTATAAATGGTTCCATGTTAAGGACCCGTTAAGGCCGTATTAGGTGTACATACCTCCGTCTACATGAATTACTTGACCGGTTACATAAGAAGACAATTCACTGGCCAAATAAAGACAAGTATTGGCAATATCCTGTGGAGTTCCTCCGCGCTTCAACGGTATTCCATCACGCCAAGATTGAACCGTTGCCTCATCGAGTTTCTGAGTCATTTCTGTTTCAATAAATCCAGGGGCAATTACATTACACCGGATATTTCTTGATCCAAGCTCCAGGGCAACCGATTTAGAAAAACCAATAATTCCGGCCTTGGAAGCGGCATAATTGGTTTGACCTGCGTTTCCTTGAACCCCGACAATCGAACTCATGTTAATAATACTGCCATGTCTTTGTTTTAGCATTGTTCTTTGGACAGCCTTGGTCATATTAAAGACAGACTTGAGATTGACTTCGATTACTCGATCGAAATCTTCTTCGCTGATGCGCATTAGAAGATTGTCTTTGGTAATCCCTGCGTTATTAATTAATATGTCGATACTCTCAAAATCAGCCAAAACCTGAGCCACCAAAGACTCCGCTTGATCAAATTGGGCTGCATCACTTTGATACGCTTTTACTTTAACTCCATTTTGTGAAAGTTCATCAGCCATGGCATTGGCCGCCTCTGCTGACGAATTGTACGTAAAGGCTACATGCGCTCCTTGAGCGGCAAAAACTTCCACAATACCTTTCCCAATACCACGGCTTCCACCAGTAATTAGGGCCACTTTGTTTTCGAGTAACTTCATACTATTTAGGTTTAGTTGTTGCGTGTCGATATCGCTTACTTCAGCAATTCTGCTACTTTCTTGCCAATTTCTGCTGGTGAATCAACCACGTGAATTCCACATGAACGCATGATTTTCTTTTTCGCTTGAGCCGTATCATCGCTTCCTCCGACAATTGCTCCAGCATGACCCATAGTTCGTCCTGCAGGGGCCGTTTCTCCAGCAATAAAACCAACTACGGGTTTCGTACTGCCACTTTGAGCATACCATTGTGCTGCATCAGCCTCTAGCTGACCTCCAATCTCACCAATCATTACGACGGCCTGAGTTTCAGGGTCGTTTATAAGTAAAGACAAAGCTTCTTTTGTGGTGGTCCCAATGATCGGGTCTCCACCAATACCAATGGCAGTAGTTACGCCAAGGCCCTGACGCACTACCTGGTCCGCTGCTTCATAAGTCAAGGTTCCCGATTTAGAAACGATTCCTACTGGCCCTTTTTTGAAAACAAAACCGGGCATGATGCCAACTTTAGCTTCTTCTGGAGTTATGACACCTGGACAGTTTGGACCAATCAAACGGCAATCACGGTCTTTTATATAATCAGCCGCTTTAATCATATCTGCAACAGGAATTCCTTCTGTAATGGTAATAATCACTTTGATGCCCGCCTCAGCTGCTTCCATAATTGCATCGGCAGCGAATGCTGGCGGAACAAAAATAATGCTAGTATCAGCACCAATCTTATCCACAGCCTCAGCAACAGTATTGAATACCGGGCGATCTAAATGCGTCTGTCCCCCTTTACCCGGGGTAACACCACCAACCACATTGGTTCCGTATTCGATCATTTGACTGGCGTGAAAAGTCCCTTCACTCCCTGTAAATCCTTGAACAATAATTTTTGAATTCTTATTTACCAATACACTCATGGTGCGTGAAATTTTTGAAGGTTAATGAGCCGCAAAATTAATCTTTTACCCTCGTTTAAAAAAGGAATTTATTGCTTCTTTGGCGATAAAATAGAGGCTAAAGTTAATTAAACAGGCTGCCAATCTGGGGCACTTGCCGGCTGACTCATCATGTGTCCTTTGACAATAATTCCATCGGCCACTTCCCAGAAGGCATTGAAATGTGAGATAGGCATTTCCTCTTCAGGGTTTTCAATGGTCCGCGCGTAATAAGTACAGCGTACCGCGACGGTATTTCCCTCTTTGACAATATGATGAAGGGAGACTCTTAGATCGTAATACGTTTTGTTTATTTCTTTAAAAAAGGCGTCTAGTTGGTCAAATCCCATAACCACTTTGCCGTGACTGCTAAACCAAGTTAGCTTTAGGTCAGGATGAAAAAATCTTGAAACTATATTAGCCTCCTCAACAACATGTGAATTATAAAATGCTTTGACCAGTTTTTTTGGTCCCATTATTTCTTTTTTAATTGTTCAACAACTTCTGGCAACTGCCGTAGAGCCGCCAATTCTTTATACTTCTTTCTAAACTCTTCGGCTGGAGTCCCAAAATAGGATTTACCCCCTTCCAAAGATTTACTGACTCCACTTTGTGCTGAAATTATGGACCCTGCACCTATGGTAATCGCACTCGTAATTCCTGCTTGGCCCCAAATCGTAACCCCATCTTCAATATTCACACAGCCTGCTACGCCTACTTGAGATGCAATCAAACAATCTCTACCGACCACGGAATCGTGACCAATATGAACTTGATTATCTATTTTTGCGCCTTTTTTAATCGTGGTGTCACCACTAACTCCTTTATCTATAGTGCAAGCAGCGCCTATGTGGACATCATCCTCAATGAGGACACGTCCACTACTTTGAAGTGGGTCAAAGCCTTCTGGCCGCTTTTTAAAATAAAATGCGTCTGCACCCAAAATACTTCCTGAGTGAATTACGACCCGGTCTCCGATGACCGTGTGATCGTAAAGAACCACATTGGCATGGATCAAACAATCCTTACCGACACTCACATTGTTACCGATAAAACAGCCAGGTTGTATTATTGTATTGGGCCCAATACTTGCCGATTCAGAAACCATAGCAGTGGCTGGCACAAAGGGCCTAAAATACACTTTAAGCTTGTTAAAATCCCGAAAGGGATCATCTGAAATTAAAAGCGCCTTTCCTTCTGGACAATCCACTTTTTTATTAATCAAAATAACGGTCGCCGCAGAATTTAAGGCCTTGTCATAATACTTTGGGTGATCGACAAAAACGATATCCCCAGGGCGAACAACATGAATCTCATTAAAGCCCTCTACAGGAAAATCATCAGGCCCAACATATTGACAATTAATTAATTGTGCAATGAATTTGAGCGAATGGACATGTGGTAATTTCACAGCAATTATTTCACACTAAAATAAAAAAAATCCCGCCTTGGCTGGTCCAAAACGGGATTAATTTTAAAGGATTTCAAGAAATTAATCCTTGATACGCTCTTGATATTGGCCTTTTTCTGTGTCAATTTTAATCTTATCCCCTTCGTTGATAAACAAAGGTACATTGACACGCGCTCCAGTTTCTAATGTGGCAGGCTTAGTAGCATTTGTGGCGGTATTGCCTTTTATTCCTGGTTCGGTCTCCGTGACTGTTAACACCACATGCGCAGGCATTTCTAAAGACAATGGCATTTGATCTTCTGAATTGATAATGACAGTAACCACTTCGCCTTCTTTAATTAAATCTGGTCGGTCCAAAGCACTTTCTGGAAGCTGAATCTGATTGTAATCCTCAGTATTCATAAAATGATACGATGCACCCTCATTATAGAGATACTGAAACTTATGCGTTTCCACGCGAACGTCTTCGATTTTATGACCCGCAGAAAATGTATTGTCCAAAACTTTACCAGTCGTGACGCTTTTTAACTTGGTACGCACAAAAGCCGGACCTTTTCCAGGTTTTACGTGTAAGAATTCGATGATTTTATAAATATCGTGGTTAAACCTAATGCATAGTCCTTTTCGAATGTCTGAAGTCGTTGCCATATAAAGTGTTTGTTAATTTTGAAAGTAACCCTTCATGATGCCGCGTTTTGAGTCCTTGATGAACTGTAATATTTCATCGCGCTCAGGCGTAGCTTCAAGCTCTGCTTCTATAATTTGAGCAGCCTGGGTGTTGTTATAGTTCTTTTGATATAAAATTCGATAAATACTCTGAATTTCACGGATTTGCTCAGAGGTGTAACCGCGTCGTCTCAGTCCAACAGAGTTTATACCCACATAAGACAGTGGTTCACGTGCTGCTTTAACAAAGGGTGGAACATCTTTACGTACAAGAGACCCTCCTGTAACAAAAGCGTGGTTTCCAATCATACAGAACTGATGTACTGCAGTCATTCCGGCGAGGACGACATAATCCCCAACGTTAATATGCCCAGCAAGTGTACTGTTGTTTGAGAAAATACAATTGTTCCCAACGATACAATCGTGAGCGATATGACAATAAGCCATGATTAAACAATTATTTCCAACAACAGTTTTTCCGCGGTCGATAGTGCCCCGGTTAATGGT
>Ga0255758_10001646_pt1 | contig 22260 bp, 24 predicted proteins | sample 011ome_24_FD_179958 | JGI IMG/M metagenome (GOLD analysis project Ga0255758, IMG submission 179958) | Coastal salt marsh microbial communities from the Groves Creek Marsh, Skidaway Island, Georgia - 011513CT metaG (version 2) | ecosystem: Environmental > Aquatic > Marine > Intertidal zone >...
TTTTCAAAAACATTTTTAAAAAAGTTTTTTGATTTTCCATGACCTCTTAAGTCTAAAAGGATAACGTTAAAATACTTTTTAAACTCTTTAATCTGTCTGAACCAAATAGATGAACTCCCACCTGCACCATGAACAAAAGTTACCCATTCTTTTGAAGAATTATTTTTATAAACTGAGTAATTAATCATTTAAAAGTATTTGCATTTCTTGTTGAAGTCTATGTGCCTCATTATATGAATATTTTATAAAATCTTCACCGTCACCTGCATAAATAATGGAACGTGAAGAGTTTACAAGAAGTCCTACATCTTTGTTTGCTCCATTTTTAAATGTTTCTATTAAATCTCCACCCTGAGCGCCGATTCCAGGGATCAATAAAAAACTATTAGGAACAATAGATCTAATATCTTTTAAAAATGACGCTTTAGTTGCACCAACTACATACATTAAATTGTTTGAATTTTTCCATTGCTTAGAAATTTTCAAAACTTTTTTAAATAAATTATTCTCTTGATTGCTAGAAATTTGAAAATCATTAGAGCCTTTGTTAGACGTTAAAGCTAATAAAATGGTGTGTTTATTATTATACGCAAGAAAAGGTTCAACAGAATCATTTCCCATGTATGGAGAAACAGTAACTGAATCAAAATCCATACTACTAAAAAAAGCTTTAGCATATTTATCAGAAGTATTACCAATATCACCTCTTTTGGCGTCAGCAATAGTAAATAAATCTGGGTAATTTTTATTTATGTATTTAATAGTTCTTTCTAATGTTTTCCATCCTTTATGACCATACGCTTCATAAAAAGCAGTATTTATTTTTACGGCCACTATCAGTTTATTTAATGAGTCAAGAAGTATTTTATTGAAAGAAAAAATAGGGTCAGACTCATTCAATAAGTGTTTTGGTATTTTATCCAAATCGCTATCCAAACCCAGACATAGGAATGATTTTTTTAAAACAATTTGATCTCTTAAAAAACTAGTTTTCATAAATTAAAAAACTTCTTCTGAATTCTTTAATAATTCATTATTCTGAACTATTTTGAGTTCATCAATTATCTTTTGAATATCTCCATTAACTATATTTTGAAGATCATACAAAGTTAATCCAATCCTATGATCTGTAACTCTTCCTTGAGGATAATTGTATGTCCTAATTTTTGCTGATCTATCACCAGATGATACCATTGAATTTCTTTTTAGAGAATCTTCTTCTAATTTCTTGTTTAGTTCAAGTTCATATAATCTAGACCTCAATACTTTTAATGCTTTATCTTTATTTTTATGTTGTGATTTCTGATCTTGACATTGAGCTACAATTCCAGTCGGGGTATGCGTAAGTCTTACGGCAGAATAAGTCGTATTAACTGATTGACCACCTGGACCTGACGAACAAAAATAATCGATACGAACATCGTTCATATTTATTTCAACATCAAATTCCTCAGCCTCTGGCAAAACCATTACAGTAGCAGCAGATGTATGAACCCTACCTTGGGTTTCAGTTTGTGGAACTCTTTGAACTCTATGAACACCTGATTCAAATTTAAGTAGTCCATAAACATCATCATTTCCAGAAACTTCAAAAATAATTTCCTTGTATCCACCAGCAGTCCCTGGGCTTGCATCAACTAAACTAACTTTCCAGTTTCTTCCCTCACAATATTTGGTGTACATTCTAAACAAATCTCCTGCAAAAATACTAGCTTCATCACCTCCAGTACCAGCCCTAAGCTCAACCACTACATCTTTGGAATCATCAGGGTCCTTTGGGATTAATAAAAATTTTATCTCTTCTTCGATAATTTTAATTTTTTCTTTAGACTCTTTTAACTCCTCATTAGCCATTTCAAGCATTTCTTTGTCATTTTCAATCTTTATAAGCTCTTCTGCTTCGTTTTTATTTGAAATTAGACTTTCATATTCTTTTTTCTTTTCAACAATTAAACCTAAATCTTTGTATTCCTTATTTAACTTGATATACTTTTTTTGGTCAGTAATTATATCAGGCTGTATAATAAGATCGGATACCTCATTATATCTTTGTTCAACTATGTTTAACTTGTCAATCATATGAATAAGTTATTTACAAAATTAAAGAATTCGAATATATATACTAATATTCAAATGTTCCATGTTCGGATCTAATTGTAAGTTTTTTAATATCATTAGGCTCAACTCTACCAATTACTTTTGCATTTACACCAAATGATTTTGAGATGTTTACTATTTCTTCAGCTACATTGGGATCAACATAAAGTTCCATCCTATGACCCATATTAAAAACTTTGTACATTTCTTTCCATTCTGTACTTGATTCTTTCTGGATTATTGAAAATAATGGTGGTGTTTCAAATAAATTATCCTTGATTATGTGTAAATTATCAATAAAGTGTAAGATTTTGGTTTGAGCTCCTCCACTACAATGAATCATACCATGAATTGATGTTGAATCAAACTTATTCAGAATTTTCTTGATCACTGGTGCATATGTTCTAGTAGGTGATAAAACTAATTTACCAGCATCAAGCTCAACTCCTTTAATTTTCTGTAAAAGATCATAAGAACCAGAATAAATTAGATTATCGGGAACTTGTGGGTCGTAACTCTCTGGGTATTTTGAGGCTAATTTTTTACTAAAAACATCATGTCTTGCTGAAGTTAAACCATTACTACCCATTCCTCCGTTGTAATGGGACTCATAATTAGCTTTACCAAAAGACTCTAAACCTACTATCAAATCACCATTTGAAATATTGGCATTATCGATAACATCAGATTTTTTCATTCTAGCAACAACAGTAGAGTCAACTATAATAGTCCTTACTAAATCACCGACATCAGCAGTTTCACCTCCTGTTGACTTAATATTCACACCATAATTTGACATTTCAGTAATTAATTCTTCAGTTCCCTCTATAATTGCTTTTATAACATCTCCAGAGATAAGATTTTTATTTCTTCCAATAGTTGATGAAAGCATAATATTGTCAACGGCACCAACACAAAGTAAATCATCAATATTCATTACTAATGCGTCTTGTGCAATACCTTTCCATACTGAAAGATCACCTGTTTCTTTCCAATACATATAAGCTAAAGATGATTTAGTACCAGCACCGTCTGCGTGCATCACAAGACAGTAATCAGAATCATTTGAGAGATAATCAGGAACAATTTTACAAAAAGACTTCGGAAATAATCCCTTATCAACGTTTTTGATAGCATTATGAACATCCTCCTTGTCAGCTGAAACACCTCTTAAATTGTAACGATCTAATTTTTTCTGACTCATTTTAAACAAAGATACAAGTAATGCTAAGGTTTTAAAACTTTATTACAATTAAAAAAATTATAAAATCACTAGAAAAATAAATACGAAAAAATCATTTTAGAGAGCAATAATTATGAATTATTAAATTTTAAATATTAAAAAATAAAGTATTAATAATAATTACACTTGTTCATATCTTTTAAAAAGTTAAAACGTTAAAAATCAATTATATATTTTAATTTTAGCGAACAATTTAATTACAAAAATCTTTACAAAATGAGCAAATCTAAATTAGAGTATTTATGGTTGGATGGTTATGAGCCAACTGCCAACATTAGAAGCAAAACTAAAATAGTAGATAATTTTAGTGGAAAATTAGATGACTGTCCGTTATGGTCATTTGATGGAAGTTCAACAAGACAAGCTGATGGTGGATCATCTGACTGTTTATTAAAACCTGTTGCAATTTTTCCAGATCCAGGAAGAACTGGAGATTCATACTTAGTTATGACTGAAGTATTAAATGCTGACGGAACTCCACACGTTTCAAATGGAAGATCAACAATTGACGACGATGACAATGATTTTTGGTTTGGATTTGAACAAGAGTACTTTTTATATGATACAGAAACAAACCTACCACTTGGATTTCCAAGAGATCAAACTCCTCAAGGACAATTCTATTGTTCTGCAGGTGCACAAAATGCATTCGGAAGAGAGATGATTGAAAGACATATTGACTTATGTATTGAGGCTGGTTTAAATATTGAAGGAATTAATGCAGAAGTTGCTGCTGGTCAGTGGGAATTTCAATTATTTTCTAAAGGAGCCAAAGAAGCAGGTGATCAAATGTGGGTAGCAAGATACATGTTAAACAGACTTGGTGAAGAATACGGGCTTGCAATAGAATATCATCCAAAACCTTTAGGTGCAACTGACTGGAATGGATCTGGTATGCATGCAAATTTCTCAAACACTACACTAAGAACTTGTGGATCTAAAGAAACATATGAAAAAATATGTGAAGCTTTTAGACCTGTAGTCGATGAACATATTGCAGTTTATGGAGCTGATAATGATCAAAGATTAACTGGTGATCATGAAACACAATCAATAACTGAATTTAGTTATGGTGTTTCAGATAGAGGAGCGTCTATTAGAATCCCTATTATGACAGTTGAAAAAGGATGGAAAGGATGGTTAGAAGATAGAAGACCTGCATCAAACGGTGATCCATATAAAATTGCTGGAAGAATTATCAAAACTGTTAAATCAGCTAAGGTTTAATTCACCAACTTATTATAAATCTAAAACCCTCCTAGTGAGGGTTTTTTTTTGGACTATTCTTAATAAAATAAATTGTAAAGGTAAAATGAATAAAACAGCAATATTATTAAACCCTCTTTTCTACCCAGAACAAGTTTTTTTGGAAAAAATATTAAAGGAAGAATTAGTGCAGCAAAAAATAGCATAACATAAATATCAAAATCAATAATATTTTGATCTAATACTGACAGAGGAGTCACTAGGGAAGTAATTCCTAAAACTGCAAAAACATTAAAAATATTAGAACCTAACAAATTACCTAAAGAGATGCTTTTTTCTTTATTAAAAACAGCAACTAACGAAGTAACAAGTTCTGGAATACTAGTGCCAACAGAAACCACAGTAATTCCAATAATTCTCTCGCTAATTCCAAAAGAATTAGCTAATTGGATGGCTCCGTCAATAAACCATTCAGATCCATAAAAAAGAAATAAACCTCCAAAAAATAATATTATTATTGATTTTATTATTGAATCTTCATTCTCAAGCTGATCCTCTACTTCATTTTTATCCCTAAGTTTTATCAATGATATAATGGTTATTATCAAAAAACAAACTAAAATACCACCCTCAATTTTTGTTATTACCCCGTCAAGAATAACAATCAGAAAATAAAGAGCAGAAAACATCATGATTGGCCATTCTTTTTTGTAAACACTTTTAGAAATATTAATAGGAGAAAACAATATGGTAATTCCCAATACCAGGCCAAGGTTTGCAATATTTGAGCCCAATACATTTGAAATTGCAAGATCAGGAGATCCTTTTATAGCAGATTTAATACTAACAATAAGCTCCGGGGCTGATGTTGCTAATGAAACGACAGTCATACCAATCAACAGTCTAGGTATTCCAAATTTCATTGAAATTGATACCGCAGATTTTAACAATAGATTTCCACCTATTATTAATACAATTAGTCCAAAAATCAACAAAAAAATAGTATTAAAATCCATATATTTATTTTTGTAAAGATAACATATGATATAGATTTTATTTAATGAAAGTTATATTTAAAATATTAGCAAAACTCAACAAAATTTTTCTTCCAAGTTTAACAAAGAAAAGAATTGATCCTGTAAGAGCCTCAAAATTTCAATTATTACTTATTGGTTGGAGATATTATGTAACAAAAAACAGTTTGTAATTATTTTATATTACACCTAACTTCTTACCTACTTTATAAAATGAATCAAGAGCCTTATCTATATTTTGTTTAGAATGAGCTGCTGACAATTGAACTCTTATTCTAGCTTGACCTTTGGGAACTACAGGATAAAAGAAACCAATTACGTATATTCCTAATTTTAATAATTCACTAGACATTTTTTGTGCTAAATGGTCATCATAAAGCATAACTGGAACAATCGGATGGGAACCTGGTTTTATGTCAAACCCAAAATCTGAAATCTTCTCTCTAAAATATCTCGTATTTTCTTTAAGTTTATTGAGATGTGAAGAATCTTTTTCTAATTCATCTAATACACCAATTGATGCACCTACAATTGATGGAGCTAGTGTATTAGAAAATAAATAAGGACGTGACTTTTGCCTCAATAATTCAATAATTTCTTTGGGACCACTGGTAAAACCTCCTGATGCTCCACCAAGAGCTTTACCAAGTGTTCCAGTGATTATATCAACCTTATCCATAACACCAAGTTCTTCAGGAACTCCTTTCCCATTTGGACCAATAAAACCAGTAGAATGGCACTCATCAGACATTACAAGTGCATCATACCTGGATGCTAAATCACATATTTTATCTAATTGTGCTATTGTGCCATCCATAGAAAAAACTCCATCAGTTACAATTATTCTATTTCTTGCTTCTTTTGAATTTATTAACTGAGTCTCTAAATCTTCCATATTATTATGCTTGTATCTAAATCTTTGAGCCTTACATAATCTAATTCCATCTATTATAGAAGCATGATTAAGCTCATCGCTTATAATAGCATCTTTACTATTAAATAATGGCTCAAACAATCCTCCGTTAGCATCAAAAGCAGCAGCATATAAAATAGTATCTTCTTTTTCCAAAAAATTAGAAATTTTCATTTCAAGTTCTTTGTGAATATCTTGAGTTCCACATATAAATCTTACGGAAGCCATACCAAAACCGTAGTTGTCTAATGTTTTCTTTGCTTTATTTATAACATCTTTATTTGATGCTAATCCTAAATAATTGTTAGCACAAAAGTTTAAAACCTCTTTATTATTAACTGTAATTTCAGACTGTTGTACAGAGTTGATAATTCTCTCATTTTTAAATCTGCCAGAAATTTTAACTTCATCCAATTCTTTAATAAGTCTTTTTTGTATAGATTCGTACATATATTACTATTATAAGTAATAAAAGTATAATTTTTATTTAGCAATGGAAAGAATATTAATTACTGGTGCTATGGGGCAACTTGGATTAGAATTTATAAAATTCTTTTCCAAGCAGAACGTTTATGTTCTTGCAACTGACATAATAAAACCAAAAAATAAATTAAGTTGTGATTTTCTAATTGCTGATGCAACAAATAAAAGTAGCATTGATACCATAGTTAAACAAAATAGAATAAATACAATTTACCATTTAGTAGCAGTGCTTTCTGCAACAGCTGAAAAAAACCCATTTAATGCCTGGCAAATTAATATGGAAAGTTTTCAGAACATTATTGAAATTTCAATTAAAAATAATATTAAGAAGATATTCTGGCCTAGTTCAATTGCCGTTTTTGGAACAAAATCAAATCTCAAAAATGTTGATCAGGATCCAATTTTAAATCCAGAAACCATATATGGTATTTCCAAACTAGCTGGTGAAAAACTAATAAATTATTATAACAAAAAATTTAATTTAGATATAAGGTCTCTCAGATATCCTGGTATTGTATCATTCAACTCCAAGCCTGGTGGTGGAACAACTGATTATTTTATGGAAATGATTGAAAAGCTAAAAGTAGGTGAAAATTACTCTTGTTTTTTAGAAAAAAACACCAAACTTCCAATGCTGTACATTGATGATGCTATTTTGGGAACAATAAAGTACATGTCCATGAACAAAAATAAACTAAGCATTAAAGATTCTTACAACATTACAGGATTTAGTATTACTCCATTAGAATTAGAAGACAAATTAATTAAATTGGGATGCAAAGGAAAAGTTATCTATAAACCAGATTACAGAGATAAAATTGCAAAAACATGGCCACAAAAATTAAACGACGAAAAAGCAAAAGAAGATTGGGATTGGAAAGTTGAATACGGAATTGATCAAACACTTAATGAAGCATTTAAATAGATTTTATCCATTGACCTTCACTATTTAAAATAAATTCTCCAATAAAGTCTTTGTTCCAAGAATCAGGATGTATAAGCGATAAAAAATATTCTTCAGAACTATCCATATATAAATAATACGTTTCTCCTACTACAGGTTCGAAAGAAAATTTAGAATTATAAATTAATTCATTCCATTTAAATTCATCAAGCAGTTTATTATACTCGTTTTTTAATTCTTGAAATTTCAAACCTATTTTTTTATTGACTTTGGACACACCTCTCTCCTTCCAACTTTTATTATCCTCAATTTTTATTGAAGGGGCACCAACAGAGGATGCATAGGGTAATAATGAAGCATTATACCTATCTGATTCTGTATCAAAAACAATATTGTCAGGTTTATGTTTTTTCACTTAATAAATTGAATTATAAAAATATTATTACAAAAATAATGCTAAATTCGCATTTCATAAATCAGGCCTCGTAGCATAACTGAATAGTGCACTTGATTACGGCTCAAGAGGTTGCAGGTTTGAATCCTGCCGAGGTCACAAAAGAGGATTGTTACAATTAGCAATCCTCTACTATTTTAATCCCCTCCCCATGAATCTTGGAAAAAGATCCCAACTCCTAGTTCTGCCCAAACATAAAGAAATACTAAAATTATAATTCCTATGATAATTTTTTTCTTCATTAAAAAAAGGGAATTAATAGATATTAAGTTTTTTAATTCTAATATTTCTAAATTCTACAGGATGACCTTCAGATTGTAGTGATATATATCCATCAACAATAGGCTCTCCAATTCTATTTAAGTAATTTTCGGGTATTTTATCTCCTCCTACTCTTAAATTTGAATAAGAAATAACGGTATCATTTTCAACTATATGTTGAACAATTTTATTAGAATTAACAATTACTTCAACTTTAACCCAATCATCATTATGATATGTTTTGGAATTAGAATTTATACAGTGATATTTTGCTATTTCAGAGTTGATATCAACATCAATTCCAGGTGAACACATATTTGCCGTGGATCTTTCACCAGTTCCCAATCCTCCTAAAAGTTGAACCTCAGAACTAACAGGAAAATCTTGATCTATAAGCATAGAGGATGGATGTTGACAATGTATCATTATTCCACTATTTTTAATTGACCATCCTGGAGCTCCTTTCAAATGTTCTCCACTAAACTTATATTCTAAACTTAGATGATAATTTTTAAACTTAGATTTAGTATAAAAAATATGACCAAATCTATCATCAAAGTTTTCATAATTTTCATAGGAAACTTTTAATGAACCGTTATTAACCTTAAATGTATTTTTAAAATTATTACCTAATTCTTCTCCTCTAATTTTAATTTCCCACCCATCAAAATCTTTACCATTAAAAATAGTTTCCCATTCATTTTTGTCTTTAAAATCATCAGCCTCATTTGGGTTATTGTTGTAATAGATATAACAAAAAAAGATTATCAAAACACCAATAAAGTTAAGTTTTGGGTTCAGGAAGAATTTTAATATTAAATTGTTCATATATGTTTAATTTTAAAAGTTAATCCAGAGTTGTTTTTTAACCTTTCTAATAAATTTTCTCCCATTGCTGTTGAAGGTGTCACAACACCATAAGAACCATTTAATTTATCTAAAGCTAAACAAACAGCAGATTCACCTAGCATTTTCGATGTAGAACCATACCCAGGATCCATATCTCCGGTAACTTTAGCTACGGAACTTGACCCATCTTTGTAAGTTACATAAAATCTCAAATTAAAATATCCACTTTCACGGTCTTTTTTTGAAGGTCCTTCACCTGCACTTGGTAATATTTTATCAATAATTTTTTTTATTATTGATCCGGGTTTTGCAAGCATAACAACAGCAATTGGTATTGACATTAAAATACTTTTTAATCTTCCAATAAACCCTTTACCTCCTAAAGTTGCCTCATCATATTCAAAATCTTTTCCATATAAATATCCACCTAAAGCATTACTCCTTCTAACTATTTTGGTATTTATAGCTGCCATTATAAATGGACCTATCCAGTTTTTTGAGGTTTTATCATATTTTACCTTTCTAAGATCGTATTTATCTGTACCTGTTTGTTCTCCAATAGGATTCAGTCCGTAAGGATTAATAAGAGTTTTAAAAATTTCATTGTCTTTTAAAGCTTCTTTATTTACATTACTTAAACTTTCATAAGTCCCACCACTGATACCGCCTTTAGCACCAGCAACCCTCATTTCAATTTTAGATATAGTTTTATTTAATATTAGAGAATCTTTGTAGATAAAATAAACACCCATATCTGAGGGAATTGAATCAAACCCACAACAGTTAACAATTTTAACATTATTAGATTTAGCTTTTTGATGATGCTGGTCGATCATTTTTCTAATCCACTGAACCTCACCAGCCAAATCGCAATAATCTGTTTTACTTTCAACACATGCTTTAACTAAATTTGATCCGTATAGCGCATATGGTCCAACGGTTGTACAGACAACCTTAGTTCTTTTAACCATAGATTGAAGACTTTTTATATCATCACTATTAGCAGAAATAATAGGAATTGTATTATCAGCAGACTTTAAACGAACTTCATTTAATTTTTCAATACTTCTACCTGCTATTGCCCATTTAAGACTTTTATTTTTGTAATTGTTATAGATATATTCAACAACTAAGGATCCTGTAAATCCAGTAGCCCCCCAAATAATAACATCAAATTCTCTATTGCTTGTCATAATTACTAGTTTATTTGAACAAGTTAGTAAATATAAAATGATGGGTTGAAAAAAATTATGATACTTTTTGTCCCCTATTGGGTTTAAGTCTTTGTTTGAAAAAATCTAAATCTTTAAGATCTATTGTAACAAATACTATAGAATGATGATCACTAAATTTTTCTAAACAAGTTTTGTAATCGATCATTTTTTCTATTAGAAGAAATTCTTGAAGATGAGAGTTAAAATGATTTGCTGTTTTATTTGAAACAGGACCTTTAAAATCCCAAATTAACTTTATAAAATTCATAAATATTAAAGATGGAAATTTATGATATAAAAATGTTATATTTATAACAAAATACTTAATTATTGTTATAAAAATGAAAAATGTAGTAGTTTTAGGTTTAGGTAAAGTAGGAACACTTGTAGGCGTTCTATTAAGCAAAAAATTTAATGTTACTGGTATTGATAAGAAAAAACCACACTATGATTTCGAACTACCATTTAAGGTTTTGGAGTGTGATGTTAAAAATGAAAATGATCTTGAAAAAATCTTCAAAAAAAATGATACAATAGTTTCAGCATTACCTTATTTTTTAAACAAAAAAATAGCAAAAATATCCAGTGATTTAAATATGAATTATTTTGACCTCACTGAGGATATAGAAACAACAAATTACATAAAAGAACTTAGTAAAAACTCCAATAAGGTAATGGCTCCTCAGTGTGGTCTTGCTCCTGGATTAATTGGAATCATTGGAAACAACCTTGCTAGTGAATTTGACAAGTTAAGAGATATAGAGCTAAGGGTTGGTGCTCTACCAAGATACCCTAACGGTCAGTTAGCATATTCATTTACATGGTCTCCTGAGGGAGTTATCAATGAATATATAAATGACGCACAAGTAATTCAAAATGGTGTAAAGAAAATGGTTCCTTCTCTGGATGGATTTGAGTATATAAATATTGAGGGACAAGAATTTGAAGCTTTTGTAACATCTGGTGGTTTAGGAACAATGTGTGATACTTACGAAGGTAAAGTTGATACATTGAATTACAAAACAATCAGATATCCAGGACATGGAAAACTAATGAGATTTTTGATGTATGAACTTATCCTAAAAAATGATAAAACACAGTTAGAAAAAATTCTTAGTAATGCAAAACCCCCAGTAAAAGAAGATGTAGTATATGTTTATGCTGTAGTTGAAGGGTGGAAAAAAGATATGATTTCTAGAAGTGAATATTTTAAAGCATTTTATCCAATTGATATCGATGGTCAAACATGGAGAGCAATTTCTTGGACTACAGCAGCATCACTTGTATCAGTTATAGAAATGATACACGAAGGTTTATTAGAAAAAGAGGGCTTTATAAAACAAGAAGAAATTCCCTTTGATAAATTCTTAAAAACAGAAGCAGGAAAATTATTTTTAGATTAACTTTAGGTAATGAAGTTTCAAAATAAAAATACTATTAACATTGTTCTCGAATCTCTTTTTTCTACATATTCTGAAAGAGTTCCAGATGTAAAGAAAATTACCAATGCAATGGTGTTAAAAAAAATTGTTTCTGATCAATCTGAAATCATTAATGATCATATTGCATTTAGAACAATGGGTGTTGAGAATTTAGGCATTAAATCTTTTGAAAAAATTTTTCTTCATCATGGTTATAAAAAAAAGGATTATTACTTTTTTAAAGAAAAGAAATTAAATGCGTTCTGGTATTCTCACCCCGGTAAAAACATGCCAAGAATTTTTATTAGTGAATTAATAGTTGATGATCTTTCACTAAATTCTCAAAAAATTATAAGAAGTTATACAGATCAAGTAAAAAAAGATCCTGTAGATCAAATTAACCTTGATGATGCGAAAGAGATAATTAATTTTCTAAGTAACCCACTTTGGAGTTTACCAACACTGAATGATTATAATAAACTTTTGAAAGAAACTGAGTATGGATCATGGGTCGTTTACAATAGATATTATTTAAATCATTACACAATAAGTGTTCATGAACTTGAAGAAAGTTGTAACTCTCTAGAAAAGTTTAATGATTTTCTAATTAGCATAGGTATTAAACTTAATGATTCAGGCGGAATCATAAAAAAAAGTAAAGATGGGCTGCTTTTGCAAAGTAGTTCAGTCGCCAACAAAATAACTGCAAATTTTAAGGAAGGTAAATCATTAATTTCTGGAAGCTATGTTGAATTTGCAGAGAGAAAAGTTCTACCAAAATTCAAACACCTAAAAAAAATAAAATCTATACACCGAAGAGAAGGTTTTGAAACATCAAATGCAGATAAAATATTTGAAAGCACTTATCAAAAACAAGTAAATAAGTAATTAATAATTATTAAATTTTGCTACTCTGTCTAAATGATAATTTGAATCACCAAAAATTCTTTGTGCTACTCTTGTTTTTTTTAGAAAAAATCCAATATCAGCATCATCAGTTACACCAATTCCACCATGCATTTGCACTGCCTCATTAGTTACTAACTTGGCCGTTAAACCTAGTTTTGATTTGGCTAGGCTCGCAAGCTCAGGTAAATTTTCAGAGTCTGAATCAACCGATTGAAGAGCTTTTAAAACAATAGATTTGCATAACTCTATTTCCCCAAACATTATTGCAGACCTATGTTGTAAGGCTTGAAAGGATCCTATTTTAACTCCAAATTGTTCTCTTTCCTTTAAATATTGCATTGTCATCTCAAAAGCTTGTTGGATATTTCCCAACATTTCGGCAGCTAATCCAACACAAGCAATATCAAAGGTCTTTTCTAAAATTTTTTGACCATCTTCTTCGGTTGACAAAAAATAATCTTTTGATAACTCTACATTATTAAATGAAATATCAGAATAAATTTTAGAGTCCATGTGCACTTTATTATCAAAAGTGATTCCTTTTGATTTGGAGTCTACAATAATTAAATTTAAAATTCCAGTGGACTCAGAATTTGCTGAAACAATCAAATAGTCAGAAATTGATCCATCAATTACAAACCTCTTTTTACCATTTAAAATAAATTTTTCTTTATTTTTTGAAACAATTGATAAATCAACATTTCGGTTATGGTGAGAACTTTCTTCATGAGCTAGTGTACAAAGCTTATTTCCGCTCATTATCTCATCAAAAAGTTTACTTTTTAAAACTTCATTTTTGGATAAAGAAATTAATGTTGTTGAAATTAAAACAGTTGAAATCATTGGAGAAACAGTTAGATTTCTTCCTGTCTCTTCAAGAACTTGTCCTAAACCAACATAACCAAAATTCAGACCATTATATTTCTCTGGAATTGTTAATGCTGTCCACCCCATTTCAACCATCTCTTTCCATAAATTAGAATCAAACTGATTATAATTATCATCTCTTAATTTTCTCATGAGAGATATTGGAGATTTTAAATCCAATAATTCTTTTGCTGAGGATTTGAGCATATTTTGCTCTTCATTTATTACTAATGTCATAAATCTTATTTTGATGGGAGTCCAAGGACTCTTTTTGCTATTATGTTTAGTTGAACTTCATGTGTACCTCCTTCAATGGAATGCCCTTTAGAACGACAGAAATATCTAGCATATACTCCGTTATTTGATTCTTCACTAGTCCATTCAGTTGAATTAAATCCATTAACCTCTAATCTTAATTCCTCTTTTTGCATTGCTAGTTCAGTCCCGTAATATTTAAAAAATGACGATACTGCACCAGAATTATTTCCTGCCTTGTGCTCGTCTAGTGCCCTTTGAATAGTTAACTCAAATATTTTTTCATTCATCTCAAGATTAGCAATTTTTGATCGAATAGAATCGTTTGACAACAATCCGTCTGTTATTCCAATTGATTCAATTGCTACTTCACTTAATGCCTTTTTCTTTTCTGTTTCTCCAATACCACCAATCATTTGTCGCTCATGAGTCAACAAATACTTTGCAATGGTCCAACCATCATTTAAAGTACCAACCAAATTCTTTTTTGGAACTTTAACAGAATCAAAAAATGTTTCTGTAAAGGGAGATTTACCACTTATTAATTTAATAGGTCTTGTTGAAACTCCATCGGAGCTCATATCGATTAACAAAAAACTTATTCCTGTATGTTTAGATTCAGAACTAGTTCTTACTAAACAAAATATAAAATCTCCTTTATCTCCATAAGATGTCCAAACTTTAGATCCTGTTACTAAAAAGTGATCACCCTTATCTTCAGCTTTTGTTTGAAGATTAGCTAAATCACTTCCTGCATTTGGTTCACTGTAACCTTGAACCCATCTGATTTCACCTCTGCATATTTGATTTAGATAATAAATTTTTTGCTCTTCAGTTGCAAACTTTAAAAGCGCAGGACCAAGCATTGAGATACCAAAATTAATATGAGGTTTCCTGCAGCCTAATCTTTGCATCTCTTGATTCAGAATATTGTTTTGAACAGAGCTAAGTCCTCCCCCACCATATTTAGTTTCCCAGTAAGGAACAATCCATTTTTTTTCAAGCATTCTTTCAAACCAAACTTTTTGGTCTTCAGAGTTGAATTTTCCTTTTCTTCCTCCCCAATATAATTGCTTAGCATCAGTGACAGGTCCACGCATAGACATAGGACAATTTTCCTCTAACCATTTTCTAGTTTCTAATCTAAAATCAGTTAAATCGACTTTAAGTTGTGTTTCCATATTGTATTATTTTCCTTTAAAATTAGCTTTCCTTTTTTCCAAAAAAGCAGAGACTCCCTCTTTTAAGTCTTCACTATGAAATGCTGCAACTTGTTCTTTTGCCTCAAACTCGATAGTATCTAATAAATCATTATTCAAAGAAAAAATCATGTCTTGCTTCGTTATACCTACTCCAATTGTTGGTTTCTCTGATAAATCTTTGGCCCAATTTTTAGCTACGTTTAAAATTTCATTTGTTTCAACGAGTTTGTTTGTCAAACCTAGTTTTAAACATTCCTCACCCATTACTCTTTTACCTCCTGTAGCAATTTCTAGAGCCTTACTGTAACCCACTTGTCTTGATAGCAACCAACTTGCACCTCCGTCAGGTCCTAAACCAATATTAATAAAAGCATAAAGTAGTGCACTTTCTTTACTCATAACTCTAAAGTCACAAGCTAAAGCAAAAGCTGCGCCTACACCAGCAGCAGTTCCATTGATAGCACCTATGATTGGTTTTCTTAGACTTAAAAAATTATTTAAAATTGGTTTGTAGTTATCAATTATGTAATCTCTAGAATCTTCAGCAGATAAAGTTCCCATAGTTGTTAAATCTGCTCCAGCACAAAACCCCTTTCCATTTCCTGTCAAAACTACTGCTCTTATTTTATCATTATTTTTAACGACAGAAAAGGCATGGTTTATTCCCTCAATTAAATCATGGTTTACTGCATTGTATCTCTCTGGTCTGTTGAAAGTTATAATTGCAGTACTTTCAATAATTTCTATTAAAACAGCTTTATTCTTCATAACTATTGTTTATTCATATGCTATTGCTAAGGTCTCAGCAACACATACAGGTTTTTCTTGTCCCTTTAATTCCACTGTGATTCCAAGTTTGTATTTTGCACTACCTTCTTTTTTTTCACATTCAATCAAAGATACTCTTCCTCTAACAAAACCTCCTGAAGGGGTTGCACTTGTGAATCTAACTCTGTCAACTCCATAATTTACTCCCATCTTTACATTTTCTATAGTTAGAGTATCATAAGAAAATCTGGAAGCTAATGATAAAATCATAAAACCATGGGCTATTGTGGTTTTGTATGGAGAATACTTCTTAGATTTTTCTTTATCAATGTGGATCCACTGTTCATCTTCAGTGATTTTTGCAAAAACATTTATATTATCCTGTGTGACTTCAATCCATTTTGAAATCCCTAGTTCTTTACCAACAAGTTTATTTAATTCATCTAGATTTTTAACTTTTGTACAGTAAGCATTATTATTGTCCATAATTATTTTTTTAAAATTTACATTGGCATTGCACCACCATTTGCGTGAAGAGTTATTCCACTCACAAAACCAGATTCCTTAGATGCTAAGAACAAATATGCGTGACCCATATCTTCGGCTGTTCCTATTCTACCCACAGGTATCATTTTTATTCCGGCATTTATCACTTCCTCAGGCATACTATCTGTCATTGCAGATTGAATGAAACCAGGTGCAACAGCATTCGCAGTAATTCCAAACCTTCCAACTTCTTTACATAAAGCTCGTGTAAAACCAGAAATCCCTGCTTTAGTAGCACAATAATTGGTTTGCCCAAAAGCACCAGCTGTTCCGTTAATAGAGGAGGCTGAAACAATTCTACCATATCCATTTTCTTTCATATGAGGAATAACTGACCTAGTTACAACATATAGAGATTTAAGATTTACATTAATAACTGAATCCCATTCTTCCTCAGACATTTTTAAGAAAGATCTATCTCTAATAATTCCGGCATTATTAATTAAAATTTCGATTTTACCATGTTTTTCAATAATCTCCTCAATTGCATTATCTACAGAATTTTGATCTGTTACGTCTACTTTTTGAAAGAATATTTTTCCACCATTTTGTGTTATTTCATTTACTGTTTCGGTACCATCTAAAACATCCCATAATGCAACTGTTGCTCCTTCTCTACAAAAAACTTCACAAATTCCCTTTCCAATACCACGAGCACCACCAGTAACAATTGCAACTTGACCTTCTAATCTTTTCATATTTTATATATTATTTAATTAAACTTTATTATGTATTTGATTTAAATCACTTCAAATAAACCTGCAGCTCCCATGCCACCACCAACACACATTGTTGAAACTACGTATTTTGCTCCTCTTCTTTTTCCTTCAATAAGGGCATGACCAACCATTCTAGATCCACTCATTCCATATGGATGTCCTATTGAAATGGAACCACCATTAACATTTAAAATATCATTTGGAATTCCAAGCACATCTCTACAGTAAATCACTTGAACAGCGAATGCTTCGTTAAGTTCCCAAAGTCCAATATCACTCATTTTTAGACCATTTTGTTTTAAGAGTTTTGGAACAGCATAAATTGGTCCAATACCCATTTCGTCTGGTTCGCACCCAGCTACTGCAATTCCTCTGTAAATTCCAAGTGGAGTTACATTGTGCTTTGCTGCAATACTTGATTCCATTAATACACAAGCAGATGCACCATCAGAAAGCTGACTTGCGTTTCCAGCTGTTATTGATCCTCCCTCAATTACTGGCTTAAGTGAACTCAAGCCTTCAATTGTTGTAGATGGTCTGTTACACTCGTCTTTCGAGGAAGTCTTTTCAACAAATGAAATTTCCTTGGTTTCCTTGTCCATAACCCCCATAGTTGTGGTAACGGAAATAATTTCATCATCAAATTTTCCTTCTTCTTGCCCTTTTGCAGTTCTTAATTGGCTCTGAAGAGAATACTCATCTTGAGCTTCTCTTGAAATGTTATATCTATTAGCTACAACTTCAGCAGTTTTAAGCATCGGCATGTATATATGTTTGTGTTTGGCTATTAATTTTTTATCAACCCATCTATCCAGATTCATTTTTTCAGTTTGTACCAAACTTATTGAGTCTAATCCACCTCCAACGACAACATCCATTCCGTCACTGATAATTTGTTTTGCAGCAGTTGCAATAGCCATCATTCCTGATGAACACTGTCTATCTAATGTCATTCCACTAACAGTAACCGGAAGTCCAGCTGTTAAAGCAGCATTTCTTGCTACATTACAATGTGTAGTTCCTTGTTGTAAAGCTGCTCCCATAATAACATCATCAACTTTTTCTGGATCAACTCCTGATCTTTTAACTGCTTCTTCAATTGCCCAACCTGCCATGGTTGGGGCTGTAGTATTGTTAAATGTTCCTCTGTATGATTTTGTCAAAGGAGTTCTTGCTGTTGAAACAATTACCGCATCTCTCATATTTATATTTTTAATATTAATTTACCTTTTTTATCTCCGTTAAATAATTTTTTAAACACATCATAAAAATTTTCTATACCCTCATAAATATCCTCTTTTGATTTTAAACTTCCATCTAAAATCCATTTAGTCATTTCTTTGGTTGCAGTTGGATAATTTTTAGCATAATCAAAAACAACCATTCCCTTCATTGATGCTCTATTAACTAACAAAGACAAATAGTTATTAGGTCCTTTAGCTGACATTTCATTGTATTGAGAAATAGCTCCACACACTACAATTCTAGCTCCCATTCTCAAGAAGACTAGGGCAGCGTCTAAAATTTCGCCACCAACATTATCAAAATAAACATCAATTCCGTCAGGACACTCTCTTTTAATTCCTCTTTTTACACTTTCATTTTTATAGTCAACACAGCCATCAAAACCAAGTTGATTAATAACATAATCACACTTATCCTTACCACCTGCAATACCAACAACCTTACATCCTTTAATTTTTGCAATTTGTCCTACTATGCTTCCAACTGCACCTGCAGCAGCTGAAACTAATACAGTGTCACCTTCTTTTATTTTACCAACTTCAAGAATACCGAAATATGCTGTCATCCCTGGCATCCCTAAGGTTCCGATGAAAGTTGGTAGAGGAATTTTAGTACTAGGTACCTTAAAATATCCCTTTCCGTTAGTAATTGAATATTCTTGAACACCACCCCATCCTGAAAGAATATCACCTTTATTAAAATTTGAGTTCTTTGATTCTATAACTTCTCCAATTGTTCCGGCTCTCATGACTTCACCTATTTGAACTGGAGGAATGTAGGACCTTGTTTCATTTAACCATCCTCTCATAGCTGGGTCAAGAGAAACGTATAAATTTTTCAAAAGAACTTCACCTTCACTAATTTCCCTTACGTTTTCAGTTTCGTGAACCCATGTATCTTCGGAGGGAAAACCTGAGGGTCGAGATGATAGTTTAACAACTTTATTTTCTAGCATTATGTTATGTGTTTTGTAATTGAAAATTAATAATATACAAATTAGTATATAAATACTAAAATATAAAAAAATACTATGCAAGCATAGTAAACTTAAAAATAATATTAGTTATTTCCAGTTAGGATTTCTTTTTTCTTTAAAAGCAGAAACGCCTTCTTTTGCATCATCAGAATTTAAAACTAATTCTAACATTTTTAGAAGATATTCATGATTTGATTCACTTGAACTTATTTTATCAAAAGCTTCAAGGCCATATTGAATTGCCCTTGGAGAATTATCAGTTACTTCCTTGAGCCAATTATTTACGATTAAATCAATATTTTCTTTAGAACAAATCTTTGATACTAAACCTAATGAGTGGGCCATTTCAGACTTTAAATTATAACCTCTAACACACCAATCAATAACATTTCTTGCAGGCATAATTTTAGAAAGAGACTCCATAACTTGCATTGGAAAAATTCCTCTTTTTACTTCAGGAAGACCAAATTTTAAATCATCTAAAGAAATAACATAATTACATCCTGCAACTAATAATAATCCACCTGCATAAACATCACCCTCTAGTTGGCAAATTTTTGGCTTATAAAGTTTATTGAATATTTCAGCGATTAAAATTTTTGAGTTTGGCTGTGGGACAGTTGAAATATTATTTTCTAAATCTCCAGAAACTGCTTTCAAATCTAATCCTGAGCAAAAAACATCTCCATTTGCTTTTAAAAGTAATGCTCTTACATTATCGCTATAAGATGCATACTGAAAAACAAATGCTATTTCATTAATCATCTGAGGATGAAGTGCGTTTTTTTTATTTGCTCGATCTAAAAATACAGTAAGTACATGATTTTTTTCATTCCATTGAATGAAATGAAATTTCAATGTATTTATTTTTTTTATATCCTCTAATTTAAAATAACCCATATCAAATTACATTCTAAATATCCCAAAAGAGTCTGATCCCTTGATTTCAGTACTATAAACTGTTGCTAAAGCTAATGACAAATATTTTCTAGTTTCTGTTGGGTCTATAACTCCATCATCCCAAACTTCAGATGTTGTATGCCAAACACTAGCTCTTTTGTCGGCATCTTCAGCTAAAGCTTTTTTTTCTTTTTTTAATTTACTTTCATCTATTGCCCTGTTTGATGATGCTGCAGCATTTCTTTTAATTATTTCCATTACACCAGAAAGCTGGTCTGCTCCCATGACACCTGATTTTACATTTGGGTATGAAAATAAAAATCTTGGGTCAAATGATCTACCACACATTGCATAATTTCCAGCTCCATAAGAATTTCCAACTTGTAAACTAATGTGAGGAACTGTACTTCCGGAAACTGCATGAATTAGCTGAGCTCCAGAATTAATCATACCATTTTGCTCATATCTTTTTCCAACCATAAATCCTGTAGTGTTATGAATAAAAAGTAACGGTGTGTGGGATTTATTTGCTAATTGAATAAAATGAGTTGCCTTTCGGGCAGACTCAATAAAGATCACTCCATTGTTAGCTATTATACCCACAGGATATCCATTTATTTTAGTCCAACAACAAAACATTGTTCTGCCATAATTCTCTTTAAACTCGACAAACTCAGAACTATCAACAAACCTTTTTACAAGATCTCTAACATCAAAAGGTTTTTTCAAATTTGAGGGAATAATACCTAATATTTCTTTTGCATCAAATTTTGGTGGAACAGAATCTTTTGTAAAGATATTTTCTGTTGGTTTTTTTATTTTTTTTATTAATTTTTTTGTTATTGCTAAAGCTTCTTTTTCATCTTTTGCTAAAAAATCTGAAACCCCAGAGATACTACTATGCATTTGTGCCCCACCAAGCTCTTCATCATTAGAATCTTCATTAGTGGCCATTTTAACTAATGGTGGACCAGCTAAAAAAACTTTAGCAGCATTTTTTTGAAAAATAGAATAGTCTGACATACCCGGAACATATGCTCCACCTGCTGTTGCACTTCCAAAAACTACGGAAATTGTTGGGATACCCTCTTTTGATCTTCTAGACATCTCCATAAAAAATTTACCATAATTATTAAAAACTCTATCTTGATCTGGTAAATTAGCTCCTCCGCTTTCCACTAAATTTATGATCAATAATTTATTTTCTTTTGCAATTTGTGAAAGTCTTAAATTTTTAAGACTAGTGGCATAATCAACTGCTCCAGCTTTTCTTGTAGCTACGTTTGCGTTAATTAGACAGAGAACATTTGATACATATCCAAGAACTACAACTGTAGTACCCCCAGCACCAAAACCATTTTCGTGTTTTAAGCCAGCCAGTGGCATTAATTCAATATGAGGTTTTCTCTTGTCAAGTAACAAATCTATTTTTTCCCGAGCAAGTAATTTTTTCCTAGTTCGAGCTCTTTTAATTTGAGCATCTGTTCCCTCTTGTTTAGACAACTTGTAGTACGACTGAAGTTCTTTTAATAATTTTTTCATTGAAATCTCGTTTTCAATAAAATTTGAACTTAAAACGTCAACACTAGGTTTTCTAACTTTCATCTCTAATTTTTCTAGATTCTAACATAGGTAAAATTAATGAAAATTATATACCTTTTAAATTGTATCAATAATAGTTTGCTACTTTAAATTATACAAAGTCAAAAAATTTAATTTTAAAACATCATATATTTAATTATAAATATGTTTTAAAAAAAAACCTTATTTTCAGTAATTATTTATACAACAAAA
>Ga0255758_10001648_pt1 | contig 22230 bp, 19 predicted proteins | sample 011ome_24_FD_179958 | JGI IMG/M metagenome (GOLD analysis project Ga0255758, IMG submission 179958) | Coastal salt marsh microbial communities from the Groves Creek Marsh, Skidaway Island, Georgia - 011513CT metaG (version 2) | ecosystem: Environmental > Aquatic > Marine > Intertidal zone >...
TACCACGAGCTGCTACATCGGTAGCTACTAGCATTTGAATAGTACGTTTCCTAAATTTACCCATTACAGCATCTCTTTGTCCTTGAGATAAATCTCCATGTAATGGCTCGGCGCTATAGCCGTCGTGCATTAATTTATCCGCAACCTCCTGTGTCGCTCTTTTTGTCCTGCAGAAGATTACTCCATATATGTTTGGGTGTAAATCTAAAATTCTTTTTAAAGCTGGATACCTGTCACGTTCCTTAATTGTATAGTAAACATGCTCAAGGTTTGCAGCAGTTGTATTTTTTGTTCCTACAGTAACCTCAAAAGGGTTACTCATATAGTTTTTTGCAATTTTGGCCACTTCTTTTGGCATTGTTGCAGAAAATAACCAAACATTTCTTTGCTCTGGTGTTTGTTCTAGAATGGAATCAATATCTTCTTTGAAACCCATATTAAGCATTTCATCTGCCTCATCTAGCACCACAACGTTTACTTCGCTAAGTTTGATGATCTTACGTTTCATCATGTCGATTAATCGACCGGGTGTTGCAACTACAATTTGCGCCCCACTTCTAATCTCTTTTGCTTGTTTATCAATACTAGCGCCACCGTATATAGTTGCAACTCTAGCACCTTGAACATGCTTTGTAAAAGTTTTCATGTCAGAAGCAATCTGCATTCCCAACTCTCTTGTTGGTGCAACGATTAGCGCTTGAACATGTTTTTTTGTAAAATCTGTTAATTCAATAAGCGGTAAGCCAAATGCCGCTGTTTTTCCTGTTCCTGTTTGCGCTAAGCCTACTAAATCTCTTTGGCTATTCAACAACTCAGGAATCGCCTCTTCTTGTATTGGCGTCGGGTTTTCAAATCCTAAATCGTTTAACGCTTGTACGACCTCCGGACGGAGACCCAAGTCTTTAAAAGTCATATTTTGTATAAAATTTTTTGCAAAAGTAGACTATTTAATTAGAAAAACCACTAGAAAAAACTGTCCTACCTAGATAATATGGATAGAAGATAAAAAAAATCCCACCGAAGTGGGAGCTAAACCGATAAGCCGGGTTCTGTCGAGTCTTATCATTTATCTAGGCCCAATATCACTAAGGGGCTCAATCAACCTACCCTCCAAGTCGAGCGAGCAGCTCTCCATTCCGACACGTCGGAAATCCCTGGTTTATTTGGTTTTTCAGCATATGAGGTTTACCAAGCTACCGATGTCACCATCAGCACTGGTGGGCTCTTACCCCACCTTTTCACCATCACCGTTTTGAACAAGTTCAAACTTAGGCTGTTTGTTTTCTGCGGCACTATCTGTCTACTATAAATAGTAGCCTTCCCGTTAAGAAGCATATTGCTCTGCGCTGCCCAGACTTTCCTCTCCGATTTGCATCGCAGCGATAAGATAGTTTAGCCTTGCAAAGGTATTTACATTAATGGGATAGACAATAAAAAAGATGCTAAATTGAATTATATACTTTACAACTAACCGCCTTGTGATCACTTAATTCTTGTTGATGAGTTACAAAATTACAAGAGCTAAAATAATCATCGTACCAGATGTAATCTATTCGTAAAAAGGGATAATTACCGATATAAGTTCCACCAACTCCGTTTCCACTAACTGTAAACGCATCGTTTAATTTAGATGAAAATTGGTTGTAAGAATAAGAAATAGGCGTATCATTCATGTCAGAACAAACGATTACCGGGTAGGGAGAGCTTTTTACTCCGTTTAAAACTGCATTGCTCTGCGAAACTCTTTTTTCGAAACCAATTGCTAAACGGCCTAGAATTTTTTGTTCTGCCGGCTGTTGGCCCTTATTAATAGGGTTTCCTTTGCCTCCTATGTAGTTATAATCTTCCGATTGAAAACGTATAGATCCAAGATGAGCATTGAATATTCGAAGAGTGTCTGTTTCTCGCCTGATGTCTACGTAAATACAATTATTCGTTCCATCATTTTCAAAAGTAATAATTCCAGAATTAATAATCGGATATTTAGAATAAATAGCTGATCCAAAATTAGAATAGTTATTGTTTTTGCTAGATTCTTTTACTTTAGAGGTAAAGTGTTCGAAATAGTGCTTGGTATTTAATAATTGTAACAAAGTGTCTCTGGTATCAAGCTGATTTCCGGAGGTGTAATAGTATTCTTGAAAACATATCACATCCGCATCTTCCTCTTTTAAGAAAGTAAGGATTTGATCCCTAGTTCTCTCATTTTTAGTCCAATTATATAAATCAAACAACCGAACATTGTAACTCATTATTTTTAGTGATAAAGTGTTTTCAGGTACACCTGAACTCCAAAATGTAAGTTGGACAAATCTACTTGTGTGATACGAACCTGCCAGCAATACCAATAAAGAAATAAGGAAATATTTATTTCTTTTATATAACCAAAATATAAAGAATAATATATTCGTAAATAATGCAAAAGGGAATCCAAGCCCCATAAAAGAAAAGAATGTAGTTTGAACAGGGTTTACATAAAATGTTAAACATGAAAACACCATGCTTAATGAACAAAAGATATTTAGAATGAAAAGAAATTTTTCAAGACGGTTTAAATTCTGATATGGTTTTGTTTTACTGATATTTGAGTAGATTAGAATTCAGATAAAAACCTCTTTTCTTCAACAGATAAGCATTCATATCCTCCGACTTTTATTTTATCTAAAATGGCATCCAAGTGCGCTTGCTTATCTATTTTTTGACTATTGTATTCTTTGTCATCTCTTGGAGGTGTTTTTTTGAATGAAGCTTTTTTCGGTTTTCTATATTTGGAATGAGCGATCTTTATTTTAGGAGCTTTTTTAAAAGTTCCAACTATTCGACTCATTAGTTTATCAAACCAAGTGGCCATATCTTTTCCTTTCTTGAATTGTGAAATGTACAAAAATCCCCATAATGCTCCACCAAGATGCGCGAAATGAGCAGTTCCGTCTCCTGAACCTAGACTCAAGAAATCAATTAATCCATAAAGTATTGCAATAATATATAGTTTCACTTTGATAGCGCCAAAAACATATACTTCTACATTGGGAGCGTAGGTAGCTATTGCTGCTAATATTGCCATTACAGAGGCTGATGCGCCTACCATAGGTACATGGCCTTTTTCACTTAACAGCGGGAAGATATTATGTGCTCCAAAATAAATTAAGGCTCCAACAATTCCTCCTAATATGTAAATGCTCAACATTTTTTTTGTTCCTAGATATTGCTCGAGCATTTTTCCCATAAAGAAAAATATAAGCATGTTCATAAAAAGATGTATGAAATCTGCATGCATAAACATATAGGTAATAATGGACCAAGGTCTAGAGAATATTAAGGTAAGGTCCGACGAGAAAGAGAACCAATATGTTGGTTCAAAGACTAATCCTCGGCTGGTAAGAATGAATAAATCATCCCATTTCATTAAGGTAGCAATGGTTGCTGCTAAACCAAATAAACCAAATACGGCTACATTGATGAATATCAATTTGATATACATTCCGCCAGATTTGAATTGATATTTTAGGTTGTCAAGAATAGTCGCCATTAGTAGAATTCATTTTTTTGCCTTTGCCAAATAATTACCATTATTATACCAACAAGTGCGCCTCCTAAATGTGCAAAGTGAGCTACATTGTCATTTGGATTAATTGAAATACCTGAAAATAATTCGATGGCAGCATAGCCCATTACAAAGTATTTGGCTTTTATTGGAACTGGAATAAACATTAAATAAAGTTCTGTATTTGGGAATAAATAACCAAAAGCAGCTAATAAACCAAATACAGCTCCAGAAGCACCAAGCATTGGAGTGTTTGTTTTTCCTTCTAAAAATTGATTCATTAAAGCTTCAGCATACAATCCACCTTCTTTTATTGATGCGGGATCACTTAATAATTCTTGAATGTCGTTAACCATTCTAATACCATCTCGTGTTAGAGAATTTGAACCCACATAGTTTTCCCTAAACTGTGCAAATAAAGAACTGCTTGGATTTTGGGCGAAATCATTGATGAAATTAGTCATGTGTGCGATATCCCAATACTTATATAATTGATAAATAACAGCAGCTCCAATCGCCGTAGATAAATAAAAAATTAAAAATCTTTTCGCTCCCCATCTATTTTCTAATTGTGTTCCGAACATCACCAAAGCAAACATGTTGAAGAAAATATGCATTAAACTGATTGTGCTATGCATGAAAAAGTGTGTAGCCAATTGCCAAGGTTTAAATTCCTCTGAGTCAAAAGGATATAGTTCAAGGTTTTTCATTATCCCAGGCAAAGCAAATTGAGCTACAAAGAACAATACATTAAGAATTAATAAATTCTTAACTACTGGTGACATATTTCTGAAAAGGTTCTGTAACATTATTTTTTGTCAAATCGTTGGTCTAATTCTTCTTCGTTTATTTTTATGATAATTGGTTTTCCATTCGGAGAGTGATAAGGAGTTTCACAAGCAAATAGTTGGTCGACTATTGCATTCATTTCCTCAACGGACAATTTACGCCCATTTTTAATAGATGAACTTTTAGCAAGTGACATTGCTAGTTCATTTCTATTGTTAACAGAAATTTCATTCGTGTTGTTTTTTATTTGTTCTATAAATTCTTCAATTATTTTTTCACAATTAGTTTCTTCTACTCCAATTGGCAGTCCATTGATAGCAAGCGTGTTTTTGCCAAATACTTCAATGTCGAATCCGATATACTTTATTTCATTTAATACCTCTCTAATTAATTCAAAGTCACTGTTCTTTAGTTCAATTGTTTTTGGAAACATCAGTTTTTGTGTTTCAGCAGTATTTCTATTTAGTTCAAAAATAAATTGCTCAAACAATATTTGTTGATGCGCTCTTTGCTGGTTTATAATTAATAAACCAGTACCAGTTTGCGTTAATATAAATTTTCGATGCAATTGATAGGTTTTTACCTCCGTTTCAGCATCTACCAGTCCCGACCAATTTTGTTCCAAACCTACGTTTTCTGTAATATTGTCAGAACTTTTATTATGTTGCGAATTGTTTTGGTCAAGAAAATCCAAATTAGCACTTAATTGTTGCTGTGAGATGTTCTTTTTCGTAAAAGAATTTGCGGGACTTCCTTTATCAGTTTCAAATGGATTGAAACCCGGGTTTACTTTTATTACCGGTTCCGCTATTGTTTGCCCTTGTTTAAGTGGAGGAATATTAAAGGATGTTTCTTGTGAAAAATCCAATGAAGGTGCAATGTTGTATTTTCCAATTGAATTTTTAACAGCTGAATTGATAATTGCATAAATCGATTTTTCATCTTCAAACTTAACCTCAGTTTTTGTAGGATGAATGTTTATGTCAATTGTATTCGGCTCTACTTCAAGGTAAATGAAATAGGAAGGGAATTGGTCTTTTGCAATGAGTTCCCTAAAGGCAGAAGTAACAGAATGATTTAGATATGTGCTTTTAATAAATCGATTATTAACAAAGAAAAATTGTTCGCCTCTAGTTCTTTTGGAGAATTCTGGTTTTACAATATATCCTGTTACATTTAAAATGTTGGTGTATTCTTCTATTGGGACTAACCTATCGTTGTATTTTTTTCCCAAAACATTGACAACACGCTGGCGAAGAACGCTTGAAGCGAGATTAAAAACCTCATTTCCATTGTGATTCATCGTAAAGTGAACGTCTGGGTGTGTTAAAGCCACACGCTCAAATTCGTCAATAATATGACGCGTCTCAACACCATTGGACTTTAAAAAGTTTCTTCTTGCTGGAACATTGTAGAATAGGTTTTTAATAGAAAGACTAGTTCCATTATTGCAGCTAACAGGTTCCTGAGAAACGATTTCACTTCCTTCAATAAGAATTTGAGACCCAAGATCCGAATCAATTATTTTTGTCTTTAACTCTACATGCGCAATTGCAGCCATTGATGCTAGGGCTTCTCCTCTAAATCCTTTTGTCTTAATAGCAAAAAGGTCATCGGCATTTTTAATTTTGGAAGTTGCATGCCTTTCGAAGCTCATTCGCGCATCTGTTTCAGTCATTCCACAACCATTGTCAACAACTTGTATCAGTGTTTTTCCTGCATCCTTTATGATCAGATCAATTTTTGTGCTTCCTGCATCGACAGCATTTTCCAATAATTCTTTTACGGCAGAGGCAGGTCTTTGAACAACTTCTCCAGCAGCAATTTGATTGGCAACATGATCGGGCAATAATTGAATGATATCTGACATTGAATGTACCTCCAATTGTTATTTGGTAAGAGCTGCTATCATACCATCTAGGTTATTAAATATGAAGTAAAAGCCGATTAAAAGAATGCCAAGAATCACGAGTAATCGCAAGTTTGCTAAAACAGTTGCATTACTTCTATATGCTGAAACTCCTTTATCTTTCAGATTCGCTCTAAAATTTATTTCCCTCTTTTTGCTAATATCATTTTGTGAAATTCTCAATTCATCAGCAATATTTTTTTTCCTTGTTTCAAAACGTTCTTTATCCTCGTCAAAAACACGAGGAGTAAACTCAAAGCTTTTGTGCTTGGGGAGTTTAATCATGCTGAATTTGGAAAAGGGTGATTTCATAGTATACAAAGATAATGGTTATTTCCGATTTTTATTGTTATAAAATTACAACAAATACTATTCCTTCTTATAAATTAAATTCTAATAGAGCACATCTCTGAAAGCCAGGGAAAGTATAGATATACTATTGTAAATAAATAATTACCGATTACATTATTGTATAGAAAGCTTTAGTTAGCTCAATATACTGCTGACTGTAATCATGCCTTTTTCCTGTTTCAATAGTAAGTGATTCATTTATAGTTTTTGTTGGAACTTTAGTTAGTTCGAATGCATATCGATGCGCATTTTTATACGGTACGGGTTGCACTTTACATATTCTTTTTAAATAATAACCAGATTCAATTGCTATTTCGATACATTTTTCAGCATTTTCTGTTGGAAGAATCAGGTGTACTATTCCATTGCTGCTTAAGTGCTTGCTGGCAAATGCTAAAATATCTGAATAATGCATTGAATCGGCATGTCTAGCCTTTACTTTTTGATGAGAATTAGATTTTAAACTATTTTCGAAAAAAGGAGGATTAGAAATAATAGAATCAAATTTTAAAGTTGGGTTATACTTCTGAAGCGAACTTTCAATAATTTTTATTCTATTGGCCCAAGGACAGTTTTTAACATTAAAATTTGCATCGATTAATGCTTTTTCGTCAATTTCAACACCTGTTATTGCAGCTGAACTATTTCTTTGAGCCACCATCATGGCGATTATTGCCGTTCCTGTGCCTATATCCAATATGTTATTTGCTTTGCTTACGTCACACCATGCACCCAAAAGTGCTCCATCTGTGCCAACTTTCATGGCAGCATTCTCTTGTCTAATAGCAAATTGTTTGAAACGAAACATGGAATAGTTTTATTTATATATATCCAAAAGTCCTTCTGGAATAGTAACGAAAAACTGTTTTTTGTCTCTGTCTACTTTTATAAAGGTATGATCGTTTAATGGAATTAATGCTTCTACCCCTTTAATATCAACTTCCAGAAGCATATTCCCGGGATTATCCAGTACCGTAATTATACTCCCAATATTTCCTTTTTCAGAGTCGACTAGTTCAAACCCTTCGATTTCGTGATAATAAAAATGTTTATTGTCTAGCTTGGGAAGCACCTCTATCGGGAGGTAGGCCTTCTTTTTTAAAATTCTACTAGCTTGTTCTTCTGTGTCAACACCCTCAAACCGAATTCTTAATTCTTTCGATTTATTAACCGAAGATTTGGTGATGAAAAATGGGATGAGTTGTTTGTTTATTTCAAGAAATAAAGAGTCGAGTTTATGATATTTTTCGGGTTGGTCACTATCTATGAAAAGTATTACTTCACCTTTAAAACTAAAAAGCCTAGAAATTATTCCTAATTCAAAACAATCTTCTTTTTTCATATTTGTCAAAAATAAAAAAGGCTATCCGATTAGGATAGCCTTTTAAAATTTATTTAGAAAGAAATTATTTTTCTTCTTCTTTTGCGTCTTCTGCAGGAGCTTCTTCTGTTTTAGCTTCGGCTACAGGCTCTTCAGCTTTTGCTTCTTCAACTGCAGGAGCTTCTTCAGTTACTGCTTCAGCTACAGGAGCTTCTTCAGTTGAAACTTCTTCCGCAACTTCTTCTGTTGTTTCCTCAGCAATCGGCGTGTTTTTTGCAGCTACTTCAGCAGCAATTTTTTCATTTTTCACTTTTTCAGCAGCTAATCGTTTTGCTGCAAGTTCGCTCGCACTTTTTGCCAATTGATCAGCTTTACCTTGAATTTTTCCTGCTTTTTCTTCTAACCAAGCTTCAAATTTTTTGTCTGCTTCAGCTTCGGTAAAAGCACCTTTCGCTACACCACCTAGTAAGTGTTTTTTGTACATAATACCTTTGTAAGATAATAGTGCTCTTGCAGTGTCAGTAGGTTGAGCACCTTTCATTACCCAATCCAAAGTTTTGTCAAAATCAATTTCTATTGTAGCTGGGTTAGTGTTTGGATTGTAAGTTCCTAATTTTTCGATGAATCTACCATCTCTTTTAGCTCTTTGATCCGCAGCTACTACGTGGAAAAATGGTTTTCCTTTTCTTCCGTGTCTTTGCAATCTAATTCTAGTTGCCATAATTTAATTGTTTTATAAGGGTGTTCAACCCGGTTAATTATATGAAATCATCACGTGATTCCGTTTATCAGGGCGCGAATATCGGTTATTTTCTTTGATTACGAAAATGAAAATGAAAAAAACTCATAATATTGCTACATGCAAAGTGAAAAAGAAATTTTAGAAAATGTTAAGTCCGAAATTCAAAATCAATTCGAAGGAGAAGCAACGGGACACGATTGGTGGCATATAGTAAGGGTGGTTAATACAGCAAAGCAAATTGCTGTAGAAGAAGGAGCCAATTCATTTATAGTGGAACTTTCAGCTTTGTTGCATGATGTTGGAGATCATAAATTTCATAAAGAATTGGATGCTCAGGAACGTTTAGTTGGGAATATTTTAGATAAAGTACAGGTTTCCGATAAAGTTAAAAAAGAGGTGGTAGAAATTGTTGTAAACGTATCTTATAAAGGCGCGAATGTAGAAACCTTGCCTTCCTCATTAGAAGGAAAGGTTGTTCAAGATGCGGATCGTTTAGACGCTATTGGGGCAATTGGCATTGCCAGAGCGTTTGCATTTGGAGGAAATAAAGAGAGGTTATTATATCATCCGAATCAGCCACCAGTATTGCACGATGATTTCAATGCATATAAAAACGATAAAGGGCATACTATTAATCATTTTTATGAAAAGCTACTGCTACTGAAGGACCGAATGCAGACAAAAACAGGAAAACGAATAGCAGAAGAACGTCATTTATATATGAAAGATTTTCTAAAACAGTTTTACAAGGAATGGAATTGGAAATAAAAAAGAGGTTACATTCATTTGTAACCTCTTTTTTGCTTTGTAGTTAAATTTAAATTTCTCCAGCAACTGCTTCAGAAACATTGATTATATGATCTCCTACTTTTTCGTAAGAAGAGTAGATGTTACTATATATCACAGCACTTTGCATGTTGTATTCTGGGTTTTTCATTTCAGTGTGGTGTGCTTTTTTTAGTTGATTTCTCAATTGATTAATTTCTCTTTCTTTTTCTTTCGCACTTTCTAAGGAAATTGTTCCATATCCGGATTCAAGATTTTGCTTCATTATATCAAATGCTTCTCCAACAACTTTATTCAGGTTATTTAACCCTTCTCTTTGTTCTGGCGTGAAGTATCGCTTTTTCTCATCTTTCTTTTCAAAAGCTTTTCCTATTTGAAAATAGATATCTCCGATTCTCTCAAGGTCATTTGTAATGCTTAACATCGCTCTCATTCTCAAAGCACCTTCATCGCTCATTTCAAGAGTTGCGGTTCTTCCTAAATAAGTTGCTACTTCAACTTCAACTCTATCAGTAATCTCCTCATACTTTTCCAGTTTGGTAATCATTTTATTCTTCTCTTTTGCGTCTGATGAATTAGTCAGCGTGTTTGCAAATTGATTCATTCGAGCAGTTACTGAGCCAAATTTAGAAACTTCTTTTTTAGCTTCCAATAAGCAAAGTTCGGCTGTAGAACCTAGAGCTCCATCTATGAAATCTAATTTAAACTCTTCATCTGCTTCCCCTTTAGATTTGACTGTTCTTTCTGCCATTGCGACAAGTTTTGGAACAAATCCAATCAGAAGAATTACATTCAAAAAGTTAAATGAGGTGTGGAAAATTGCTAGTCCTAGGTTAGATGCTTGTCCATCTGTTCCATCAAATGGATTTCCCCATCCCATATTTCCCATTACAGCTTCTATTCCATCTAGTATGAATGGGAACATGATGACTGCCCATGTAACACCTACTATATTAAAAAGCGAGTGTATACGAGCCGATCTTTTTGCATGAACATTTCCTACTAATGAGGCGAGTTCTGCAGTAATGGTTGTGCCAATGTTTTCTCCCAAAATCATTGCAGCAGCAACTTCAAAAGGAATTATTCCTCCTGCAACCATTGTCATTGTAAGTGCCATTGCAGCAGAGGATGACTGAACTATTACAGTTACTAATGTTCCTAGTCCAACAAACATTAAAGTTGCTAAGAAACCGGCATCTTTATACGTTACAAAAAATTGAACAAGTCCAGAATTAGCATCTAATGAAGGAACAGCTCCTTTGAGTTCTCCTAATCCCATAAATAATAGAGCGAAACCTACAATCGCAGTTCCCCAATATTTCATATTCTTTTTTCCAAAGAATAAGAATGGTGCCCCGAATGCAATTAATACAAGTGCATAAGATCCTATACTAACTTTAAAACCAAAGATTAATATTAACCATGCAGTAATTGTTGTTCCAATGTTAGCTCCCATCATGACACCAGCAGATTGTCTGAGAGAGAGCAAGCCTGCATTAACAAAGCTTACTGTCATAACCGTTGTTACAGAGGATGATTGAACTATTGAAGTAATTCCAAATCCAGTTAAAACTCCGGATATTCTATTGTTTGTAATAGAACCTAATAAACCTCTAAGTCTAGAACCCGCAGCTTGCTGAAGTCCTTCACTCATTATTTTCATTCCAAAAATGAACATACCTAAAGCTCCAATCAAAACAAGAAGTTTAAATATTCCCCATCCCCTTTTCGTTTTAAATTTAGTTTTATCACTCCAAATAGACTCTCCGTTTTTTGTTAAACCAACCTTAAAAACATATTTAGCACCTCCGCTTAAACCCTCTGCCTTGTAGGAAGTTTTATGCAAGTCAATGCTGTCAATTTGTGTCCAGTGAACACCTTCCATCTTCGCTTTGTATTGCTTTTCTCCAATCGCAGTTATATACTTAATAGAAAGAGTGTATCCATTTTCTTTCAAGTAGGCAACTTTGCCATAGTCCAAAGCCCAACTAAATTTTGCATTTTGCGGCCCTGGTTTTGCGGACACATTATTAAAGATTTCAGCTGTAATGTCAATACTTTGGGGCAATGTTTTCTCAATTGTTTCTATTACATTAACCGAACTGTCAGGTCTAATTGAGTCCGGTGAAACAGGGTCCGGATTTCCTAAAATAACAGTTGAAAATAATAGCTGTATTGCAATAAGTAAATTTAGTTTTTTGTTCATTTTATTATTTGTTAAAAATTTATTTACATCGCAAAAATATTATTACCCCTTGTAATTTTTAGAATTTCAATGTTAAGCAATTGTTAACATTCCTTGTCAATGTTAAGTTTTCTTTAAGTGTGCGTTATGAGTGTAAATTATACATTAAATGATATAATATTTGCACCGTCAATCAAAAACAACTTATACAAAAGAAGACATGAAAAAAATTAGTTTAATAGTACTATTAGTAATTATAGCAAACACTTTTGTTGCTCAAGAAAAGGTGAATACAAAATTTGGAAAGGGATTGTATAATGTAATTGCAGAGGATAGTTCTTGGAGTATGAAATTTGCGATGCGATTCCAATCGTTATATATAGGGGAGTGGGACGTTAATGAAAGTGATGGAGTAAGTGGAGGAACATCTCAATTTTTAATGAGAAGGTCAAGGTTGAAATTTGGAGGGTTTATTGTTAATCCAAATATTGTCTATAAGGCAGAGTTCGGAATTTCAAATAAAGATTTAGGTAAGGTAGATAGCAGGAACAATATGGCTCCGAGAATGATATTGGATGCGGTAATAAAATGGAAGTTTCATAAGAATTTTACCTTGTGGGCTGGTCAAACAAAACTTCCTGGTAACAGAGAGCGAGTGGTGTCCTCAGCTAATATGCAACTGGTAGATCGTTCCTTATTAAATAAACGATACAATATTGATCGTGATATGGGATTTCAGTTGCGTCACAACTTTACTATAGGAGAGAAATTTGTTGTAAGAGATATGATTTCTTGCTCTCAAGGGGAAGGCAGAAACCTAGTTCAGGATAATTTAGGAGGTTATCAATGGACGAGTAGAATTGAATTGCTACCATTTGGTAAATTTCAGAGTAAAGGAGATTATTCTTGTGGAGATTTAAAAAGAGAAGATCAACCAAAATTATCTATTGCAGCTACTTATGATTTCAACGATAGAGCTGTTAAGGATAGAAGTAATATGGGAAGTTATATGCAATACGTTGACAAGTGGGGTAATGAAGGGTACTTTATGACAAACATTCACACAATTTTTGTTGATGCAATGTTTAAGTACAAAGGATTCTCTGTAATGGCTGAATTTGCTGATAGACAAGCGGATGAAGCAGTTCAAACAGTTTATGATGCTGATAGTACAATGTATACAGGAAGTGTTTATACTGGCACAGGGTTAAATCTTCAAGCAGGATATCTATTAAAGAATAACTGGGAATTTGCTGGAAGGTACACTCAGATAAATCCAGCAGCTACTACAGGGAAAGATACTCATGCGCAATATACATTCGGAATTTCAAAATATGTGGTTGGACATAAGTTAAAGATTCAAACAGATGTAAGTTATATGACAACTGAAGGAAGTGATAATAGTGACTTAATGTATCGTTTACAATTTGATTTACATTTTTAACATTTCTTTATTAAAGATGCAAAAAAAAAGCGCTAGGAATTAACCTAGCGCTTTTTTTTGATTAGTTCATTATAATGACCTAGTCCAAGGTAATGTCCAGTCATTTCCTGATTCTATTGCACCTATGTAACTAGCAGCTTCAAACCATGAGTCTACTGTTGTAGGGTCAAAAGCATTATTGGTTGATGTCCCAATTAAACCATTTAAAAAGGTAGTAATTGAACCATCAGTTGCTGTTGTATTGTTGTTCAAAACATCAATAAACATGTTGGTAACAATCGTGTCATTACCAGCTGATGAGGTAAATACAAATGGGTTAGCATTGTCAACTATTGAATTTGACATTACTAAGTTCTCATTATTCATGTTTGAAATTGTAGCATCGTGTTCAACTTGGATTCCTCTTTTTGGGAAACCTGTTACGATACAGTTGTAGAAGCTTCCTTTTGTACCTACTCTAAGTTTCATTCCTTGATTTGAAGCGTCTCCATCATCCGAACCAATTAAGGTGATATTGGATAATGTAGGGTTAGAAACCGGGGTTGCATTATTATTTGAACTGTTATTATCTCCTTCAAATCCTCTGTCACCAGCATCTGCATTTTGCTCAACGACTAAAAATTGACCTTTTCCTCTCCAGCCTTGGGTCCAGTCGAATGAGTCATCTTGATTCCCAGTTGAAACACAGTGTTTAATGTTTACCGTACCTCCAAAAAATTCAAAGCCGTCATCAGAACCCCTATAAGCTTGTAAATGATGTACAGTTGTTCCAGATCCAACTCCATTAAAAGAGAATCCGTTTAATTCATTATCTGTTCCTAGTATTTTTCCTGCATATTCTACACGAATATAACACAATGATCCAGAGTTGTCCGAATCGTTTGATCCACCATATATTCCAGTTCCACCTTCACCCTCAGCAGTTGTTCCTGAATTAATAGTTGCGAAACCATTTACTATGATACCTCCCCAATCACCTGGCATTGGATTAGGACTAGCTGGTGTAAAAATAATTGGATAACTGGCTGTTCCACATGCGTTTATCATACCGCCTTGAGTAATTGATAAAAAAGGAGTTGTTCCGTCATTGGCTGCATGAATAGTTGTTCCTGCGGCGATTGTTAATGTCACTCCATTGTCTACAAAAACTCCACCACTAATTAACCAATCTGTTGTTGCATCCAGTGTGTTGTTTTGGGTTATCGTACCAGTTATTTGAGTGTAAGTAGTTCCATTGTAATCAACTTCTGTAGTTGTCATACCAGGGTATTCTTCAATAACTGCATCATATGTACATGGATTATCAGGGTCTTCTTTTTTTGCTTTTGAATTATAATTGTTTGCATTTGGGTCAGTACATCCTTTTTTTGAGCATCCGACTAATGTTAATGAACCAATCATTAAAGACATTAAGCTGATTTTTACAATTTGTTTTTTCATTCTTTTCTAAATTTTATTTTTCGTTTATTATTTGATAACAAATTTCCGATTCCAAGTTCTTATATGAGTTAATAGAGTGTTATAGATGTTTTAAAGTTATGTTAAGTAGGGTGGCTAATGTTACTGTAATGTTAAGCTTGATATAATAAAAAAAGCCCCAAATATTATAAGATTTGGGGCTTTTACTAACTACAACAAAAACTAATAAATTGTTTCTTTCTTGTTTGAGTTCTTTTCGAATAGTTTATAGGTTAATGAGCATCCAATTGTTATTCCTCGTTGGTAAGAATTAATAATAAGGTCTTTTTCTTGACCTTCTTGAATAATAGAGTAGGTAGGATTTGTAAGGTTTCCTAATGTAATTCCTGCGACAACACGATTATTAAACTCTCCTCTAAAAACTAGATTTAAGTTTCCAGCAGAATTTTCATACGAATCTCCAATTCCTTGCGCACCTGCTGCATATAGTCTTTTTCCGAAAATGTTGTACGATAGAGCAACCGTCCCTTTAAAGTTATCAGTGAATCTCTTTTTATGAGTCAAGTCTATATTTACTAAATAAGGTGAAGCACCTTGTAATGGTCTATTTAGGTTTGTAGATATTATGGACGCACCTTCTACTCTTGCGTCGATAGCTACTTGTGAGTAGATATATGCAGCATTAGCATTGAAACTTACATTTGAAAAGAAATCGTTAATTCCACTTGAGTCTCTACCTATGAAAGTTAATTGCTTAGTTATTTCGAATTCAAGACCAGTAACAACACCTTTTTGCACATTCGCAAAAGATTGTAGCTGGCCACTAGCTGTTGCAAGCATAGTTTTTTCAATTGGATTAGAAATAAGTTTATAAAATCCTCCTATTGCTACTCTTTCTCCGAATCTTGGGTACCTCTCAATTCTAGCATCAACGTTATAGATAAATGCATTTTTCAAATATGGGTTTCCTTTGGATTTAGTTCCTGCAAACATTTCTACGTATTCAAATGGGGCAACCTCTTTAAAACCAGGTCTAGATACAGTTTTACTCATGGTGAAACGAACAATATTTGTGTCGTTAGCGGAGTATTTAATAACAATACTTGGAAGTAATTTGTCAGAAATATTCCCTGCATCTACTTCATATTTTTCTGTTATGGTTGGGATTTGTTGATTTTTAGTAATTAGATACTGGTATCCATCCTCATACCTAGCTCCTGTCAATAACTGAAATTTATTATTAGGCTTCCAGTCAAAAGCTCCATAGTAGGCTGTTATGTTTTGATAAACATCATATTTTGAAGCAGGATCTCCCATTTCTTTAATATAAAAACCGCCCTGATCCATAGATTCGTTGTTGATATAGCTTTCAGGAGAACCAGCATTAACAGAAGTGTAAATATTATCCATGTTTTTCACATTGTAGTTAAACTGGCGATAATCGAATGTTCTTGATTTTGTTTTGGTATCGTAACCGGCAATTATAGTCGCTTTTGGATGTTCTATACCTTCCTTTTCTTCGGTTACGATGTTATATTTTATTTGGCCTTTTACGGATATTTCATTTTCATTTAGCTCACTAAAAAATCTATGATTATCATTTACATCCATATCATTCATAATGTATTCATCATGGTTAGCACCATCAGCGTACCAATAAATTAGCTGTCTTCTGTCTGGTTCAATACTTTTAGTCGTGTTAAAACCAAGACCCCAGTTCATTTCTAATTTATTACTAAACAATGTGTGGTTACCTGATAGTTGGTTTGTTTGTAGGTTGCTTTGTTTGTAGGTTAATCTTCTAGAAAATACATTATCCACATAATCCCAATTGAAGCCTGAAGTCTCTCTTACTTCATCCGAAGAAATATTAACGAATAAACTATTTAGTTGGATTTTATGGTTTTTATTTAGCTGTAAGAAAACATTACCTAAAGCCGATCCTTTGGTATTGTAGTTCCATTTTTCGAAACTGTAATCTACCTGTGTTTCATCTTGAGCATTTATAATTCTATAGTTTCCGTTTTGGTAGTTGTGTTTGTTGCTGTAGTTTGCTGCGAACGTTACTCCTAAAATCTTGTCTGAATTTTTCTTTTCTTCTCCTAATATGAATTTGTTTCCTGCAAATATCCCAAAACTTGTGTTTATAGGAGCTGAAGTTGTAGATGTGTTAAAATTATGTTCAAATCCATTAGTGTTCCCGTCTGTGTTAGAACTAGTAGCTTCTGTATTAGAACTAGTAGCTATGTAATATTCTGATTGTAAAGCATCGAAAGGCATTGATCTTGATCCATCCTCAAAGCCCCAGAAGTCATTTTTTCCACCATTGTAGGTTTTAAAATCTTTAAAGGTTGATTGAGTATTCATACTAGTACCTATTTTAACATTAAATGTTGGTTTCGAAGGGTATTGCTTTGTTCTAATGTCAATTGCTCCTCCAGCAAAATCTCCATATAATTCAGGAGTGAAAGCTTTCTTAACTGAAATACTTTGGATAACTGATGAAGGAAATATGTCTAGAGGAATAACTTTATTGTCTGGATCAGGAGAAGGAAGAGGTATTCCATTTAAATATGCATAATTGTATCGATCTCCCATACCTCTAACGAATACATACTTTGAGCCGACTACAGATAAGCCTACCATTTTTTTTGTTGCATCACTCGCCGTGCTAACATTTTTTTCTGTCATCGATTCATAACTAATGACATTCTCAACCCCAGTAGCATTTTTTACTTCCGTAATTTCAGAAGCTTTGGATTCTTTATTTATTTCAGCTACAACCTGCACAGCCATTAGAACATCTTCACCAGTTATTAATTGTTTATTAATTACCACAGGGGATGAATTTTTGGTGATTACCGTAACCGTTTCTTTTTTATATCCAACAAAGCTAATCGATACATTGTAGGTTCCTTCAGGAACGTCTAGTTTAAAGTTTCCATCGAAATCAGTATTGGTGCCATTGGTAGTTCCTTCAATTACTACATTTACAAATGGAAGAGGTTGGATAGATCCAAATTCTTCAGCTGTAATATTTCCAGTTATTACTGATTGGGTAAAAGCAGTTATACTGAATACTATAATGAGTGTTACTATGATTGCAATATTTCGTATTAGTTTCATCTTTTATTTATTTCTAATTTCTTTCTGCAAAGGAATTTCAAAAGCATTATTAAGTTATTATGTGAATATTAAACTTATGTTAAGCAAATGGATATTATTGAGCTAAATGTTAACATATGATTAAAGTATCCTTAACTTAGCCCAACACATTCTAAACTAAATTTGCATGGAAACAATTGAAGAAGAAGAGATGTTAGGAAAAGTCCTATTGGTTGATGACGAACAAGATATTTTGGTGTTACTTAAGTATAATTTAGAGAAGGAAAACTTCTTAGTCCAAACCGCATCAAACGGAAGAGAGGGGATAGAGGTAGCAAAATATTTTATGCCAGATATAGTAGTGTTAGATGTAATGATGCCAGAAATGGATGGCATTGAGACGTGTTTGGAGTTGCGTCAAATTCCAGAATTAAAGAATGTTTTAATTACTTTTTTAACTGCTAGGGGGGAAGATTATTCTCAAATTGCAGGATTTGAATCTGGAGCTGATGGTTATATCACAAAACCTATAAAGCCTAGAGTCTTGGTAAGCAGGTTAAAAGCTTTGTTAAGAAGAAAGCATGGTGTGGTGGTTCCTGATGAAGAAAATCAAGAACTTAAAATTGACAGGGAGAGATATATTGTAATAGTTAAAGGTAAAGAAACAAATTTGCCGAAAAAGGAATTTGAATTATTAGATTTGTTGCTGTCTAAACCCGGAAATATCTTTACGAGAGAGATAATATTAGATACTGTTTGGGGAAGTGATATCGTTGTTGGAGACAGAACAATCGATGTTCACATTCGGAAATTGAGAGAGAAAATAGGTGATCATTATATAAAAACCGTCAAAGGAGTAGGTTACAAGCTAGCTATTTAACAGTTGTTTTAATTCAAATTTATTATTGTGAAAAGCAAAGGAAGTTTACTTGAAGTTGCTCAAGTGTTTTTTAAAATGGGATGCATTGCATTTGGTGGTCCTGCTGCGCATATTGCCATGATGGAAGAAGAAGTGGTGAATAAAAGAAAGTGGATGAGCCGGCAACATTTTTTAGATTTGATAGGTGTTACCAATTTAATTCCCGGACCTAACTCTACAGAAATGACTATGCACTGTGGTCATGAAAGGGCAGGTGTTCTGGGTCTTTTCGTGGCAGGTTTTAGTTTTATTTTTCCAGCAGTTGTAATAACAGGTTTTTTAGCGTGGTTATATGTAACCTATGGAAGTCTGCCTAACGTGGAGCCCTTTGTTTATGGAATTAAACCTGCTGTTTTAGCAATTATAGCAGGAGCGGTTTTAAAACTTGGAAAAAAAGCATTGAAAAGTTGGGAGTTAGGTTTTTTAGGATTGCTAGTCATTGCAGCAAGTCTCCTGGGGTTCAATGAAGTTACTGTGTTGTTGATTGCAGGAGTATTAGGAACAATTTATTTTACTTCAAAATCAAAATTAAATGATTTTCCTAAGTCAATTGCTCCATTAATTTTGTTGCAGGCCTCTTCAAGTGCATTATTAAAAATTACCTCAGTAAAGGTTTTTTGGACATTTTTAAAAGTTGGGTCGGTTTTGTATGGAAGTGGTTATGTATTGTTTGCTTATCTAGATGCTGAGTTAGTTACTACTGGATGGATGACTCAGCAGGAGCTGATGGATGCAATAGCTGTAGGTCAGTTTACGCCAGGTCCGGTGCTTTCTACGGCAACTTTTATTGGTTACCAATTAACAGGTTTCTGGGGTGCAGTTGCAGCAAGTTTAGGTATTTTTCTTCCTTCGTTTTTGTTCGTATTACTTTTGAATCCACTAATTCCGAAAATGAGGAAATCTAAAGTATTAGGTTATTTTTTAGATTCAGTTAATGTGGCAGCTGTTGCGGTGATGGCGGGTGTTTTGATTGAGATGAGCAGAGTTGTTTTGATAAATGATTGGAGAGCAATTGTAATTGCTGTAATCAGTATTGGAGTAACTTTTGGATTGAAGAAAAGTAATGCTATGTGGACTGTTTTAGGCGGTTCTATTTTTGGTTATTTATTACTTCTATTTTAATCCATTGATTAGCATCTGTCTAACTTCACTTAAGATAGTTGCGGTTGCTCCCCAAACGGTGTTGTAATTCAATTCAAAATAGGGAACATCGATTAGTAGCGGTTTATCTGTGTGTTTACCTACTTTTATTTTCTTTTGTTTTATTTTACTAGCGTCTGTTAAATCTGAAATTTTCACTTCAATTATTTCCTCAACCTCTTTAACTTCTCGAGTAAATACAGGTTCAAAATCCACAAAACCAATGAAGGGTGAAACCAAAAAATTACTGGGAGGAATGTAAATTTGCGTTATTTCCCCAAGAACTTGAATTTTATCTGATTCAACGCCAATTTCTTCAAAGGTTTCTCGAAGTGCAGTTTCTTTTAAAGATTCTTCTGCTTCTTGTTTCCCGCCTGGAAATGATATTTGTCCTCCATGTGTCCCTTCATAGGCAGTTCTTTGAATTAGAGTAAAATGAGGAATATTTTCTTTAGGATATATCAACATTAACACGGCGCTAATCTTTGCATTGTTATGGGATTGTTTTATGGAATTAGCAGTTGGCCTTTTGTAAGGAGCCATTAATCTATGAGCTTCTGGTCCCGGGAGATTGTAGTTAATCTCATGAAAAAGTAAAGCTGTTAGTTCTGATAATGTCATTTATCTGTTTCCAATTTTAATGATGCTGAATTTACGCAATATCTTAATCCTGTTGGTTTTGGGCCGTCATTAAATACATGACCTAAATGTCCATCGCATTGTGCACAGTTAATCTCAGTTCTGGTCCACCCATTTGAGTTATCTCTTTTTTTGGCAACATTATTCTCAATTCCTCTAAAAAAGCTTGGCCAACCAGTTCCTGATTTAAATTTGGTGTCTGAATTAAATAGTGGTAAGCCGCAGGCTTTGCAACAATAGGTCCCTTTTGTGCTTGTGTTCCAATATTCTCCGGTAAAAGCAGTTTCAGTACCCTTTCCTCGAAGAATATGAAATTCGCTGGGTGTAAGTAGCTCTTTCCATTCAGCTTCAGTTTTTGTTACTTCAGTTTCTTTATTGTCTTGACAAGAAATAGACAGAGATCCTGCAATAATGAAAACAAATAATATATTTTTCATGATAAAGTATTTTTAATACAACTAAGATACGAATTATATAGTATGTAAATCTTCATGTTTTAGTTGATTAAGTAAGTATATTTTTCAGCAGAAAGCTGTAATATTTTAAAAAAGGGAATATTTTTACAAAAAAACATTATTTAATTATGGAGGAGCTTTGGGGAAGCGGACCAGTGGGAAGAATTGCTGTGAATGTAATATGGGCTAGCTCCTTTTTGGTTGCTGCTTATTTGCTATACGTTGCTTACAAAAAAGTCTTGAATTTAATTGCTACCGGAAAAGTAAAAAAAGTTACGGTGAAATATGCAGAATTATTCGATGTCAATCCTCCATATGCGAAAGGAGAAATTCAATTTGGATTTAAACTACCCGAAAAAATGGATGTGCAATTTAGGATTGTAAATAGAGATGATGATTTGATAAAAGAATTAAAAAACGGAGAGCTTGAAGAAGGTGTTTATCCCATTCTTTTTGATACAAATTCCATCGCTGATGGAGAGTATTACTATCAAATTATCACAAATTCCCAAAAGACGAGCAAGAAATTTTTCGTTGTAAATAAGTCATAATATCATAAGTAAGTTTAGACATATTCGATTTTTAGTTTGTTTACTGATAGGAGCAATTTCCTTTTCACCTAAATCTTCTTTCTGTCAGGAAAGTGCTCCTGGAGACCATTCTGTAATAATGGCTAATTTTAAATTGCCAAAAACCTTAGGAAATAAATCTTTCAAGGGTTTGATGAGTGGTTTGGCTAATATTGATTTAATTTATCAATATAATTTACTGAATGGAATTGGGATTGGGGCAGGATTTGCTTATTCTTATTATGAGTTAAATGGTTCTGTTTTTCAAGGGGCTGTAGTTGGCCAAATGGAAGGATATAATCCTTTTCTGAAAATAGCTAAAAGAAAAGAAATGAATGAGAATTCATATGTTGAACTTTCGCTAAGTGGTGGTTATAATGTGCTCAATACAAGTGGCAATCAATGTCCAGATGCTTTTAGGCAAGAAGCTTTCAATCTTGCTCCGCAATTGGGTTTTTATATGGTGAGTTCTGAGTTTTTATCATTTGGTATTGTTGCTTCGTATAATTATTTCGATGCTCAATTTTCACCAGCGAATATTTGTATGACAAGTTTTCCAGGAATAGATCCTGCGAATAGTGTTGGGAATTCTCACGTGTTTTCTGTAGGGTTTGGTTTTTCAACCTATTTACCTACAAAATGAAATCTATTTATATAATTGTCGTTGTAACTCTTTTGATGTTCTGTTTTCTCCATCATGACTCCAGCCAGGTGGTTTAATTAAATAGTTTATTTTTTCCGAAAACTTTTTTGCTCTTCGTATATCTTGCCAAAGATTAACATATTCATGACTGGCTATTTTGAGTGGGCTAAATGTGTTAATATTCTCGGTAATACCGTAAATAGGGACTTCTATTTCTTTCTGAAAGGTGCCAAACATTCTGTCCCAAATAATTAGTATTCCGGCATGGTT
>Ga0255758_10001652_pt1 | contig 22193 bp, 16 predicted proteins | sample 011ome_24_FD_179958 | JGI IMG/M metagenome (GOLD analysis project Ga0255758, IMG submission 179958) | Coastal salt marsh microbial communities from the Groves Creek Marsh, Skidaway Island, Georgia - 011513CT metaG (version 2) | ecosystem: Environmental > Aquatic > Marine > Intertidal zone >...
GAGGAACAGAGTGTTTTCATTACAGATTATTTTCTTCGTGAAGTTAGTCCAGCGCTGGTTACCATAATTTTGACGGGACTCGAAACCTTTCCGGCACTTAAAGATAGTGCGGCATATTTAGCCGTGCGCATGGTCTTGAATACGGGAGATGCAGAGACTCAAGAAAATGATGCCCGGGTTAATTTTGCCTTAATAGAAATCCCTAAAGTAATTGACCGGTTTGTGGTCCTGCCTGAGAAAAACGGCCAGAAATACATCATTTTATTAGATGATTTAATACGTCATTGTCTGGGGATTATCTTTAGTATTTTTTCGTACAAAGAGATTTCTGCGTACATGATCAAAATTACGCGTGATGCAGAATTAGATATTGATTCTGATTTGAGTCGCAGTTTTTTGGAAAAAATATCCAAGAGTGTCGCCAGAAGAAGCTCTGGAGATCCCGTACGCTTTGTTTATGATCGAGATATTGACCCTGAAATGTTGGCTTTTTTGATGGAAAAAATGAACATCGAAAGTACCGACAGTGTTATTCCTGGAGGGCGATATCACAATCGACGTGACTATATGAAGTTTCCGAGTCTTGGGCGTCAAGATTTACTTTATGAAACCAAGGTTCCGCTTCAGATTAAAGGACTGAGTTTTGAAGGAAGTCTTTTGGCTAAAATTGCCAAAAAAGATTATTTACTCCATGCGCCGTATCAGAGTTTCAGATATGTGGTAAAGTTTCTTCGTGAGGCCGCTTTAGATCCACAAGTACAATCAATAAAAATTACCATTTATCGTTTGGCCGAAGTTTCTCATATCGCCAGTTCCCTGATAAATGCCGCCAAAAATGGAAAAGATGTAGTGGTTCAAATTGAGCTAAGGGCGCGATTCGACGAGGTGGCCAATATTCATTATGCCGAACAAATGCAGGAAGAAGGTGTACGCATGATTTTTGGGGTAAAAGGGTTAAAAGTACATTGTAAGGCATGTGTTATTGAACGTCTCGAGGCCGGAAAAATAAAGCGATACTCCTTTCTGAGTTCAGGAAACTTTAATGAAAGTACGGCACGTATTTACACAGATTACACCTTGTTTACGGCTAATGAAGACATTGCGAAAGACATCAATAAGGTCTTTAATTTCTTTGACGTCAACTACCGGGTTAAGACCTATAAACATTTAGTGGTGTCACCCCACTATACCCGTGGAGTTTGGGAGCGTTTAATTGAAAATGAGGTAACAAATAAAAAGGAAGGTAAAGCTGCGGGAATTCAATTGAAGCTCAATAGCTTAAGTGACTACCGAATCATTGATAAATTGTATGGGGCGAGCCAGGCAGGAGTTTCTATAAAGATCATTGTGCGTGGAATTTGTGGTTTAATTCCCGGGGTCAAAGGCCTGAGCGAAAATATTGAAGTCATAAGTATAGTCGATAAATTTTTGGAGCATACCCGACTCTATATATTCAACAATAATAACGAGCCGAAATATTTTATTTCTTCGGCAGATATCATGGGTAGAAATTTAGACACGCGTGTCGAAATCAGTTGTCCTATCTACGATTTAGAAATTCAACAAGAACTTCAGGATACCTTTGATATAAGCTGGCAGGACAATGTTAAAGCCCGTCTGATTTCTACCACTCAAGACAACGCATATGTGCGCGAGGGAGGACCAGCGACACGCTCGCAGTTTGCCATATATGAATACTACCAAAATAAATTGGCTTCGGAATGATGTTAATGGAAAAATATGGTGGTATTGATATTGGGTCTAACGCGATTCGACTTTTAGTCGCGACTGTCACCAAAATGGATGATAAACCCCCTCGATTCAAAAAAACCTCTTTGGTGCGCGTCCCTATTCGTTTGGGAGCTGATGTGTTTTTAAATGGCGCTATTTCAAAAGTCAGTATTGATCGAATGATTGATGCCATGAGTGCCTATAAATTATTGTTGAAAAATCACAATGTGGTGCGCTATAGAGCTTGCGCGACTTCGGCGATGCGCGAGGCGAGTAATGGTGCAGAAGTTGTCGCCAGGATACGTGAAGCTACAGGGATTCAGATTGAAATCATTGATGGGGAGATAGAAGCTAATATTATTGCCGCGACCGATTTTGGCAATTTTATTGGTACTGAAAAAGCTTTTTTATACGTCGATGTCGGTGGAGGAAGTACAGAATTTACCCTCTACAGTGAAGGCCGTGTCATCGTTTCACGCTCGTTTAAGCTTGGAACGGTGCGCATTCTAAACGATATGGTACGCGAGTCCATGTGGGATGAAGTAAAGGCTTGGATTACAGAGGTTACTGCAGGATATGACAAAATCAATGTTATCGGTTCTGGAGGAAACATCAACAGTATTTACGCCAATAGCGGTAAGAAATTGGGTAAGCCACTGAGTTATTTTTTCTTGGTGAATTACTTTGAGCTCCTGAAATCCTTGACCTATCACGAGAGAATCTACGAATTAGAAATGAATCCTGATCGTGCCGATGTGATTATCCCAGCGACCAAAATTTACTTATCGGCCATGAAATGGAGTCGTGCCAAGAACATTTATGTTCCCAAGATCGGATTAGCTGATGGTATGGTTAAACGGATGTACCAAGATCCATCTCAAGGATACGATCTTAATACCCTTTTTGAGGATTAATTAACCGTGAATTAGCTCTGTTTTGCTTAGATCTTTCATGATCTGCGCTTCAAATTCTAATAAGTCCTTCCACTTTTGATCCACGACCTCTCGTTGACCATATTGGCGTGCAAACTTCAGGAACATGGTGTAATGATTCGCTTCACTGATCATTAATTTGCGATAAAATTCGGCTAATTTTTTATCTTCGAGTTCCTCGCTTAATAATCGAAAACGCTCACAGCTTCTGGCTTCTATTAAAGCGGCATAAAGTAACCGGTGAATGAGTTGATCATTGCGACTGCCACCTTTTGGAAAAAACTTCATTAACGTATTAACATAGGTGTCTTTACGCTCACGTCCTAGATGTCCGCCACGCTCTATAATCCGATCATGAACCATTTTGAAATGACTCATTTCTTCTTGAGCGAGCAAAGTCATTTCAGCGACGAGTTCCGTGTATTCAGGATAGCCAATAATCAAGGAAATCGCAGTGGATGCCGCTTTTTGTTCACAATAGGCGTGATCGGTTAATATTTCATCTATGTTTTTTGCGACTATATTGACCCATCTCGGATCCGTGGGTAATTTTAGTCCCAACATCGTTGACTGATTCTTTGGACTCATTTTTTCAATTCATTAAACATCAAGATCTAAACTGCCGCGCAACACTTCGAGAAGTGGGTTTTGTTCTTTGAGTTGCGCGTATTTTTCTTCTGGTGTGTAAGCATAACGTTTGACGGCGCTTTCCACCACATTAATTTTTATGTTAAGATGATCGTTTTCGAGTGTGTTTGCTAAGAACCCTAATAGTTCCCCTTGATCGCGTTCCACTTCGAGCCGTATGGTGTCGTTGGGGTAGGTCAATATTATTTCAGTTCCCTCTAACACGGGCGTTTCCATGTTTAAATGCGAGTGCAAATTGAACTTTCCTTCTTCTATTATCTGATTAGCGTAGGCATTCCACGCCGATAAAAATGCTTCAGTAGTAAATTCTTTATTTCGTTTTACTCCGGGGGCCGGCCCTGAAGCCTTTTGCTGGGCTTGAAGGTCTCTTTTTTCTTGAATACTTTTAAGAGAAAGTGAAGAAACTCCGGGTCTTTTACCTTCAATTTTGAGGTCAATTTTTCGCGGGGCGTAAGACTTGGTCTCTGGATTAAATGCTATCGGTGTCGGTGCAGACTCAACCGCTGTTTCAGCTCCTGTTTTAGAGGGGATTTCTGAATCATCCAGGACAGGGGCTTCTGTTTTCTCCAGGATAAGGATTTCTGGCTCAACGACTATGGGGACTTCAGGTTCAGTCTCCGCAGAGGCTTCAGGTTCAGCAACAACTGGGACTTCAGGTTCAGCGACCACAGCGGCATCAGTTTCGGCCTCAGAGGTTGTAGTAGATACATCCACAGCGTTTGCGGCAGAAGCAGTATCGACCAAAGATGGAGCTGTGGGCTCGGCCAATGCTGGAGCCTTTACTTTGCGGGCCGGTATTATATAGGGTTGGCTAGAGGGCTTTTTTTTTTGCTCTAAATCATTTAGAGAAGCGAGCTGCATCAAGCATAATTCGACCAATAAACGCGGGTTTCGGCTATTTCTGTAGCTTAAAGCACATTGATTGGCAATGTCTAGGGCATTTAAAAGCCAGGAACGATCCGCGGCTTGAGATTGTCTTGCGTAATCTTGTTTTACAGTTTCTCCAACCTCTAAAAGACGTATGGTTTGCGGTGTTTGTGCCACGAGTAAATCTCTAAAATGGGAACACAACCCATTGATAAAGTGTTGGCCATCAAAACCTTGGGCGAGAATTTCATCAAGTTGCAACAACAAATCAGGAATACTTCCTTGCAGCATTAAATCAGTAATGCTAAAATAGTATGAGTAGTCGAGAATATGCAGGTTTTCTGCAACAGCAGTTCTGCTGATATTATTGCCACAAAAACTAACAATTCGGTCAAAGATTGATAAAGCATCACGCATGGCGCCATCGGCCTTTAACGCCATCAAATGCAGCGCATCGTCTTCGGCTTGTATCCCCTCGGCTTGCGCAACAAATTGTAGTTGCTCTTTGATATCTTCAACGGTGATCCTTTTGAAGTCAAATATTTGACAACGCGATAATATGGTGGGAATTATTTTGTGCTTTTCAGTAGTGGCCAAAATAAATATGGCATGCGCAGGTGGCTCCTCAAGGGTCTTTAGAAAAGCGTTAAACGCTACCGAGGAAAGCATATGCACCTCATCAATAATATACACCTTAAAACGACCGGTCTGCGGCGGAATACGCACTTGATCAATCAAGGATCTGATGTCTTCTACAGAGTTGTTTGAAGCGGCATCAAGCTCAAAAATGTTAAAGGCAAAGTCTTCGTCTGGGTGTACGGTGTCCTTTTGTTGGTCGGTACTGTCTTGATTAATTTTTTTTGCCAGGATACGGGCACAGGTCGTTTTACCCACCCCACGGGGTCCAGTAAACAAAAGGGCTTGCGCTAAATGGTTATTGGTGATGGCATTCTCCAAAGTACGGGTAATGGACTTTTGTCCAACCACTTGATCAAACCCTTGAGGTCTGTACTTTCTCGCTGATACTACAAAGTGTTCCATAATGCCTTAACAAATATAAAAAGCCCCTTTTTTAATTTCCTGAATTCAGTTTGTATTATTTCGTGAGTTATCAACATTTCTGCTAATTTTGTCGCGCAGGCCGCCTTATCGCTTCATCTTTGGATGAAGAGGAAAGTCCGGGCACCACAGGGAAGCATAGCGGCTAACAGCCGTCGGTTCGCTCAGGCGAATTAGGACAAGTGCAACAGAAAGAATGTACAGGTCATGCTGTAGTGAAATCAGGTAAACTCTATGCGGTGAAATGTCACGTATACCCACGCTTGAAGATGCCCGTCTGAGTGGGAGGGTAGGCAGATTGAACGATTCAGTAATGAATCGTCTAGATAAATGATAAGGGTCCAGAAATGGATACAGAATCCGGCTTATAGGCCTGCTTTTTTTTACTCAAAAAAACTAAATACAGAACCGCCAAATTTTCTGGAATTCACCCAATTTGGGTGCTGTGAAAAATCGTGGTCTTTTTGATGTTCCAAAATAAATTGCCCTTTATCGGACAGCAACGTTTTATCAAAAACGAGATCAACTATACTCAGCAGTTCTGAATGTGAAAATGCATAAGGAGGGTCGGCAAAAATAAAATCGTAATGGCCTTTGTGTTGCTGCAAAAATTTGACGACCGCTCCCTGATAGCAACTTAGAGGTAATTCGAGCATCTCAGCAGTTTCCTCGATGAATTTAATACAGCCTCGGTGCTGATCCACGCAATCGATTTGCGCGGCACCCCGAGAACCAAATTCGTAAGCAATATTGCCCGTGCCACTGAATAAATCTAATACCACGGCACCGGATAAGCCACCGCTGTGATGTAAAATATTGAACAGGCCTTCTTTGGCAAAATCCGTAGTTGGGCGTACGGGAAGATTTTTTGGCCCGCGAATTTTTCGCCCTTTGTGGCGCCCAGAAATAATCCTTATTGACTGATGCATTGTAGGGGCAATTCTTGATGTTGTGCTAAATCTTTGATTGGCTTCGGACCATTGCTGTAATAAGACACATCACGCACATACTCATACAAAAGCGTAAACAACTCACCCCGCTCAGGGACTGCCCCCGCTAAATAAAGCGGCACTTGTTCTGGGTCAAGGTCGAATTGCTCAAAAGCAAAAAGCACATAATACAAGACGTCTTCAGGGCTTTGATAACCGTAGGTATTGCAAAGCAGCAAATTTTTTCCTTGCCAAACGATTAAATCAAAATGATCCTTGTGAACATGAACCATAGATTGGACAGATTTTTTAAGACTGTTTTGAACCAATAGGTGGCGCAATAATACCGAAGCGGTATGTTCAAAAGTAAAACTGCCAAAACGCTCAAAAAACCAATTGTTCACATTGGTAAAAGGTAAATAGACCACCACTAAATCCAATCCTTCAAGGACATCATAAGCCACCAAATCATTGTCCAGAAGACGGGTATTGAATTTTAGATAATCCAATCCACGAGCCGGATCAAATAAGTCTTTGGGGACTACCGTGTACCAAGAAGATTGGTGGGCAAGCCGTATCGTTTGATGGGCATCAATATTAAGGGTTTCTCTTTGTCGTCCCCAAAATTGATCCAAGTATTGAGTGAGGCCCTCAGCAGTGGTAGCTACAGGAAATTCCTCGTTCAGATATAAGTCATCTTGAGTTTGTCCTGGCCCCAAAAAAGAAAGTCCGGTCAAAGAAACTTGAACGGACCAACCTTTGTTGTTTATTGTCAGAGTATTATTTGTCTTTGACTGTGTCATAAAGTTTTGGCCAGTTACCACTGGTATTCACCTCATCCATTGATCCTACTTTAACGTAAGGTCCATTTACACCATCTACTGAATTCACTTGCTTTTCTTGAGCGATAAGGTCCCTATCAAGCCCAGCCAAGATCACGTCTTTTGAGGCACGTGCTTCAAAAACTTGGTAAATGGTTCCGCTTTTATCGATTGTTCCCGCACGCAATTCGAACTTCTGATCCGAATCCGGAATGTTCATCATGGTTGTGTAGCGTTTTGAACTGGGATAGATCGAGTCTTTAATAGAGGCAAAAGAAAGTGTATCGATGATCACATCCTCAATGTAATAACCTCCTTTTTGTGGATCTAGACCAAATGCACGGTTACGTGCTACGTCAGCATAACTGGTATCGCGTCTTGCGGTGATGGCAAATTTAGCCGTGTCTAGGAATTGAACTAAGCTGTCAAAATCAGCGGTGAATTTACCGTTAAGCTCTTGGTAAGCTAACTGTCCCGCTTTAATGTCTTTTAACTTCGCGATGACCGCGATGTATCTTTTTTCTTTGGTTTGATTGAAATGTACTGGGCCGATGATCGAATTGTAAAGTTTGTAACCCAAGAAGATGATTAGAATCCAAAGTACGAGTTTAATTCCGAGTTTCATTGATCTGATTTAAGTTGAAAAAAGGGTCTTTACTACCAAGGCAAATCTACAATATTTTTTTATTCATGAAAGGAAAATGGCAAAAAACCTAGCTATATTTGAGCTTACTTTTCCCTTGTTTTCATGACCCTTACAGAATTCGAAAAAGCCTTAATTATTGCGTTGGAACACACTCCAACCCCGGGTCAAGAGCAGGCGATTTTATCCCTTTCTGAGTTTTGTGTGCGCCGAGATCCTCAGGGGGTTTTTCTATTAACGGGATATGCGGGAACGGGTAAGAGTACCCTGATCGCGGGACTTGTGCATACTTTGGGTCAATTTAAACGATCCAGTGTGCTTATGGCGCCAACGGGACGTGCCGCCAAAGTAATTAGCCAATACAGCAATCGCGAGGCCTTTACCATTCACCGTAAGATTTATGTGCCACGGAGTCAAAAAGGCGGCGGCGTAAAATTTGCCCTCCAACCCAATAAACATCGAAACACCTTGTTTATAGTGGATGAAGCCTCCATGGTGCCGGACACCAACACAGACGCTAATGTCTTTGAAGGGCAGTCCTTACTGGAGGACCTAATGACTTATGTGTATAGTGGCCAGGGTTGTCAACTCATGTTTGTCGGGGATTTGGCACAGTTACCGCCTGTGCACTTGAATTTAAGTCCAGCTTTGGACCCCGATGTCTTGCGCATTCAATTTCATAAATCGGTTACTGAGGTCGCTCTCAGAGAAGTAGTGCGCCAAAAGGAGCAGGGGGATATTGTTTCAAACGCCACAAGCATTCGGGAATTAATCGAGCAAGACAGGCCAGAACAATTGGCGTTTGATCTCGGCAACCAAGATGAAGTCATACGTCCCTTTGGGGGCAACGAAGTATTAGAGGCCCTTGAAGAAGCCTTTTCTAAAGATAATTTGGATCAAGCGGTGGTTATCGTGCGCTCGAACAAACGCGCTAATTTATACAACCAAGAAATACGTCAGCGTATTTTATTTCGCGATGAAGGCCTTTGTGTTGGTGATGTGCTGATGGTGGTGAAGAATAATTATTTTTGGTTAAAACCTGCAGATTCTGCGGGATTTATTGCCAATGGTGACGTCATCGAGGTTTTAGAGATTTTTGAATTTGTTTCGATTTATGGTTTTGACTTTGCCAAGGTTCGGGTGCGTATGCTGGATTATCCTAGTCAACCGCCCTTTAACACCGTACTGATTTTGGACACCATCAGTAGCGACGCCTCGAGTTTGACCTATGAACAGTCCAATGCACTCTATCAGGCGGTTCGCGAAGATTATCCTGAAATTACAGCCAATTACAAAAAGTTTTTAGCGGTAAAAAACAACCCCTATTTCAATGCCCTCCAAGTCAAATACAGCTATGCCATTACGTGTCATAAATCACAAGGAGGGCAGTGGGATCGTGTCTTTGTGGAACAGCCGTATCTTAAAGAAGGGGTAAATAAAGAATACTTGCGTTGGCTTTACACCGCTATGACGCGGGCAAAAAATCGACTCTATTTACTGGGCTTTTCAAAGGAATATTTTGACCAGTAAAACCAACCAAAAAGGCATTTTTGTATCTTGAGTTTAGTAATGCCTGTTTAATCCTTTAAACTTATTATTTTTGACGTCTAAAAAACAACGACCATTGAAAATTATTGCCATGATTCCCGCGCGTTACGGCGCTTCAAGATTTCCTGGAAAACTCATGCAAGACTTGGGTGGTAAGCCCGTGATTGTCAGAACTTATGAGGCCGCAAAAGCCACTGGTTTGTTTGATGCTGTGTATGTGGTGACCGATAGCGATGTCATTTTTAAAGAAATAGAATGGCATGGTGGACAAGCCATCATGAGTCAGAAAGAACACGATTGCGGCACGGATCGCATTGCTGAGGCAGTGGCAGAGATGGATGTGGATATCGTGGTGAATGTACAAGGCGATGAGCCGTTTACCAGTAAAGAAGGTCTGGCTCAGGTTTTGAGTGTTTTTGATGCTCCTGATGCGGACCGAATTGACTTGGCGTCATTGATGACCGAAATACAAGATTGGAGAGAAATCAGTGATCCCAATGCCGTGAAAGTTGTGGTCGATAAAGAAAATTACGCGCTTTATTTTTCACGCAGCCCGATTCCTTACCCGAGAGATAAAAATACAGCGGTCCAATACTTTAAGCACAAAGGTATCTATGCCTTTCGCAAGCAAGCACTTTTAGATTTTTACAATCTCCCCATGACCATACTCGAGGCCACTGAAAAAATAGAGTGTATTCGATTTTTGGAATATGGTAAGCGCATAAAAATGGCTATTTCCAATACCCAAGGCATTGAAATCGACACGCCCGAGGATCTTGTTCGCGCCAATAAGGTGTTAAAAGAAGAAAAGCGTTTGCCGATAAATAACAAATACCGCAACTTCCCAATGGTCCCTAAGGTGGTTTACGGGAAGGGTTGTTTTGAACAATTGGCCAGTATTCTCGGGCCGCAACGCAAAGAAAAAGCGCCCTTCATCTATTTAGTGGATGATGTATTTCAAAATGATCAGGAGCTCATTCAGCGTATCCCATTACGTTTTAACGACAAGCTCATATTCATCTCATCGTTTGAGGAGCCAAAAACCGAGCAAGTCGACGTTTTGGTAAAAAGCATAAAAACCGAATTTTCATATCGCCCCTCTGGGATCATTGGTATCGGTGGAGGGTCTATTTTAGATTTGGCCAAGGCAGTGGCCATTATGTTGACTAACAAAGGGCAAGCGAGTGAATATCAAGGTTGGGACCTTGTTAAGAACAAAGCAGTCTATCATGTGGGGATTCCAACCATTTCGGGAACTGGAGCCGAGGTTTCGCGCACTACGGTACTAACAGGGCCTGAGAAAAAATTGGGGATTAACAGTGATTTTACCCCCTTTGATCAGGTGGTTTTAGATCCAGAACTCACTACAGGTGTTCCCAAAGATCAGTGGTTCTTTACAGGAATGGATTGCTTTATCCACTGTGTGGAATCCCTTAACGGGACGTTTTTGAACGAGTTCAGTAAGAGTTATGGAGAGAAAGCATACGATTTGTGTAAAGAAATCTTTTTGAATCCTGAGCTCGACGACGAAACTGCTCGAGAAAAACTCATGATGGCTTCATGGCATGGTGGCATGAGTATCGCCTATTCTCAAGTCGGCGTGGCGCACGCCATGAGTTATGGATTATCTTACGTCCTCGGGGTGAAACACGGTATCGGCAATTGTATTGTCTTTGATCACCTTATTGATTATTATCCATTTGATGTGGCTTTATTCAAAGAAATGAAACAGGCCCACGGTATTGAGCTGCCGCAAGGGATTTGTAAGGATTTGACTGAAAGCCAGATGGATACTATGGTTAAAATCGCCTTGAGTTTGGTGCCCTTATGGGAAAACGCCCTTGGACCGGATTGGGAATTAAAAATTAATGCGGATAAATTAAAGGCGCTTTACGCTAAAATCTAATTGATTCATGCGATTTTTAGCCAAGATTATTTTTAGTAAGATATTGGGATGGACCCTCCATGGTGCCATAGATCCCAGCATAAAGAAATGTGTGATTATCGTGGTACCCCACACCAGTTCCTATGATTTTATCATGGGGCTTTTGATCCGTAGTTTATTGCGCTTACGTATCAATTATTTAGGGAAAAAAGAATTGTTTACTTGGCCCATAGGATACTATTTTCGATGGACTGGTGGAGCGCCTTTAGATCGTACTCCAGGTCAAAATAAAGTGGAAAGTATTGCCAAATTGTTTGATCAACATAAGACTTTTCGCTTGGCATTATCTCCGGAAGGCACGCGAAAGAAAGTGGATCAATGGAAAACGGGATTTTATTATATCGCCACTATGGCTCAAGTTCCGATTATTCCCATCGCCTTGGATTATGGCAAGAAGGAAGTACGTATTGGCGGTGTTTTTCAACCCACGGGTTCAATCGAAAATGACCTCCCGATCTTGGAAAAGCATTTTATGGGTGCTGTGGGCTATATCCCCGAATATTCCTGGACAAAAGACTCTTAATCTTCTGATTCACTCATGGTGTGGTAGACGTTTTGCACATCATCGTCTTCCTCAATTTTTTCTAGAAGTTTTTCCACGTCGGCCACTTGCTCGGGCGTTAGTGTTTTGGTCACTTGAGGAATACGTTCAAACCCGGACGAAAGAATCTCTAAACTATTGTTTTCTAGATAATTTTGAATCGCGCCAAAGCTTTCAAAGGGAGCGTAAATCATACAGCCGTCTTCATCTTGAAAAATTTCCTCAACACCAAAATCGATGAGTTCAAGTTCAAGTTCTTCCATATCCATTTCCCCAGAATTTATGCGGAAATTACAGACATGGTCAAACATGAACACCACCGAACCTGAGGTGCCAAGACTACCGTCACATTTATTAAAATAAGAGCGGATATTGGCTACCGTTCGCGTGTTGTTATCTGTGGCCGTTTCCACCAATACTGCGATACCATGAGGGGCATAGCCTTCAAAAACCACTTCTTTATAATCCCCTTGGTTTTTATCGGAGGCGCGTTTGATCGCACGTTCAACATTATCCTTGGGCATGTTTACTGCCTTTGCATTTTGAATTACCGCACGCAGACGTGCATTCCCGTCAGGATCTGGCCCACCTTCTTTTACAGCCATTACAATATCCTTACCGATACGCGTAAAGGCTTTACTCATCGCTGACCAGCGCTTCATTTTACGCGCTTTTCTAAATTCAAATGCTCTTCCCATGGTTTAAGTATTTAGGCAAAAATAAAAATTACTGCGCAGCGATAAAACTTGGATTGAAAAAATAATTAACCTTATTTCTGCGCGCGAACATATCATGAATTGAGGAGGGATTTAGTCGTCTCAATATGACTCAATGTGCCCTGCGTAATGACTTCTTGAATACTGATTTGCAAATGACTCGGCCATTTTTCTTCTGAACTCATCAGGGCCAAATAAGTCTCTTTGTTAGAATTGTACACGTGTGTAAGTCTCGGGCGATCACGCCCTAATAGGCTGCAAATCTCAGTGACTAAATCGATATGATGGATCAGATCTGTACTGGCGCAGTGTAGGATACCGCAGGCTTTTCGGTTGATCAAGTAATGCAATTGTTTGACTACCATATCTCTGGTGGTGGCACTTACAATAAGGTTTGGAAAAACTTCAATGGGCTCATCTTGAGCCAATTTCATTTTGATGTCTTGAACTACAGGGCTATTGATCCCAATGACCATGGCCAGACGTGCGATAAGCCATTGTTCGTCCGGTAATTTTTGGATGAGTCGTTCCAGGTCGATAAAATACTTGCCGGTTTGGGTAAGACTTTGTTGTCGATGCTTTGGCTGAGAGGGGTGTTGATCTACTGCGTCAAAAACCATTACATTAGACAGTAGCGTGATGTGGGTTTTATGGACATAAGCGTATTGAACCAATTCCTCCATGGCCGCCAAACCGGCCTCATGGGCGCTCCACATACTCACAATGACATGTGAGGGGGCAAGGGACTCCAAAATCGGGGTAAGTGGGTCTTTAGCGCTGTTATAGTTGTAAAAAGCCCCATGATTTTCCCAAAAATCATCAGGGTGGCAGAACGTTCCAAACGCTTCATAAAAAGACTGAAATTCGCGGTAAAGGGCTCTTCCTAGATAACCACTGCCTCCGATAATCAGAATCCGTTCTATGGATTTTTTACGCTTGGGCACTGGGCTTAGGCCTTTTTGTAAAAGGGAAGTTTTACGACTTTAGCCGGCAATTGTTTTTGACGGATACTGATATAGATGGTTTGGTCCAAAGCATTATGGGGTACCTCAACATAGCCAAGCCCAATCCCTTTATTGAGCGAGGGCGACATGGTTCCACTGGTCACCCGACCGATTTCTGTGCCATCTTCTTTGACAATAGGGTAGCCGTGTCTGGGAATCCCGCGCTCTAAGAGCTCAAAGGCGCATAATTTAACCTTGGGCCCTTCTTCTTTTTCTTGAGCAATAGCGGCACTGTTGATAAATTCCTTGGTGAATTTTGTGATCCATCCCAGTCCTGCTTGTATTGGGGAAGTGGTATCGTCAATATCATTTCCGTAAAGACAGTAACCCATTTCAAGGCGGAGGGTGTCTCTGGCAGCCAGTCCAATTGGTTGAATGCCGTGCTCGGCTCCGGCCTCAAAAAGTGCGTTCCAAACAGCTTCCACTTGGCGATTAGCACAATAAAGCTCAAATCCACCACTTCCGGTATAGCCTGTATTACTGATGATCACATCACTTTGTCCCGCGATGCGTCCTGTGCTGAAGCGGTAGAATTTTATTTCGTTTAAGTCAGTATCGGTTAACTTTTGCACAACCGCTTGGGCCATGGGTCCTTGGACGGCCAAAAGAGAAAAGTCATCAGAACGATTTTCGAGTATCGCGCCCATGGTATTATGGGCATTGATCCAAGCCCAGTCCTTTTCTATATTCGAGGCATTAACTACGAGCATATAATGGTCTAAGCTAAATCGATAGATAATTAAATCGTCCACAATGCCTCCATTTTCATTGGGCATACAGGAATATTGGGCCTGTCCATCGCTCATCGCTGCGGCATCATTACTGCTTATTTTTTGAATAAGTGCCAAAGCATTTGGACCACTCACAAAAAATTCACCCATGTGAGAAACATCAAAAACGCCTACTGCTTCTCGAACACACTGGTGCTCTTGGTTGACGCCTTGATAGGATACAGGCATATTAAACCCTGCAAAAGGAACCATTTTGGCGCCTAGGGCTTGATGGACATGGGTAAGGGCAGTTTGCTTCATAGAAATGCGGTTCATATTTAGGGCTAAAGTTAGTAAAACCGACCCTTTTTATTCGCTTGTCAGTTTAATGTTTTTATCACTAAATTGGCCCCATGAATCCGGTCCATTATATCAGTTCAGAGCCTCTTTCGCTCTCTAGGGTAGACACTTTGCTTTCTCAGGGATTTACTCTGGCGTTAAGCGAAGATGCCGCAAAGCGCATTGACCACAATTATGTTTATCTGCACCAAAAAATTGATCAAAACACCACGCCCATTTACGGCATCAATACAGGTTTTGGATCGCTTTGCGATACAGCGGTAGCTCCTGAGCACCTGGTGCAATTGCAGACCAATTTGGTGCGTTCGCACGCCTGTGGTATGGGTGAGGAGGTCCCCTGTGAAATCGTCCAACTCATGCTACTGCTCAAAATTCAGTCCCTGAGTTACGGATACAGCGGAGTGGCTTTGAGCACGGTGCAGCGCCTAGTAGATTTTTATAATCACGGAATTTACCCTGTGGTTTATCAGCAGGGCAGTCTCGGGGCTTCAGGCGATCTCGCTCCATTGGCCCATATTTCTTTAGCCTTAATCGGTGAGGGCCAGGTTTATTATCAGGAACAAAAAATAAGTGCCCAAGAGTTACACCAAAAATTAGGATGGACCCCGATTACCCTCCAGGCAAAAGAGGGGCTGGCCTTACTTAATGGAACGCAATTTATGAGCGCTTACGGGGTATATGGAACAATAAAAGCCAAAAGACTTTCCTATTGGGCAGATCTTATCGCGGCCTTATCCCTAGAGGCTTTTAATTGTAACGAGCAGCCATTTAACCCTCTGGTGCACTATATAAGACCCCATCAAGGGCAAATACAAACCGCTGAACGCATTCTTGAGTTTTTACAGGGTAGCGATTTAGGGGAACAACCCGATAAAAAAGTACAGGATCCGTATTCGTTTAGATGTATTCCACAAGTCCATGGAGCGACCAAGGACACACTAAAATTTGTGGCACAAACCATGATTACAGAAATCAATTCTGTAACCGATAATCCAAACGTTTTTGCCCAGGAAGATGTGGTGATTTCTGCAGGGAATTTTCACGGACAGCCTTTGGCCTTGGCCTTGGATTACCTGGGGATTGCTTGCGCTGAATTGGCTAATATTTCTGAGCGTCGCACTTATCAATTAATTTCTGGACAGCGCGGTTTACCGTCCTTTTTGGTAGCGCATCCAGGGCTCAATAGTGGACTCATGATTGCTCAATATACTGCGGCCAGTATCGTAAGTCAAAACAAACAAATGGCGAGTCCTGCCTCGGTCGATTCGATTGTTTCCTCAAACGGACAAGAAGATCATGTGAGTATGGGGGCTAATGCCGCTACAAAATCATATAAAATTTTAGACAATGTTAGCTCGGTTTTAGCCATTGAGCTGATGACTGCTGTACAAGCCCTTGAATTTCGAAAGAATCGAAGCATGAGTGAATTTTTGACTCAGGTAGTCCGCGCCTTGCGTAAAGAAATCCTGCCCCTAGAGGAGGATAGGATTTTACATGATGACATGATGGCCGCCAAAAGATTCATAGAAACTTTTTCTATGGACTCAGAACTAATCGACCTTTAATTCATCATTTGATGCACTTTTTACCGCTTAATAAAACCCTTAAAATAAAGTTAGTTCAGCGTTCTCGATGGAGTATTCTTTTTGGGATCAGCCTTTTAGTTTGGGTCGGGTTTAACAGTGCGGTACACGGCCAAGATTATAGGCCACTTTTGGACACGACTAACGAGTGGCACGTAACCAATTGCTATTTCGGATGTTTAACCGATGTTTATTTTACAGACGGAGACACCATAGTCGAAGGTAATAATTACAAGATCCTTGATGGATTCCATTATATCTCGCGAAGTTTTTTATTGCGTGAAGAGGTTTCAAATCAGCGGGTTTATTTGCGAAAACTAAGTGGAAACGGCAGCGGCCAGGAATACCTCTTATATGATTTCAGTCTGCAAGAGGGGGACACCTTTGAAATGTTTAACCCGATAAGCCCATTTCCTGAAAATGCTGGCAATTTTGTTGTGGACAGTATAAGATTACGTCCACTCGAAGATGGCATGGACTACAGACATTATTATTTTAGTCCAGCTCCTACGAATAACGTCGGTGATAATACCTGCATATGGGTAGAAGGGGTAGGCTCTTTGTCCATTATCAACGCTCCGAGCGGTTTCCCGGATATCAATGGAGCAGGACACCTGAGTTGTTTTTTTAAGGAGGGCGATTTGTTTTACACCAATTTAGATTCCATTGCGGGTTGCAGTTCCATATTAAGCAATCGACCGCCCTTATTGGCATTAAAACCTCAATTAGTGGTCGACTCTAAGCAGCAATTAATTCATTTGAAATCCAGATTAGGCTTTGATGCCATACAGGTGTATTCTCTTACAGGCCAAATAATCGCTGAGCAATGGATCGCTCAAAGCACGGTGTACAGTTTGCCGCTGAACCTAGCCAAAGGCATGTACTTTATTTCGGTAGACAATACGGCAACCGGTCAAAAGTCAATTTTGCCTTTTGTTTGGTAAATCCCGCTGCAGTATGCTCTGAATTACTCTGATTTCTCCGACTCTTCGGTCTTCTCTGGCGCTTTCTTTTTGCTGGCTTTCTTTACCGTCACGGTTAATCCATCGGCCTGCTCATTGAGTTCCATAGTGATGGTGTCGCCTTCTTTAACCTTAGCGGTTATGATCTCTTCAGCCACGACATCTTCCACGTATTTTTGAATGGCTCTATTGAGCGGTCTCGCCCCATATTTTTGATCAAACCCTTTATCAGCAATGTAGTCTTTGGCTTTGTCACTCAATTCTAGATGATAGCCTAAGCCGCTAATGCGCTTGTAGAGTTTGTCTAATTCGATATCGATGATCTTGTGAATGTCTCCGCGCTCTAAAGCATTAAAGACCATAACATCATCAATTCTATTTAAAAACTCAGGAGCAAAGGTCTTTTTCAGGGCATTTTCAATAACCCCTTTTGCGTAAGTATCGGCTTGTGCCGTTTTGGCGGCTGTACCAAAACCAACCCCTTGACCAAAGTCTTTGAGGGTGCGGGATCCGATATTAGAGGTCATGATAATGATGGTGTTGCGAAAATCTATTTTGCGACCGAGACTGTCGGTAATATAACCGTCGTCGAGCACTTGCAAAAGCATGTTGAATACATCGGGATGTGCTTTCTCAATTTCATCGAGTAAAACAACCGCGTAAGGTTTACGTCGTATTTTCTCGGTTAATTGACCGCCTTCTTCATAACCCACGTATCCCGGAGGGGCTCCGATAAGTCTTGACACAGCAAATTTTTCCATGTATTCACTCATGTCTATGCGTACCAGGGCGCTGTCGTTATCAAACAATTCACGCGCCAATATCTTGGCCAATTGCGTTTTACCGACCCCGGTTTGGCCTAAGAATATAAACGAACCGATGGGTTTGTTTGGATCTTTTAATCCAGCACGGTTTCGCTGTATGGCTTTGACCACTTTAGCAACCGCCTCATCTTGTCCGATCACCTTTCCTTTAATTCGATCGGGTAGGGCCGCTAGTTTTTCACTTTCGTCTTGGGCAATACGGCGTACAGGTACCCCGGTCATCATAGCGACCACTTGAGCTACATCGTCTTCGGTCACCGCAACACGGTGCAATTTCGCCTCGTTTTCCCAGGCTTCTTGCTCGGCAGCGAGTTCCTTCTCGATGTTTTTCTCATCATCGCGCAACTTTGCCGCTTCCTCGTATTTTTGACTTTTAACTACAGAATTTTTGTGCTCACGTACCGCTTCGAGTTTTTGTTCTAAACTCAAAATCTTCTCAGGGACGTTAATATTGGTAATGTGCACTCGTGAACCGGCCTCATCTAAAGCATCGATGGCCTTATCGGGTAAAAAACGATCGCTCATGTAGCGATTGGTTAAGTGTACACAGGCTTTGATCGCGTCTTCTGTATAGGTCACATTGTGATGGGCCTCGTATTTGTCTTGAATGTTTTGTAAAATTTCGATGGTCTCCTCTGCAGTGGTGGGTTCGACCACGACTTTTTGGAAACGACGCTCTAAAGCCCCATCTTTTTCGATATATTGACGGTACTCATCAAGCGTGGTGGCCCCAATACATTGAATTTCCCCTCTTGCTAAAGCGGGCTTGAACATATTCGAGGCGTCAAGGGAGCCTGTCGCTCCACCAGCACCAACGATGGTATGAATTTCATCGATAAATAAAATGATGTCGTCATTTTTTTCAAGCTCGTTCATGACGGCTTTCATGCGCTCTTCGAATTGTCCGCGGTATTTGGTTCCGGCCACAAGGCTCGCCAAATCAAGCGTCACTACTCTTTTGTCGTAGAGAATACGTGAGACTTTGTGTTGGATGATACGCAAGGCTAAACCTTCTGCGATGGCCGATTTACCCACTCCGGGTTCACCGATGAGTAGCGGGTTGTTTTTCTTGCGACGGCTTAAAATCTGTGAGACGCGCTGTATTTCCGCTTCGCGACCCACTACAGGGTCAAGCTTACCTTCTTCAGCAAGCGCGGTTAAATCGCGTCCAAAATTATCCAGAACGGGGGTTTTAGACTTCTTTTGTCCCTTGCCTCCTCCAGGAGAGGAAAATGCTTGGCCTTGATCTTTGGCGCTTGGGGCGTCGTCTTCTGGCTCGCTGAAGGACTCGTTAGTGGGTTCGATATAATCGTCGTCCTTGACCAGGAGTTGTTTGAATTGTTCTTTGACCCCATCGTAATCCACATTCATTTTTTGAAGAAGTTTAGTGGTTGGGTCATTTTCGTTGCGTAAAATACACAGCAATAGGTGGGCAGTGTTAATCGCCGTGCTTTGAAATAATTTGGCCTCCAAAAACGTGGTTTTAAGGGCGCGTTCTGCTTGACGGGTCAGGTGTAAATTTTTCTTGTCTTGAGTACCGAGCATTCCTTCCGCATTGGCCGGGCTCAAAATTTCAACTTTACGACGCAATTGATTCAGATCGACCTCTAGGGCATTGAGAATGGAAATGGCTTTTCCGTTTCCATCGCGCAAAATACCTAACATTAAGTGTTCTGTCCCAATAAAATCGTGACCTAAGCGCAATGCTTCTTCTTTACTGAAGGCAATAACGTCTTTAACTCTTGGCGAAAAATTATCTTCCATAGTCTGCTGTTTTTTTTGACGCTAATGCAGCGTCTTTTCTATCAAAGCAATTGGTTTTCTTCTCAAAAATACGCAAAAGAAATGCCAAATCTTGGCTCGTTCGGTAAATGGAAGAAAATTATAGGCAAAAACAAAGGCAATACCCCCGAAGTTATTAACGAAAAACCCCTGCATTTTTGTTAATAAATTAATGATTTAAATGCAGCTTAAAGGCGCATAAACATTAGGAATTTAATTAAATTGCCTTGTTTGTTAATACCGAATAAAAAACCCTAACTATCTATGGCTGAAGGCGAAAAAATATTACCGATTAATATCGAGGATGAAATGAAGTCGGCGTACATCGATTATTCGATGTCCGTCATTGTGTCACGTGCCCTTCCTGATGTACGTGATGGTATGAAACCTGTCCACCGTCGTGTGCTCTTTGGGATGCATGAACTAGGGGTTCGTGCCAATACGGCCCACAAGAAATCGGCCCGTATTGTTGGAGAAGTTTTAGGTAAATACCACCCACACGGAGATACTTCGGTATACGATGCTATGGTGCGTATGGCTCAAGATTGGAGTTTGCGCTACATGCTCGTGGACGGTCAAGGAAACTTTGGCTCAATCGACGGGGATAGCCCTGCGGCCATGCGTTATACGGAAGCCCGTATGCGTAAAATCTCTGAGGATATGTTAGCCGATATTGACAAAGAGACGGTTGATCTTAAACTCAATTTTGACGACACCCTAGAAGAACCAACGGTTTTACCGACTAAGATTCCAGGATTGCTGATCAACGGTGCCTCTGGAATTGCGGTGGGAATGGCTACCAATATGCCGCCGCACAACCTCACCGAGGTCGTGGATGGAACCATCGCTTATATTGACAATCACGACATCACTGTGGAGGAGTTAATGACGCATATTAAAGCGCCTGACTTTCCGACAGGAGGGGTGATTTACGGTTATGAAGGAGTGCGCGAAGCCTTTTTGACAGGACGCGGGCGTGTGGTGATGCGCGGAAAAGCCCATTTTGAAGAAATTGAAGGTCGCGAGTGTATCGTGGTTACTGAGATTCCTTACCAAGTCAATAAAGCGGACATGATCAAGAAAACCGCAGATTTGGTCAACGACAAGAAAATAGAGGGCATTAGCAATATCCGTGACGAATCGGATCGAACAGGGATGCGCGTGGTGTATTTGCTCAAGCGTGATGCCGTTCCAAATATTGTTTTAAACATGCTTTATAAGTACACTGCGCTTCAATCGAGCTTTAGTGTCAATAATATTGCTTTAGTTAACGGGCGTCCAAAGCTCCTTAATCTCAAAGAACTTATTCTTCATTTTGTGGAGCACCGTCATGAGGTGGTGACCCGACGTACGCAATACCTTTTGCGCAAGGCTGAAGAACGGGCTCATATCTTAGAAGGATTAATCATCGCTTCGGACAATATCGATGAGGTGATTGCCCTGATTCGTGCATCGTCTAACGCCGATGAAGCGCGTGAAAAATTGATTGAGCGCTTTGAGCTTTCGGAGATTCAAGCTAAGGCTATTGTGGAGATGCGTTTGCGTCAACTTACTGGTCTTGAGCAAGATAAATTGCGTTCAGAGTACGAAGAATTGATGAAGACTATCGAAGATTACAAAGATATCTTGGATAAAAAAGAGCGCCGTATGGCCATCATCAAAGAGGAACTCTTTGAGGTTCGTGAAAAATACGGTGATGAGCGCCGCTCTCAAATTGAATATGCTGGTGGCGATGTGAGCATTACGGACTTGATTCCAGATGAGCAAGTGGTGATCACCATCAGCCATTTGGGTTATATCAAGCGTACCCCACTGACTGAATACAAGACACAAAATAGAGGCGGGGTAGGTCAAAAGGCCTCATCGACCCGTAATGAGGACTTTCTCGAGCACTTATTTGTGGGGACCAACCACCAATATATGCTCTTCTTTACCCAAAAAGGAAAGTGTTTTTGGATGCGCGTCTTTGAAATTCCTGAAGGCAGCCGTACCAGCAAAGGCCGTGCGATTCAGAATTTGATCAATATCGAACAAGACGATAAGGTCAAAGCCTTTATTTGTACCCAGGATCTTAAAGATGAAGAATACATCAATAAGCATTATGTCATTATGGCGACCAAACAAGGTCAGGTCAAGAAAACCTCTTTAGAACAGTATTCTAGACCAAGAACCAATGGAATTAACGCCATTACGATAAAAGAGGGCGATGAATTGCTAGAGGCTAAACTCACCACTGGCGACAGCCAAGTGATGATTGCGGTGCGTTCTGGTAAGGCCATTCGTTTTGAAGAAGAGAAAACCCGCCCAATGGGCCGTGGGGCTTCTGGGGTGCGTGGGATCACCTTGGGTGGACCAAAAGATGAGGTGATTGGCATGATTACTGTAGATGACCAAGAGTCTGATATTCTTGTGGTTTCGGAAAACGGATATGGAAAACGCTCAAGTATCGAAGATTATCGTATCACGAATCGAGGCGGTAAAGGGGTGAAAACCATTAATATTTCTGAAAAAACAGGAGAACTTGTCGCCATTAAAAACGTGACCGATAACGATGACCTTATGATCATCAATAAGTCTGGTGTGGCCAT
>Ga0255758_10001655_pt1 | contig 22175 bp, 15 predicted proteins | sample 011ome_24_FD_179958 | JGI IMG/M metagenome (GOLD analysis project Ga0255758, IMG submission 179958) | Coastal salt marsh microbial communities from the Groves Creek Marsh, Skidaway Island, Georgia - 011513CT metaG (version 2) | ecosystem: Environmental > Aquatic > Marine > Intertidal zone >...
ACTATCAGTACCCTTCATTATCCTGAAGGTGTCTGTATTATTATCAATGTGAGTAGCGTGTGTAGATGAGGTAGCTTTATTTATTACTAGGTGACCTCCTTCTGTAGTTGTTTTTGCTGCTAATGACAGATTAGCCTCACTAGGAACACTAGTAGTCCCGATACCTACGTTGCCGTTTGCGTCAATACGCATCCGCTCGGCAGCAGCAGTGGTATCGTAGAACCTTAATGAGCTTGCTCCGTTAGAATTAAAATCTATACGTGGATTACTTCCTGTAAGCTGTACGTCATCTGTAATTAAAGCTTTACCTACAACGTGCAGTTTTTGAGATGGATTCGTAGTTCCAATACCAACGTTGCCATCTCCTAAAATAGTTACTCGGTCTGGGTTAGATACTTGTCCTAGTTTGATAGGATCGCTATCTGTTGCTACAATTCTAAACGCTCCTCCTTGGTAGTTGATATATCCCCTGTCGTTATTAGCACTTCTTTCTACAACAAAACCTTGATTTACAGCTGTGTCGCTTTGGGTTTTAATATGAAGTACAGATACAGGACTAGTTGTCCCAATACCGACATTTCCATCCACAACAAGATCACCACCCATAGACACACTACCTCCCGCTTGAGTAGTCTCAATGTTACCACCACTAGAGATAAAGAACACGTCTTGATCTGTTGGAGTAGTCAACCTCAAGTCACCATCAGAGGCAACAGCTAACTCATTAGTAGCGTTCTCGTAAGTAATGAAGCTGTCCCCACCAGTAGTCTTTAGATGTAGGATAGCATTACCACCTGAGTTGCTTAGAGTAAAGAAGTCGTTAGCAGTACCGTACTCACCGCTTTGGAAGTGGAAGTCGGTAGTTGCTGTAGACATTGCATTGTTGAAGTATGTCTCACCTGTGCTATTGTTGTAAGTGATAACAGTACCTTGTCCTGTAGGAGTGTTCTCATCACGAAGTTCTAGGACTACGTTAGAAGAAGCGTTAGAAGAGCCTACACGTAAACGTGTCTCTGCTGTTCCTACTACGTGGAGTTTGGTTGCTGGACTTTGAGTTCCAATACCCGTACTTCCTTGTATATAAGCATCGCCAGTAACACCTTCAATGTTAAATCTTGAAGTCCCATCTTGCACAAGGTTCATAAGAGAACCAGAACCAGTGTCGTTTAGTTTTAAATAATCGTCTGGAGTAGCCCCACCCGAACCAAATGCAACGCCATATCCATTATCTACAGTAATCCATCCTCCAGCAACATCTAGTTTAGTTACTGGACTTGTAGTTCCAATGCCTACATTACCTGAAGCTCGTATGGTCATTCTTTCTTGTAAAGCAGTACCGCTCTCCGTCCAGAAAGATAGTTTGCTTAACGCACCAGTTGATTCTCTAACACCTTGTATTCTAGCGACAAATCTATCTGCTAGATCGTTAGTACTTGTTCTAAAGTCTATGTTGTAACCACCATTATCGGTTATGTTTGAACCATCAAGCTGTAATAAAGTTTTAGGAGTAGAGGTTACCGAACTGTCATCAATTGAAAGTTTATATCCAGGACTACTAGTGCCAATACCAACGTTGCCTCCGTTAAAATACGAGTTACCGCTTGTGCTTACCTGCACAACATTACTTCCTCCAGATTTTATTAAAAGCACTCCACTGTTCGTACCTGTAGTGGTTAGAGAGAATGCTTGAACACCTAATTGATAGAAGTTTGCAATAGCAGCTGCATTATCGTCTTGATTAACTACTAAGGCAGGTTGATTTGCAACAGTATCTGGATTATCTATATGGAACTTACCTGTTGGACTTGTAGTACCTATACCTACATTACCACCATTTAGATATGAATCACCATTAGCTCTAAACTGTATTTTTTTAACATTTTGATAATAAATACCTTGATACCCTTCGTCAGAAAAATATTGTTCTGCTTCCCATAATTTATAAACTGTACTGCCAATTTTTGTTTTTATATCAATACCGTGCGTAGTATTTGTGCCACCAACTGTTAAGGTTTTATCTGGACTCGTAGTCCCGATACCAACGTTTTGTGAGGAATCAATAAATAGTGCATCCGTAGTAGAAGTTCCTTGAGGAATTCCTGTCTTTACTTGGAAGGTTTGTACGTTAAATTCTAACTGCCTAATATTACTGTTTGTAGAACCCTGATATGTAGTGATTGTTGCGCCACCATCACTATTTGTATCTACCTTTAATCCACCTACAGAGTCTAAAACAATATCTAATTTACTAGAAGGACTCGTAGTACCAATACCAACGTTTTGAGAATTGTCTATTGTAATAGCAGCAATACTATTTGTAGCTAACTTCAATTCTCCATTACCTGAAGAAGCGTTTATCTGATGACCTGCGTGTTCACTCGCAGTATTGTAAGAAGATAGTCTAAGCTGTCTTGTTGCTCCTGATCCAAAGTATGCGTATTCTCCTACTGTTTCTTTGTTAACATCCAAAGTAGCATTTGGTGATCCAGTACCAATGCCTACTTTTATTGTGCCAGCACCTGTATTCTGAAAGTTAACTTCTCTATCTGCACCACTACTCCATCCTATATTTGCTGTAGTTCCATCACTTGATATTCTAAATACACTAGATCCAGTAGTATACATCAGAATTTGAGTAGAATTACCAGATGGTCTTTCTATCCATATTCCGTCAGTAGGTGTAACTGTTCCTGTGTAATCACCAACAAATAAGGCTCCTCCTCTTACGTCCAATTTACTACCAGGACTACTCGTCCCAATACCAACATTGCCACCGCTGTGACCAGTAATTCGCATTACCTCGGTTGCTGCTACTGATGCGCCTCCTCCAGGTGATGTTGCAAATACTAAAGCTCCAGCTGGAACCGAAGAACCCACATCGTTGATACTTTGAATATAAGTAGCAACTTTAGTCCCATTAGGATTGCTAGCATCTTTAGTGTAGAACTCTAACTTTCCAATGTTATCACCAACACTCCAGGTTTTGTCTTCGGTATTTGTAATTCTAATTACAGGTTGCGTAGCAGACACATCTAACTTAGCTCCAGGATTATCAGTACCTATACCAACGTTACCACCCTCAAAATATGTATCACCACCACCGCTAACTCTGAATACTGTTCTCGCATCTGTAGAATCACGAAGAATAAAGTCATCGTTACTTCCTACATACTGAATCCAAGATTGAGCAGCTGATGTATTCGTAAGCATAAATACAGGGCTTCCAGCTTTTGATATCTCAAGCTCTGCATCAGGACTAGTAGTCCCGATACCAACGTTGCCGTCCCCACGAACATACATTCGTGTACTTCCGTTAGAAATTAATTCTAAAATATAAGTTGATGCACTTGCGCTTGTTCCTGCATTAATATAACCTCCATAACCACTTCCGTGTGCAAAAAATGCTGAAGTTGAATTATTTGATCTAAACTTAGTAGCCCAATCATTGGAAGCTCCTTCCACGTGTAATCTATGATCTGGACTATCAGTCCCGATACCAACGTTGCCTAACTTGTTGATACGCATATGTTCTACTGGAGCATCGCCACCTGTCTGTGTAGCAAATCCTAATGCAGAACCACCGTTGCCGTTACTAGTATCCTTTATGGAGCGTATTTCAGTTTTAATTATCTGGTTATTGCTTCCGCTCCAGTAACGACCATTCATCTGTATGATGTTCTGTATGTCGTTTTGGTCTACTAGGGCTGCATCATAATTATTAAACTGTATGAGGGTAGCTCCACTTGTTTTATTTGAACCAACATATAGGTTACTTGTTGCACGAATTTGACCATCAACATCAAGTTTAACTCCTGGATTGGTAATACCAATACCAACGTTACTACTAAACCAAGAATCAACAGTACCTATTACCGCCTTTTCTACATTCTTACCTCTAAACCTAGCAATAGCTCCATCAGAGTTTCCTCTGTTAAATGTGGACTCTCCTGCGTCTACGTATAGTTTAGTTGCTGGAGCAGTTGTACCGATTCCAATGTTTCCTGATTGTTTTACAACAAATAAAGGTGACCAAGTATCATCTGTTGAATCTGCATCTTGACTACCAACGGAAATTTCAAATGCAGCATCTACATTTTCTTGCGCTGCAAGCATCCAGTTATAATGAGTCGCTCCTGTCTCAAAGAATAAGTCTGGAGATGAATTACTAATTCTAAGATTATTAGTTGTAGTGTTACCTCTGTCTGTTACAGACTGAAGCGTATCTTCAATAGTAGAAGTGTCTACTGTAATGTTACCAGAAGCGTCTGACTTTAGATACCCTGCCGTGTATTGAGGAAGCTGTATTGCTCCATCTGACTCAATTACAAGTCCTATATTTGAGGTAGTTCCGTCAACAGTAGAGAAACTCAGTCTCGTAGAGTTTGTAGTACCACTCCAATCTTCTGAAGCCTCCATCCAAATTCTACCCCCTACAACAGAATCAGTACCATTGTGACCTGAGAACTTGATGCTACCAAGATCATTGGTGTCAAATATTGTTTGGTCATCCTTGTGCAACCATAGGTTAGCAGGAGCAGAACCGCTACCTCTAACCATTAGATTCTCAATAAGTGAATCGTGGTTAAATGAAGAGCTGTATGTTAGGTTTGCACCAACGGTAAAGGTATTGCTTGGAGCAGTGTTGCCTATACCTACGTTACCACCATTAGTAATATAGAATCTAGATGATCCGCTTTTTTTAATGTTTACTAAATCTGCTGTTCCGTTGTTATCAAGGTTTAGCATAAAAGTTCCACCGTGATTACCTACAGCAAAGAAAGAACCATTGGTAATCATACCGTAATTATCCGCTGCTGAATAAGAACGTATGTTGCCTCTAACATCTAGCTTTTCATCTGGACTATTAGTCCCAATACCAACGTTACCACCGCTAGTAATGCGCATACGTTCAGTATTGCCCGAAGTTGAGAAAAACCTTAATGCTCCTGAAGAGACGCCATTGTCGTAGTCAATTCTACCATTGGTTTGAGCCAAGATGATATCATCACTGATTTTCATCTTACCAACTACATCTAGTTTCTGTGCTGGGTTGTTCGTTCCTATACCAACTTTCCCACTTCTCATTGTAAGTGTTTGCGTAGCAGTACCACCTGAAATTGTTTGGAAAGTCAATGATCCGTCTTCAGATCCATCTGTTACATCTTCTGCCTTTGCAGTTAAAATAACATATCTAGTGTCCTGACTTGCATCATTGTATCCTCTAAAATCTAAAAGACCTAATTCTTCACCATCCGCAGGAACTGCGTTGTGTTTAAATTGTAACCAGCTTCTATCACTAGAGGCAGCTCCAAATAACATCTGTGCATTACCGTCACTAACGTCTAACTTAGCTCCAGGATTAGTAGTGTTAATACCAACGTTACCAGATGAATTAATCATCATTGGATATGTAGACTGTCCTACATTGTGGAAGTAAAGTGAGTCTGTATTTGTGTAAATGTTAAACTCGCCAGTTGCGCTTGTAGTTCTCTTTAGTTTAAGCTGTGTATTAGAAGTAGATACCTCAATGTTTAAACCACCAGTCATCGTATCACCAGTAACAGCTACAAAGTCTGTTGAAGAAGAAGAGGGGATGTAACTAGTTTCAATGACGTTTCCGCTACTATCTACAGCTAATGCATATGCAGCTGTGCCTGTGAAGGCGTTGCTTCCGTATTCGTTTAACTTTATCTGACCGTTAGTCGCTATTGCAAACTTTTCGGTTAATGTCGTACTGCCAAATGCACCAGAGGTGTATATACCAATATTACCAGATTGGTCTGTTAAATATCTTGATACAGGATAAGCTCCTTGATACATATCAATGATACCACCTCTGTTTGAACCTTCTAATCTAAACGAAGCGTAAGAATTGCTTGCGGATTCTTTTAAATGCAGCTTTTCAATTGGACTAGTAGTTCCAATACCAACGTTACCACCATCGGCTACAAGGGTTGTGTAGTTTTCCGAGTTACCGAATGCTGCTTTTCCGTTGCCTAGATTACCAAAATAAGCATACCCGTTACCACCTTGAACAAAAGATACTTGATTAGAACCGCCATCTGATGTTACAAAATAACCACCTCGTACATCTAATTTTCTAGAAGGACTAGTAGTTCCAATCCCAACGTTGCCTGAAGTATCAATCCGCATACGTTCTGCTGCTCCTGCTACAAACTGTACAGTGTCGTCATTTGGTAAGTATACGGAAGCACCAAAGTCCTGATTGCCCATCGCAGCTCCAGATGCTCCTCCTTTAATGTAGAAGTACCCGTTTGTGTAATGTGTAATACCAGCTACAGGGATACTCCCGCTCTGTCCTAATTTTATTGCTCCACTTACCTCTAACTTAACGGAAGGACTAGTAGTCCCAATACCAACGTTACCGTTAGCAAGTATACGCATCCGTTCAATATTGTTGCTAGTAAATCCAAAGTAGTGGTTTGTTTGTGTTCCAATATAACCTCCATTACCATCAGAGTAGAAGTGGGATTTAACACTTGCTCCATTGTTCGCAGTGTAAATAATACCACCTCCTCCAGTAGATTTACCTTGAACTTCTAATGTAGACCAAGAAGCACCGACAGCTTGAGGACTAGTAGTGCCGATACCTACGTTACCTGAAGAATCAATGGTTAGCCTGTATGCAGAACTTGTAACGTCATATATTGATAATCCATTACTGTCTACTCCCAAATTCCAAGTTCTTCCGCTTAGTACTCCAGTTCTTTTTAGGTTTATTCCAGTTCCGTCAAATGACTGGTTTCCCACAACGGTTAAAGTTGCTGTAGGATTAGTAGTACCAATACCTACGTTACCTGCTGAGGTGATACGAACCTTTTCAGAGTTGTCTACTTTAAACTGAATAACACTATTACTATCTGAATTATTTGCGTCAGCTCCGACAGTTAAGTTACCACTAAAAGATTCTACTCTACCACTACCTCCTACTGTGCCTAACTCTGTATATGAACTTGATAAAGCATTTGTTCTTTGAACTCTAAATGCAGCGTCATTATCAGTTGTATTACTAGCTATAGCACTTCCAACAGTAATATCATTAGCTGTAGTATTCCCTCTATCTGTAACAGAGTCTAACGTATCAGTCTCGTTAGTAAGGAAGGAGCTGGTGTCTACACTAACCACACCATTAGCATCGGTCTTTAAGAAACCACCAGTAATAGCAGGTAGCGTTAACCCACCTCCGATAGTAAATGTACCTCCAGCTTGTGTAGTAATGATGTTCCCAGTAGATGTAATCAAGAATACATCTTGATCCGTAGGAGTAGTCAATCGTAAGTCTACATCAGACGAGATAGACAGCTCACTACCGTCATAAGTTATAAATGAATCACCGCTATTGTTTCCAATTCTTAGAATCGGTGTTGCTGTGTCTTTGAGATATAAACTTGATAATCCTGTACCCGATACACTACCGTCAATTACGATGTGTTCAAAGTCATCTAACCTAGATAGGAACTTCATATGTTAACGCATTTTATGCAAAGATACCAAAAAAGAAAGGAGCAACTCTCGTCACTCCTCTTGTATAGCTGTTGATGTCTAGCAGTTATTCTTGTGGTAAGTTACTAGTAATAAACTCTTTAGCTTCTGTGTTTGTCATCAGCGTGTAGCTTGGTGCAGTAAGACCGCTTCCTAATGCAATCAAAGAGCTTACCTCGCTGTTCTGCCAAGACACTTCCATCTCGTAGACTACGTACTCAACCTCATCTACAGTTACTGTAATAGGCTGTCCAAACTTGGTTGTGTTACGTTCTCCGTATTGCTCCCAAGTAGGATGATGGTTAATCGTCTCTGTGACTTCCATAGAAGCCTCGTCATAGACGTTCTCCGTCCAGTCGTATGTTGTTATCGCTGAAGGGAGTTCGTTGCTTATATCCGCTTTAGGGATGCTTATGTATACGTTGCCTCTCATTGTGGTTGATTGTTGTATTCTTGTTCGTACAAATCGTCTAGTCCGTAGAAGGTGTGTGCCTTTGTTGTAGGGTCACAGTAGATGCGGTATGCATCAAAGCCTTCTGCCTCTTCTTCATTCCATAGGATGTCTACAGAGTATTCTGTTTCAAACACAGCTTCAGTAACAATTGTATCAGGATCACCTTCAGCATAAACTGGAGGAGTAGTCATAATATGACCTATCTCTACAACAGTTGCTCCGTCAATGCGTGTAGCAGTCTCGCCATCAGGCATTTCTTCGCTAACCTCAATGGTAGCTTTTACTGTTTCCCAAGCTTCCTTGGATTCAAATTGATATTTTAGAAATCTTGCCATTATAGGGTTGTTAATGTTATTGCTTCTTCTGGTGTTAGTTGCTGGTCAAAGAACATAATCTCTTTAACTGCGTTACAGTTCTGCACAGGCTCAAAGTTAAAGTTGTTTATCTTAATAGGATTAGAAGTATGGTTTTCCGTAACAACCGCAACTCCGTTTAAGTACAACTTCCATTGACTAGCCGTCCAAGAAAATACCATTTTGTTATCTTGATCCACATTAAGCTGCACTGTTTCAGCTGATCCCGTGCTTCCATCGTGTACATTGTACCACATCCACTGCACTGTGCCTGTACCAAATTCTCCTCCAGCTGTGCTATCAGTAGAGTAAAAAGTAAACGACTCTCCAGAGTCGGTAGCGTCTTCCAGCCACATTGTTCTAGTGGAAGTTACACGTGAAGATGATCTAGGACGCATATTTAAATACACAGCACCTGAAGACTCACCGAAGATGTTGTTTGCTTGTAGGTCTGTAATGTATAAATCAGAACGTGGACGTGTTACAGTGGAAGCTTCTGTCTTTATATAACTAGTAGGCTCAAGACCTTCATAAGCAGTCCACTCTTCAAGTTGTCCTCCCCAGGCTAAAATACCTCCAGTTGGAACAGTGCAGGTTTCAAGTCTACCTCCATTTGCATCATCAATAAGAGCAGTGATAATACGACCATTTGAGTTTGTTGAAAAAGACTCCATTGTAACAAAAACACGATACCACCCATCGTTACCTACGGCTTCAATACCGTAAGCTAAAAATGCATCATAGTTATCTGAGAATGTTACAGTGCCGTCAATAATGTCAAAGTTTATACGGCTACCGTTAAAACCAGTAGACCCTGTCATTTGAATATATCTAGCTCCATTAGACTTCACATAAATGCTATGAGTATACCAACGATTATCTGTTATAACAGTATTCTGCATAAAGAAACAAGAATTGTTACTAGTTGCTTGATCTATTTTAACAGCGTTGATTAAACCCTCTGGTGATATTCCTGCATTTGGAGTTCTTACAGTACTACCCTGAGAAAAATCCCAACCATAAAAATTGTATGAATACGGATATCTATTCGTAGAACCAATCTCATACAACATATACGGACTACCATCTAACCATTCCACTAGTGGTACGTGAGTTGCTTGCTCTTTTACCTCGCCACAATCTGTAAGACGATTAGCAACAGAGTTTCTTCCGTAAGTAAACTTGCCTGCATCGGTCAATGGTTTCTCAGCCCAAAGCTCTCCAGCTTTATATGCTGACCCACCTGTTAAGATTAATGAAGCCTTGTCGTATATCTTACCCATTATAGTTCTTTTAATGCAGTTAATCTGTTGTTTGTAATAGTAGGAGACTCCCAAGTAAGGTCATTGCGATCCACTAACTCTTGGTAATCATCGTATGATGTGAGGGCTATACATTCAGCACTGTTTAAAGCGTCTGCCGAAAAGTACATCTCATCAATCATCATAGTACCGCCTTGAGGTCTAAAATAAATATAAGCTACATCATTCCAAGCTTGTGTAGAAGTTGAAACACTATTAGATTCTACGCCATTCAAAAAGAATGTGCCATTAGAATCATCATTTAGCCTCCATATAAACTTAGTCTTCTTTGAGTTTGCTATTGGTGTAGAACTAGTAATAACCTCACTACCCCAGCTATCTGCAAAACCAAATCTATTTTCATAAAAATAAGCACGACCATAATTTGATGCAGAACTTCTAATCCATATAGAGTCTGTGGCAGTATCATCATCAGCACTAAGGTCAATCATAAACGTACCCTTAACTTGCTTAAACATATTGCTAAGAGTAGTTATTTGCATTTGCTCTAATCCTCTAGATGCTGTTGATCCTGTAGTCTTAATAAGACTTGTAGGGAATGGTGATGGCTCTGCTTGTAACCCATATATGTATATACCCTCGCCACTAGTAGATGCTGCATCGTAATAGTTTGCAAGAGGATATTGAGTTGGACTTATATAAACAGAATCAGAAGATGTTTGAGTTGATGTCCAGGTCATCCAAACACGATACCATCCATTACCTACATCTTTAATACCATATGTAGTATCTGATGCATTACCTACAATTTTACCTTGGCTAAGATCAACTTTAATTCCTGCACTACCATAATGGTGAAATTGAAAACTAGGATACTCCCCAGCTTTTGCATATATAGAAACCGTGTATTGTGTTCCATTCGTAGCTGCAAAAGATGTGCTTAAATAAGCAGGGTTAGCAGTAGAAGAGTTTATATTCACTTTTACGCCTTTCCCCGATAACGCATCTGGAGAGTCTTGATTATCAATAGTTATTACACGAGTCTTACTAAGACTACCTAAATTCATCCCATTAGATATTCTATTTGTTCTAGAGTCTTCTAAAAGCAAATGAGGACATTTTGTAAGGTCAGAGGGATCATAGTTTATACGTGGAATTCCACCAGACACCTCTTCAATCTTACCGTCTTCGTTGTACCGTGTAGCAACTCCAGTACGTGTGAAAGTAAAGTCTTCACCACGAAAGCTATATGCTTTACCTGACTTAACCCTAGAGGGTTTGAATATTAAACACGCTTTATCTTTTAATGACATATTACTTCTTGTCTAATTCAGTTAGGTAATTCACTAAACAGCTGTGTGCTTCTACTGTAGCACCATCACTAGCTGTTCTCTCAATGTAAGCATCAAGCTCTGAAGCAACCTTAGTACCTCCAAAGGTAGAAGCCTTCTCGTTAAAGTTATCTGCTACTTGATCCGCTGTAAGGGCGTAGTTGTATACTCTTGCGTTTGCAATTTGACCATATAGCCATTGTTCTCCATCAGATGGGGCATAGCCAATCCTTAGTGGCGAACTGTTTGTTGAAACAGTCCAAGAATTAGTAAAGGAATTTTGCAGTGAACCATTGATATATATTTTTTGACTACTTGGCTCAATAACAGCTACAATGTGTTGATAGCTTCCATCGGTGAAATTAAAAGCAGAAAAAACACCTCCAATACCAATATAGCCTCCATTTGCCGAATTTGTTGAATACACACGAAGTGTAAATCCAGAAGCTCCATTTGACCCTGTGGCTTTATCAAAAATTGGCATATATCTATTACTTGAACTTAACTCGCCCGTATTGTTATATACCCAAGCCTCTATTGTCATTGGAATGACGGTATCAGTACTCGCATTATCCTGAACCTCTGCCCACGAATTCCCATCAAAGTTATAAGCACCTGATGCACGAGGGTTAGATATAGTGTTACCAAACACGTCTTTACCAGGTGTTGAGCCTTCTTGGATTAATACAGGAGATGTTTGAGCTGTTGCTTCAGTGCGGATATAAGGAGATGGCTGACTTGTAGGACTAGAAGCATAATTAGCACCCCATATATACAGGTAATCAGTGCCATTACCTGTGTATTGAACTACTGAATCTGAAGTATTTGGAGAAATACCTACAGTAAAATTACCACTTGAGCTTGACGCTGTATACCTTGCCCAAAATCTAAACCAACCGTTTCCTGCATTTTCAGAACCATAAGATTCGTATGCGTTATAACTATTACCAGCAGCGTGACCTATATAAGTTCCGTCATTTAAATTCCACTTAGCTATTCTACTTCCATTACCCTGATAAAAATATATACCATTAATACCTTCTCCTTTTTTAGCGTAAATAGAAACCTCATACAATACCCCCGAAGTTGTTGTCACACTTTTTAATAGTGAATCGTGGTACGCATTGCTTGAATTTACTGTAGACTTATCAGCAGTAAATGTTTCATTAGGGGCATTAGTTTGGTCAGCGGTAATACTAGTATTTCCATATGACCAGCCAGTTTCAAAAGACTCACTGTAGGATAAAAGGTTTGTTCCTTTATTCCAATCCATTAAAGCGGTCTGAGGTAACGGTTCTGGAAGTCGTGTTACCCAAGTAGCACCATTAATAGTACCGTTGTAGTAGTTAGGTACAACCTCTTTAACAGATACGTTGTCTACAGTAGCTGAAGAGTTTGAACTATATCCGTGTTTAAACTTTAGACTACTGCTACCGCTGCCGTAATACATATCGTATACAAACGTACCGTTACCTAAAGGAACAGCTTGTTGTGTATTTCCTAGGTTCACGAAGATGTTGAATGCTGTTGAGGTATAGTCAAACTTGACTCGGTAGAATTTTCCTACCTCTAAGTCTAGCGGTTGCTCTACAAATGATCCTGAGAGTGGGGCGTTAGTCCATATAGCCTTACCTCCTGCAATCTCTACGGTAGAGGAATCTGTAGTTCCCCACTTCTGACAAGTCTCGTCAAATCCTGCGTTAGAGATAAGCTCTGTGCCTATAGCGTTTGCGTTTGCATTATATACATATGACCCAGCACCTTCCGTCATTGGTAGGTGTAGCACAAGGCTTGTAGCATCTACTCCTGTAGGTACAGCTTGTTCTGGGTTATCGTATAGTTCGGCTACTTGTTCTGCGGTAAGGGCTACATTAAATAATCTTATGTTTGAAAGATTACCAGCATAAAATTGACTACTATTATCAGCTCCTATAGAGAGATCTTGATTACTAATGTCGTGAACAGTAAAAGTTGTACTGTCTAATGTTTGAGAAACGCCATCAATATAAATAACCACATTATTGTTTCCGTTGTAAGTAATGACAACGTGATGCCATTTATTATCATTAAAAGTATCAACAGTAGTAACTCCATTAACACCGTCATAGGTGTTAATCTTACCATTAAAAACCGTAGAGTTAAAATAATTTCCCCCGCTATTTATTTGCCAAACCCTTTCGTTACTGCTTATTGATGTTTTAAAATAATATGATAAAGTACGGGTACTTCCACTTACAGTAAATCCGCTGACAATTATTTCATCATTCACCCCATCAAAGCTCAACCCCTTACCAGAGTATATAGAAGCTCTATTAGAACCTAAGTCTGAACCATCCGTTGTTCTTGGAAGAACTGGTTTGTTATATGGTGTTGCTATTGCTGCCATTAGCTTACTGTTCCGTTTGTTGCGTTACCTGTCTTATCACTAAGGATGGTTGCACCTCCATCATATTCAAACCACATCATCAGACCTTTAGTCTCAGTTGCGGTTAATTCATCGTAAGACTTCATCATTATTGAACGTATTTCTTCTGGAGAAAGAGATCTATCGTAAAAAGACACATTAGCCAAAGATCCAGCTAGAGTGTTTACATATCCATTGTAATACATACCTCCAAGATGTATGTAGTTTTGAGATCCATCGGTGTTATATGTGTCCATCAAGTTTACTCCAGAGCTGTTTGCAAAATTCATCGCTTTGACTTGACCATTTACATAAACTTCATAATACTCATCTGATCTTCCGTAATTGCTAAAAGCGATGTGATACCATTGACCACCATTTAATTTACTACCATCAAGATAATTAGAAGCAACCATACTTCTTGTCAATCCTTGATATGCATATACAGTAATTACCTCATCACTTCTTGCACCTGTAGCATCACCAAACTTTAATCCATTAGGCTGTTGCGTTCCGAAACACCAAGCTTCACGAGCAGTTCCGTTTCCAGTGACATCATCTTTTAAATAGTACCAACCAGCAGATGCCTTAATTGTAAACTTTGGAACTTCAAATGAAATAATATCCCCATCAGCATTAAACGATGCACTCCCTGTTGTAGGACTCTTCAACGCTTCTACGCTAGGGCTTAGATCAACGACAGAGCCACCAACCTTTGTTACATAGCTGGCAGCACTCGTTATCGCCTGTGCAATAGTCTCCCCAGCCTTTAAAGCTTGGGCAAGTAAATAACCTAAATACGGCATTAGCCTACTCTTTGAATGATTACTCTATAATCTGTTCCAATACCAGCACCAAAGCGCAAAGTAACGGCATTTGTATCTGTTGCCTCTACATCACACATCACATATGCAAATGGAGAGCTTGTTTCTCTTAGTTGTACAACTACATCCTGGCTTCCTAAGCTGTGCGTTACCGTTACACTAGCCGCAGCTGTAATGTCCGCAGCGTAGCCTTTACTATCGTAGTGAGCCTCAAGAGCCGCAGGAGTGACAGCACGTGTAGTATCCGTCCCTGCAATAGCTTCAGCATCAGTAGCAAGCTCTACAACCCCTTTATTAGTATCACTAGCTTCTTCAGCTGCGATGGTTACTGTTGATCCGCTACCTGAAGTATTGATGCCCTCACCAGCGGTGAATGTCAACTCACCAGCAGAAGGACTAGCACTACCGCTTTCCGTAGCGATGTTAATCAAGTCTAAGATATCCGAAGCGTCAACCTTCTTAACGACACCTGAGTCTGAAACCAACAGCTGATTATCGTCCGCAGCAGTGATATCATCAATGCTACCGATATGTAACTTCTGGTCTACCGTACTCCAGTAGTCCGAGCCTTCATTCCAAATGAACTGTACGTTAGACTCAGTACCACGCTCAATCTCAATACCTGCGTCCTGTGAAGGAGCAGCATCACCCGCAAGATTACTATTCAATAGAATAATATTATCCGCTAAGTTGATGGTCTCTGTGTTGACTGTAGTCGTTGTACCAGTTACAGTAAGGTCAGCAGTAATGGTTACCGTAGTACCATCGTCCGTGATACTTGAGTCTGTAAACTGACCGTTCCCATTATCCCACTTTAGGATGGTGTTGTCGGTAAAGTTAGCGTTGTTCTTTAACGCTAGAGATACAGCTCCGTCAGTACCACCACCAGATAAACCAGTGGAAGCAGTAACAGCTGTGATATCCCCCTTCATACTTTGCCATACAGGACCAACTTCATTAATACACACATACACCTCGGTAGAGGTAGTGTCGTAGTAGATCTGACCCTCCTTAGGATTAGAAGGTGCTGAAGCAAGATTATGAACGACTACGTTCTGAATCTCGTTCTTACTGAGGTTTATACTTGATAGGTACTTAATAGCCATAGTTAGTTAAAATATGCTTTGCCTGAGAACGCTCCGACAAAAGTTAGGGTTACTGTGTTATCGTCTATATATCTAATTTCTCCGTGTACTACATCTTCAGCAGAGTCAACAACTACAACAGCTGGGCGTTTACCTAGGTTGTGAGAAGCTGTCCATTCCGCAGAAGGAGTATCCTGCACGTGAACGTAGTTCTTATCACCACCACCCTTGAGACCAGTAATCCCTACAGTGTTCTGAGCAGGCTGTTTAGCAATAGTAGTTTTATTGTAACCACTTTGTGTGATGGTTACACTAATGCTCTCTTGGTTTTTTACGGTTATATTACTCACTTACGTCTTCGTTCACTTTAAAGATTCCGTACATCCAAGTAATGACTGTAGCACCTTGAGAGGACTGTAGGTCATACACATAAATACCACCCTCTATCGTAGCCATGGTGTTTGATGAAGCGGTAATAGTTAGCAGTCCGTTGTTGTCTCCAGTAAAACCAAAGTCATTAGCGGTATCGTCATTAGAGTCTCCATCAAGTAAGGCTGATCCAGATGTGTCTGACTCACGTACTTGCATCATCCACTCGTAACCATCCGATAGATCAATGGCAACTCCGTCCTCATCTTTAAATGTTAGTTCTAGAGTAAAACTATCTCCACGTCTTGTGGTGATATCTACCCTGTTTGCTATGTCTAAGTTTATGCTGGTTGCCATATTGCAAATTTACTAAATCATTGATTACCAAATAGTTGACTCATCATGTCTGAACCGTCTTCTAACTCCCCTCTTTTACCCTGTCTCTGAGAAATCATTTTAGATTGTTCAACAGCTTGTTTTTTAACACGCTCGTCTTTACGGTCTTCTTTTTTGGTTTCTAGACCGTTTCTAAAGTTTCTTTCCTGGGCCTTTTCCATCTGAATGACAGATGCTTTTGCTCCTTCTAGCTGACCCTTTAATTGGTACTCTAGTTGTAGGAGTTGGGCTTTAGACTGGGTTTCAGCCTGGATCTCTGCAAGTTTAGCTTGAGTCTGAGCTTGAAGCTCCTGCAGCTTGCCCTGGCTTGCCGCCATTGCTGTTTGCTGGTTCATCTGAGCCTGCATCTGAGAGTTCTGCTGTGCAATCATCTGCTGCTGTCTCATGCGCTTCTTGCGTCTGATAATCAATAGGCGTTCAGCCTGATCAACATCTTTAAGCTGTCGTACAGCTATTGCGTCTTCTAAGTCGATCTCTTTTTGAGCTAGTGCTACTTGAATGTTTTGCTCTAGGTATGCTTTCTCTGTATCGTCCATCTCAGTCTGAATCTTCACACCGAAATTGTACATAGGCAGCTCGCTGAAAGAAGAAAGCACAGCCATGTTAGACTTACCTATAGCTCGCTCGTAAGCCTGGTATAAAACAGATTGAACAGGAAGGATCTGAAGACACTTAACGATATCCTCACATACTCTACTGTATAGGTAGATCGCTGCATTAGTAATATCATAGATAGCGTTGTTACCAGCTGCCATAGCTTGCTGACGAACACCAACCAGTTGCTCTCCTTTTGGAGATGTTCCATCCATTACTTCGTTAATACCTGTCGTATCACGTATAAGACGGAGATTATGGTTGTAGATAGCAATAAGCTCATTGATATTCCTAATGCTATTATCCAGACTCCTAACTGGAGGGTTCTGGAATCCACCTTCTGGATTTTTTGAGCGATAGTAGAATACACCTGTTTGTTCATATATATCCTGAATGTCTAGCGGCTGTAGTTCTCCGCCTTTACCTAATTGAACGTTTTCAAGTCCCTCGATGTCTACAATCAAACCGTCTGGTTTGGCCTTAGCAATAGCTTGCTGTAATTTCAAATGAGACAGTTGTAGCTGATCCGCAAAACCAATTACAGAACCTACAAGTGATTTAGGCATCATTCTGCGTAGGTTTGTAGAAACCACAGAGTATGAAAGTCTAGCACGTGTTAAGTCGTGTGCGTTTTTAGGGATGTTCTTTTTTTGACCGTAGTCAAACATATGATCTGTTCCAACGATATAGCTTCCGCCAAATACAGTTTGGATGCTCATGTGCTTAGGCTGTCTGTCGTATACAGACTCGCGAGGGGGGTTGTAGTCAAACCCTTTGTAGTATAGGTTTTTATTACCGAATCTAGACTCCTTCTCCTCGAACATCATGTCGTCTGTAGAAAGGAACTCAAAATCCATTACCTCTACGATAAACTCATCGTACCCGTATGTTGTACGGTCCAAAGTTTCGTCATAGTACTTGTATGATAGCTTATCTGCACGGTTCTGGTACTTGTTCTTTACCTTCTGTGCGATCATCTCATACTGCTCTTCTGTAAGCTCATCACGAGCAATACGCTTAAGCTCAGAGATGCTAATCTTCTTGATGTGTCCTGCATACATGAGGTCGCTAAATGTAGGGTCCTCGGTGTAGCTATGGAAGAAGTATGCTGGATCGATGTATTCCTCGGTGATTCCATAGTTAGGATCGTTGTTTCTTTTTACAACGCCCATGCCACAGATTACCAAGTCGTTTACCGCTCTTCTGTATACACGCTGATCAAAGTCATTCCACTCTAGTGTAATATTTGTTCCGATCTGTGCTGCTATCTCTGCAGATGTTTTAATGCTGGCATCCATGAAGATTTCAGCTTCTTCTGGAGTCTCTGGAATTGCACTGGTGTCGATTCCCGTTTTTACGCCCTGGTTGTTCAGGGCTTCGATCATCTTCTTGTTCTTTACCTCAAACATCTTCTCAGCACGTTTACGATCCTTCTCAGACTGAGATAGTGGGTCGATAGCGTTGAGGTTTGGATAAGGCTTTCTTGATAGAATATTGTTTACTACGATCTTTACAAACTTAGGGACGATAGGCACTGGAGACCAGTCAAGGTTTAGCAACGTACCGTCCCCGTTGTTCGGATCTAAAGAATTTAGAATCTGTTTATAGATAGAAGTATCTTGTGTACCATTCGCGTAGTCGCGGTTGGTTTCAAAGTCTTTAAGTCTACGTCTGAATAAACTTCGTTCATCGTCAGACTGACCCCACTGCTTTTCAATAGCCTTGGCGTATTTTAGACCATAAGACTTATTCGTCTTTTGAGAATAGTGTGAAAAGGGATCGGGAAAGTTACCGTACTTTCCTCTGTCATTATCATTATTGTACATAGCGTTTCGCAGAATACTTCCTCGCAAAGATACAAAATTAAACTACTGCGAATCAGCGTCTTATCTCGTTGTTGTATCTGCGGAAGAATTTCTTGTCGTCAAAGGCAGACAACTTCTTTTCTTCTTTGTATTTCTGCGCTGCTAGTAGCGCTAGACCCGAACTAATCGTAAGGTCATACTTAGTACGGTTGTCTATTTTATAGCCGATCCAGTCTTCCAGCGTGCGGTCAAAATACATGTTACCCATCTCGCCAGTTTCATTGTTTATCCCTACGTATTCCTCTATGTAAGCTTCTATAGCATGTGCGTGAGCCTGGATAACGTCTTGAGAGTTAGAGGGTATCCCCCTGGTCTTCACGTTCATTGATCCAGGAGTCTTCAAATGCTCTGGACGCTTCATCACGTACTCTTCGTAACCCCTTGATTCAAAGTGCCTTACGATGCCGTACTTGTTGTTCTCGATTAACAGTGGATAGCCGTAAAATACAGCAGCCATAAGTACATCCTCGTAGAATATACGTGCCAGAGGAGGTCTTGATGCATACTCTGCAACAAACATATTGGGTGGGGCAGCCATGCTAAATTTATTGTACAGGTGACATGCACCTTTAGACCCTCTGTTATCTGTGGTGGAGTCTAGGTCATAGCTATCGACACCTCCAACCCCTATGTGGTCGTTCGCGGGGTGCTTCTTGTTGTACTTGATTACGTACTTATTCCTATCCTCTTGCTTAGGCATCCAAGATATTCTCCAGCGTCCTTGTGGGTTTGGGCTGAATACAACCTCGGTGTCACTTGCACCATCCTTCCAGCTAAAGTTTCCTCTAACGACTGGGTTTGGATAAAGCTCTTGATTGTACTGGACCTGCTCGTATATCTTTCCAATATTAAATGTAGATCCCTCGATGCTGTCGCGCATTGCTTCGTCAACGGTAAAGGGGAACTGACGTATAAATTCGTTTAGCTCACGGGCATCGTTCTTTAGTGCATCACGCTCATTCTTTAAGTACGTCTTCGCGCCAATATCGACATAATCCCCATCAATCGTTTTAATTGGTTTCTCGGGATCTTCCACGATGGGGTTTCCATACTTGTCAAAGAAACCTTCCAGGGCTTCGTAGGCTGGTACAAAAAGTCTATAAAGGCCAGTCTTTGTTCTTCCGTTGGCGTTTCTGTCGTCTGGGTCTGAGTCTCTCCAAAGCTCCTTATACTGGTTACCACCCTTGTCCATAGGGTTGACAGTAGACCCCATAAGGCACTTCCCGATGATCTTTCGCCCAACAATAAGACAGGTACGCTCGATACGCCATGCTTCTCTAATGTCCGTAGGTTTCTCCCATTTACCGCTTTCATCTAAATAAAGTATGTGAAGCTTTTCACCATCGTATGCGTTATTCGTGGTGTTCTTCCAGTTGATAATAGTATTAAGAGCCTCTCCCTTGTTTGAGGTCTTGTTCTTTTTAGTAATACGCTTTGACGGCTCACGAAATGCAAGCTCCATACGTGGATTGGTAGTACCGTCTTGAATAGGCTTGAAGAAAAATGGATAAGACTTAAACATAGGAACCACCTTTTTCATAAAGATGTTCTCCTGTGCATCCTTACCTGTTTTAGACTGTATACCCAACAGCTTGTCTTTCACCTGAGTACCCTCGTCTACTAGTATCGCTGCAGATATATTGGTGTATCCAGAACGTCTACACTTAGTGTACATCTGCCCTATAGATCTTGGGTCATACTCACATGCGGCAAAGTGGATGAATAGCCTTCTTTGAAACTCCAGGTAAGACGCATATCCGATATCCATCTTACTCCATTGTAGCATCATATAGTGTCGCCCTGTAATGTAGATGCGTTCACCGTTATTAAAGAACCAAACACCTTCACGCCTGCGCTTAAACTCCTGCTCGATATATGGAGAAAAACGTTTTTTGAAGTCGGATGGCATTTCGTACCACTCGTCCATAGAGCGAATCCTTTGCAGTTCTGCTGGCACAGGAAGTCTTTGCCACATTTGCATATCCAACTTACTTCCATAGTTGAGGATTTCTTTGTCTGGTGGCGCTTCTGGGAGCTGAATATCAAGCCCACCGACCTGTATGACCTCGCCACCCGTATCGTTGGGACATATGTTGATAACGTAGTTATCGTACCCATCCACTTGTTTAAGTCCTGCCATTTAATTTTATTTTATTCCCAGTAGAGAAATCTCCACTTACTTTGAGAATCGCTCTGCGAATCCTCCTGAGTAGTCTTGCTCTTCTTCAATTCCTCCTGTTTCCTTAAGTTCTCTAACCATTTGTTCGAGTCGCTGGTATTCAATAAGGAGTTCTTTTGCATCTGTAGCTGTTTGTTTTATACTCTGTAGTTCTGCCTTGCGTTGAGAACCAGATAGTTCTGCATCCACAGGTTTTCTTATTTCATCAATCATGTTATTGATTGCGATCTCCATAGATGCCAACAGTCTCGTTGACGCTTCTACTGTATTAAAGCTGTTCTTCTTCCTTGACATAGACTAGCTCTGATGTTCTCATTCGGTACACTGATGTACCGTCTATGAGTTCCATTTTATATTCTGAATTTTTCGTATAGCCCACCAGATCACCAGGCTTCGTTCCAATCCATTCTGAATCTTGGGGTAGGGTGAGTAGTTCGCCCTCCAGTTTAGGTTCTTCTGCGAGCTTAAGAACAATGCCAGAAGAAGTTGTTTCCTCTTTCGGCTTATCAGGGGGTAAAACGAAACACCAGTCACCAAGCATAGTAATATCACCAGCTTCATCTTCGACTGCGATAGCGTGATTGCTATATCCTCCGTTGGGGTCATAATTAACCATGTATAGGTTTTCTCCAAGATCATAGGCTTGCTCCATTACTACGTGGTGGTGAAAATAAAGTACCTGGCCGACAGCTGCGCCACGGTAACTTACGGGGGGAGAGACTATTTGTCCGTAATTGTATCGGTGTTCAAACTCGTTGAACTTTGTGATGAGCTTAAGAGTTGTCTCATCGGACAACTTTATCTCGTCTTTAAACTTCTTGTCTATCCTTACGATGAAATGTTTTAACGGTCTCATATCAATCAAAATTTAAATCGTACTCGAGTATACACGGCATATCGTCAATGGCTTTCCATAGCATTGTGCCTTCCTCGTTCTCGATATAAATCAGATACCGTTTTTTTCCGTGATGGTGTAAATGCGCCTCGTCTTGAACAATTGCGCTTACTTTTCCTGCCCCTGCGCGCATGCCTACATAATAAGCCATGGCATCCTTCGGGTCTCTTCCGATGATAATTTTTCTAATCATTTTAATTTAATTGTAAAGAGGTGGATTTAATTTACGTCCCCATCTCTTTTTGATAAGTTGATCCAGTAGTCTATGCTTGACTGTTCCGATTTCTTCTCTTCACGTACTTGTTCCGTATATGCTTCGACACAGTAAGACAGTAGGTCATCGAGTTCTTCATCGTCAGACACAGAGAAAGAAGACAACAGACTCATGTTTGCACGTTCGTCACCGTCCTCGTCTACATACGAGCTTTCCATGTCTAAGAATCCTATGGCGATGCAAGAAAGAAACTCGTCTTCCATCTCGTACTTCTTCACCACAGCATTTATAGCCAGGATAAGATCCTGGATCTCTAGGATCGCTTCTTTTTGCTTTTCAGTCATTAGTCTAATTTAGTTAAAATAAATGTTGATGCAGTCAATAGTGCAGCTCCGCCAGAAGCGTTCATGCTTACCTGGTAGTAGATATCCTCATCTGTATCTGCGT
>Ga0255758_10001675_pt1 | contig 21998 bp, 24 predicted proteins | sample 011ome_24_FD_179958 | JGI IMG/M metagenome (GOLD analysis project Ga0255758, IMG submission 179958) | Coastal salt marsh microbial communities from the Groves Creek Marsh, Skidaway Island, Georgia - 011513CT metaG (version 2) | ecosystem: Environmental > Aquatic > Marine > Intertidal zone >...
TTCAATCGTTCTATTAATTCAAGCGCTTTGGGTTCACACTTGTTTGATATATTTTCTATAATGGAATATACCAATTTAGTCTTAACATCTTGGAACGTATCACTATTAATAAGTGGCGATAAAAAGGAAAATAATACATTTGTGTAGTTCATAAATGTTGTGGGAATACTACTTTCTTCTTCTTCTTTTACCTCATCCTCTCCCGAATAGACAAATCCGTGGTATTTACGTGCAGTGTTGTATGCCTCATTTATTTTCACAAATTTTTGATGTGCTTCGGGTGAATTGTTTTTGTCTGGATGATTCCGTAGCGCCTCTCTATGATAACACCGTTTTAATGTTTTTTCGTCAATATCATCGTCCACATGTAATCCGAGTATTTGATGCGCTTTTTCGTATTCTCTTTGGGGGGTCGACATTGTCCAAAGAATAGTTGTGTATATGATTTAATATAGTAATGAACATACTCTCTAAATGGTAAATCGGACGATAATTATTATTATATTGCTGCAATTGTTGATACGATTTTGTTAATATATCGGCTACAGATTTATCAGTTAATTTTCCTTCATCGATAAAATGTGTAATTGTATACCATAATACGTCATATATGTCCAAGTTATAAACCAAAATATCATATAAATAGTCACGGAAGTTTGTAATCAACATGTTCTTAGGATTTGCAATCTTATCAACTAATGTTTCGCATACATTATCAAATATGTCTTGGGGTAATTCTAATGGATCATTTACAGATTGAATCATAGGAATCTCTTTTAAATTTAACAGATATTGGGAATCTATATTCTCTGGTAATCCAAGCAATTTATATAATTCCACCGATGGACGTTTAACATTCACAATTTGTGCATTATACAATATATTCTTGGTAATGAAGCTTATATGCTCTGATAATATTATGAACTTTATTTGAAACGGAGACAATCCATTCGCATATTGTTGTATATAACTGTAAAAATTATCTAATAGTTCTGAATGAATGGCGTGGAAATTTTTACACACAATAATGCCGAATTTACATGGTTTTAAAGAAACTATGTCGACTATTTGCATATACACATCATGCCACACCGATTTGGAATTACAACCTAATAACGACATGTCTATCTCATAATGAATATCGCTTATACGATAACTATGTTCATATTTGTCTCCCTGTAACCCCATTTTCTTATCATACTTTAATTCGCTTGGACTGTATTTTTTAATAAATCGAAGCATTTGTGTATATTTTCCTACTCCAGATGGTCCATATAAAATTAAATTTTTAAAATCAATATGATTGTTTGGTAAGGATTCTTCAAATTTACGTAATTCTGGGTGCAAATCTAAATTTTTAGTTTTATTTATGTATTCGTCAAATGAGGTTTCGTGAAATTTCATATAGGTTATTCGATTATAATAATCTATATATTGAATGTTTAAACCGATTAGAGTAGAATTTCTTTACGTTTATCCGTCGGTCGATGAAACCATGATTTTTGATAATTTATTCGCATTTATTACATTAATTACTGGTAAAATTATGGACGATAAGAATAACACTAATAATAATGATTTATATCCTCCCGAAAAATTAACTGACGATATCGCATATGTAAAATCGTTCGAATAACTATACGTTAACCCGATTAATGCAATTGTTGCTATCACAAACATCCATTTATACATGGTCAAGTTGAACCGTGCACTTCGTGATAATTTCAAGGAATTATATTTTTTATACAAAAAATCTGTCGACATTACTGTTAATAGAGATGCTACAAATTGTAAAATTACACCTGGACATAATGCCCAATATAGAGGTAGCATTATATCACCACCAGTTGTAATCGTGGTTCTTGGAAAGGTAAGCGCCAATGATTTATTCTGTCTTGATGTATCATTCGCTAATTCGAATAAAAATACTATCGTATAGATTAGTTGCACAGCAAACACCAATCCAAAACCAATAGATGCTGTTAAATAATTAGACATCGCAACAAACGCGACTAAAAACATTATCAAAATATAAAAATACTTGGTGAAATGATTGAACATTGTTATAATATAATCCGATTTATAATTCATATGTATTTTTAATCCACTCTACCAAGACCTTTTCTTCACAATCATCATATGAATGGGGGCACTTTTTTAAAGGTAGAAACTTCGGCTTTTTCATCTTCGTCGTTTTGTAAAATACATACGGTCCAAACTTTCCATTACGAACACTCATTGTATCCCCTAATAACCGTAATATAGCTGTTGTTTTTGCCCTTTCTTGGCTTGAATTTATAATAGTAATTGCGTCTGAAATTGTGAGTTCGTCCAACGATTGTTTCCATTCACGTAAACTGACTTTGTTGTCCCCCCATTCTAAGTAGGAACCGAACTTTCCCTTCTTTATTTTCAACTCTTTTCCTTCATATTGTCCAAGAATATCATCTTTTACTAACAACAAATCGTCTAAATTATAGTCTCCTGCACGTAATCTTTCTAAATCTATCTTGGTTGATTTCACCGAATGAAAACAAGTTTTCCCATCATCAGTTGTTTCTTTCACTGTGGGACCATATTGACCAAATATTACTTCGTGGGTATCGTCGATTTTATAGGTTTCTTTGGTTAATTTCGATACAGGCTTGGACATTCTATCAATATCTTGCATACAGTTTGCACAAATATCATACCATTCACACTCGGTGTTTGGGTTGGTTGCTATATCATCTAATTTACACTCCATATTCTTGGTATAATCATAAGAGAACAGTTCAGTAAAATGTTTGATTAGAAATTCTATACAGAGAATACCCATTGGTTGAATGACTAGTTTACTTTTTTCATTACCAAATGTCTTTTCAATGATACGTTTGTCCAAGATTTCACCTTTGCGTAATGTGAATTCTGCACATTTACTAGTTTCACCCTCAATATCTGTGCATTTTACATAACCTCTATCTTGGACAGTATCTACAAGAGATGCGAATGTGGAAGGTCTTCCTATTCCAAGCTTCTCCAATGTTTGAATTAAACTAGACTCTGTATAACGCGCGACCTTATTCCGAATTATCACCACACTTTCGATGTATTGATAGGAAACTACCTTTTTATGATACCCTTGGACAAACATTTTCCGTGCAGTCAATTCGGATTGGTCCGGCATTTTATCTGTGACCTTTTTCCAACCAAGAAATGTAGGGATTTCTATTACATGAGTGTATTTTATGGATTTATCAAACATCTTGGGTGCACTCAGTGATAGACTCGTAGACAGATATTTTGCGTCCGACATGCAACTTTCTACTGTATTGCGCCAAATCATCTTATACATGGACGCCTCTCTACCAGAACATTCTTTGGGATACTCGGAAACACGAATATCGGTTACTCGGATACCTTCGTGAGGATTTGATTTATCTTTATTCTCTATCAAGTCCAGATTACCAACATACTCTTCTCCATTGTATTTGTTTACTATATATTTTCGAGCAATGTCCAAGAAAGGACCAGCATATTTTGTGCTATCTGTTCGCATATACGTGATTAATCCATTTTGATATAATGTTTGACACAATTGCATCGTTTGTTTCGGCGACGTTCGCAGTTGATTACTCGCAGATTGTAATAGTTTTGACGTATTAAATGGCTTAGGTGCACCCTTCGATGTATTTTTCTCTATACCAACATCCATAATATGCTTGTGAGTAACAGATTTATTTAAAAACTCTTCTATCTCTTCTTCTTTTTCAAAGTCATGTCCAAGATTGAACTCTAGACTTTGTGATGTAAAATACCCCTTTGTTTTATAGTTTTTTTCCATTCCAGATGCCTCTCGTTCCTTCATATTGTCGTAAACCAATCGTAAAGCAGGAGTTTGACATCGTCCAGCAGACAAAGCATTCGTTTTACCATTTCTAATGTGTTTCCACAAATGGGGTGATACTTTAAATCCTACCAATATGTCCAAGATTTGTCTGGCTTGTTGAGCATGCACCAAATCCATGTCTAATACAGAAGGTGACTTCATCGAGGACACAATCGCATCCTGTGTAATTTCATGAAATACAATTCGTTTTGTTGTCTTTATGGGTAACTTAAACACTTCACATATGTGCCATGCAATTCCTTCGCCTTCGCGGTCATCGTCCATAGCCAAGATAACATTCTGTTTTGGGAAATAAGATATGATTTCTCGCATTTGTTTTACGTGTTCTGCCTTTTCTTTGATGATTGTAAATGTCGGTGCAAAATTGTTTTCTATATCGATATTTTTCAATCCAAGTAGTTCACGAATATGTCCTTTACTTGCTATACAACGATAATCTGTTCCAAGATAAGATTCGATTTTCGCACATTTTGATGGGGATTCTACAATTATTAGATACGATGCACTAGTTACCTCGGTAGTTAGAGCCGACGTTTTATAAACCGGTGCGCTTTTCTTGACGAACTTTTTAAACTTTGGAGGCATTTGATATGATAGTATCCAAGATTGTATTTATTATATTTGTAATAACAATTTATGAATTTTTATTACATTTTATTTCATAGTATGAATATTATTTACATACTTGTTTGTCTTTTATCCCAAGATTCCATTAGAACACCGTTTGCGAATAATCCATATCTATTTTGTTCACCGTCTATCGCAATATGGTAAATTGTATGTTCTTTGGGTTCTGTTTCCTTTTCAAAATTATTACATAACGCGGCTATTAATGAATGTTTTCCAGTTATCATTTTACTTTCATCAGAACAATCTTTCATTATATCATAATATTTATAAGATTCCAGGTCGTCGAGTAAAATAGCATGATTACCTGTTACTAATAGATCATGAGTCATATCACCTGTTTTTTTCATTCTATACATAGTTGTTGAAGTGTTACCCGTATTGTTGAATTGTCTAGTTTTGCTACTAATTCGTAATATATCTTTAATACCACTAGTAGTAACCACTTTATCACCTTCTTTGAGGTCTTTCACACATATATTTCCGGTGGGACATAAAATTAATGTATCTTGGTCGAAACATGGCGCTTGATTGAAATAGGATAAGGGTGGGGTGTCCGATGTTGGTTCTCTATCTCCACCTGTGCCCATGGGTGAACCTTTGAACATATCTACTACAGGAACCGTTTCGGTGACGACCCATCGAGCGAGGTCTCTACTGAATACAGTTGCACCATTGAACATACTTTCCATGTTGGTGACTGCTGATGTGTTCCAGTCTTTGATATCCTGGTTAAATGTAATCGCATTTTCGAACATCTCATACATATTACTCACAATGGACACGTCCCAGGCAGCAAGAGGTTGATTGAATGCAGTTGCATCATCGAACATTTCACTCATATTTGTGACTAATGATGTGTCCCATGAGTTCAGAGGTTGGTTGAATGAAGTAGCATTATAGAACATACCCGCCATACTTGTTACTGCTGATGTGTTCCAGGAGTTCAGAGGTTGGTTGAATGTAGCTGCTTCCTGAAACACAAACTCCATATTTGTGACTGCAGATGTGTCCCATGAGTTCAGAGGTTGGTTGAATGCACTAGCAATATTAAACATATATCCCATATTTGTGACTGCAGATGTGTCCCATGAGTTCAGAGGTTGGTTGAAGGCACTAGTATTACTAAACATCCATCCCATATTTGTGACTGCCGATGTGACCCAATTATCAATAGGTTGATTGAATGCAGTAGCAGTATTGAACATGCCACTCATAGTGGTGACTGCAGATGTGTCCCATGAGTTCAGAGGTTGATTGAATGCAGTTGCATTTCGGAACATGATATACATAGTTGTGACTGCAGATGTGTCCCACTTATCAAGAGGTTGGTTAAAGGCACTAGCATCCCAGAACATGCCATACATAGTGGTGACTGCAGATGTGTCCCATGAGTTCAGAGGTTGGTTAAAGGCACTAGCATTATTGAACATATATTCCATATTTGTGACTGCAGATGTGTCCAATGAGTTCAGTGGTTGGTTAAAATTATTCCGTTGAAACATCACCCTCATAGTAGTTACGTTACTAGTATTCCATGCAGTATATGTTACATCGCCGATTGTGACTGTTTCTGTGTTCATAGTTTGATTGTATATACCTCCTTTTGTAAACCTTGCGTCCTCATCGGTATTGATAAAAAAATTATACAAACCAAACGTGTATTCCATGCTGGTCACCTTGCTAGTATTCCAATATAACGGCTTTGTGGAAGAGCCACTTGGTTCACCATTATTGAAGGATTCACAATAAGCAAATGTTCTAGTCATATCAGTAACATTACTAGTATCCCATGCATTATAAGTGACTCCGCGAATAGTAACAGAAGTAGTAGAACAATTTTGATTGAATTTACGACACTGTTTGAACAAATAATAAAAAGTAGTTACTTTACTTGTGTTCCAATTCATTGGTGCAGTCGATTCGCCTACACCCTGTCCATTATTAAAATCACCATCTCCCGTGTAATACGTACTGTTTACAAGTAACATATTTCTCATACTAGTAACGTTACTGGTGTCCCATGCAGTATATGTCCCAGCGTCTTTAGTTGATATGTCTTGATTAAATAAATAAGCATCCAGGAACATACTATCCATGTTTGTGACTGCACTTGTATTCCATTTACTAATATCATCATTAAATGTAGTTTTTCCTGAGAATAAATTAGACATATCGGTAACAGCACTTGTGTCCCAGTCTTTGATGTGTCCTCCGTAAGTTGTGGTAGCGGCGGTAGGGTCGGCGACCCATGCATTAACGGCGGTTTGGATATTGGCTTGCGTGATTGACTCGGTTTGATTAAAATAGGATTGGCCAGGGTTCACCGGTGCACCTTGATTCGCAATCATCAATGTGGCTTCCAAAAACATATTTAAAAAATCAGTAACGCTAGTGGTGTTCCAGTATGTGATATTTTGGTCAAATGCGGCAGCATATACGAACGTAAACTGCATAGTAGTGACTTTACTAACATCCCATGAGTTTAGAGGTTGATTGAATGCACTAGCTCCACCGAACATACCATTCATATTTGTGACTGCACTTGTATTCCATAAGCTGATATCATCGTTAAATGTAGGTTTTCCTGCGAATAAATCAGTCATATCAGTAACAGCACTTGTGTCCCAGTCTTTGATGTGTCCGTAAGTTGTGGTAGCAGCGGTAGGGTCGTCGACCCATGCATTAACGGCGGTTTGGATATTGGCTTGCGTAATCGCAGTAGTCATCGTTATATACTACTAATGCATAATCTCAAATACAAAAAAAACACCCCCCATCCCATAGTCTGAGCAATTTATATACGTTCTATAATAAATCACTTAAAAGTATTTAATCTACTCAAAATATCAACGAATTATATAATGTTTCTTACCGAAGATAGAATCGCAGATTGGGTAGATTCCACCGGCGGATTATTGATAACACGTCGCATATGTAATGTTCAAACCTATAATTTTATCAATCACATGGGTTTACAATATGTATGCCTTACCGGTTACCCACAAATTATCCAACAGTTTTTCCAAAAGGCTTTGGACCGTTTTTCTTTCAAAATTGTGTTGATTATTATTGAAAGTGATATTGTTGAATTATCGCCAGAATGGCTTGACCACCCCAAGCTTATGCATTGTTTTACTTGGAACAAACCATTTCATCATCCAAAATTGTCTGCTCTTCCAATTGGATTGAATTATAATAGACAATATGATGCATTAACCAAATGGCTTGGTGAACAATCAGTAGATACAAACGCGTATAAACAGTGGGTATGTATGAATTATAGTCCTTCTACCGACCCATCACGTGTAAAACTGATTGAACGTGCAAAAAACAACTGGAAGAAGTTTTGCACAATCATTGATTTTATACCCAACTCGAATGTGTATGTGATACCTTCACATATCGAAGGACAAATAACTGTTCCGGTAACGAATCCAGAATGTTACAGTCAATGGTCGAAATTTAAATTTGTAATTTCACCAAGAGGCGCAGGTGAAGATTGTCATAGAACATGGGAAGCTCTTCATATCGGTTGTATACCCATTGTGTTATCATCAAATCTGGACGAACTATATCATGATTTACCAATATTGGTTGTAAATTCTTGGGACGATATTACTTTGCCTTTATTGGAGGAATCTTATCATACTATTCAAAAACGAAAGATGGAAAATGGATATTGTATGGAAAAATTAACGCTTCAATATTGGATTGAGCGATTTGAACAAGTATCGAATTATATACGCATAATACCAGGCGGTTATGTGTAAAATACTTAAAAACAAGGGACATTATAATGCTATATGAAGTGTTATATTAGCTGTAGTTTTGGCGAGATTGTGGATAAAGTCTCTATTTTGAAAATCAAATCAAAAAAATCAACTGATAAGACAGCATTGAAAAATATTCAATTGGAATTAGACACCATTATTAAAGAAACACCTCTTGCAAATGAGGAGGATTCCCTTTTTACCGATTTATATAAGATTAACAATAAACTATGGGTGTTAGAGGATTTAATTCGTGAAAAAAGTAACAAGAAGGAATTTGATGATGATTATATCAGATTTGCAGAAGATATTCATAAAACAAATGATAAAAGATATAAGGTAAAACGTCAAATCAACGATAAATATGGTTCTGAATTGAAAGAAGAAAAGATATACAAGAAAAAAGAAACTCATCCAGTCCCGAATCAAAATGACCTTCAATTACTTGAAAAAGGGAAACACAATTTTACCCTAGGAAATTATTCAAAATCTTATACAGAATTACATTCTTTAACAGAAAAATTCAAAAATTATCCAGAATTCGACAATTTTTACGTGGAATTATTATTCTCATACAGTAATATTATTTCTATATTCAATTACCCGAATGAATATGCGAAAAAAATCGATACCCTTATGGGTAAAATCGATGTTTTGAACATTAGTGCACAATTGACGGAATTTTGTAAACAAATATATGTTACAAATCAATTGAGATGTAAAAAATACAGTTCCGTCTTCAAATACATAAATAGAATCAATAACGTCAAGGGTCCAAACGTTTCCTATGATACTATGTCTTTCTTTGACTCAGATTCAACTGGAAAAACATTATTAATTTATGAAGGAGGGGGGCTGGGTGATTATTTTATGTTTAGTCGATTTATTCCCAAATTGTGTAATTCATACAAAGATAACCCCATTGTGTTTTTTGTAGTTGATAGTGTGAGTTGGATTGTTCGCGAGTTATTCGCAGAATTTCAAAATCTAACCATTATTACTCATTCGGAATCATATAAAATGCCGACTTTCCACCATCACTGCAGTTTAATCTATTTAATGAAGGTGTTTCAAATACAATATGAAAATCTGACGTTTGAACCCATGATGACTAATTTAACCGAAAAAAAAACAATTTACCGACTGCATTATGAAGACAAACAAACATATATATTTAATTGGAAAGGTAATTCTAAAAACAGTCATGAAATACATAACAGACGTATGGAATTAGGATTCGCTATCCCCTTATTTCGATTAAAGCATATCCATTGGGTAGTTATCACAAAAAATATAACCCCGGCAGAACGAAAAATTTTAGACATTCATGGTGTAACATTTCTGGGGGATATGTTAGATAATGGTAATAACTGTTTTGAAGATTCAATCGGAATTATCAAAAATGTTAAGGGGGTTATCTCAACGGATACTTCAATCATTCATTTATCCGCAAATTTGGGTGTACCTACTACGGTTTTATTAACTACTGGTTGTGAATGGCGATGGACAAATGACCAAACGACAAACTGGTATCCTGATATGACGATTGTTCGTCAAGAAAAACAAGGAGATTGGAAACCGGTTATTGAAAATGTAATCGCGACCTTATCAGAATAGAATATCTGCTATTTTTGAGCAATTCGGTTAAAAACATAGTAGAAACACTGCAATTTATAATTTTCTTAAATAAACTTATAAACTGTTATACTATACAAAATGACCAAAACTTATACAATTAGAGGAAGGTCAGATGGATTTGGAGCACAATACCAGGGGGTTATGAGTGGTATCGCATACTGTTCGTTTATGAATTATAAATATATTCATACGCCATTTAAAAAAATGGGACATCGTGAATCCCCAAAAGCACTAAGCGATTTTATCGGCATTCCAGTTTTACCTATTCCAGATAAGATTGATATATCAAAAGGGCATGAACAGATTGTTCACAATTCACGTACCCCCGATAAATACTACACTACCGAAGTAATAGAAACGATTCGAAATCATTATTATTCCACAGAGAAACCAATTATAGAAAATAATGATATCGCAATTCATATTCGACGTGGAGATGTTAATTCAAACACTAAAGGGAGATATACGGGCAATAGTTATTATAAAAAGGTCATTGATTCCCTCCTAGAAAAATATCCCGATTATAATATAAACGTTTTTTCAGAAGGAAAAGAGGAAGATTTTAACGAATTGAGACATGAACGTGTTTCGTTGAAACTTAATGTAGATATTGAAACAACATTTCACTCCTTAGTTTCAGCGAAAGTGTTAGTTATGGCGAAAAGTAGTTTTTCATACTGCGCGGCAATATTAAATACAAACACGATATTTTATTTAGACTTTTGGAATAAACCGTTAGCACATTGGAACAAAAACTATTTTTAAAACATAATATATAATAACTATTTAAATATAACTTGTTATTATAATATAATGTCGTCGTATTATAAGCATACCGCCGAAGATGTATTGTTGACTGTTGAACCTCCTGAACCACCACAAGAGTCCGAGAAAACGGTTAAAATGAATATAGACAAAGACAATCAAAAAATCACAAAGGTGAACAATCATATTTATTATTACGCTGAAGTCACGCGCGCTTCTATATTTTCTCTAACTACACTTATACGAGAAGTTGAACAAGAAAATTTAGCATTGGCGAACACGTTATGCATTGACCCTATCCCCATTTATTTACATATTAGCTCGTTCGGTGGGTCTGTATTTGCAGCATTTACTGCGATTGATGTTATTATCGCTTGTCAAGTTGATGTAATTACCATTATTGATGGTGCTTCAGCATCTGCTGGAACATTGATGAGTGTAGTCGGTAAAAAACGATACATGCGCCCGAATGCATATATGTTGGTTCATCAATTGTCTGCTGGCTCATGGGGTAAAATGTGTGAATTAGAAGATAGTTTTACAAATAATAAACGTCTTATGGAACAAATCAAAACGATTTATAAGGATTATTCGAGAATACCTCGGAAAGAATTGAATGAAATATTGAAGCATGATTTATGGTGGGACGCGGACACATGTCTGAAATATGGATTAGTTGACGAACTTTGGACGAAAGTATAGACATATATCAAAAAATCGCGTGTATATTCAAAATCACTGCAATCACAGTGGATAATACCCAGACCATGGGCCATGATTTATTTCCCGCTGATATGCATCAATTATGTCTACTTCATCAAAATACCGACAAATACAATATCGATAACATGGTCCTCCCGCATGGAGATAGATTGACGCCATAAAAATTGGGCGTATTGGAATTCTATGTGCAATTAGATGTCGGTCTCTTCTTGTACATATAACGCGGTCCCTTCTATCGATATATCTACATAAAATAACATAATAATAATATTCATTCATATTGTTATTATATAATTAGATTTTTGTTATAACTGTGGTTATCGAGTCACACTTGATTTCCAAAAATATCCGCAAAATTGGATACTTGATTTTGCACATTTGAAGGACAAACTGCCTTTCGGTCGTAATCTTGTTTTGAATATGTATATGAAGTCTCACATAACTTGTTATCATCCCACTTAACCGTTTTATTTGTTATCATCTTTTTACATACATAATATTTTATGGTATCATACATATTATACAAAAATAGTTCGAGATTACTCATTTTCTCAGATATATTAACATAAGTTTTTTTGTCGAGTTGTGATACTAATAAGTATTCAGAATGAAATCCATTCATATTATATTATTCCTTTACTAGATATAATACAAAAATAATACAGAATATATAAAATTATAACTGATATATATGCTAAATTGTTTACACCTGTGATAAATATGGAGCCGAAGGAGTAACCTCTATTGCATGAACTATTTCAGGCGTAATATTTTGACTGTCTACATCTACGGGTTGTAATGAAACGGATTCTGTGGTTACTATCGTAGAATCGTTCAACATATTTTCTAGATATTTCACATAATCGTGTGTATCAAAACTCGATAATTCGGAATCTGTATCATTCTCAGAATGGATTTCCATATCAGAAAAACAAAAATGTTTGATACAAAAGCCAGCAATGCCGCCCACACCCACACCTAAACCGATTAATATTAATATAGTTGATTCGTTAAACATGGTATAATTATTGTTTATATATATTTCTCTGTTCCCACAAAATATAATAAGGGGGCATTAATTGGGTTTTCTTCAATTCACTTCGATATCCTTTGTATATACGCAACGCAACTTCGCCCCTGTATAATATAGACCGTTTACTTCCGGCAAATTCTAATTCATAATTGTTTAAGACCCCTGGCTGAACGCAATCTTTCATAAGATGGGGGCCGGTTACCATTAATGCGTTATATCCATAATAATTACTGGTTACGTGGTCTACAATCTTTGAAATGCAGGTATGTAATACTTGACTGTATGGTTTATGAACCATAAGTGCTTGGTATATACCGTTTACATCATTTAATTGTTGGTCTTTTACAAAATGCTCTTTTGTTGTTAATTCTATGAGTTTAAACTTATTCACGCAATTATATTTGATGTCTAGATAAATTCCACCGTGTATATATAATACGCAATATCTCCATAAATCTGCCTTATATGCACCTGGAATCAACTTATCAAATGCTTGAACTACATTCAATGGGAAATTATCTTTTATAAATTGTCGGCAATCATTATCATCATATAAATAATGGGTAAATTCAGGATTATTTTTGATGAGTTTATCGACGCATTTTCGCATTCGTGGAGGCAAGTCTAATGTATGATATGTCTGAAATATATTTAATGGTATGTTTGTTGAATTCATTATATATTTGTATGTGATTATCGATAATACAATTAATTTATACTGATACTCGTTTCATAGAATCACATGTAACAGTTCCCAACAAAAACGTGAGTATTGAGAAAGTTTTGTAATGGTCTCGATATTGTTTTTTGAAATATATTATGAAACCAATTATCGTAGTTAATATAATTACATATATACCATAATTAAATGCATTGGATAAATACGCGATAGTATCATCGTATTTTATTAAGTTGAACGATTTATAATAGGTGATATAGTCTTTACATATCAATAATGTGGCGAGTAAAAACATAATGACTTTTGAAAAATATAAACTAGTCTTGCTAAATATTATAAATAGTGTCCATACTATAATAGCATCTAACATATGTTCGAAAGGTGGCCTAACTGTGGCTGAAAAAGACGTTAACATAAAATATAGAATAATAATAATAATTATATGTATCGAATAAATGTTATGAGTAAGTAAATGTTGTAGGTTACAATTAAGAATTGGAGCAAAAAAATTACCGCATATTGTTAATAATAAAAAAAATAACCCTTTCATCAAAATAAAATCAACTGGTTCACTTCGTTTCAGGCTTGTTGAAATGTCTAACATATATATTATATAAATAGATATAGATATTAGGTGTGTATACATTGTGTATGGAAACAATATATAAATTTCAATCATTATCTCGTGATTATGACGATACAACGATTACGCCGGATATATCGGTAAATATCGACGCAATTTCAAACAATTTATTTTCCGGTGATGAATTTACTTTTTTTAATCAAGAACTATCTATTCTAAATTCACCTATACGCGAAAATCAGTCAATACCAGGTGTATTGATTTTACAAGGAAGTCAAACATTTGGTCGTTCCACAAACAACCGCGTGTTGTATAAATGTATTCCTCATGATAAAACATTACCTATATTTTTAGTCCCATATGATATAAAAATCGGTTTCCAAAAATCACAAATAAACAAATATATTTTGTTCCGTTTTTCTAACTGGGACGGGAAACACCCATGTGGAATTATTACCGAAACCATTGGTCAAGTCGACTGTTTCAAATCATTTTGCACTTATCAATTATGGACGCGCAATCTTGTTCATTCAGTGACGAAAATGAATAAGGAACTCAATCGCAAAGTAAAAGATGTTTCCGATTCAGATATTATCCAAAACATTTGTTCCGACCCTCGATATAAAATAGAAGACCATAGTGATGAATATGTTTTCACAATTGACCCGGATGGTAGTGTCGACCTAGATGATGGTTTCAGTATACGTCAATCGGATGATGATGCGACCGTAGTAACCATTCATATCGCAAACGTGTATACCTGTCTCGATTATCTAGGTCTTTGGGAACACATGACCCCGCGAGTTTCCACCATTTATTTACCAGATGACCGTAAAACAATGCTTCCGACTGCATTATCCGACCGGATTTGTAGTTTATTAGAGAAAACGAAACGAATTACATTTGCAATGGAAGTCATAGTCGATAACTCAACGGGTGAAATTCGCAAGGATACCATTCGTTTTTTCAACGCAATTGTTCAGATTGGTCGAAATTTTCGATACGAAGAAAAGGCTTTGCGAAAAAATCCAAACTATAAAACGTTAAATAATATCACATGTAAATTAGACACAAACATTGCCGATAGTCACGACGTTGTAGCATTCTGGATGGTTTATATGAATACTGCGGCGGCTAAGGCATTATATGAATCAAAAACCGGAGTATTTCGTTCAGTTATCGCGGGCGAGGCGATTAATAATATACCGTCTAATACGGGAAACGATGAAACACGCCGCGTATTAGAATCATGGAAAAATACACATAGCACATATCAACTTTTTGACGAATCGTCTGATGTTCGACACATGACTTTAAATGTAGATTCGTATGTTCATATCACAAGTCCAATTCGACGTACTGTTGATATTCTGAATCAGATTTGTTTTCATAAAGATATTATGAAAGCGACTCTATCCGAAAGTGCACTCACATTTTTGCATAGACATTTTGAAAATATAGAGGGGCTGAATAATGACGTGAAATCCATTCAACGGGTGCAAATGGATTGTGATATGTTATATTCTTGTATTCATAACCCGGATATTACCGAAAATCACCATAGCGGTATTGTTTTTAATCGAACTATGGTTTCGGATACGAAATATCGTTATACAGTATATCTTAACACTGTAAAACGTATGTATATGTTGGATTCGACGGATTTATTCGATAACTACTCGACACATTTGTTTAAAATATTACTATTTGATGCAGAAAATACGGGGCATCGCAAAATGCGCATAGTCCGTGTGTAAATATTTATTCTTTTTGCATAATTGATTTGCAAACAGTACCAAAATTAACCTTGAAATTGTGATACAATAAACCACTTGTTCCCAAGACTACTGCTGATGTTGCGTATAAATAGGATATGGGAATACCGTAGAGTTTATTCATATCCGTTTCATTGAACAAATTATAAAATGTCCAATAATAAATTGGTATTAATACCTTTGATGCACATGTATCTTCTGTGTTTGCTGTATAGTATATATGGAAGAGTGGTAATTGATGAAAAAACAAATCCCCGGCTAGTAACATTGGATAGGGAACTTTATAATTCGATTCTTCGCCTCGAATTATCATCTTTCTGGGATAAATATACGTCATGAATCCACCCAAAAAACTTGTAGTTAAAATCGAGAGTTTTAATGCATTATTTACAGGAAAATGACCGTTTTTTGCGCCTAAATACCACATAAAATTCCATGACGTCCAATATTGAAACATGTAATTATTAATTACGCAGATTTTATAATTTGTTCATATACTCTTCGTGAGTTGAACGCACTAAATCCATAGTATCTGAATGATCATACCAATCTCCCACTTTCACCCACTTATTCGGTTCTAACCGTTTATATGTCTCAAAAAAATCCTTAATTTGAGCTAGTGTATGGTTTGGTAAATCATCCATTTTTTGAATATCTGTATAATAGGGGTCATTATCTACTACACCAACCACTTTTTCGTCATGGCCTTTTTCATCAGTCATATCCATGTAACATATGGGACGCACATTGACCATGGTTCCAGGTTGCAATGGTTGACTCGAAATAGCTAAAATATCTAACGGGTCACCGTCTCCACACAATGTTTGGGGAATAAACCCGTAATTTTCCGGATACACTACAGATGAATGTAAAATACGGTCTAACATCAACACCCCTTTATCATTGTCCCACTCATATTTTACGTTTGAATTTTGACTGACTTCGATGAATACAGGAACAACATTGGGATATTGTTCTCCTGTAATGGGAAAATCGTATATATTCATCGTATATATAATGATTATAATTGAAATAGAAGATAAATTGGAGGAATTATAAGGAAATGTGTAATTCAAAGAGCCGATAAATTGGAGGAATTATAAGGAAATGTGTAATTCAAAGAGCCGATTAAATTGAGAGGCCTTTTTGGTTACAAGTTAGGAGCATCTAAGTTAACTTATTAAAAGTATTCGATATCATGACTGCAAACACACAAACTGATAACAGCGTTCCTACTACTCTTGAAATCAAATGGAGAGCTCTATTACAGTCTGTTAAACCCGTATATGGCAACGCCGATGCCGACCGTATCGCTGAGATTATGCAATCAGAGATGGACGGTGAAGATACGACTGAACGTAAGCTCCAGTTTATTGCCGAAAAAGAGACATCCGATTCTATGGCTAACGCCATGTCCGCAGAGGAAAGGGAGATGTTGATTGAGGACAACATGGACTCTGAATAGAATAGTAGAAACCCATATGTAACCTAATTAATTAGTTATTTGCTTTTTTTTCATAAAATTGAAAGGCTTTTTATGCTATAATCTATTAGCATCAACTTTAATAGTTATTAATCAATCAAAACATAACAAGCATGGCTATTCAACTTAATGTTTATGAAAAATATTTCTGGGTATACTGGTCACGATTAATCAAAATGTTTTCGACTCGTCGGGTACGCCAACATTTCTATCCAAATAATATGGATGAACTGGATAATTTGGTAAAGGACTTTACAGGTTATCGCCGAGAATCAGCCGAACGTTTAAAACAGATTGATTTGGTAAGTTTTCACAAAAATGCTTCTAAAGAGGAGCGAAATATACATTTGGATTATAAAGCGGATTTATGCAAGCTGGAAAATACGTTGAGTGAACATATTATAAATGATACGGTTCCTCAATTTATCGACATGATTATGAATATAGAAAGAGTATACTTCCATAAAATTGGGAAAATAATGGCTATTATTAACCAAAAAGCTCTAGAACAAGAAGCTGCAGAAGCAATTATTAACCAAAAAGCTCTAGAACAAGAAGCTGCAGAAGCAATTATGTTGTTAAACAAGAGAACACGTCAGGAGGAGGCTCGTAAACGTAGAAAAGAACAAAAAGAGCTTGAAAAGCAAAAGCCCGTTGTTTTAAGACGTTCATCGCGAATTGATAATATGTAGAATAGAATTTCATTATAATATAAAATTGATTAAACATGTTACTTATTACTTAGCAACATCAACCATTTAGTTAACTAAATATTAACCATGTCTACAAACGAGTTAAATGTGAGCGCATTATGTGCTGATATTCACCAAAAAATAATTGATAAATGTGATTATTATACGATTGATAATCACATACAACAGTTGTGCTCATTATATATAGATAAATGGAAGGGTTTTACGAATTCGGATAAAACTACTGAATATTTAATACCCGACTATATTGGGGACACTAGTTTAGTATTTTCAACATTATATGAACATTACGGATGTGAAGAAGCATTAAAAGAAATAAATGAATGTCTATTAGAAGAACCTGATGCACAATCAGATGTAAATGAATATTTACAGTTTATCGAAAATTTGAATATTGCACGAAATATGACGGAAAACGATTTTAAAGATGAAAATTATGAAGATTCTAAATTGTATGTTGCACTTACTAATACCATTTTGTATATTCAAAAGAAAAATGAAGAAATGCGGGGACTTTCAGATACTATGAAACAACTTTTATTTACATTAAAAAAATTGGACTTGGTATTGGAAACAATGATTACTCCGATTGCGGTTGCGGTTCCGGTATTGGAAACAATGATTACTCCGATTGCGGTTGCGGTTCCGGAATTGGAATCTACAACCGATAATAACGATAGTGAATAAGATTTTGGTGAAATATTATTTATATTGCCGTATTTTTTTTGTAAACGAAAATATAACAAAAAATGTATAATGAGTGACGACGAAGATAAACCCGAATATAATAATAGAGAATTTATAGAGCAATTAAAAGCCATCAGTGACCAAGGAAAAATCTCAATGGACGAATTAAATACCATGGATACTGGAGTTTGTCCAATATGTTATGAAAAATTGCATTTTTTAAAATACGACGATGAAGAAGAAGAAATCAAACCCGTAACAAATGTGGTTACTACACCATGTGGTCATAGTTTTTGTTTTAAATGTTTATCAAAGCATTTGGATAGAAAGAATACATGTCCAATGTGTCGCGTGGAATTGTGTAACCGACAAAAATATAGACTATTATCGACCCAGGAAGGTTGTGCTGTTATTAATCAAAAATTAGACACCCATTTAACCTATAAATTTAATAGTTTATTTACTGCGTCGGAACAATTACGAGACCCGGCAATTCTAATGAGTTCAGTGAAATTCTGTATGTATGATTTAATGCAAACATTCAGACGTTTACAGGTAATTACTGACGATGATGATGACGATGACGATGAATGATTTATCGAAAATATTTCTTGTTACATTCGCTGCAATAATTGCTTGTTGTTTCATAATGATTGTAATTACGAATAAGTTTATTTTTACAGTCCGAACAATAAAACTTTTTGCAAATTTCACAACTCTGTAGCCATGAAAAATAGTCAAATTTTTTGCAGTGAATACATTGTTTTAAAAATTCTGTTATATATCGTATTAAATAGGGATCGAATTTAGATATTAACATGTATATAATTGTTTAGTTAATTTTATATCCGTTTTGCGATTATTGTGTGTATATATTTTATAATGAAAGGAAGAGACCGTAATCTGTTAATATTAGTTGTTGTTCTAGTAAGTTGTTTTGCCGCATTGGCTATTTTGATGTCCGGTAAAGAATCAAAACAAAATGTTCTTTCACCCATTCTTGTCCCAGTTAGGGGATGGTTTAGTGGAAATAGGGGATGGTTTAGTGGTAACCGTGGAACCAACTCAAATACCACCGTTGTTGTGGGTGGCGGCAATTCGAGTAGTTCCAGTAGCAGTAGTTCAAGTAGCAGTAGTGTCCCATCTACTCCGTCTGTCCCATCTACTCCGTCTGTCCCATCTACTCCGTCTGTCCCATCTATGCCTTCGTCTCCTGGACCATAATTTTAACACATACCTCTTTTGATAAAAAAACAGTCTATACATTGTTTTTTTATAGTGATGATTATTTTTCATTTTTCGCAGCATCCTTTACCTCTTTTTTAGCCTTAGTAGCGGCAACCGCCCGATGTTCCGACACACCTTGTCTAGATTTGTAGTTGGTGTAGTCATGATTAAGATTTTGGATATTCCCACATTGGTTTACGACTATCAATTTTGTTCGCACAATCACCACTTTTTTAAATTTTTTCGGTAGTCAACTGCATTTACTACATATTTGTTTTGATTTCGTAAATTACACCCTCTACCCAACCCCAAGGCCAATAAATCATAGTTAATATCACTTTTCATTAATTCTTCATCGTGTCTTTTCAAAAAACCTTTTTGAAAAGCCTTATTTCGTTTGAAATTATTCCTTATAATAGAATACATTTGTCTGTTTGGAATAATTCTAGGCATTTTTGATTATATTATTTAAAATATTGCGTTTAAGTAATATTTCAAATTATTTACATTAACGACTTAAGTGATTTTGGTATTTTTTTATGTTTTTTATAAAGTGCTAATATGTCCATATTTCGACTTGCAATTAATTCACTAACAATATTATTATCTACAATTATTTTTGGATGTTTCAATAAATATTCTATGGTATCTTTGAAATATTGACTATGATATCGATTATAAGATAATACCGATAAAATAGGTTTTCCTAATTGATTTTTCACATTTACATCAAACTTCTTATTATGAACAATCTTATTAACTTGTTCAATAAAATAATCTCTTCTTTTGTCACTGACGAAACCAATAGAGGTATATCTAAACACTTCATGGCTAGCAAATGGTAATATTTTTTTGCATGTGTCTTTAATATTACTACGGCAAATAGGGCATGGAGCGCCAGTAATCAAATCTTCTTTACTTTTACACCATCCCAGTAAACATTTTTTATGGAAATTATGTTTGCATTTTGTTTTTACGTTTCCTGATATAATTCGGTCTAAACATATTGCGCAGGTGTGGTCTAATACACTTTCGCAATTGCCGGTCTTTTTATTCTTACGAGTCCCCTTTTTACAACGTGTTCTTTTTTGTGTAGACATATAAATTATATGTATAAAAAAAGGTTTGTTAGTTAAGGTAAGTTACATAATAATAATAATTCTAATTTTAATTTTCAAATAGGGTTGTTAAATTAATAACACATTCGTCAATAGCTAATCCACTCGGAACGCGGCGATTGTGTCTTCTCGTGTCTTCTTCCATCATGTCGAACTTTTCATAATGTTCGGATTCTATTTCAGAATCTTGCTTGTTGATTACTTTCTCGAAATCTTCGCTCAACTTTTCGACAAAAGTTGCGCTTGTTCTTTCTCCTGCAGGATTCATTCTTCCGAGATATAAAGTTAGTATATCACTCATTGTATAACCGAGTGACTCTAGTTCAGATGCGATATCTTTTGTGGAAGCACGACTATTTATATCGTGATAATCTACTTCATCTTCTTCGTCGCTATATTCATAGTCACTTTCATCTTCTTCCTCCTCTTCGCCTCTTTCTTGCAAAACTGCTCTGCAACATGGGCAGGTATTGTTTGTTTCTAATGTTTTCATCATGCAGACAAAGCAAAATTTATGTCCGCATGGTGTTGTGCAATTGTTCTGCTCACCAATAACATCATAACAGATGCAGCATTCTAGTTCTTCCTTTGTAATGGTAGACATGGTGTTTATTTAATAACGTAAACGTGGGTTGGATTCACATATGCATGAAAAAGCCATTCAATTTTATAGCCTACATTTTCGAAGGATAATAGAGTGTGATAATAATCGACATGATGGCTATAAATGTCCCGCAACCAAAATAGCGGGTATACGACATGTGATGTATTAATTCGCGTTTGTCGCTACTTGCAAAACACAGATTATCAAATAAACTCAGTGTATATGATGCTTCACTATTACCATAAAACTTTTCTTGATAGGCAAGATAGGAACACATCAATGTCCCCATAATTATAAGTAAAGGCAGTGTCGCTAAAAAGAGGGAGGGGTTGATTCGATACAACATAAAACAAACAACGATTATCTTTGTAGCGTCGCTTATATGGTCATAATAATCTCCAAATTCTGTTACTAAATTGTATGTTCGCGCGACATATCCGTCTAGGCAATCAAACATATAACTTAATATGAAAAACAACGATGATATAAGAAATTGGTGTTTGTATAAGGCATATACGCTAAATATGGTTGATACATTTCCAAGACTCGTTATCATGTTAGGGGAAAAACCCAACTTGTGAAAAGTAGGTGCTACTTTTTCAATGAGAACGTATAAAAAATTATCTATGGGGCTTTCCAAATATTCGGGGATTTTTTTCATAATTATACTATTTGTGTATA
>Ga0255758_10001679_pt1 | contig 21967 bp, 26 predicted proteins | sample 011ome_24_FD_179958 | JGI IMG/M metagenome (GOLD analysis project Ga0255758, IMG submission 179958) | Coastal salt marsh microbial communities from the Groves Creek Marsh, Skidaway Island, Georgia - 011513CT metaG (version 2) | ecosystem: Environmental > Aquatic > Marine > Intertidal zone >...
TTAATACTATTTTTAGCAATTCTTGACATATCTAAAATACCTCACAGAGTATTTCGCCACCTACATTATTTTTTCTTGCCTCATTATCAGACATTACACCTTTAGGAGTTGACAAAATTGATATACCAAGACCTCCATATATCTTTGGCAGGTCAGTTATTTTTGAATACACTCTTATTCCTGGCTTTGATACTCTTTTAATATTTTTAATTACTGGATCACCATTATAATACTTCAAATCAATTTTAATACTCGAAATACCTTTTCTTATCTCTATGTTTTTAAAGTCTCTTATATAACCCTCATCTTTAAGAACTGTTAAAACATTTAAATTTAGTTTTGATTTATAACACGAAGTAAAAGATTTTCTTGCTTTATGAGCATTTTTTATTCTTGCTAGCATATCTGATAATGCATCATTGAATGACATATTTAACCTCCTACCAACTTGACTTAACAACACCAGGTAGATCACCTGACATTGAAAGTTCCCTAATTTTAATTCTAGAAAGTCCAAACTTTCTATAAACACCCCTTGTCCTTCCAGTTAATTTACATCTATTTCTAAAACGAATTGATGAGCTATTTCTTGGAAGATCATTAAGTTTATTTTGTATTTTTAATCTCTCCTCGATGGATAAGTCTTTGTTCATTATCTTTTCTTTTAGAGATTTTCTTTTAACACTAAATTTTTCAATAAGTTTTAGTCTATTTAAATTTTTCTGTATTGAACTAAGTTTTGCCATTTCTCTCCTAAATTGTTTCATTGCCTATAAAGGGCATGTTAAAATTTCTTAATAATTCTAGACCATCTTCGTTGTTTTTAGCTGTAGTGCAAATTGTAATATTTAATCCTCTAACTTTATCAATATTATCATAGTTTATTTCTGGAAAAATTATTTGCTCTTTAATTCCAAAAGAATAATTACCATTTCCATCAAAACTATTAGGTTTCAAACCTCTAAAATCTCTAATTCTAGGAATAGCAATATTTATTAATCTATCAAGAAATTCATACATTATTTTATTTCTTAAAGTAACTGATACGCCTAAAGGCATCCCTTCTCTAATTTTAAAGCCAGCTATTGCTTTTTTGGCTTTTGTTTTAACAGCTTTTTGTCCTGCAATTAATGATAACTCTTCTTGTGCTTTATCAATAATTTTAATATCATCTTTAGCTTCGCCAAGACCTATATTAATTACTATCTTTGAGATCTTAGGAACTTCATGCATATTCTTGCAATTAAGTTTACTAAATAAGCTTTTTAAGATTTCCGATTTATACTGTTCTTGTAATCTGCTCATCTTAAATCTCTTTTCCAGATCTTTTATTAATTCTCATTTTTTTACCATCTTTATTATATGTATAACCTACTCTTACACCTTTTTTAGACAAAGGATCATAAAAAGCTACATTCGAAACATGAAGCGGCATATCTTTTTCAATGATGCCTCCAGGTTCATTGTTGCCAGGTTTTTGATGTTTCTTATATTTATTAATATCAGCAACTATTACTTTTCTAATTTCAGGAAATACACGAACTATTTTACCTGTTTTTCCTTTATCCTTTCCAGTCAAAACTACTACCTCATCACCTTTTTTAAGTTTAATTTTATTTTTCATTAAAGTACCTCTGGTGCTAAACTAATTATTTTCATAAATTTTTTTGTTCTCAACTCTCTTGTAACGGGGCCAAAAATTCTTGTTGCTACAGGTTCTTCTTGTTTATCTAATAAAACTGCAGCATTCTTATCGAATCTAATTGTTGAACCATCGTTTCTGGTAAACTCTTTTGATGTTCGTACAATCACTGCCTTAAAAACTTCTCCTTTTTTTACTTTTGCTCTAGGAATGGCATCTTTTATAGAAACAACTATTATATCTCCAATTGAAGCGAATCTTCTTTTAGATCCACCAAGAACTTTAATACACTGAATTCTTTTTGCACCAGAATTATCTGCTACAAATAAATTAGATTGCATTTGTATCATTTTTTATATCTTCTCCTGATTATCATTAACAACAATCCATGACTTTAATTTTGAAATAGGTTTGGATTCAATAATTTTAACAATGTCACCAACTTTAAAAGAGTTACTCTCATCATGAGCATGATATTTTTTTGATTGACTTATAATTTTTTTATACAATTTATGCTGAATACGTCTTGTGACTTTTACAACTATTGTTTTATTTGTTTTTGAAGAAACTACTGTTCCTGTTAATATTCTTTTAGGCATTATTTTCTCCATTTATTTTTGAAATCTGAGTTTTCAACCTTGATATTTTGTGTCTTACGTTTTTTATTTCAGAAGTTTTTTCAAGTTGACCTGTAGATTTTTGAAATTTTAAATTCATTAATGATTTTTTTAATATCACTATTTCTGATTTTATCTCTTTAATATTTTTATGTTCTTTTGCCATTATATATTTCTCTCAACGAATTTACATTTGATTGGTAGTTTTGCTGCAGCCAATGTCATTGCTCTTTTAGCATCGTCAATGTTTACCCCATCAACTTCAAACATAATTCTACCTGGCTTAATTCTACAAGCCCAATATTCATTTGCACCCTTGCCTTTACCCATTCTCACTTCTGCTGGCTTTTTTGAGACTGGCACATCTGGAAATATTCTAATCCACATTTTACCTGCTCTTTTTAGATGTCTAGTGATTGCTTTTCTTGCGGCTTCAATCTGTCTAGAAGTTACTCTCTCTGGCTCCATAGCTTTTAAGCCATAACTCCCATAATTAAGAGTGAAATTACCCTTTGCAGTTCCATGAATTCTGCCCTTAAACTGTTTTCTAAATTTTGACTTTTTAGGAGATAACATGTTCATTACCTGACACTCCCTTGTTCAACTTGTTTTTTTTCACTAGCATATGGGTCTTTTTTTAAAATAATCCCTTTATTAATCCAAACTTTAATTCCAACAATTCCATAAGTAGTTTCAGCTTCAGCTGTAGCATAATCAATGTCGCTCCTTAACGTATGAAGTGGGACACTTCCTTCATTATACTTTTCATTTCTTGCTATCTCAGCTCCACCTAACCTACCACTACATAAAACTTTTACACCCTTTGCTCCAAGTCTCATTGATGATTGAACACTTTTTTTCATTGCCCTTCTAAATGAAACTCTTTTTTCAAGTTGAGTTGCTATATTTTCAGCTACTAGCTTAGCCTCTACCTCAGGTTTTCTTATCTCTTTAATATCTAAAAAAACTTCTAGATTAGAGAGTTTTGTTAGTGTATTTTTAAGATCCTCAATATCAGCACCTTTTTTGCCAATTATAATTCCTGGTCTTGAACTAAAAATTGAAATTCTAATTTTTTTTGCAGCTCTTTCAATATTTATTTTTGCAATACTTGCATTTTTCAATTTTTTCTCAACATAACTCTTAATTTCTAAATCTTGATGCAAAAACTTAGCATAATTAGATTTAGAAAACCATCTTGAAGACCAAGTTCTATTTACGCCTAATCTGAAACCATTTGGATTTACTTTTTGACCCATTATTTATCCTTGTCTTTTTGAATTTTTATTCTTTCCTCTAATATTATCGTAAGCTTACTAAATGGTTTTACAATACTAGAAGCTCTACCTTTAGCTCTAGGTCTAAATCTTTTCATTGAAAGACTTTTTCCCACAAATGCTTCTTTTATATAAAGGTTATCTATGTCTAACTGTTTGTTATTTTCTGCATTAGCAATAGCAGCATTAAGAACTTTCAAAACATTATTGGCTATTCTCTTGTTTGAAAACTTTAATTGATTAACAGCATTATCTGCCTTCTTATTAACAATTGATCTTGCAATGTTGGCAAGTTTTAAAGGACTGGTTCTTATTGTATTGTCCTTTGCTTTTACTATTAAATCTTGGTTCATTTTCCTGCCTTTTTATCTGCCGCTGTATGACCTTTAAAAGTTCTGGTTGGAGAAAATTCCCCTAGTTTATGACCAACCATATGTTCTGTAACACTAACTGGTACAAATTTTTGACCATTATAAACACCAAAAGTTAAGCCAACAAATTGAGGTAAAATAGTTGATCTTCTGGACCAAGTTTTTATTACTTCTTTTCTACCAGAATCTGATACTTTTTTAGCTTTTTTTATCAATGATAATTCAACAAAAGGCCCTTTCCATACAGATCTTGTCATTATTTTTTCCTTCTTTTAATTATAAAAACGTTAGTTTTTTTATTTCTTCTTGTTTTCTTTCCCTTAGTGGATACGCCCCATGGAGTAACTGGGTGTCTTCCACCAGAAGTTCTTCCTTCACCACCACCGTGTGGATGATCAACGGGATTCATAACGACACCTCTAACTTTAGGTCTTTTACCTAAATACCTATTTCTTCCAGCTTTTCCAAGTTTGATATTTTTATTATCAGGATTTGATAATACGCCTATCGTCGCTAAAGAATTTTTATTAATTAATCTAATTTCACCTGATACTAGTTTAATCTGAACACTAGTTTCTTCTTTTGAAATTATTTGGGCTGAGGTTCCGGCAGATCTAACAAGTTGCCCACCTGCACCAGGCTTCATTTCAATATTATGAACACTTGAACCTACAGGAATATTTTTTAAAGGTAGGGTATTTCCATCTTTAATCTCAACATTTTCACCAGATGTGATTTTATCGCCTACTCTCAAATTTCTGGGTGAAAGAATATATCTAAATTCACCATCATCATATTTAATTAATGAAATAAAAGCCGATCTATTAGGATCGTATTCATTTCTTATTACTTCAGCATTAATATCAAATTTATTTCTTTTAAAATCTATTTCTCTATATTTTCTTTTTACTCCTCCACCTTTTCTTCTTGAGGTGATTCTGCCCTGATTATTTCTACCCCCTGACGATGTAATAGGTTTTGTAAGAGATTTAAAAGGAGCCTCTTTGGATAAATGTTTTTTTGAAACTAATACAGTCCCTCTTTGACCTGGTGTGTTTGGTTTGAATTTAATTAACATTATTTTATCTCCAATGAAGAATCTATTGTGTTACCTTCTGAAAGAGTAACAATAGCTTTTTTCTGATCTTTTTTATATCCAAGGGAGCCTTTAAAAGATTTTAGTTTTCCTCTGTTAATTAAAGTATTAACTTTTGTAACTTTAACTTTAAAAATATTCTCAATAGCTTGTTTTATTTCTTGTGAATTAGAATTTTTAGAAACGAAAAAACTATATTTATTAAATTGATTTAATGTAGTTGATTTTTCAGTCATAATAGGACTTTTAATAATACTGAGAGCTCTTTCACTTGAAGTTATTTTTGTTTTTTTCATGAAAGTCTCTCTGATATTTTATTAATTGATTTTTCTTCTATAAAAATTTTATCATAGGAAATTATATCTTTTACGTTAATTCCTCTATGAGAAAGAGAAGACACCCTTGGTAAGTTTGATGAAGCCATTTTAAAGTTATTATCTTCTGAGTCATCTCCGTAAACAAAAAGAGCTGACTTGTATTTAAATTTGGATAATTTATTTTGTAGGTTTTTAGTTTTATGAGTTTCGATAACAAATGAATCTATAAAGATTATATTGTTCTCAGACATTTTAGATGAGAGAGCAGATTTCAATGCAAGAGTTTTTTCTTTTTTATTAAGTGATATTGAATGATCCCTGTTAACGGGACCCATTGAAGTTGCACCACCTCTAAAATGAGGGGGCTTGCTACTACCTTGTCTTGCATTACCTGTACCTTTTTGGGAGAAAGGTTTTTTTGCTCTTCCACTTACCTCAGATCTTGTTTTAGTTTTATGAGATCCTTGTCGTGATTTTGCATTTTGATATCTTATGTATTGGTGAATAATATCAGGAAGAACTTTAACACCCCAAACATTATCATTGATATCAATATCTTTGATTTTTTTATTTTCAAAATTTACAAGTTCTTTTTTCATATTTAACTTTTCTTAGTTGAATCCTTTATAATGATAGTGGAATTTTTTTTCCCTGGAACTGATCCCTTTATTATTAGTAAATTATTTTCTGTGTCTACTTCAACAACTTTAAGATTTTGAATAGTTATTTTTGTAGCACCCATATGACCTGCCATTTTTTTTCCCTTAAACACTCTTCCAGGATCCTGATTTTGTCCTGTGGACCCATGCGATCTATGAGAAATAGACACGCCGTGAGAAGCTCTTAATCCACCAAAATTATGTCTTTTCATAGCCCCTGCAAAACCTTTACCGATAGAAACTGAAGTAACATCAACAAATTGATCTGCCTTAAAATGAGAGACATCTAAAGTTGACCCAACGTCTAATATATTGTCTTGATCAACTCTAAATTCTTTCATAATTCTTTTCGGATTAATTTTTAAGTCAGCAAATATTTTTTGTTGAGGTTTTTTTAATTTCTTGATTTCTTTTTTTCCATCAATTGAAACAAGCTGCAAAGATGAATACCCGTGTTTTTCAATTGTTTTGATATCAGAAACTATACATTCATCAATTTTAAGAATTGTTACTGGTAATGATTTTCCAGAATCATCGTAAAAAGAAGAATTACCAATTTTTGTTCCAATTAAACCTGTTCTTTTACTCATATTAAATCTTAATATCCACTTCTACACCAGCTGATAAATCAAGTTTCATCAAAGCATCAACAGTTTGAGGAGTTGGATCAATAATATCAATTAATCTGTTATGAGTTCTCATTTCAAGCTGATCTCTGCTTTTTTTATCTACATGTGGTGATTTGTTTACAGTAAACTTTTCATATTTAGTAGGCAAAGGAATTGGTCCCTTTACTTTAGCTCCAGTTCTCTTAGCCGTACTGATAATATCACTTGTGCTGTTATCTAAAAGAGTACTATCAAAACCTCTTAATCTAATTCTTATATTTTGTGATTCCATTATGCTAACTTTGCCTTTACTTCTTCTGCAACATTTGATGGTACTTGTTCATAGTGATCAAACTGCATTGAATAATTTGCTCTACCTTGTGTTAAGGATCTTAGGTTATTTACATAACCAAACATATTTGCGAGTGGTACCATGGCATCAATGACATTTGCGTTTCCTCTAGTTGACATTTCTTGAACTTGACCTCTTCTACTATTTAAATCACCAATTACATCGCCCATATATTCTTCAGGTGTAATTACTTCAACTTTCATCATAGGCTCTAGAAGAACAGGGTTAGCTTTTGCCATACCTTCTCTAAAAGCTGCTCTAGCAGCAATTTCAAAGGCTAGTACGCTAGAGTCAACATCATGGTAAGCACCATCATTTAATGTAGCTTTAAAATCTATACATGGAAAACCAGCCATTACTCCAGTTTGCTGCTGAAATATTAACCCTTTTTGAACTCCTGGGATATATTCAGTAGGTATGTTTCCACCTTTGATTTTATTAATAAATTCATAACCACTTCCGGGTTCACCAGGTTCGAAAGTAATTTTAACTCTAGCAAATTGACCTGCACCACCTGATTGTTTTTTATGAGAATAATCAACATCATATGAAGTAGATATAGTTTCTCTATATGCAACTTGAGGCGCACCAACATTTGCTTCAACTTTAAACTCTCTTCTCATTCTATCAACAAGAATTTCTAAATGGAGCTCACCCATTCCCTTAATAATTGTCTGACCACTTTCTTCATCAGTATTAACCCTAAAACTTGGGTCCTCTTGTGCTAATCTTGCTAAAGCTTGACCCATTTTTTCGTGATCAGCTTTTGTTTTAGGTTCTACTGCTACCTCAATTACAGGATCAGGAAAATCCATTTTTTCTAAAATAATTGGTTTATTAGGATCACAAAGTGTTTCTCCTGTTGTTACATCTTTCAAACCAACTAAAGCAACGATATCCCCAGCCCTTGCTTCTTTAATTTCTTCTCTGTTGTTCGCATGCATTAAAAGCATTCTTCCAATACTCTCTTTCTTTCCACCAGTTGAATTTAAAACACTATCTTTAGTAGAGACAGTTCCTGAATAAATTCTTGCAAAAGTTAAGCTACCTACGAAAGGATCAGTCATTATTTTAAAAGCTAGCGCACTAAATGGCTCTAGATCATCACATTTTCTTATTAATTCTTTAGCTTCATCATTTATGTCAACACCCTTAACTCCATCAACATCAATAGGTGATGGCATATAATCAATTACGGCATCAAGAAGAGGCTGAACACCTTTGTTTTTAAAAGCTGATCCTGTAAGTACTGGAACAAATGATCCTTTAATAGTTCCTTTTCTAATACATTTTTTTAAATCATTTATTGATGGTTCTTTTCCATCAAGATAACTCTCCATTACTGAGTCATCTTCTTCAACTGCTTTTTCAATTAATTTTTCTCTATATTCTTTTGCTTGCTCTTTTAGATCTTCAGGTATCTCAACTATGTCAAACTTGGCACCTAAGCTCTCATCTTGCCAAACAATTGCATTGTTAGCAACTAGATCAACTACACCTTTTAGATTACTTTCTATTCCTATAGGTAGTTGCAATACTAAAGGATAAGATCCTAATCTATCAGGTATCATATCAACGCACATAAAAAAGTTTGCACCAGTTCTGTCTAATTTATTTATAAAACACATTCTTGGAACATTATATTTATCTGCTTGTCTCCAAACAGTTTCAGATTGAGGCTCAACACCTGCAACACCATCAAAAACTGCTACAGCACCATCTAAAACTTTTAATGATCTTTCAACTTCAATAGTGAAATCGACGTGACCAGGAGTATCAATTATATTAACTCTGTGATCATTCCAAAAACATGTTGTTGCCGCAGAGGTAATGGTTATACCTCTCTCTTGCTCCTGTTCCATCCAGTCCATTGTTGCTGCGCCATCATGCACTTCTCCAATTTTGTGAGATTTACCAGTGTAATAAAGAATTCGCTCAGTAGTTGTAGTTTTACCTGCATCGATGTGGGCCATAATCCCGATGTTTCTATATTTATCTAATGGATGAGATCTTGCCATATGTTACCACCTAAAATGAGAAAATGCTCTATTGGCTTCAGCCATTTTATGAGTTTCTTCTCGTTTTTTTACTGCATTACCTTTATTATTAAATGCATCAAATATTTCATTAGCTACTCTTTCACGCATAGTTTTTTCATTTCTTTTTAATGCAGAGTCTACAATCCATTTCATAGCAAGAGTCTGAGCTCTTTTAGGTCTTACTTCCATAGGGACTTGATAAGTTGCCCCACCGACTCTTCTTGATCTTACTTCTAAAGAAGGCTTAACATTGTTAAGTGCTTCATGAAAAAAATCAATTGGTTCTTTATCCGTTTTTTTTGAAACAAGATCAAAAGCACCATAGACAATTTTTTCAGATATTGATTTTTTTCCATCAACCATTATTCTGTTCATAAATTTTGCTAAAACCAGATCCTTAAATTTGTGATCAGGTAATATAGTTCTTTTTTCTGCTGCTCTTCTTCTAGACATAATATTTATTTTGGCTTTTTAGCTCCATATAAAGATCTTCTTTGTTTTCTTGCACTTACACCTTGGGTATCTAAGGTTCCTCTTAGAATATGGTATCGGACACCTGGTAAATCTTTAACTCTTCCACCTCTTAATAAAACTACTGAGTGTTCCTGCAAATTATGACCTTCACCAGGTATATATGCTGAGACTTCCTGGCCATTAGTTAACTTAACTCTAGCTACCTTTCTTAGTGCTGAGTTTGGTTTTTTTGGAGTTGCTGTATAAACTCTAGTACAAACGCCTCTTTTTTGGGGACAAGAAGATAAAGCGGGAACTTTATTTCTCTTTTTTTGAGGGGAACGACCCTTGCGTACTAATTGGTTTATTGTAGGCATCAAATATCCTTTGTTAAGCGTTTGGAATTTATTTTCCACTACCATCAACAAATGGTAGGGGTCTTTATTAATTCAGGGTAAAAAAGTCAAGGAAATATATTAACTTTGTTAGATATTTTCAGCATTTTCAGCTTTATTTCTCTCCTCAATAATTTCTTTATCTTTTAAACCAGCCAAACGTTCATATTCTGAAGTAATTCTTCCAGTACCCGCAGGAATAAGTCTTCCTACAATAACATTTTCCTTTAAGCCATTTAATGAATCTATTTTTCCAAGCGTTGCAGCGTCAGTTAGAACTTTTGTTGTTTCTTGAAAAGAAGCAGCGGATATAAACGAAGATGTTTGAAGACTAGCTTTAGTTATACCAAGAAGAACTGGCTCATATTCAACAACTTGTTTTCCATTAGCTTCAAGCTGAGCATTAAGTTTTAGGATATCTTTTTTGTGAGCTTGTTCACCAACCAACAAGCTAGAGTCTCCAGATTTTTTAATTAGGACCTTTTGAAGCATTTGTCTTGCAATAGTCTCAATATGTTTATCATTTATGTAAACTCCCTGAAGCTTATAAACTGACTGAACTTCTCTAACTAAGTATCTAGCTAATTCTTCCACACCAAGTATTCTTAAAATATCATGTGGCACAGGAGTTCCCTCTACGAGAACATCACCTTTTTTTACAAAATCACCTTCTTGAACATTTAAATACTTTGCTCTGGGGATTAAAATTTCAAATGAGTCTTTTTCGTCCAGACTACTTATTATAAGCCTTCTTTTATTTTTATAATCTTTACCAAAAGAAATTTTACCATCAATTTCACACATAATTGCTGGATCTTTAGGCTTTCTAGCCTCAAACAACTCTGCAACTCTTGGTAATCCTCCTGTAATATCTTTAGTTTTAGAAGACTCTTTAGGTATTCTTGCTAGAACTTGACCAGCGTAAACTTCCTGCTCATCCTCCACACTTAAAATTGTATCTATTGACATTGGATAATTTGAAAAACTATCTGTGTCAACTTCTTCGGATGTTAGAGATGCTTGAATGTTAATAGCAGGTTTGAAATTTTTAGATTTAGGATTTTGACTCCAATCTATAACAATCTTACTAGATATACCTGTAGTATCATCTATTGCTTCTCTAAAAGAAATTCCTTGTTTTAAATCAACGTATTTAATAAATCCGTCTCTTTCTGCAATTATTGGAAGTGTATATGGATCCCATTCAGCAATAGTTTGATTTGCTTTGACATCTTGACCATCACTAACAGAGATTTTAGAACCAAATGGAATATTTATTGAGTATTTTTCTATACCGTCATTTTCTATTTTAATCTTTCCATTTCTACTCAAAATGATTTTATTGGAAAACTTATCTTCAATTAATTTAATATTTTCAAATTTTACTTGTCCATCAATTGGAGCTTGAGAATTAGATTGTTCAACAGACGAACTAGCGGCACCCCCAATATGAAAAGTTCTCATAGTTAATTGAGTACCTGGCTCTCCAATCGATTGAGCGGCTATAATCCCTACTGCCTCTCCAACATTTACTGAAGTTCCACGTGCCAAGTCTCTACCATAACACTTTGAACAAATTCCATTTTCAGTTTCACACGTAAGCACTGATCTAATTTTTAGCGATCTTACGCCTGCATTTACTATTTTATCTAAATGCTTTTCTTCAATAATTTCTCCAGCTTTAACAATTATCTGATTATCACTATCATTTAGATCCTCACATGGAGTTCTACCTAAGATTCTTTCTGATATAGGAGATGTAATATTTCCTGACTCAACTATTTCTTCAACTGTAACACCTTTAACTGTTCCACAGTCTAATTCTCTTATTACTGCATCTTGAGCAACATCAACAAGTCTCCTTGTTAAGTAACCACTACTTGCAGTTTTTAATGCTGTATCAGCAAGACCTTTTCTTGCACCATGCGTGGAGGTAAAATATTCTAAAACCGACAAACCCTCTTTAAAGTTCGACTTGATAGGGTTTTCAATTATTTCTCCTGATGGTTTTGCCATTAAACCTCTCATTCCAGCTAACTGTTTAAGCTGCGCAGCAGAACCTCTAGCACCTGAATGAGCCATCATGTAAACTGAGTTTATGGGCTTATCATCATCAGGGTTAGAAATAACATCAAGCATTTTATCAGCTACTTTATTAGTACATTCAGACCACGCATCAACAACCTTATTGTATTTTTCACCCTGAGTAATTAATCCGTCCTGATATTGATTTTCATACTCTTGAACTTTAGTTTGTGTATCTTCAAGAAGTTTTTCTTTTTCATCAGGTATAACTAGATCATCTTTACCAAAAGAAATACCAGCAATAGCTGCATACTTAAAGCCAATTTGCATAATATGATCAGCAAATAAAACTGTCTCTTTTTGACCACAAAATCTATAGACAGTATCTATAATATTACTAACTTCTTTTTTTGTTAAAATCTTATTTATAAGATTAAAACTAATATTTTCATTTTGTGGGAGAGCATCTGATAAGATCATTCTTCCAGGTGTCGTTTCTACTTTTAAGAAATCTCCTGCAAAGTTTTTTATCCTTGCTAAAATTTTAGTGTGTAATGAGACATCTTTATTTTCAAGAGCTTTTAAAATTTCATTTAAATCTAAGAAAAATCTATTTTCACCTTTTTGGTTTTCTCTCATTATTGATAGATAATATATTCCTAATACTATGTCTTGTGATGGAACAATTATCGGCTTACCGCTAGATGGAGATAAAATGTTATTAGTACTCATCATCAATACTCTTGCTTCAAGCTGTGCCTCTAAGCTTAATGGTACATGAACTGCCATTTGATCACCATCAAAATCAGCATTAAAGGCAGTGCATACCAATGGATGTAACTGTATTGATTTACCTTCAATTAAAATTGGCTCGAAAGCCTGTATTCCTAATCTGTGAAGAGTAGGTGCTCTGTTTAGAAGAACAGGGTGCTCCCTTATTACTTCTTCTAGAATATCCCAAACTCTAGGATCCTCTTTTTCTACAAGTTTTTTTGCAGCTTTAATAGTATTAGCCCATCCATAAACATCGAGTTTGTGAAATATAAATGGTTTAAAAAGTTCTAAAGCCATTTTTTTTGGAATACCACATTGATGTAATTTTAAACTTGGGCCTACAACTATTACTGATCTTCCTGAATAATCAACTCTTTTACCAAGAAGGTTTTGTCTAAATCTTCCTTGTTTACCTTTAAGCATGTCAGATAATGATTTTAATGGTCTTTTATTTGTTGAGGTAATAACTCTACCTCTTCTTCCATTATCAAATAAAGCATCAACAGACTCTTGAAGCATTCTTTTTTCATTTCTAATAATTATATCAGGGGCTCTTAAATCTATTAATCTTTTTAACCTATTGTTTCTATTTATTACTCTTCTATACAAATCATTGAGATCACTCGTTGCAAATCTTCCGCCATCAAGAGGTACTAATGGTCGTAATTCAGGTGGTATAACAGGAAGAACTCTTAAGATCATCCATTCAGGCTTATTTTTTGAAACAATAAATGATTCTATTAACTTAATTCTTTTTGTTAACTTTGTTTTTTTTAGTTCGGATTTAGTTTCACTAAGTTCTGTTTTAGTTTTTTGGAAATCAGATTCAAGATCTATATTAATTAGCATCTGTTCGATTGCTTCAGCACCAATAGCAGCGCTAAAAGAATCTTCACCAAATTCATCTTGATAATCAATATATTGTTCTTCAGAAATTACCTCACCTTTTTTTAAATCAGTAAGACCAGGCTCAACAACAATAAATTGTTCAAAATACAAAACCTTTTCAAGATTCTTAATTGTCATATCAAGAAGAGTGGCAATTCGACTTGGTAATGATTTCATAAACCAAATATGTGAAACGGGGGCAGCAAGTTCAATGTGACCCATTCTGTCTCTTCTTACTTTTGATAGAGTAACCTCAACTCCACATTTTTCACATATTATGCCTCTAAACTTCATCCTCTTATATTTACCACATAGACATTCATAATCTTTTACTGGCCCAAATATTCTTGAACAAAAAAGCCCGTCTTTTTCCGGTTTAAAAGTACGATAATTTATGGTTTCAGGTTTTTTAATTTCACCAAAAGACCAAGAACGAACATCTTCAGGACTAGCTATTGAAATTTTTAAGCTATTAAAATTTTGAATTCCTTGATTTTGATTAAAAATATTTACTAGTTCTCTATTCATTTTCAGACACCGTACTTTCTATTTTATCTATTGATTTGACTTCGTTTTTAAATTCCAAGTTTAAACCCAGAGACCTAAGCTCTTTGACCATAACATTAAATGACTCTGGTGTTCCTGACTCAAAGTTATTGTCTCCCTTAACTATTGATTCATATACCTTGGTTCTCCCAGCTACATCATCAGATTTAATTGTTAAAATTTCTTGAAGTGTATAAGCAGCTCCATAAGCTTCAAGCGCCCAAACTTCCATCTCACCAAATCTTTGACCACCAAATTGAGCCTTTCCACCAAGAGGTTGTTGAGTCACTAAACTGTAAGGACCGATTGATCTTGCATGAATTTTTTCATCAACTAGGTGATGAAGTTTTAACATATATACGTATCCAACTGTGACCGGTCTTTCAAATTTTTCTCCAGTTACACCATCATATAATATCTCTTGTCCACTCTTAGATACACCTGATTTTTCTAATAAATCAGATATGTCTTTTTCCTTAGCTCCATCAAAAACAGGGGTTGCAAAAGGAATTCCTTCTTTTAAATTTTCAGCTAGTTCTAACATTTGATCATCATTCATTTTTAAGATTTCTTCTTTATGATCTTTGTAATCATAGATTTCTAAAAGTTTGTCTTGCAGTTTTTTAGTTTGACCATCAACTTTTAACTGAGAAATCATTTTATTTACTTGATTACCTAATGATGCAGAAGCCCATCCCAAATGAGTTTCAAGAATTTGTCCGATATTCATTCTACTTGGAACTCCTAAAGGATTTAATACTATATCCACAGGCCTTCCATCCTCAAGATAAGGCATATCTTCAACTGGACAAATTTTAGAAATAACTCCTTTATTTCCATGTCTTCCTGCCATTTTATCACCTGGTTGAAGTTTTCTTTTTACAGCAATAAAAACTTTTATTAGTTTTAGTACTCCAGGCAACAATTCATCACCACTTTGAATTTTATCAATTTTATTTTCAAACTTTTGACTTATATTACCTAATTGATTTTCATAATTTTTTAAAAGAGACTCAATTTGTGAAGAAGTTTTGTCTTCATCAATATTTATTTTGATTAAATCATCAACACCTAAGCTATCTAATTGATCAAAAGTTAATTTAGAATTTTTTTCTATATGACTTAACCCAGAAATAAATTTTTTACCAATTAGTAACTCTTTTAAATGATTACCAAAACTTTTCTGAAGAATGTTTAACTCGTCATCTCTATCTCTGGATATTGATTCTATTTGAGAATTTTCTATACTGATAGCTCTTTCATCTTTTTCAATACCTCTTCTAGAGAAAACTCTTATTTCAACGACAGTTCCTTTTACTCCTGGAGGAACTCTTAGACTTGTATCTTTTACATCTGCAGCTTTTTCACCAAAAATTGCTCTTAATAATTTTTCTTCTGGGGTCATTGGAGACTCACCTTTTGGTGTTACTTTACCTACTAAAATATCTCCAGATGAAACTTCTGCACCTACATATACAATACCTGTTTCATCGAGATTTATTAGCATTTCCTCACTAGCGTTTGGAATATCTCTTGTAACATCCTCAGGTCCAAGTTTAGTATCCCGCGCCATAACTTCAAATTCCTCAACATGAATAGAGGTAAAAACATCATCTTGAACTACTTTTTCAGATATCAATATTGAATCTTCAAAATTGTAACCATTCCAAGGCATGAAAGCAACTAGAACATTTCTCCCAAGTGCAAGTTCACCCAACTCTGTAGCAGGCCCATCTGCTATTACCTGATTTTTTTTTACTTTATCGCCAACATTTACAAGGGGTCTTTGATTGATACATGTATTTTGGTTTGATCTTTGAAATTTCTGAAGGTTATAAATATCTATTTTATTAAGAGAATCATCTTTTTTATCAGTTACTCTAATCACTATTCTATTTGCGTCTAACTGATCTACAATTCCCTCTCTCCTTGCAATCAAAGTAGACCCACTATCTTTGGCAACAGTATATTCCATTCCTGTGCCTACAAGAGGTGCTTTTGGCTTAATTAAAGGAACAGCTTGTCTCATCATATTTGAACCCATCAAGGCCCTATTTGCATCATCATTTTCTAAAAATGGAATCAAAGATGAAGCTACTGAAACGAGTTGCTGAGGAGATACATCCATAAGATCAATCGCATCAATTTCAGCATTAATAAATTCACCATTTTTTCTTGAACTAACAACATCATTTATAAATTTACCATCTTTGTTCACTTCAGAATTTGCTTGAGCAATAACAAAGTCTTCTTCATTTATAGCGCTCAAGTAAATAACTTCATCACTGACTTTTCCATTTTTTACAATCCTATATGGAGTTTCAATAAAGCCAAACTGATTAATTCTTGAGTACGAGGCTAAACTATTAATTAGTCCAATATTAGCACCCTCAGGTGTTTCGATTGGACATATACGCCCATAATGAGTTTGATGAACATCTCTAACTTCAAAACCAGCTCTTTCTCTATTCAATCCCCCAGGACCTAAAGCTGAAACTCTTCTTTTGTGTGTAATTTCACTTAATGGATTTGTTTGATCCATGAACTGACTTAATTGACTAGTTCCAAAGAATTCTTTTATTGAAGCAGCAACTGGTTTTGCATTTATTATATCCTGCGGCATGATGTTATCAACTTCTAGAGAGCTTAATCTTTCTTTAATTGCTCTATCCATTTTTAACAAACCAACACGATATTGATTTTCTAGAAGTTCGCCAACAGACCTTACACGTCTATTAGCTAAGTGATCTATATCATCAATCTCACCTTTTCCATCTATTAGTTTGTGCATGTGATTAACTACATCGATAATATCTGATTTATCTAATGTTTTTTGATTAAGATCTGTTTGTTTTTTGAACTTTGCATTTATTTTTAGTCTACCTACTGAAGAAAGATCATATCTATCAGAGTTAAAAAATAAATTATTAAACAACATTTCTGCAGTTTCAATTGTAGGTGGTTCACCTGGGCGTAAAATCTTAAACAATTCAAATAGAGCCTCTTCTCTAGATCTAGCTTTATCAAGCTGAAGAGTATTTCTAATATAAGAACCTATTTCAATGTTATCGACCTTTAAAATATCTATTTTATTTATTTTAATTGAGCTTAAAAAATTCAAGAAATCTTCATCAATTTCGAAACCTGCCTCATAAAAAATCTTACCAGTTTTTTCATCAATGATATCTGAAGCAATATAAAGGCCTATTAAAGAACTTTCATCGACTGTAATACTAGAAATATTTTTTTTCTTAATATCATTTATGATTTTTTGATTAACTTTTGTTCCTTTAGTTAAAAGAATTTTTCCATTTTTAGAATCTAAAAGATCAAAGCCTAATATTTTAGATTTAAAAAATAACAAATCTTCTTTGAATTGCCATCCATAATCATTTCTTTTATAAGAGATATTCTCATAAAAAGTTGATAAGATTTCTTCACCTCTCATTCCTAATATTCTTTTTTGATCAGGTTCAATTTTATTTTTATCACATTCTTTAATGTAATTTTCTGATGAACTACTGAGCAAACACTTTAATAATGTGGTTACAGGAAATTTTCTTTTTCTATCAATTCTAGCATGAATATTATTTTTAGCATCGTGCTCAAAATCAAGCCATGAACCTCTATAAGGAATAATTCTTGCATTGAATAAATACTTTCCACTAGTATGAGTATTTCCATAATCATGATCAAAGAATACACCGGGAGATCTATGCATTTGACTAACAACAACTCTCTCTGTTCCATTAACTACAAAAGTAGCGGTATTAGTCATTAGAGGAATATCACCCATGTAAACTTCTTGCTCTTTGATATCTCTAACTGATTTAGTGCCTGCAATTTCATCAATATCCCAAATTATTAATCTAAAATTAACTAATAATGGGGCGCCATACGTCATGCCTCTTTGAGAACATTCCTCAACATCATATTTTGGAACTCCTATGTCGAAGCTTACGTAATCTACAGTTGCTCTTTCTGTATAATCATTGATAGGAAAAACAGATTTAAAAATTGCATGTAATCCAATATCTTGTTTTTTTTCAGGAGAAATTCTGAGTTGTAAAAAGTTATCAAAAGATCTTTTTTGAACCTCAACGAGGTTAGGTAATGATGTTACCAGTGGTATTTTTCCAAAAGATTTTCTAATTTTTTTTTGATTGATATAATCCAGACTCATTTATTCACCTTTGTTTAAATTTTAAAATAAAGATCTCCGCTTGCGGAGATCTTATAAATTATTTAAGTTCAACTTTTGCACCTGCAGCTTCAAGAGCTTTTTTCATCTCTTCTGCCTCTGCTTTTGCAACACCTTGTTTTAATGGTTTTGGAGCTCCCTCAACAAGATCCTTAGCTTCTTTTAGACCAAGAGCTGTTATTGTTCTTACTTCTTTAATAACCGCAATTTTATTAGAACCTGCTTCTGCTAAAACAACATCAAAGTCTGTTTTTTCTTCTCCTGCAGCTTCGCCGCCAGCAGCTCCTGGAGCTGCAGCAACTGCAACGGGCGCAGCAGCAGAAACTCCCCATTTTTCTTCTAAAAGTTTGCTTAGTTCAGCAGCTTCAAGAACAGTTAATGATGATAAATCATCTATAATTTTATTTAAATCAGCCATTTTTTTCTCCTTCTAAACCTAATTGGACTTATCCATATTTTCACCATGAGCACTAACCAATCTAGCTAATTGTCCAGAGGGCTCCTTAACTATTGAAGCAATCTTCTGAGCAGGCGCTGAAATTAGTCCTAAAATCTTTCCTCTTAATTCATCAATTGATGGTAGAGTTGCAAGAAAGTTAATTTTATCAATATCTATTTTTTCTCCATCATAGCCACCACCAATAATTTTAAAGTTTTGAAGCTTTTTAGCAAAATTGGAAGAAACTTTAGCTGGAGCAACAGGATCATCAGAATAAGCTATTGCTGTAGGTCCCATAAATAGATCAATTAAATCTTTAAATTTTGTTTGCTCTAATGCGAGTTTGGTAAGTCTGTTCTTAGTTACTTTGAATTTAGCACCATTATTTCTCATTTCAGTTCTTATCTGCTCTGATTCATTAACAGTCAGACCTGAGTAATGTGACACAATAACTGAAGATGACCTATCTAGTTCATTCTTAAGTTGATCTACTAATTCTTTTTTTTCAGAACGGTTCACTTTCACCTCGGTTTATTTTAGGTATAACCTAAAGTTAGCTGTCTATAGTTTGCCAATCAAACCAAGACAAGCCTGTCAAGAAGCCAGCAATGGCTCGCTTCAGTCTATGCAGGATATTAAGCAAAAGCTCCTGCAGTCTTTGACAGGTGATAGTCATAAGACTATCTGATGAACTATAATTAACGTAAGCTAGTTAAGTTAACTTCTAATCCAACACCCATAGTTGAAGCTATGGTAACTTTTTTTATAAAAGATCCTTTAACTGCGTCAGGTTTACTTTTACTGATTGAAGTAAAAAAAGCCTTTAGGTTCTCTAAAAGATCATTTTCATTAAAATTCATTTTTCCAATTCCTGCATGAACAATTCCAGCCTTATCGTTTTTATATTGAACTTGACCAGCTTTTGCATTCTCAACAGCATTTTTAATATCTTGGGTGACTGTCCCTAGTTTAGGATTTGGCATTAATCCTTTTGGGCCTAAAATTTTAGCCACCTTACTTATTGACGACATCATATCTGGAGTTGCTATAATAAGGTCAAAATCAATCTTACCTGTAGAAATTGATTCAATTAGATCTGACTCACCAACTATGTCAGCTCCAGCATTTTTTCCTTCATTTTGTTTTTCACCTTTTGCAAGAACTGCGACTTTGATTTTTTTTCCTGTACCCTTAGGAAGATTTATTACGCCTCTTATATTTTGGTCAGTTTTATTTGAGTCAATTCCTAAATTAATAGCTACCTCAAAAGATTCTTCAAATTTAGTGTAGGAATTTTCTTTAAGAACTTTAATTGCTTCTATCGGATCGTAGATCTTTGAAGTGTCAATTTTCTCAATTAAAATTTTATTATTTTTAGTTTTTTTCATTTAATTTAAAACCTCCATGCCCATAGATACAGCTGAACCCTTAACCATATTAATCGCACCATTTAGATCAATAGCGTTTAAATCCTGCATTTTTTCTTTTGCTATTTTTTCAATATCAGAAGAAGTAACTTTACCAACAATGCTTCTACCTGGAGTTGAATTACCTTTTTTAATTTTTGCAGCTTTTTTTAAGTAATAACTAACTGGAGGTAATTTTGTAACAAAGTCAAAAGTTCTGTCCTTATAAGCAGTTATAACTACCGGAATTGGAGCTCCTTTTTCAAGATCTTTAGTTTTATCATTAAATGCTTTGCAAAAATCCATAATGTTTAGACCTCTTTGCCCTAATGCAGGGCCTACTGGTGGTGATGGATTGGCACCTCCTGCTGGAATTTGAAGTTTAATATATCCTAAAATTTCTTTTGCCATATAATTTGTCCTTACTTTACGCTTTCTCCACTTGTGAATATTCCAAATCTACTGGGGTAGATCTGCCAAATATAGAAACTGCAACTCTTAATCTAGCTTTTTCTTCATCAATTTGCTCTATTTCGCCATTAAAAGATGCAAAGGGTCCATCTATTACTTTTACCTGTTCTCCTACATCATACATAACTGCAGGTCTTGCTTTTTCAACTCCATCAACAACTTGTTGAGAAATTCTTTTAGCCTCTGCGTTACTTATAGGTATTGGCTTACCCTTATTACCCAGGAAGCCAGATAATTTAGGAGTATTTTTAATTATATGCCATGTATCATCATTTAAATTCATTTTGATTAAAATATAACCAGGAAAAATTTTTCTTTCAGAATTTATTCTTACTCCTCTTTTTACTTCAACTATGTTCTGAGTGGGAACAGAGGTTTCTTCTATATGCTCTGAAATTCCTAACTTTTGGGCTTGATCAACTATACTATCAGCAACTTTTTTTTCATAGCCTGAATAAGCATGAAGTACATACCATCTACATTTAGTCATACTAGATACCTGAACCAATCTGAATTACTTTTTGAATTAAAAAAGACCAAAGTTGATCAGTTAAAAGAAAAAAAATAGAAAAAAGAAAAATTAGCAAGATTACGATCGCAGAAGAAATAAATGTATCTCTTCTTTGTGGCCAAATTACTTTTTGCAATTCTTGCCTAACCTGTCTTACAAACTGAGCAGGTGATGTTTTTTTCTTTTCTGTATTCATAGTAACTTTCACTAATAATTAATTATTGGCAGGAGTGGCAGGACTTGAACCCGCAGCCCCCGGTTTTGGAGACCGGTGCTCTACCAGTTGAGCTACACTCCTATATAATACTGAGTCGCTAAAACTGATAGAGAGGTCTCAAATACCTATTCAATAATTTCAGCAACAACTCCAGCACCAACTGTTCTACCACCTTCTCTAATTGCAAATTTTAGACCTTTGTCCATCGCAATAGGAGATAGTAAAGTTACTTCCATTGTAATATTGTCTCCTGGCATTACCATTTCAGTACCCTCTGGAAGTTTGATTGTTCCTGTTACATCTGTAGTTCTAAAATAAAACTGAGGTCTGTAATTAGAGAAAAATGGAGTGTGTCTTCCACCCTCTTCTTTTTTAAGAACATATGCTTCAGCTTTAAACTTTGTGTGTGGTTTAATTGAACCAGGTTTTGCAAGTACTTGACCTCTTTCAACTTCTTCTCTTTTAGTTCCACGAAGTAACACTCCTACGTTGTCACCCGCTTCACCTGAATCTAAAAGCTTTCTAAACATTTCAACTCCAGTACATGTTGTTTTTTGTGGCTCTCTGATTCCTAAGATTTCTATTTCTTCACCAACTTTAACCTGACCTTGCTCAATACGACCAGTTACAACAGTTCCTCTTCCTGAGATAGAGACAACATCT